>Ga0326727_10023860_pt1 | contig 11628 bp, 11 predicted proteins | sample MB2enrmetagenome_FD_207643 | JGI IMG/M metagenome (GOLD analysis project Ga0326727, IMG submission 207643) | Lab enriched peat soil microbial communities from McLean, Ithaca, NY, United States - MB29MY | ecosystem: Environmental > Terrestrial > Soil > Wetlands > Peat | place: USA: New York... | reverse complement strand
GCTTATTTCTGTCGGGGCGCACATTGCCGAGGTCGGGGTTCAGCAGGTACTTTCTGCCATTCAGCCAATACGCATCCGTTTCGATGCGGTTGGCCCACGGAGCCAGGAATGGAATGCCGCAAAACGTGGGCTTGGCCTTGAGTTCGGCGGGGCTGTGGTAGGGAAAGAAGAAGACGTTTTTTCCGCCGGCATTCATCTCATAGGCCAAGTTGCCGACGGAGACCGCAATCGACACTTCGAGATGGCGCGCGGCGTCGGCGAGTTGCACCACCTCGACGCCGTCGAGCACGGTTCTCCGGGCGGAGTAGTTGGCAGCAGCCTGAGTCAGTAGGGGAAAGAGCAGCGCGAGCGCGGCGAGCTTCAGTGTTCGTCGGGGTCGCGCAAGTCCAGCGTGGTCTCCCGCTGGCAGCACACGCAGGGGCCGGGGGTGAATGAGCGAATGGAACATGTGTCGCACCAATAGGTAATCATTTTGAGATTACCACCCTGCTTGACGAGCAAACTGCGGGTGTGAATGGGGTCGATCAGGAAGCGATCCGGCGCGGTGAAGCGGCCCTTGGCCTGGACTTCAAAGCCGTTCAGCCGCCGATCGCCGAGGACCTGGCGGGTAGGCTCGTCCCCGTCGAGAATCACGCGCTTGTGCTCCGGCGTTTCCACGACAGGAGGCTGGCCCGCGCCGAGCACAAGCTTGCCGCGCAAGGTCTCGCTGGGGTGCAAATCGGCGGCGAACACGGAGCCCGTGGAGAGTATGAGCAGACACAGACAGAACCGCATTGATTCCATTATAGCGGTTCGCGAGACCGCCTCAGTACTCCACGCTCACCAGGAAGAGTCCCTTGGCCGGGGCGGTGGGACCGGATTCCGCGGGCAGCACGCTCAAATCGGCAATGTTGCCCTTGCCCGCCTCAATCAGCGTGCCCACGATGTTGCGCACCATGTGCTTCAGGAATCCGCTGCCTCGGATGCCATAAATGAGCCGCGGGCCACGCCGATCGAGGGCGGAAGAGAACACGGTTCGCACCTTGGTCTTTTCCTCGGCATCGCGGTCGTCCGACGCGGCGAACGGCGTGAAATCGTGCTCGCCATTGAAGACCGCGGCCAAACGAATCATGCACTCCTCATCCAGCGGATAGGGGTAATGATGCACGTAGGGCCACTCGAAAGGGCTACAGACCTCATCGCGCAGGATGCGGTATTCATAAGTCTTGGCCTTGGCATCGAAGCGCGGATGGAAATCGCTCGGAACTTCTTCGGCCGAGAGCACCCGGATGGCGGGCGGCAGGAGCCGGTTGACGGCGCGCCGCAGGTTGGCGAGCGGGATGGGGTTGGCGATGGTGAAGGCGGCCACCTGTTCGAGGGCGTGCGCTCCGGCGTCGGTTCGGCCCGAGCCGGCTACATGGACCGGCCGGCCTTCCATCGCCGAAAGGATCTGTTCGAGGCTTCCTTGAATGGTGGGCAGGCCGGGCTGGACCTGCCATCCATGAAACCCGCCGCCATTGTAGGCCAGCTTGATCTTGATGCGGCGCATCATGCGGGGCGCGACCCGGGCTTGGCGAGGGGAATGCCGCGCGCGCACAGGGGGCACTCCTGGAGATGATGGGTGGCCATCTGGAGCGTGGCCAGCGCCACGCGCGGGACGCCCACGTCGGCACGGCCGCCGCTGCGATCGACGATGGAGCCGGCAGCCACCACCCGGGCGCCGGCCGCGCGCAGAACGTCGATGACATCCGCGGTGCTGCCGCCGGTGGTGATGACGTCTTCCACCACCACCGCGGTCTCGCCGGGCGCCACGGTGAATCCCCGGCGCAGCGTCATCTTCCCGGTGGCGGCATCGCGCTCGGTGAAGAGGAAGCGCGTCCCGAGGGCGCGCGCCACCTCGTGGCCGATGATGAGGCCGCCCAGGGCGGGGGAGGCGACCAGGTCGATTTTTCCGGGCGCCAGCGCGCGAAGCTCCTGGGCCAGCAACCGCCCGAGCCGTTCCGCTGCGGCCGGATGTTGCAGCACCAGCGCGCATTGCAGGTACTCCGCGCTATGCAGGCCGCTGGTGAGGCGGAAGTGGCCCTGGAGGTAAGCGCCGGTGGACCGGAACAGCTCCAGGACGGACTCAGCTTGCGGCGTCACAGACGCCTACTATACCATTGAATTTAAGAAAGACCACTTATTACCCCTCGACGTCGGAACCCTAGGAAACACGCATGGACCGAACACGGTTTTATATCGCTTTGCTGTGCACTCTTTTGATGCTGGCTCCCTCCACCGGCCTGGCCGCCGATCAGCCGGGATCAGGGAGCGCGGCGCCCGGCCAGAACAACCATCCGCAGCCCGCCTCGACGGGGGGCCATGGTTTTCTGGGTTCGATCACCGGGCCGTACCGGGCGAAGCTGCCGTCTCCCGTCAACCTGGGCAACTCGACGCGGCTGGAATCGTTGTTGCGCGGCGGCAACCTGTACCTTTCGCTGCAAGATACCGTCGCGCTGGCGCTGGAGAACAACCTGGATCTCGAAATCCAGCGCTACGGGCCGCAGGTGGCGGATACCAACCTGTTGCGCGCGCGGGCGGGCGGATACGCCACGCCCGTCTCCACCAGCGTGTTCGCACCTCCTGCCAGCGTCGCCGGCGGTGCGCCCTCGGCCGGCCTCCAGACGTATGTCGCTGCCGGTTCCACGCAGATTGGGAACGCCCCTCCCAGCTTCGATCCCATGCTGACCGGCGCTCTCGGTTTTGCGCACAACACCGCGCCCCAAAGCAGCTCGTTCGTGACGGGCACCGCCGCGCTGATCCAGCACGTGGACAGTTCGTCTATCGGCATCCAGCAGAATCTGCTGAGCGGCACGCTGGTGAACCTGGGGCTCACCAACAGCAACGTGAACAGTAACAGCTCGCGCTCTCAGTTCAACCCCGCCACCACCTCCGCTCTCTCGCTCACGGTTACCCAGCATCTGCTGCAAGGTTTTGGGCCGGCGGTGAACAACCGCCAGATCCGCATCGCCAAGAACAACCGGGAAGTCTCCGACCTGGTCTTCAAAGCGCAGGTGATCACCACCGTTTCCGCGATCAAGGATCTGTACTGGGATCTGGTGAGCTACGACGAGAGCGTGCGCGTGCAGCGCGATGCGCTGGCTGCCTCCGAGAGGCTGCTCGATGAAAATAAGAAGCAGGTTGCGGTGGGCACCCTGGCGCCTATCGAGGTGGTGCGGGCGGAAGCGGAAATCGCCGCCGGACAGCAGGCCGTGACGGTGGCCGAGACCCAGGTGCTCCAGCAGGAGACGATTCTCAAGAATGCGCTCAGCAGGACGGGTGTGCTGAGTCCCGCGGTCGCCAGCGCTCATATCATCCTCACGGACCACATTCAGATTCCGGAGGTGGAACCGATAGCGCCCATTCAGGACATGATGGCCCTGGCGGAATCGGCGCGGCCGGAGCTGGCGCAGCTCCGTATCCTGCTTCAGAACCAGGAGATCGCCATCAGAGGGACCAAGAGCGAGCTGCTGCCGACCCTGGATGTGGTGGGGCAGCTCACCAACAACGCACTGGCCGGGCAACTAGGCCCGACGAGCGGCGGCAATGCCTTTTTCATCGGCGGGTACGGCACGGTGCTGTCACAGCTTTTCGCGCGCAACTTTCCCACCTATTCGATCGGTCTCAACTTGAATATTCCGTTGCGGAATCGCGCCGCGCAGGCCGACTTGATCAATGGCGCGCTGGTTTTGCGCCAGCAGCAGCTCGGTTTGCAGCGTCTGGAAAACCAGGTGCGCGTGGACGTGCAGAACGCGCAGATCGGGTTGCAGCAGGCGCGGGCGCAATACCAGTCGGCCATTCAGCAGCGCGTCCTGCAGCAACAGACGGTGGATGCGGAGCAGAAGAAACTGGCGGTGGGGGCCTCCACCACTTACAACGTCATCCTGACCGAGCGCGACCTGGTGACTGCCGAGTCGAACGAAGTGGCCGCCATGAGCGCATATGCCAAGGCCAAGGTGGAGGTGGACCGCGCCACGGGCCAGACGCTCTACAACAACAACATCTCGCTGGAAGAAGCGTTCAAGGGAGTGGTATCGCTGCCGCCCAGCCCGATCCCGGCGACGGCGCCTGCGCCGCCAAAGCAGTAGCGGCTGGATGACTTTTTACCGCAGGGACGCTGAGACGCAGAGAAAAGACAATGGCAGGAAAGAGTACTTGGGTCAGCGGGGAGGGCACGTCGTCCCCGGATGGTAGAGAGCGCGGAGAAGGCAGAGAGCGCAGAGAACCCTTTCGGAATTACCGGATGAGGTGCGCGGCGACGAAGGCACCCACGTACGCCAGTGCGCCCATGTAAGTGAATTGCAGGATGGGCCACTTCCATCCGCCGGTCTCGCGGCGCACCACCGCGATGGTGGAAATGCACTGCATGGCGAACGCAAAGAAAACCAGCAAAGCCACGGCGCCGCCGGGCGTGAGATCGTGCTGGAGCGCCTTCTGCAAGCCGAGCTTCTGCGATTGGGGATCCATGCCGTAAATCGCGCCGAGGGTTCCGATGATGGTCTCGCGCGCCGCCAAAGAAGTAATCAGGCCGATTCCGATTTTCCAGTTGAAACCGAGCGGCTTGATGACCGGCTCGAGGGTGCGGCCGACGGCGCCGGCAAGGCTGTCTCCGATGGCCGGGGCCTTGCCGTTGACGGCCGGCAGATGGGCCATGATCCAGAGGAGCACCGTGACCAGCAGGATTACGGTGCCGGCGCGGCGCAGGAACACCTTGGCGCGGTCGAACAGGCGCAGACCGATGGACTGGACCGTGGGCCAGCGGTAGGAGGGCATCTCGAGCAAGAACGGAGTTCTGCCGCTCTTCAAGATGGACGACTTCAGCACGCGCGCAGTCGCCACCGCGGCGAGAAAGCCCAAAACGTAAAGACCCAGCAGGGCGGCGGCGCGCGCGCCCAGGAATGGCCCCAATACCGGGCGGTTAGGAATAAAGGCCGCTATGATCAGGGTGTAGACGGGGAGGCGCGCCGCGCAGGTCATGAAGGGCGCGATCAGGATGGTGGCGAAACGGTCGCGCTTGTTCTCGATGGTGCGGGTAGAGAGGATGGCGGGCACCGCGCAAGCGTACGCCGAGAGCAGCGGGATGAAGGATTTGCCCTGGAGGCCGACCTTGGCCATGGTGCGGTCGGCGATGAGCGCGGCGCGCGCCAGGTAGCCGGAGTCCTCCAGGATTCCGATAAAGAGAAACAGGAAAAGAACCTGCGGCAGGAAGACCACTACCGAGCCCACACCGCTCCACACGCCCTCAACCAGCAGCGAGCGGAAGATGGAATCGGGAAGCGCAGCCGCAACCCACTTGCCCGAAACTTCAAACAGCCAGCGCAGTCCATCCATGAGTGGAACGGCCGCGTAAAAAATGGTTTGGAAGACTGCGACCACCACCACTGCAAACACCAGCGGGCCGGCCACGGGGTGAAGGAAAACCGAATCGAGGCGGCGTGTCCACTTGGGCGGAACGGGCGGCCGGTAGGATGCCTGGCGGCCGACCCGGCCGGCCCAGGCGCGGCACTTAGGCACGTCCTGAAGGACAGGCAGATCCTTGGGCGCGGGCGCCGGCATGGCGCTGGCAAGGAATTCGAACACCTGGCCGATGCCTTCGCCCTGCCGCGCGCTGACCAGAGCCACGGGCGCGCCAAGCTGCGCGGAAAGCTGGCGTGTATCCACGTGGCCGCCGCGGTTGCGGAGGTCGTCCGCCATGTTCAGAATGATGAGAGTGGGCACGCCCAGGGCCAGGATGGGCGCCGCCAGCATGAGGTGACGGCTAAGGTTGGTGGCATCCAGCACCAGCAGGATGGCCTCGGGCCGGGGCGTGTCTCTCCGTTCGCCGGTGAGCACGTCGCGGGCGACCTGTTCGTCCTCGGATTGCGGCGAGAGGCTGTAGAGGCCGGGGAGATCGATGATCCCGACAGTTCGGCCGTCGGGGAGTTCGGCGATGCCGGTATGCTGTTCGACGGTGACGCCGGGGAAGTTGGCGACTTTCTGGCGAAGGCCGGTGAGCCGGTTGAAGAGCGTGGTCTTTCCGGAATTCGGCGGGCCGGCCAGGGCAACGATTTTGGGAGACTCCAGCGCGCCGGGAAACTCGACTACCGTTGCGGCGCCACAGTCGTGGCAGTCGCGGCACTCGCTCATGGCATCCCCGAAGCGTGGCGGGTCTTGTCGAGCCGGACCTTGAGGCGCTTGGCGGTTTCGCGCCGCAGAGCGATTTCCGAGCCGTCCACCTGGAAGACGCGCGGATCGCCGCCGGGAGCGCTATGCCCCGCGGTGATTCGGATGCCGGGCAGAAAGCCGAGTTCCATGAGACGGCGAGCGTCCTTGCCGGGGAGGTCGATGTGGTCGAGGGTGGCGGCGTCGCCGCGGCGGAGGTCGACCAGGGTCGTGAGGGAGGATTCCGGCTGGACGTTTTTGCCACTCATTTGCATCTTGATTCAAGTATGCCGGAGTCCGAAATGATTGTCAAGAGGCCCCCGTACACGGTCCGGAGGCTGCGCCGCGCGGACTTGAACCGGGTTCTGGAGATCGAACATGCCAGTTTCGGCGATGAGGCGTACGATCGCAACCTATTTGCAGAGTTTTTCCACAAATGCGGAGAGCTGTTTTTGGTTGCGGAGCACGGCCGAAAAGTCCGGGGGTATATGATCGCCTGCATCCGCGGGGAACAGGCGGAGCTGATCTCGGTAGCAGTGGACCCAGCGGCGCGCCGCAGAGGCGCGGCCTCGGCGCTGATGGAGAGCGCGTTGCGACGATTGCGGCGGCGCGGCATCGCGCGCATCGGCCTGATGGTCAGGGTGACCAACGATCAGGCCCGCGCGTTCTATGAGAGGTACGGCTTTGAGATGGTAAGAAGAGTGTCGCGATACTACGAAGACGGAGGAGACGGGTGGCGGATGGCGAAGGAGCTAGCTACTCGAGGGTCAGCTTCATCGCTTTGAAGTCGATCGTCACGCGACTCGCCTGGCTGAGTGCGTCGAGTCCCATCCGTCCGTCGTGGTGCTCCGATTCCGGTTCTGTCGCGATGATGTCCACCGGCCGGAGGGCCACGGGAAAGCTTCCGAGCCGCAGCGTGACCTCGGGAAGTGTCGTGGCGGGAACCTCCACCTCGCCCCCGGCTCCCCAGATGCGCGCCGTGCCCGGTTTGCCGGACTCCCCGACCAGGTTCGGAAACGCCTTCGCAAAGCTCTCGAAAAGGCAGCTCCAAGAACTGCCCGAGTCCACAACCAGGTCCAGCTTCCGCCCCCGGAAAACGGCCGCTGCAAAAAGCTCGTTGCCGTCGAGATAAAGATTGGCGCCGCGGGTATTGCTCCGCCGCGGATGGCCCCCCAGCAGGACCGTTCCCCGAGAGTCCCATTGCACGGTCTGACAGGCTAGCAGGACCTGGATTCCCAGAGCCCCGCGTTGTCCGGGTGGCAGTTCGGCCCACGCCTTTGGCACGTCGCCAGAGACCATGAATGCCACGTGTTGCAAGTGGATCTCCCCCAGGTTCAAGCTTTCGGCGACGGCGATTTTGGTTAACTCGAATCCTTTGCCCGCCGCTTCGCTTACGCGGATGGCGGCGATGTCCAAGACGGGCAACCCCAGCCGCTTAGCCTCCGATTCAGTCAGAATCGAGTATCCCGCGCCCGTGTCGATCATGTACTGCGCGGAACCGCCGTTTATCGTAACCGGGATGAAGAGGTGGCCCTTGTTTCGCTCGCAGGGAAGCGTGGAGGCGCGGAATGATGCAACGGACTGATCCGGATTCCGGCTCAGGGCCGACAGCAGATTGCATTGATCGTTGGCTTCGCAGCGGATACCCAGCATCCTGAGCGTGATTTGGCAATGCTTCAGCGCCTCGCGAAAGTGGCCGGTCCTGACATTCCGCCACATCGCCGACTCATGCCACGCCAGCACCAGTGTGCGCAGCGGTCCTGGCCCGCGGGCGGTCTGGGCAGCGGGCTGGTCGGCGCCGAAAGCCCCGAAAAAGAAGAGCAACGTCAGCGTAATCGTTCTTGTAGCCACGAAGTTCGACAGGGAACAGGTTACCTCACTTGCTCCCGAAGCGGCCAGTTTCGGATTCTGAATGTAACGAGGAGGCCAGGGTGTCGCGTCTAAGTGATTGCTGGGGAATATCTATGCTTGAAGCACGCAGTCCGTTGATTCTGAGCCGGAGGAGCATGTTGATGCTCGTGGGAGGCGGCCTTGCGAGTTGGCGGCCGCTCCAGGCGTCGGAGTTCTGGGACAAGAAGGCGCCGGGGGATTGGAGCTCCGAAGAGATCGACAAACTGACCACGAAATCGCCATGGGCCAAGGAAGCCTCGGCGCGAGGCGCGGCACAGGAAGGGTACGGATCGCAGACCGGCTCGCCTAACGGCACCGGATATCCGGGAGGGGGCGGGTATCCGGGCGGGGGCGGGATGGGCGGGCCGCGGATCGGAATCCCGGGCATCGGCGGCATCGGCATGGGCGGCCGGCGCATGGGCGGCGGCCAGCAGGGCGGCGGACGCGGCCAGCAGCGCGGGGAGCTATACAAGGGCACGGTTCGGTGGGAAAGCGCCCAGCCGGTTCTGGATGCGCTCAAGACGCCATTGCCGGATGCGTTTGCGAACCATTACGTGATTGCCGTGATCGGGTTTCCGCTGCCGGCCAGCCCGCGCCGCTACCAGGACGAGCAGGGGGACAATCCTCCGAGGCAGTCGCAGGAGGATGCGCTCGACAACCTGAAGCACTTCACCACTCTCCAGCCGAAAGGCAAGGAACTGGCCGAGGCCGGAATCGTCCAACAGCAGGCCAGTTCGAACTCCAACTTGCTGTTCGGCTTCTCTAAGGATTCGCTGACCCTCACCAAGGCCGATAAGGAAGTGTTATTCTCCACCACGCTGGGGCGGCTGGTCATCAGGGCCAAGTTCAACCCCAAAGAGATGCTGTACCACGGCCAACTGGCGGTGTAGCGTCTGCGATAAGGACTTACCGCAAAGCTCCCGCGCCGACTAGCAGTCGGCATTCATAGAACGGGGAAACTCAGGGCAGTGGAGGAGTGTGGCACGCTCTAAAAATGCCAGGCGGCAAGCTATGGTCGATGAGCGTCTTGGTGCCTTTGTGCCCGTCGCAGAGCCTGACTTCAGTTGCAGCGATTCATGAGTTGGTGGCGAGTGATAAGGCTGAAAAAGCCAAGTTCGACCCCGTCGGAGAGTTTGTGCAGTAGGGCCCACTGAGCCGAGCCTGGCAAATTCCAAAGCAAAGAGAGTATGCCATGGCGAAGAGGAAAATGTCGAGCCCCAACGTGCTTCGTTTTCTGGGCAAGCCAACGCGGCTGGACGGCAAGGCTCCGCGCTGGTACAGCGGCGAGCTGTTCCGCGAGCTGAGACAACGCGTGGAGGGCATGCGGATCAAGCACTACATCGACGGTAATTCGTTGAAGGCCTACGACCAGGCGTACACTCCCGTAGGCAGCATCCTTCGCCTGGAGCCCACCATCAACGAAGGGGACCCACGCGACGGCTGGAAGAGTTGACGAAGAATCCGGAGCAGCGCACAACGTGGCAGGGCAGAGCGGTCCGCGGGCTGCGCGTTTTGGGCGAGGACAATCGACTGCTGCTCACCGTGAGTCGGGGTGAATTCAACCTGAACGGATTCCGCAATCGAGATCTGCAGCGGCTGCTCTACCGCGGTCAAGCCGCCGACACCACCCAACGCAAACGTGGCTGCGCCGCCATGAGCAGGAAGTTGCGGATGTTGCGTGCTCACGGGCTGATCAAGAAGGTTCCCCATACGCATCGTTACCTCCTCACCGAATCCGGACGTGTCGCGATCGCGGCCATATCCGCCGCGCAGCACGCCACGGTAGCGCAACTGTCCAAGGCGGCATGAAATTTGTGCAAAATAACAAAACACTCACGGATAGCAATGCAGGGGTACCTCACTGACCCCTAAAGGGGTGGGCGCAACGGGCCGATAAGCCAATTGAAGTGGATCATATCGCGACCAGACTACCGGCCTGGACGTTGGTGCTGGCGGCAGCGTTGACTGCCGGCCGGAGTCTCCCAGCCCAGAGCGCCCAGGGATGGCGGTCCTGGGGCGCGCAGGATGGGCTTCCCGAATCGTTCGTGAACTCGGTTGCGGCGGATCCGGCGGGCACCGTGTGGTCCATCCACGGCACTTCCGGCATGAGCCGGATGGATGGCTATGCCGTGGACACGGACATCCCGGCGCTGCGTTTCCCGAGAGCGCTGCTCTGGATGCCGGACGGGGTGTGGACGCTCGACATAGCAGGGCTCCAGAGGCTGCGCGGGCACGATTGGGAGTTCCACCCGCTGGACGAGCTCAAGGGGATTGACCCGGTCTCCGCGCCCAAACTCAGGGTGCTCGGCCCGGGGCGATTGCTGATTGTGGCGCATGACTGGCTGGCCGTGTACGAACCGGCCACGCGCCGTTCCACCAGGGTCCTCGATGTCGTCCAGACGGGTCTCGGCTCTTTTGTGGATGCGGCGGCTTCACCCAACGGGAAGATCCTGGTGAGCGGCGGCAACGGGGTAGCTTTGTGCACGGTCGTGGGAAGCCCGGTGAGCTTCCGCTGCCGGGAGTTCGGAACACGTCAGCTCGGTCTGAAACTCTTCCACGATCCGCAGGTGGATGGCGCCGGCGGGTTCCTGGTGGCGGGCGCCTCGTTGGAAACGGGCGAGGAACGCCTGCTGGGCTTCGACGGGACGGCTTGGCGGACGGTCTGGCAGGGAGACCGAGCCAAGCTGAGCGGCTGGCCCGCCGGAGACGGCACACTCTGGGTGCAGAGAGGCAACGACCTCTTTCGGCTGCGGCAGGGCTGCCTGGAACCAGTCCCCCGCCAGGGCGCCCTACTGGGGACCATCACCTGGGTGACGCCGGAGAAGGGAGGCGTTCTGCTAGTGGGCAGCACTCAGGGGCTGGCGCGGTATGCGCCGCCACTGTGGCAGACGCCGCCCATGCTGGCGGGCCTGGAATCGACGGCGATCAGCGCCATCACGGACCAAAAGGGACGGCTTTGGCTGTGTTATGCGGACCGGCTGGTGGTCATCGAAAACGGGAAAGCGCGCCAGTACCCGCTCCCCAAGGAAGCCACACTCAACGACACGCGTCCTTCGATTCTGCTGCGCGACGGGAGTCTCGCGTTCCTGCCCTCCGATCGGCAACGCCTGTTGCTGTTCGACCCGGATCATGGCACGTTCCGCCAGGTCCCGCATCCCAGCGGAGATCGATTCGGAGTGATCGCAGCGCGTCCCGACGGAACGGCCTGGGTGCAGGTGGGCGGTTCGAAGACGGAGCGTCTCCGGCTGGACGTTTTCGACGGTACGAGCTTTCGGCCGGCGATCGATACACCGTCCCTGTTCCCCATTGAGTTCGTCAAGTTCATCTACGAAGACCGGGAAGGAACGGTGTGGTTCGGCGGGCCGGGAGGGTTGGGCCGCTACCGGAACGGAACGCTGAGCGTAGTGAGCGCCAAGGAGGGATACACCGCCTCAGGAGGCTACGCCTTCTGCAAGTTGCCGGACGGCCGGCTGATGGCGGGTGGAAAGGACAAGCTGCTGGAGTTCGACGGCCGCGCCTGGAAGGTCGTGATCGACAAATTGGATCGGATGCGCACCATCCTCCCCGGCCGCGACGGCG
>Ga0326727_10023859_pt1 | contig 11628 bp, 11 predicted proteins | sample MB2enrmetagenome_FD_207643 | JGI IMG/M metagenome (GOLD analysis project Ga0326727, IMG submission 207643) | Lab enriched peat soil microbial communities from McLean, Ithaca, NY, United States - MB29MY | ecosystem: Environmental > Terrestrial > Soil > Wetlands > Peat | place: USA: New York... | reverse complement strand
TTGCGGATAAACTCGGCATAAAGGATTACCCGTGTCCTGCAGGCGGGTGCCTCCTTACCGACCCGATTATCGCATCCAGGCTGCGTGACCTCTTCACCTACATGAGTGATTTCGAGATGTCGGACATCCACCTTTTGAAGGTGGGCAGACACTTCCGGATACACCCTGAGATCAAGATCGTCCTGGGCAGGAACGAGGCCGAGAACGACCGCATCACGGGTCTTGCAAAACCCGGATCCGCCATCATCCACCCCGTTGACTTCCCCGGACCTACGGCACTTGCTTCAAACTGTCCGAATCCATCCCAGGAACAACTGATCGGGGAGATGATTGCCCGTTATTCCAAGGACGAGCGCAACTGGTATGTCCTCCATAAACAGATCATCGGAGGGGAAGAATCCGCTTTGATTGTGAACAGGAAGTTGCCGCAGGATGTCCTCGCTCCCTACCTGGTCGGTTATCATGACCCCGGCGGGAAAAAAGGCCTGAAGCAGCAGGAAGAGAAGGTATTCGAAGAACACGGCTATTGATACACAGCATAAAGGCAGGCGAAAAAGGAATAACAAACGATGAAGAAGCGGGTCATGGTCGCCTTGAGCGGCGGTGTGGACTCTGCCGTTGCCGCGTATCTCCTGAAGGAAAAGGGTTACGATGTGGTGGGGGTTACCATGTGCCTGGGTGTGGCGGCACAGGATACGAATAAGATAAAATGCTGCGGCCCGCGTGAGATAGAAGATGCGAGGGCCGTGTGCCGGGCCCTTTCCATGAGCCATTATGTACTCGATTTCGCGTTCGAGCTCCAGAACTTCGTTATAGAATCTTTTATACGGGAATATCGTTCAGGAAGGACCCCGAACCCCTGTGTGGAGTGCAACAGGCGCATAAAATTCGGTGCGCTCCTGGGAAAGGCCCTTTCCATGGGGTTCGATCTCCTCGCCACCGGGCACTATGCCGTTGTGGAGAAGTCGGAAGGCGGCTGCATCCTTAAGGTGTCGAATGATTCCAGAAAGGATCAGACCTATTTCCTGTCCCGGATTTCCAGGCAATCCCTTACGCATGTGGTTTTTCCCCTGGCCGACTTTACCAAGGATCAGGTCAGGGCTGTGGCGAAAAGGGAGAACCTGCCGGTCTCTTCAAAGCCCGACAGCCAGGATATCTGCTTTATCCCGGCCAAGGGGGTAGGTGAATTCCTCAAAGAGAGCATCGATGAACTGCCGGGTGACATAGTGGACCGCAACGGCAAAGTCATCGGCCGCCACAAGGGGATATCTTTCTATACCATAGGCCAGCGCTCAGGGCTGGGCATCAGCGCGGGCAGGCCCCAGTACGTACTCTCCCTGGATGTTCATCACAACATAATTGTCGTAGGAGACAGGAAGTTTCTTTCAGCGAAGGGGCTCCTTGCCGATTCCCTGAACATCCTAGTCGATGACCTCCCGGAAAAGGCATACGGAAAGATCCGCTATGCCCATAGCGCAGCACCGTGCTCAATAACCCTGGAAAACGAAGCCATGACCGTGGTTTTCGACAAACCCCAGGAGGCCATCACCCCGGGACAGACCATAGTTCTGTACGATAAGGGCATCGTCCTGGCATCCGGGATCATCAAAAAGATTATATAGTAGTGTGTAGATAACATGAAATCAGTGAGCCCATAATGAGATATCTTGAGAAGCTGGAAAGACTCAAAAGTCTGCTCGAATCATGGGGCGGCTGCGCCGTTGCCTTCTCAGGCGGGGTCGACAGCACGCTGCTCCTTACTGTGGCCCATGAAGCCCTGGGCCAGAGGTGTCTGGCTGTTATCGCGACATCATCCACGTATCCGTGGCGGGAATATACCTCGGCCCTTGAGTGGGTACAAAAGCAGGGAGTGCCATATGTCACCATTGTATCTGAAGAGCTCGACATACCGGGCTTCTCCGAGAATCCACCGGACAGATGCTACTACTGTAAGAAGGAGCTCTTCTCCAAGGTCTGGGATGAAGCCAGGCAGTTCGGGGTATCCGTGGTTGCGGATGGAACCAACTTCGACGATACGGGTGATTTCCGGCCCGGCATGAAGGCTGCCCGGGAGCTCGGCGTCAGGAGCCCGCTCTTGGAGTGCGGGATCACCAAGGATGAGATACGGCTCATCTCGCGTGAGATATATCACCTGGGAACGGCTGACAAGCAGCCCATGGCCTGTATGGCGTCCCGCATCCCCTACGGCTCGATTGTGACGGCGGGTAAGCTCAAACAGGTCGAGGCCATGGAGGATTTTCTCGCAGAGAAAGGATTCAAGGTGTTCCGGGCACGGCACCACGGCAACCTGCTCAGGCTCGAACTTGGCAGGGACGAGATGGAGATGGTCCAAAAGGGTTCCCTTGCTCCCGAGCTCGTGGACTTTGCCAAGCATACGGGCTTTGTGTATGTAACCCTCGACCTTGAAGGGTTCCGCTCGGGCAGCATGAATGAGGTGCTTCAGCAGAATGGGGGGCGCCGTGCACCTGGATGATGTCTTGAATACCTGCCTGCAATCGGGCTCACTCGCCAGGGAGGAGATCTTGTTCCTTTTGAGCCGCCAGGACAGTGCAGAGATCGATGCAATAAAGCGGTGTGCGGACGAGGTGCGCAAGGTTCACTGCGGGGAAGATGTCCATATCCGGGCACTGGTGGAGTTCTCGAACCACTGCAGGAGGAACTGCAATTACTGCGGTCTCAGGAGGGGCAACCACGACCTGGCACGGTACCGCATGTCCGTAGATGAGATCGTCGAGCTTGCCGTCACCCTCTTCCATAAGGGGTTGATGACCATTGTGCTCCAGTCGGGAGAAGATCCGTTCTACCATGTGGACATGCTCTCGGACATGGTCCGTGAAATAAAAATCAAAACAGAAATGGCCGTAACCATGTGCGTGGGCGAGAGACCTCATGATGAATTCAGAACGTTGCGTAATGCCGGGGTGGATCGCTACCTCTTAAGGCATGAGGCTGCAAATCCGGAATTATATGCGCGACTCCACCCTGATTCGCGCTATGATGAGCGGATGGGATGTCTTGCGGGCCTCCGTGATCTCGGTTTTCAGGTAGGCGCGGGCAGTATGGTGGGTGTGCCCGGCCAGACCCTTGAGCACCTGGCCGACGATATCGAGTTCATCCGGCAATTCCAGCCCGATATGGTGGGCATCGGGCCGTTTATCGCGCACCCGAATACCCCGTATGCAGGCAGTCTAAACGGCGAGCTTGACCTGTCGCTCAAGATGGTGGCCCTTGCGCGTATCGTGACCAGGAACGCCCTCATCCCAGCCACAACGGCAATCGGATCGATTCAAGACGATGGCAGGGAACTCGCGCTCCAGGCCGGTGCGGACGTGGTCATGCCGAATTACACCCCCTTGCAGTACCGGGTGCACTATGAGATCTACCCCAACAAGCGCTGCATTGCGGAAGATCCGGTTCATTGTCACAGCTGCATGCGCATGAGGATCCTGTCCGTAGACAGGACAGTGGCGGAAGGCGCAGGACATTCGCGCAAGAAAGCCGATCAAGCGGGTTTGATACCAGGTTGCAGGAAAAGGGAGGGCATTAAGAGCCCCCCTTTGTTGCCAAGGCGTAAATCACTGGTTTGATGAGCCCCCGGTTGACCCGGTTAGAGACGACAGATCAGGGTGCGCTGGACACTGCCACCTTGATATTGGCCTGGATAGTGAAGTGTATTTCCTTTTTCTCAGGATCATTGGTCTGGACCAGGATATCTTTTTTATAGCCTCCCCTGAGATACTTTGTCGGAATACTCACCCTTATCTTATCAGTCTTGCTTGGTTGTATGGGTGAGGGGGTCTCATATTTAACCCCTCCGCACGTACAGGACGTCACCTTTAAGGTGAGAGGTTCGCTTCCCGTATTCTTAAAAATAAAATCATGGACGATCACGGTTCCCTGCGGCAAATCTCCTGCATTAAAATCGAGCTCATTGGTGAGAGCCTTTGATGCACCAAATGCGGGATTTCCCCTTAGGGTTATGAGAAAGATCATGGAAAACGTAAGGACGGCAATGGTTATTCTCTTCACAAAGACACCTCCTGATATATTACATCCATGCATGACGAAAATATGTCAAATTCTTATAATGAATGATATTGCCTATACTATTCAATGATTCACAGAGTCTTAAGTCATGGACCCTGAAGATCAAGATTGCCCGGGGTGAGAGAACAGACACCGTGAGCTAGATGTCGATATATCGTAAATGATATCCGGGCGTGTATATGCCTTGACACAAAAGTATTGCATTCATAATATCAAATACCGATTTAAGCCACCTGAATATGTCGATCTTGATGGAGCAAAGGCAGTGGGTGTACTGGAGCGATATGCCAGACAGATGATTCTGGAGGAATTCTCTCAGGCCGGCCAGGAACGTCTGCTGGCCTCGCGTGTTGCCGTTATCGGCTGCGGCGCGCTGGGTAGCGTCATCTCCAACCATCTGGTGCGCTCGGGCGTGGGGCGGATCAAGATCATCGATCGTGACTATATCGAACTGAATAATCTGCAGCGTCAGATTCTCTTCGACGAAGACGATATCTCCCGGAGACTTCCGAAAGCAGCGGCCGCTGCCGCGAAACTGGGCCGGATAAACTCACAAGTGATCGTCGAACCCCTGGTTACAGACGTTAATCCTCGCAATATTGAGGAGATCATCGGCGACGTGGACCTGGTCCTGGATGGTACCGACAACTTTGAGACACGGTACTTGATCAACGATGCATGCGTCAAGCACCGTATCCCCTGGGTTTATGCAGCGGTTGTCTCCACCTATGGGATGACTTTTGTCATCATCCCACACCGCACACCCTGTTTCCGCTGTTTCATGACTGAGATGCCCACTCCCGGCAGCACTCCCACCTGCGATATGGTAGGGGTGTTGAGCACGGCTGTGGACATCGTCGCATCGCTTGCCGTAACGGAAGGGCTCAAATTGCTCATGGGCCGGGAGGATAACCTGCACAACCGGCTCATTTATGCGGATGCATGGACTGTTGATGTGCAACGGCTGGAGTTGAATAAAGGGGCCGGTCTTTGCCCTGCCTGCGATCAGGGAAAGTATGACTTCCTGGAGGCCAGGGAAGGAACTTATCTGACCAGGTTGTGCGGACGGGGGGCGGTACAGATCAATGTGCTCGGTCCGATCCGAATTTCATTTCCAGACTTGGCAAAGCGGCTCAGCAGCGTGGGGCAGGTGGTTTTCAACGAGTATATGCTGAGCTTGCATATAGACCCGTATGAGATTACCGTTTTCCCTGACGGACGTGCCATCATCAAGGGCACCACCGATGAGGCACTGGCGCGCACGCTGTATGCCCGTTACATCGGTCTTTAGCAACATCACTTGAGAATCGCCCCCAGGTATATGCCCGGTGAATTGGAGGCACTCATTCACCATGGAAACACCAAGCTTCAATATTGAGCGGATACGCTCCGACTTTCCGATCCTTAAGCGGCGGATCGGAGATCAGCCTTTGATCTACCTTGACAATGCGGCAACGACACAGTTGCCACATCCTGTTTTACGCACTATCCAGGAAGTCTACGGCCATTACAACGCCAACATCCACCGTTCACCTCACGCCATCGGGCAGGAAGCCTCAGATCTGTACGGGCAGTCCCACGAGAACGTGGCCCGTTTCATCGGCGCGGCAGATGGACGTGAGATCATCTTTGTCCGCAATACCACTGAAGCCATCAACCTGGTCGCCTACGCGATGTTGCTCGGTGAGAGCGAAGGGATGCGTTTGCGTCACGGCGATGAGATAGTGACAACCATTATGGAGCACCACTCCAATCTGGTGCCCTGGCAAATGGTGCGTGATCGGAAAGGTGTGACCCTCAAGATCGTGGACATCCATGACGACGGCAGTCTGGATCTTGAGCAGCTGAAAGCCTCGATTACGGAACGGACGCGCCTGGTCTGCTGTACTCATGTATCCAATGTGTTAGGCACGATCAATCCCGTGCAGGAGATCGCCCGTCTGGCACACCGGTCTGGCGCCTTGGTCCTTGTGGACGGTGCGCAGTCAGTTCCCCACATGAGCGTGGATGTGAAGCGGATGGACTGTGATTTCCTTGCCTTTTCAGGACACAAGATGCTCTCACCCATGGGCATCGGCGTCCTCTATGGCAGGAGGGCATTGCTGCAGGAGATGAGCCCCTTCCTCTATGGCGGAGACATGATTGCCGACGTCTGCCTGGAGGGCGCGACCTGGAATGAACTGCCGTGGAAATTTGAGGCCGGCACCGCCAATGTTTGCGGAGGAATCGCCTTGGGCGGAGCCGTGGACCGGCACGCCGGGAAGCGCCTGGAGGGGGCCGTGGACTACCTCGGCAAGCTGGGAATGGCGCAGGTTCATGCCCATGAAATGGCGCTGACGAACCATGCACTGAAAGGGTTACAGTCCATCGGCGACATTCGGGTGTTCGGACCACAAGGCGCAACAGGGCGAGGGGGAATCCTGGCCTTTACGGTCGGGAGGAGTGACGCGCACGTCATAGCACAAATGCTCAATAATGCAGGGATCGCTGTGCGGGCCGGCGAGCACTGCGCCTATCCGCTGACTACCCGTCTGGGGGCCGCGGCCACAATTCGGGTCAGCTTCTATATCTACAATACCCTAGGCGAGGTAGACCGTTTCCTCGATGTACTACAGGATATCATTCTGCACAGGCTTGTATAGAGCTTATCGAGTTCTTTCGATTGAATCCAAAGAAGCTCTTGATGATGAGAGATTGCTTCATGCGGCCCTGCAGCCTGTTTCCCATATAACCGAAGTTTGAGTGCCCATCTATCGCAGAGCTCTTCACTTTCCAAACTTCTTCGGATTCTCCTGGAGAAACACCTGCACGGGGAGGATTGATTTTCTGGCATGATACCCTACTACATATTAAACAAGAACTATAGATGGATGTCCTCATCTTCTCAAAGGAGGGGGATATGAAGCTGACAAAGATCTTGATTCTGTTTATATTTTTTACTTTTACCTTGGCGGCAAGAGGTACACAGATTTATGCCTCGGATGGGGAAGATGACATCTGGGTATGCTCATGGTGTGCCGACAACCATGGGTACAATAATTGGAATGAAGGCATCAATGGGTATCAAGATTACAGGGATAGATATAAGATGGAGTTTGAAAAAAAATCTCCTAACCTGGAAGAACCTGTTACCATGGATCAGGCTCGTTATCTTGTAGACAATTACATTTACCTCTTAGGGAATTCCGATCTTAAACCTGAAAAAATCATAGAAAAAGATAATGAGTTCGATGCTGAAATCATCACTAAGGACGGCTCGTCACTGGGCATGCTCGTCATTGACAAACAAACCGGTGTGATCAAATCTCCGTACTAACACAAGGGGCCGTATGGTATATAGAATGGGGTCATTGACATGATCAATAGAGCAGTAAAAACAGGCATAAGATGAGGTGGAAAATCAAAAATCTGCATGTATTCTTAAAGCTTACCAGCGCCATTATCCTGCTGGTTGGTTTGGGTAGTGCCGTCTATATTTATCAGACAGCTGAAGATGATTTGAGCAGCGTTCTGGGCTACGAAATAGTAGGTGGGTCTGTTTATCCGGTTATGCCCCAAGATTCAAAGATATATAGACATGATCTGGAACTCTATGGCGGAAAGGCAGCTGTGCTTGCCGATGAGCTCAGTCGTTGGATTGTCGGGTTATGGCATGGAAAATCATTCGCATACACGGTGGCCTTCATTACCCTTATTATATCCTTTGGGTTTTTCTTTGCTGCCAATCACCTGCCGTCCCGCTTAAAATCAGATGTCCCCAACAACGCTCGGGACGGAACCGACGAGGGAGACATATGAGATTTACAAAGATTTGAGGGACGGAAACAGGCTCTCTTGTCTGCTTGTGACCCCATCAAAAACTGATTATCGGTAAGGGAATTCTTATACTATCTGATTCACCTGCGTTCCGGGAGTGGTTTGGGAGGCCGGATTTTCAGTACTTGTGTACTTTTGTAAAAGAGATATGAGGGTATCGGGGCTCATGGTAATGAGATTAGTATTTTCAATATCCTGCAAGGCCTGTGAATCAAGAGATTGACTTGTAGAAGAAGATGATCCGCTATCCGTAGTTTGTGACTGCTCCTCAGATATGATATCCTGGACCAAGCTTGGGTTTGCCTGCATGAGCTTCGCATTCTCATCAGACAGCATGATATTGTATAGGGAATCGCTTGAATCACTCGATCCCTGGTTTCCGCTCAGTAAATTGTAGATAGAATTATCCGATTCTGTTCCCCCCTGGCCTTCAATGTTGAACAGGGGATCGTTCTGTATTTCATTGATATAGTTTGAGAGACTGACAACATTATTACTACCGGATGCAGGAGTCGTAGTGTTTCCGTTTGTTGTTTGTGTTGGGTCTTGTGCTGAATCAGTCTGCTGGTTGTTGAGGAGCAAACTGCTCAATAGAGAATTGCTGACATCATTGATACTTGACATAGGGTGCCTCCTATTCATAGATCTTATCGGCAATTGAAGTTAAAACTTGATTTACCTTGAGAGAAATTAGTGAGTAACATTTCAGAGAATTAATTATTTTCCCTCATGAACACACTGTATAATAAGCCTCTTATCAAAAAGATTCTCAAGACCAATGGTCACAAAAACTACATGTCCTTTAAATATATTTTCACTTCATATAATGTTGATGTCGAATCTAAAATATCTTTAAAAGGAGGTCACATGCGGCGCAAAGATAAGGAAATTGAAAACAGAGATCTGATCGAACAAATCATCGCAAAAGCCCAAGTTTGCAGGCTGGGGTTAAGTAACAATAACCAACCGTATATTGTTCCGGTTTCCTATGGATATGATGGTACGTTTATATATTTTCATACTGCTGTAGAAGGAACAAAGATTGATTATATGTCTACAAATCCCCAAATATGTTTTGAGCTTGAACATGATGTCAAGATTATCACGAATGATTCTCTTGCATGCAAGTGGACCCATTCCTTCTATAGCGTGATTGGTTTTGGTACTGTCCAAGAAATAAAAGATCACCAGCACAAGGTTAAAGCATTCAATCAAATAATGATGCATTATTCGGACAAGGAATGGAATTTTGATGAAGAGATGCTCAATAAAACAAGAGTTTGGCAAATTACGATTGAACAAGTAACAGGCAAAAAATCTAAGGACAAGATAACTATTTAAACAGGAGAAATAAATTTGCAGGGGATCATGAAACCCTATTCTGGGCTTTAAACTCTTTCGCGAGTGCAGGTATTGAGCTGATCACCCTATCTTTTTATAGTTTGAGAGGCAATATTCCGAGAAATATCATGAGGGGTAAGGGTGAAACAATACTTGTAAGAGGGACGGCTAGTGACGAATACCGAAGAAAGACGATTGAAAACAGCGAGCACCGGCCCCGTTGATGAGAAGTTGGGGACGGCAAAAAAGGTGCTCTCAAGCCTGATTCTCGCAAGGAAACATTACTCGTTATACCCTGAAGATCACACGATTTGCGTGAATGCATTAGAACATCTCCACCTACAAATCGAGACTTATCTCCGTAACTATGGCGACCTGAGGTTCGAGATAGAAAAGGATCAGATCGTTTCCCAGGGTGAGGTAATCCATTCTGAGCCCCCGGAAGAAGGAACGCTTTCTTTCACTCTTTTTCGTGACGGGATCAGATGGCTGGAATTTACAGACGGGGTGGATGCTGAAGAATTAAAAAAATTCATAAGTATTATTAATAAGTACAGTATATTATCAGATAAATCGGACAGCGATATCGTAACCGCTTTCTGGGAAACTCGATTACTGCATATGAAATACGAAGTAGCGGATTTCTCTTGGGGAGTGGATCTAGAAGCAACCGATACACCTTCCCTTGATCCGGGAAGTAAAGGTCATGCATTGCCTCAAAGGAACTTATCGGCCGATTGGGTACCCCAGACTGACCCCCCGATAGATCACACTGCGGTTGTGCTTAGCCAGCAAGAGAAGGCTATGATGCAGACAATGATTCGTATTGAGGAAGAGCGAGCCCCGACAGCTTATTTAAATGCATTGTACGATAGTCTTCTCCAGTATAGAGAACAAGAGAATTTCGAGGTTATCCTCAAGGTGCTGGAGGATGAGTTCAAGGGCTCACTCGCTCGAGGAGACTTCAGCGCTACAATCGATATCCTGGAGAATTTGCAGTATGCACTCGATACTTGTAAGGCCGATATAGTTCCTAAAGCCGTTCAATTTATTGAGAACTTTTTCATCACCATCTCCAGTCCACAATCACTTACCCCTTTAAAAGAATATTGGTCGAACATTGATTCAAGCCAATTTGAAAAGATCAAGCAGATTTTCAAGTTCCTTCAACCGGAGGCCATTGGTACCCTTGGCCTCTTGTTGCAGCAGAATCAATCCGTGCACCTTCAACAACTACTCACGGAGGTGATAATATCACTGGCCTCTCGAGATATGCGCCCCCTGGAGACTCTGCTCAAAAGCCCGGATGAAAAGCTGGTGCAAAGCCTCATCCGCGTGTTAGCCGGTCTGAAGGGAGAACGACCCTTAAAAGTTTTAATGAGTCTTGTTCGCCATTCATCAGAACGAATACGACAAGAGGCATTAAAGGGAATATTCCAGCGGGACCCTACTCATATTCATGAAATCTTTAACCTCATTGATGACAAAGACGAGTCTATCCGCCGTTTAATCCTGAAACATATGGGACAGTCACGTAACCCGGCTGCCGAAAAATTCCTTTTGAAATACCTTGAACACCAAATAACCAAAAACACCCATGACGATCATGTAATAGCTTGCTTCACTACCCTTGGGCAATGTGGTTCTTCGCGTTCCATCCCTTTTCTCCGGCGAACCCTGTTCGGAACCGGATGGTTGTCATCCTTCGGGAAGAAGGCGCATCGGATGGGTGCTGCTATTGCTCTGAGCAAAATCGGGACAAAGGAAGCTCGGCGTGTGTTGGAAGATGCCGGCAGGAGTTTTTACCCAAGCCTCAGACGTATAGCTCGAAAAGTCATAAACTGATGGAGAATGACCTTGTCTGATCAGAAGACGCAACATGAGCAGTTGGGAGGCAAGTTACTCAAGACCTTCTATCATTTTATCAGTACCGTAAGGATTCATAGGGATAACAATCAACTGGTCAAGGATTGTGTCACTAATCTCAATGCTATTATTTCAGAGCTCTCTGAGAACGAAGAACTAGCCATCCAGATCTGGCGTGGAAGATTCCATTTACAGGGCGAGAAGCTGGTTTATCAAAGGGAGACATACCACATCATCAATGAGATGCTGGAATATTTTTCTAAACGGGAACTCGGAGGTTTGTGTTTTCTTCCCGTTATAAGAACAGCTTTACCCGAGGATCTCGTGTTGTTTATACGGCTCCTCGATGAATCCGTCAAACATGAGGATCCCCCCGGCTGGCTTGATCTGCAATTAGAAAAGAATAGATTCTCATGGGTGGAGATATTCAGAAAACCAGATGAAAGCCAACAGAATCTCGGGCAGAATCTTAAGGAGGATGTTGATGCAGAAAGAACAGAACATGCGCGGCATGCCTACTTTCTCGCTCTGGATACC
>Ga0326727_10023858_pt1 | contig 11629 bp, 11 predicted proteins | sample MB2enrmetagenome_FD_207643 | JGI IMG/M metagenome (GOLD analysis project Ga0326727, IMG submission 207643) | Lab enriched peat soil microbial communities from McLean, Ithaca, NY, United States - MB29MY | ecosystem: Environmental > Terrestrial > Soil > Wetlands > Peat | place: USA: New York... | reverse complement strand
ACCCCCCGTGCCGGATAAGATCTTTAGACGGGTTTGGGTTGGAATTGCAACAGCGCCTGGACTCTGTCCAGGAGGTCTGGCGGGTCGAAGGGCTTATTCATGTAGACCCGGACATTCGGCACCAGCTCAAGCATATTTCGCGAATGGTGCTTGGCGGTGAGGATAATGACCGGGATGAGGCGCATGACCGGGTCCTGAAAGAGCAGTCCGCTGACTGTAAAACCATCCATTTCCGGCATCATCACGTCGAGGATGATCAGATCGGGTTTCTCCTGCCGGGCGGTGGCCAGCCCTGCCTTGCCATCCATCGCGGCGACAACCTCGTACCCTTCGAGGGTCAATAACACCCGCAACAGGTCCACAATACTCTTGTCGTCATCCACAACCAGGATTTTCGCCATGAGATACCTTACGGTAGAAATACACCCAAAACGCCTCAAATTCAAGGAAATAGTGCGATTAAAGGAAAGGCAGAAGAACCTGGTTTGTGAGGGGCACGGCGGAATCGGGGATCCGCCAGCGGCCAGGGTGGATTTCTTCGAGCAGGCCGCGGGTAGCGAGGGCGGAGCGTTGAGACAACCATTCCGGATTGGATTCCTCCCAGGAAAGGCCCTCGCGCAGGCGAAGCCCGAGCATCAGACGCTCAAACCGGCGGGTGTCCGGATCTAAATTCTCAGTGGAAGCCCGGGGCAGCGCACCCGCTACTATGTCGTGATGGTAGTCGGGCAGATTTTTGTGATTTTCCCACCGCAGGCCGTCAACGCACCCCACCGCCCCCGCCCCCAGGCCGAGATAGTCTTTCTGGCGCCAGTAGAGAAGATTATGCCGACAGGCCTTTCCGGGACGGGCGAAATTGGAGATTTCGTATTGCTCATAGCCTTCTGCCGAGAGATATTGCCGCGCCCACGCATACAGATCAGCTTCTAAATCATCGTTGACCCCAAGGCCCTTGGCCGCAAATGGCGTATTCTCCTCGATTTTCAGGGCATACAGCGAGAAATGTTCAGGATTCAGCTCAAGCGTCGACCGCAGCGTTTCCTGCCAGGATTCCAGAGTCTGATCTTCGAACCCGTAAATGAGATCGATGCTGACATTATCGAAACCGGCCTGCCGGGCGGCCTGGTAGGCGGCTAAGAACTCTTCTACAGTATGGAGGCGATCGATTTTCTTGAGGAGCGTGTTATCAAAAACCTGCAGTCCGATACTCAAGCGGTTGATACCGGCTTCCTTCCAGGCGCGCGCTTTCTCGAGTGTGATGCTTTCCGGGTTGGCTTCGAGCGTGATCTCGGCGTCCGGGCTCTGAGCAAAATGCGATCGAATAGCGACAAGAACCTGAGAAACATGCCGGGAATCCAGAACGGAAGGCGTCCCACCGCCAAAGAAGACGGTCGACACATATATACGCGGGGGATAGAACCGGATTTCCTCGCACAGGTCATCGACATAATCGTCGATCCTGTCTTCCTTGCCGGTGAAGGTCACAAAATCGCAGTACCCGCACCGGGCATGACAGAAGGGAATGTGGATGTAGAGGCCTAGGGGATCAGGATTTTTTCCCGTCATTCGCAGGGGATTTCATTAACTCGGCGGCGGCCGCGACCGCTCCGGCCAGGCCGGATATTTCCAGCGGCAGAAGGATCTTCGTCGCCGGTCCTTCCGACATCTTCTGGAGGGCCTCGAGGTATTTGATCGCGATCAGATCCTGGGTCGGTTTTCCGTTGTGGATGGCCTGATAGACGACCTCGGTTTTGTACTTTTCCGCGTCGGCCACGCGCTTCATCGCTTCGGCCTGGCCTTCGGCCCGGAGAATGGTGGATTGTTTTTCCCCATCTGCGGCCAAGACGACCGCGGCCTTGGCCCCTTCGGCCTTCAGAATCGCGGCCTGTTTGAATCCTTCCGCTTCCAGGATGTTGGCGCGTTTTTCACGTTCGGCCTTCATCTGCTTGGACATCGAATTGGTGATGTCCTGGGGTGGCTCGATTTTCTGGATTTCCACGCGGACGACCTTGACGCCCCATTTGTCTGTCGCTTCATCGAGCACCTGGCGCAGGGTCGAGTTAATGCGTTCGCGGCTCGTCAGCGTCTGATCCAGTTCCAACTCGCCGATGATGTTGCGGAGGTTGGTCTGAGCCAGTTTGATAGCCGCTAACGCGAAGTTAGCCACGTTGTAAACCACTTTTGCGGGATCCGTCACCTGGAAATAGATGACGGCGTCCACCGTCACCGATGCGTTGTCCTTGGTGATCACGTCCTGCGGAGGGACATCCATCACCTGCTCGCGCATGTCCACGAGGCGGACATCCTGGAACGGCGGAAACAGAAGAACCAGCCCCGCGTCTGCCGTGCGGCTGTACTGCCCGAACGTTTGAACGAGGCCCTTTTCATACTGGCGGACAATGCGGATGGCGCGGGCCACGTAGATGATCGCTGCAATTCCCAGAAGACCGGCAAAACCGAACGGAATTCCACTCATGATGTCCTCCTTACGATGACAGATGCTCCTTCGACTCGGTTGATTTCAACCCATTGGTCCTTCTCAAATGAATCGCCTTCCGATACGGCCCTCCAGCTTTCCCCATGGATTTTCACGGTGCCGGGCATGTTGGGACGGATGGCGCCGGTCACAAGCGCCTTCTGGCCGAGGAGCGCGTCGACATTGGATGGGTGCGGCTTGGGCGTGAAGAGAAACCTGGCCAAGGGAATCATCAAGGGCGTCAGCGCCACGGACACAAGCGCAAAAACCACCCAGGGCAGCCAGACGCTGCCGGAAAACAACGCCGCAATCGATGCCCCGAGCGCGCCGAAGGCCATGCAGACGAAAAAGAAATGCTTCGGCGGCGGCAGAATCTCGAGAATGACAAACGCCACGCAGGCAATCAGCCAATATTTATAGTTCATGAACATCTCCTATCGAATGATCCTGATCCGGTTAAGCGGCCAATACACGATCCAGGCCTTTCCTTTGAGTAGACGGTTCGGCAGGGGCCCCCAGAACCGCGAATCGAATGAGCCATCCCGGTTGTCCCCCATGACAAAATAGCAATTCTCAGGCACTTTGACGGGTCCAAAATTGTCCCCGATCTGTTCGCGCCGCAGCTCGGAGAAGCGCCCGGACTGCCAGTACTTCTGGTATTCCTCCGCTTTCAGTTCTAGGCGGGCCGCGGGATAGACGTAGCGGTCCTTGTAGACCGGGTGCGGATCCATCTGAGGCGTGCCGTTCACATAGAGCTGCTTGTTCTTGATCTCGATCACGTCGCCCGCAACCCCCACCGCGCGCTTGATAAAGTCTTTTTTGACTCCGCTTTCCCGCTCGTCACGGGAAACGATCGCTTCGGGAGGCGCCTGGAACACAATCACTTCCCCCCGTTTGACATCGCGGATCTTAAAGACGCGCTTCGTCGTGAAGGGAACGCGGATCCCGTAAATAAATTTATTGACGAACAAATGGTCGCCGATCAAGAGCGTGTCCTCCATGGACCCGGATGGAATTTTGAACGCCTGAAGAACGGCATACATGATGACGGAGGCCAGAATAATGGCCGAGAAGGACGTTTCGACCCATTCCAGGTCTTCCGCTAGAAGAGTCCTGCTCCCCTCCGGCTTTGCTTTTGACCAGAAGAGCTGAGCGACTCCCCAGACCAGACCCAGCACCGCGCCGGTCACAGGCCACTGGGGGGTGGGACCATGCAAGTCTGTCGAGGCGCTGAACACAAACCCGATCAGAGCCCCTACGACCGATGTAAAGAGGACATGGAGCAGCACGGGCAGGAGCTGCTTTTTCATCCATGCCTCGCGTGCAAAAATCTTTCGCAGCACGACCCCGTAAACGCCCAACCCGCATCCTATCCAGAACAATGTTGCTTCCAATTGAGTCTCCTTTATTTTTTCAAAATGGCCATGAATGCTTCCTGGGGAATTTCCACTTGGCCGATCTGCTTCATTTTCTTTTTCCCCTCTTTTTGCTTCTCTAAAAGCTTGCGTTTGCGCGTAATGTCGCCCCCATAACACTTGGCCAAGACATCCTTGCGCAGGGCGGGGATCGTCTCCCGGGCGATAATGCGGCTTCCAATCCGGGCCTGGAGCGGGATCTCAAACATTTGTCGGGGAATGAGCTCCTTTAAAGACTCGCACAGCGTCCGCCCCTTGGCATACGCCTTATCGCGGTGAACAATAAAGGAAAAAGCGTCCACCACCTCGCCATGGACCAGGATCTCCATTTTAACCAGATCTGCCGCGGAATAGCCCGCGTGCTCGTAGTCAAAAGACGCGTACCCTTTGGAAAGAGACTTCAGCTCATTGTAGAAGTCGCTGACGATTTCCGCGAGAGGTAGATCATAATGGAGAGCAACCCGCGTCATCGAGAGGTATTTCATGTCGTGAAAGATGCCCCGCCGGTCCTGGCAGAGCTGCATGATCGGCCCCACATAATCCGCGGGCGTGACGATCGTGGCGGTCACGTAGGGTTCCAGGATTTCATTGACCTTGCCCGGATCGGGAAACTTGGCGGGATTATCCACCCGCACGCGCTCCCCCTGCGGCGAGAGGATTTCATACTCGACGTTGGGCGCGGTCGCGATGAGCGGAATCTCGAATTCCCGCTCGATGCGGGTCTTGACAATATCCAGATGCAGGAGCCCGAGGAAGCCGGCGCGGAAGCCGAACCCAAGGGCAGTCGAAGTCTCCGCCTGGTAGGAAAAGGCAGAATCGGTAAGATGGAGCTTCTCAAGCGCCTTTTTCAAATTGTCGTAATCGCTGGGGTTGACCGGGTAAACGCCAGCAAATACAAACGGTTTGAGCTCCTTGTAGCCGTGGTGCGGGGTGGCGGCCGGGCGCGCTGTGGCCGTCAAGGTGTCTCCCATCCGGACGTCCTTGAGCTCTTTGAGCCCAAGGATGATATATCCCACCTCGCCGGCCGAGAGTTTGTCCGTTTTCACGTATTTCATCTGGAGGACGCCAACCTCTTCAGCCACCACCTCGCGCCCCGTCTGCATAAAGCGGAGCCCCTCCCCCGTTTTCACTTCGCCTTCGAGAAGCCGGACATAGACCACCACACCCCGAAATGTGTCAAAGAGGGAGTCAAACACCAGGGCTTTGAGCGGAGCGGAGACGTTCATATCCGGGGCCGGGATGACATCGATGACGGCCTGGAGGATCTCCGGGATCCCTTTGCCCAGTTTGGCGCTGGCCAGAAGCGCCGGACGCTCGATCCCCAGCACGTCACGGATCTGCGCCCGGCAGCTTTCGGGGTCGGCAGCGGGCAGGTCGACTTTGTTGATCACGGGGATGATTTCAAGTCCGGCCTCGCGCGCGAGCGTGGCGTTGGCCAAGGTCTGCGCCTCGACCCCTTGGGTCGCGTCCACCAAGAGGAGCGCCCCTTCGCAGGCGGCCAAGGCGCGCGACACTTCGTACGTAAAATCGACATGACCCGGCGTATCGATCAAATTGAGCACATAAGGCGCCTGGGCGCCGGGCGAGGTGTAGAGCATGCGCACGGCCTTGGCCTTGATCGTGATGCCACGCTCGCGCTCGAGTTCCATCCCGTCCATGACCTGCTCGCGCATCTCGCGCTTGGATATGGTGGCGGTGGTTTCGAGCAGGCGATCAGCCAGCGTGGACTTCCCATGGTCAATGTGCGCGATGATGCAAAAATTCCGGATGTCCATGGAGTCTTTTATTTATGAAATACGGAAGAAACCACCGCTGTCGCCGGTGTCGGTCGTTTGACTAAAGATGCGTTCGACCATTTTTTTCGCTTCCTCAAGCGACATTTCGCGGATGAGGCGCTTGATGCGGGGGACAGCCGCCGCAGGGACGGAGTATTCATCGAGGCCCATACCGAGGAGAATACGCGTGAAAGCGGGATTTCCGGCCATTTCGCCGCACATCCCGACCCATTTGCCCGCCTCGTGTCCGGAGTCGATCACCATCCGGATCAGGCGGAGGACGCCCATATGCAAAGGGTTGTACAAATGCGCGACATTCTCGTTCACGCGGTCCACAGCTAAGGTATATTGGATTAAGTCATTAGTCCCAATCGAGAGAAAATCAACCTGCCGGGCCAGCCAGTCGGAGATGACCGCCGCCGACGGTGTCTCAATCATAATTCCGGTCTCCATCTTTTCATCGAACGAGACGTTCTTGGCTTTGAGTTCCTCCTTCACGTCGTTCAGAAGCTTGTTGGCCTGGTGGAGTTCCTCTAAACTGGTAATCATGGGATACATGATCTTGAGCTTTCCTTCGACCGAGGCGCGCAGGATAGCGCGCAGCTGGGTCTTGAAGATCTCCGGGAAGCGCAGGCAGAGACGTATGCCGCGCAGGCCCAGAAACGGGTTCTGCTCCGGCGTGACTCCCGTGACGCCGAGCGGACTCAGTTTGTCGCCCCCCAGATCCATCGTGCGGATGATGACCGAGTACGGCAAGATCTGGCGCGCGACGGAGGTGTAGTTTAAATACTGTTCATCTTCGCCGGGCAGATCTTTGCGGTTCAAGTACATGAACTCCGTCCGGTAAAGGCCGATGCCCTCTGCGCCGTGGCTCAAGGCCGTCTTGATTTCCTCATGCGATTCGATATTGGCGGCGAGCTCCACCCGGCGGCCGTCCTGCGTCTGGGCGGGAAGGTCTTTAAATTTTTCCAAATCCCGTATTTCGGCCAGTTGGATTTCACGGACCTTGCGGTAGTTTTCAAGCGTAGCCATGGTCGGATTGATAATGACCATGCCCTCGTTCCCGTCAATGATGACCAGGTCCCCCTGCTGTGTTTGGCCGGTGATTTCTTTGAGGCCCACGACCGCCGGAATCTCCAGACCCTGCGCAAGAATCGCGGTGTGTGAGGTTTTCCCGCCGATATCGGTCGCGAACCCTTCGACCAAATCATCCCGCAGAGATAGGGTGTCGGACGGCCCTAAATCATGGGAGACCACGACCGACCGTTCTGTCAGCTGTGCCAGCTGCCCGCCTTCGCGACCGAGGAGGCAGCGCATCACCCGCCGGCCCACGTCCATCACGTCATCTTTCCGCTGGCGGAAATACTCATCGCCGAGATTGTCAAAGGTGCGTCCGATCTGATCGAGGACCGCCACCAGCGCCGCCTCGGCGTTCACCATCTCCTGGGCGATCTTTTTCTCGATGTCCTTGCTGAAGAGAGCGTCTTCCAAAATCAGGAGATGGGCATCGGTCAAGGACGCGTGCGCTTTTCCGAGTACTTTGAGGACCTTTTCCCGCGTCTGATCGATTTCGGCGCGCGCCTTGGCGACCGCCTGACGAAAACGCTGAATTTCTTTCTTGACTTCGTCTTTCGTCAAGGTCCTGAGGACATATGACAGGGCCTCCTCCTTCATGAGAAAAGCCTTGCCTATCCCGATACCTGGAGAGGCCGCGATACCGCGAAGGACAATCGGAGGCCGGGAGCTGCGCAAATCCGCCATCAGTCTTTCTCCCCGAAAAGATTTTGAAACAACGCGCCAAGACTCGTCAGAACCTCCTGCTCATCCTGGCCGTCCGCTCGGACACACAGGATCGAGCCTTCCTCGGCAGCTAGCATCATGAGGCCCATGATGGATTTGCCGTCCACTTCCTGGTCGCCCTTGCGGACTTTGACGCTGGAGTGAAACTTGTTTGTTGTCTGCACAAAAAGGGCCGCTGGCCGCGCATGCAGTCCCAGGCGGTTTTTCACGGTGAAGTTTTTCTCAATCATGGCCAGTGAATTCCCAGCTTCGTCATGATGACCGACACCCCGCAGACGAGATAAAAAATCACGAACGTCGACACACCCCACCGTCGCATGATGGCGCTGCCCAAGAGCACCGCCACCATCCAGATCAAGAGTTCCGACACCTTCCAGTGCGAGAAATACACGAGCACCATCGAGAACAAAAAAAGGAGCCCGAGTCGCCGGATCTGCGCTGCCCATCTCTGCAGATGGAGGGACTCCACCCAGCGGACGACCAAGGGTCCTTCCTCCACCGCCTTCTGGAGGCCGCGCCACCGGAGCCAGAGATGGATCGAGTTGAACATGGACAGGAACCCGACAATCCACCACTTGGCGCACAGAACGGCCCCGGAGACCTGGAAGATGGAAGACTGGGACGACCCGTTGGCAGCGGGATAGCCCACCAGAAGGCCGACGCTTAAAGCCATCACGGCACAGAATGGCCGCCAAGTGCCCCAAATCACATGGTCGCCGACGGCGCCAAAGGCGGCGCCCATCGTGTTCTTGAGCACGGCGAGGGTCGGATCATCCGCACGCTTGGTATCAACCTGCTCTTTTTCCCGGTTAAAAATAACGCCCATAATGATCGGCGCAAAGTAGGGATGCGTATTGAAATATTCACAATGCCGGCGAAGGGAGGAGGCAAAAGCCTCCCGTGTCCGGCAGGCCCGCTTCAGGAGCGGCGAGAGGCTGAAGGCGAATCCCACGTTCTGCATGCGCTCGAAATTCCACAACGCCTGCAGGAAAAAGGAGCGCACAAAGGTCGCAATTTCTGCCAGAAGGATCATGAGGACGACTCCTCCTTTTTCGAAGGTTTGACGGCGCGCCAGGGGGCCCAGCGTCCTTCCGGCTCATCCGATAAAAAGAGCTCGAGGGTCACCCCCATGCCGGCCACCGGCAAAAGCAGGACCGCCATCGTGAGGCCCTGGTCGATCGGTGTGAGGCGAGGCGAATAGGCCATCCGGGTCCAGGCTACCTCTCCCAGATAAAAAAGAAGCCAGAAGGCGAATGTATAGCGCACCCAGGACCAGACCAGTCCACCAAGAATCCCTCCCCACAACCCCAGGGGCAGACGTTCATCGGGAAGCCGGTCAATCTGGCGCATGAAGGTCGTGTTGATGCGCCGGGCCACCTGGTCGAGCCACCGGAAGAGAAAGCCAAAGGGGACTGCCATGAGAAGCGCCAGCACGGTCTGAGAGAGAGAACCATGCGCCGGCAAAGTCGCCCAAAACACCGCGAGGAGCGTTGTAGAGGTCGCATCATAGGGAATTCCCACACCAATCGGGCTTAAATCCATCCACAACAACTGGATGATTCCCCCTATAATAACGCCGACCGCGGTCTGCCCCAAGAGCCACCCGAAAAGAGGGCCACAGACGAGCGGCTGGGACACCATGAAGGGCCCGCAGCCGGTGAAATCAAGGATGATCAGTCCCGCCCAGAAAGAAGCCGTGATGAGACGGTGGGAGATCATTCAGGTTGTACTCCTACCCGCCAGGAGCGGACCCACACCTGGCCCGGCTGGAGCGTAATGCGCGAATGCGCGAGAAGAACAGTCCCTTGGTAGGTGCGTTCGAAACCTTCCTCGGAGAGGGAAACCGTTTCGAGCGGAAATTCCCAAAGGTCGATCGGCAGGTCAAACTGAACCTTGAGGTTGAGACCCTGGTCGTGGTCGCGGCGAACATACTGCGTTTCTTGTAGATGCTCCTCCGGATCCTGCAGCTCCTGCCCGGAGAAGGCCAGGCTCATTTCAGATCCGAACCACAGCTGGCAGGCGGCCCCGTGCACATTCTGGATCCGGTACACGACCTGCCATCCCAGGTGGTCGGTGAAGGAGAGTGTTTTCTCGACGGAGACCATGTTCTTTTGTTCCCCAGTCCAGACGGAACCCAGCCTTGACAAGCGGATTTGAGGGTAATTGTCTTCGACCACATCGGCCTGGTAGCCGGTTTTGACGAAATCGCCCTGTTCGCCGTACTGGCAGCGGTAAAAATCGTCGATCTTCGTGTCCGGGTGCAGGAAATGGTCGAGAAGGCTAGTCCTGCGGTACCAATCGGTGAAAAGGCGCTTCTCGAGACCCGGCTCTTTCACCCGCACTCGCTCGTGAATGGTCCGCACTTGCCCGGAGTCCGTCCCGCCATGATGCGACACAAAATCGAGCAGCTGTTTGTGGTAGCCTTCGGGGCGCCGGGTGAGAGTATTCTGCAGGTTCACGCCTTCTTTGCGCAGGTCCCACTCGAAAAGCGACCCGCCATTGTGCGGCGACAAATACAAATTCTGCGCAGGCCCTTCAACCAGGATCTCGGGGCGGCCATCTTTGTCAAAATCGTCCCGGGAAACCTGGATCCCGTCGCCCTGCAGAATTTTATCTGCCTGCGCTTCTGCTGAGAGAAGCTCGCGGTAGAGCGCCTGGCGCAAATGCGGAAGGTAAAGCCCGCCAAAGACGCCGTGCCAGTAGGCGCAATTGCATTGTCCGGCCCAGAGAGCGTCCAGGAGCTTCTGCGCCCGGCCATTCGGCTTGCTGGAGCCCAAGACTTCAATCGCCTGGTGGACTTTCGCGGACACGCGCAGCATTTTTTTATGGAGCGTGTTGGATTCCTCGTACTTGGTGAGGAAGTTGCGCCAGTAGCCGCCGCGCACAAAGCGCTTGGCCGCTTCCTTCTCTTCTGCGGGGATCCTCTTTTCAAGGTCCACCAACGTCTCCTGGGCGGCAGCCGGAAGCGTCCATTCGCCCATTTCGGAATAAGAGGCCGTCGGCAAATACACCCGGCCGTGTGGCACGTGGGCGCCAAGATAATCGGAAATGCGTGAGGTAATGATCCAGTCTTTGTTCGATTCCAGAACCGTGAGGAAATTCTCGAGCCACCCTTCCGTGTAGACATGCTGGTGCGTATCCGGCCAGAGACCGAACTTTTCCCCGTCGTCGAACATCACCAGCGCCTTATGGCCGGAAGGGGACGCGTACTGCCGGAGGATGCTGAGCGTGTCTCCCGGATCCTTGAACGGGACTGCATAGCGCAGGTCCTGACGGATCGGAAGGACCAGGACCATCGTCCCCTGCTCCTCGCTCATGTAAGAGCCACACATGTCTTCCATCGCCAATCCGGTGGAAAGAAAATGGGTGTCATCGACAAGTGTATAGTCCACTCCGTTCTCGGAGAGGACCTGGGTCAGGTTTGGTTCCCACACGCGCTCGGCCAGCCACATGCCGCGCGGCTTCGTCTTCAACCGCTGGCGGATATAGCGGCTGAGTTTCTGGATCTGCCCGCTTTTATCGACGTCCGGGAGTGCGGGAAGAATCGGCTCATAGTAGCCACCAGTCAGAATTTCCAGACGCCCGTCTTTGACCTGCTCCGCCATCCGGTCGATATAGTCCGCATGATGGTTCTCCAGCCACTCCCAGAGAATGCCGGTCGTATGCATGTTCCAGTGGATCCCGGGATGGCGCTCCATCGCTTCCAGAAACGGCAGATACGCATCGGCATAGGCTTTCTCGAAAATAAAACCAAAGTTGCCGATCGGCTGATGGTTGTGAACGCCGAGGATAAAATGGACCTTATTCATCGCGGCTGCTCTCCCATCGCTTCGCGCTCGTCCTGCCAGCGCTGCAAGTAGAGAGCAATATCTAGCGGTTCATCCAGTGGAAGGGCGCGGGCTTCCAGAAGAACCCCTCTGCCCGCGAGCGTCTTCAGCGCCCGTACGTCCTGATCATCCAAGCTGACTCCCTTGAGGACCTGAACCCGTCCCGCGCGGTAATGCAGGCCGCCCAAATTCACCGACTTGATCGGTGCTCCCGCTTCTAAAAGCCTGACCGCATCCGCGGGCGTTGCAACCAGGATCAGTACGTGATCGTCTTTCCATCGATTGGCTTTCCAAATCTGGGCCACGGCGGTCACTTTGGCGCAGGTCAGCTGGACCCCA
>Ga0326727_10023857_pt1 | contig 11629 bp, 7 predicted proteins | sample MB2enrmetagenome_FD_207643 | JGI IMG/M metagenome (GOLD analysis project Ga0326727, IMG submission 207643) | Lab enriched peat soil microbial communities from McLean, Ithaca, NY, United States - MB29MY | ecosystem: Environmental > Terrestrial > Soil > Wetlands > Peat | place: USA: New York... | reverse complement strand
TCCTGCGGCGTCTGTTCGGAATGCCTGAGCTGTTCGTATGAGTGCAAGGCCGGGGCCATCAATCATGACGAGGCGGGGCGCAGCCGCGAGATTCATGTGGGCGCGGTCGTCATGGCGCCCGGGTTTCAAGCCTATCGCGCCGAGCTCGAGGAAGAGTATGGCTTCGGCCGCTATCCCAATGTAGTGACTTCGCTGCAGTTTGAGCGCTTGCTGAGCGCCTCCGGGCCCACCCAGGGACACGTTTTGCGGCCCTCGGACGGCAAGCCGGCGCGCAAGATCGCCTTCCTGCAATGCGTCGGATCGCGCGATCAGAACCACGACTACTGTTCGTCGGTGTGTTGCATGTACGCGGCGAAGGAAGCCATCATGGCGCGCGAGCACGACGCCAAGGCGGAAGTGACCGTGTTCTTCATGGATACGCGCGCGTTCAGCAAGGGCTACAGCGCCTACTACCGCCGCGCTCAGGAGCGCTACGGCATCCGCTACGAGCGGTGCCGTTTATCTTCCCTGAAAGAAGATCCGAAGAACGGGAATCTGAACGTCCGTTACGTGCATCGGGACGAAGCTGACGGCGAGGCAGCCGGCAGTGTGAAGGAAGAACCGTTCGATCTTGTGGTGCTCTCGGTGGGCATGGAAATCTCGCCTGCCGTTAAGGAGCTTGGACGCCGGCTGGAGCTGGAACTGGACGAGTATGGCTTCTGCCGCACCCTTCCCTTCCAGCCGCTCCAGACCAGCAAACCCGGTGTTTATGCGGTTGGCCCCTTCCACGAGCCCAAGGATATTCCCGAATCCGTGATCGAAGCCAGCGGCGCGGCGGCCTTGGCGGGGCGTTTATTGAGTGCGTCACGCGGGGACCTGGTCAGCCCGGCCGAGTATCCGCCGGAACGCGACACCCGGCAGGAAGAACCGCGGGTCGGTGTCTTCGTCTGCCGTTGCGGGTCGAACATCGGAGGCTTCCTCGATGTTCCGCAAGTCGCCGATTACGCACGGGGACTTCCCCACGTGGTGCACGCGGAAGAGAACCTGTATACCTGCTCGCAGGATTCGATCAAGCGCATCACCGATCAGACCAAAGCGCTGGGGTTGAATCGCGTCGTGGTCGCCTCCTGCACGCCGCTCACCCACGAGCCGCTTTTCCAGGACAGCATTCGCCAGGCCGGCTTGAACCCGTATCTGTTCGAAATGGCGAACATCCGCAACCAATGTTCGTGGGTGCATTCGCAATCGCGCTCGGAGGCGACCGAGAAGGCGAAGGAACTGGTGCGCATGTCGGCGGCGCGCGCCGCTGAGCTCACGCCTCTGCATCAACTCTCTGTGCCCGTCGTCAAGCGCGCGCTGGTGATTGGCGGCGGGGTGGCGGGTCTGGAGGCGGCTCTGAATCTCGCCGAACAGGAAATCGCCGTCGATGTGCTGGAACGCGCCGAGAGCCTGGGCGGCAACCTGCGGGAGGTGCGCACGCTTGTCGAGAGCAGCCGTCCGCTGGCATGGCGCGATCCCCAGCAGTACCTGAGCCAGTTGCTGGCCCGCGTCGCTGCTTCGCCGCACATCACGGTTCATCTGGGCAGCGAGCTCGAAGAAACGCGCGGACACCAGGGAAATTTCACCTCGAAGGTGCGCACCCCGGACGGCAAGCTCACCCTTCAACATGGGGCGACCATCGTCGCCACCGGCGCCCGGGAGTATCGCGGACCGGAATATGGCTTGGGCAGCGATCCACGGATTCTGACCCAGCAGGACTTCGAAGCGCGGCTGGCGGACGATCCCGAAGCGGCGGGAAAACTGAACTCGGTGGTCATGATTCAGTGCATCGGTCCGGCCGAAGCCTGCTGTACTCGCACCTGCTGCACGGTGGCGCTGAAAAACGCCATTCGCCTGAAGTCGCTCAGCCCGGCAACCCAGGTCGCGGTTCTCTATCAGGACATTCGCACCTATGGTTTCAAAGAGCGGCTCTACACCGAAGCGCGCCGCATGGGAGTGCTGTTCTACCACTACACGACGGAGCGGAAACCGCAACTCGTTCCTCCCTCCGCGGGAAAAACTCTGGAACTGAATTTCTGGGAACCGGAACTGGGCCGCGAGACGGTGCTCCGCCCCGATTGTCTGGTATTGAGTACGCCCATGATCCCCGCCGAGGGCGCCTCGGAACTGGCCATGCGCTTGAAAGTGCCCACCGACCTGGATGGCTGGTTCATGGAAGCGCATGTGAAGCTGCGCCCGGTGGATTTCGCCACGGACGGGATGTACGTGGCCGGAGCGGCCCATTACCCGAAGCTCCTGGACGAGAGCATTGTGCAGGCGCAGGCGGCCGCGGCGCGCGCCGCCACCATTCTCACCCAGGATTCTCTGCTGGTGGGCGGCGTGATCTCGCAGGTCAACGCCGATGCCTGCGTGGGCTGTCTGACTTGCGTGCGCACTTGCCCCTACGATGTGCCGCTCATTAAGACCGACGGTCTGGGGGTGGGCAAGATTGCCGGCGTGGCGTTTATCGAGCCCGCCAAGTGTCACGGGTGCGGAATCTGCGCGAGCGAATGCCCGGCACAGGCGATCGAACTGATGCATTTCCGCCATGTGGAAGTCGAAGCAAAATTCGACGCCTTGCTGGAGACGGAGGAAGTGACGGCGTGAGCGATACGCAACAAAATTCGGACTTGAAGATCGTCGCTTTCTGCTGCCAGTACTGCGCCTACAAGGCAGCCGACCTGGCGGGCTCGCTGCGCCTGCAGTACCCGCCGGAATTCCGTATCATCCAGGTGCCCTGCACCGGGCGCATCGACACGGTCGAGGTTCTGCACGCCTTCGAGGAGGGAGCCGACGGTGTGGTGACGCTTGGCTGCATGCCGGGAGACTGCCACTTCCTTGAGGGCAATCTGCGCGCGCGGCGGCGCGTTGAACGGGTCAAGAAGCTGTTGGCCGAGGTAGGGCTGGAAGCGGAACGCGTGGAGATGTACAACCTCTCTTCCGCCATGGGAGACAAGTTCGTCCAGTACGCCACCGAAATGACGGAGCGCATCCGGAAGCTCGGACCTTCGCCGTTGCGCCATTCCGGAAAGCATGTCGCGGGAACGCCTGTCGCCGGGGTTTCCCAGATGAGGGAATCGTTATGATCGTTGCCGAACAGAAACCGCTTGCGGAAATCAAGTCGATGCTGGGTGAAGCCAAGCGCGTGCTGGTAGTGGGATGTGGCACCTGCGTCACCGTTTGCTTTGCCGGAGGGACGAAAGAGGTTGCCGAGCTGGCGTCCACGCTCCGCATGAGTACGCAGCTGGACAGCAAAGAAACGGTCGTAGATGAAGTTGTTGTGCAGCGGCAATGCGAGTGGGAATACATCGATCCGCTGCTCGCGACCCTCGACCAGTATGACCTGGTGGTTTCGCTCGGCTGCGGCGTCGGTGTGCAGACCCTGGCGGAACGGTTCCCGAAGATTCGCGTGGTGCCCGGATTGAACACCAAGTTCATGGGATTGCCCACCAAACCGGGAGTGTGGGAAGAGCGGTGCCAGGCATGTGGCAATTGCATGCTGGACCGGACCGGCGGCGTCTGTCCCATCTCGCGCTGCTCCAAACAGCTTTTAAATGGGCCGTGCGGCGGCTCGCAGGACGGCAAGTGCGAGATCAGCGAGGACGTCCCGTGTGCGTGGCAGCTGATCTGGGAGCGCATGACGAGTCTCGGAAGAGAGCAGGAATTGCTCAAGGTTCAGCCGCCGAAAGACTGGACGACGAGCCGGGATGGCGGCCCACGCCGGATCGTTCGCGAAGATCTCCAATTGCCCGAAGGGTATCGGGATTAATGCCCGTGGATGGGAAGCGGTGAGCGCAATGGCACAAAACGGATACAGCAATCTGGAACATTTGATTCAGGACCGCCAGTTCGTGGTGACCGGCGAGTTGGGTCCTCCCAAGGGCTGGCTGCGCAGCGAGATCGAAAAGAAGGTCGAGTTGGTGCGCGGCGTGGTCGATGCGGTGAATATTACCGACAACCAGACCGCCATCGTGCGCATGTCGAGCATCGCCGCGGGGCGCATGCTGGTGGAGGCCGGACTGGAGCCCATCATTCAGATAACCTGCCGCGACCGGAACCGCCTGGGAATGCAGAGCGATCTGTTGGGCGCGGCGGCCCTGGGCATGCGCAATGTGCTCTGTCTTACCGGCGATCACCAAAGCTTCGGCAATCATCCCACGGCCAAAAACGTTTGCGACCTCGACGGCATTCAACTGGTCGAGATGGTGTCGCACATGCGCACCGAAGGCGTGTTTCAGTGCGGCGAAGCCATTGACGGAGGCGGGCCGCCTTTTCTGGTGGGCGCTGCCGCCAATCCATTTGGCGATCCCTTCGAGTTTCGTCCTTATCGGCTAGCCAAGAAAGTTGCGGCGGGCGCGCGCTTTATCCAAACCCAGCTGGTGTACGACATCCCGCGTTTCCGCAAGTTCATGGAGCAGGTGGTGGCCATGGGGCTGCACGAGAAAGTCGCCATCCTGGCTGGTGTAGGCCCGCTCAAGAGCAGCGGCATGGCACGCTATATGCGCGACAAAGTGCCGGGCATGATCGTCGACGACTACTACGTGAACGAGATGGAGAAGGCCGTTGCCAACATACCGAAAGAGGAGAAGGTGGCGCGCAACGAAGCCTGGAAGAAGCGCGGCATTGAGTTGTGCATCGAGCAGATCGGCGAGATCCGGCAGATACCCGGCGTCGCCGGCGTGCACATCATGGCGATCGAGTGGGAATCGGCTCTGCGGCCCATAGTGGAAGGCGCCGGATTACTGCCGAGACCGACACTGAACTGAGCCGTGGTTGAGAGGGAGACAGGGTACAAGGCAAAATCGGGCAGCTAAGGACAGAAACCATGGTAGAGAACGCGGCCAATTCGCTCAAGCAAGAACCGTTGGAGAACGCACCATCGGAGCAACCAGGTGGGAGTGCGGCTCCGGAACTTGCCCGGACCGTGGAGCGCGCGACCGGCGAGAACGCGTTTCTCTGTTATCAGTGTGGCCGCTGCAGCAGCGGCTGTCCGGTGGTCGAGCACATGGACGTCATGCCCAACCAGGTAATGCGGGCTGTCCAATTGAACGACCGTTCCATTCTGCAGTCGAAATCGATCTGGCTGTGCGCTTCCTGCCAGACCTGCACCACCCGCTGTCCGCAGAACCTGGACGTGGCGGGCATCATGGACGCCCTCCGGATCGAAGCCAAAGCCAGTGGCCTGCCGCCGGCGATCCCCGATGTGGATTTGTTCAGCCGGCTTTTCTTGAAGAACGTGGACCTGTTCGGGAGGGTGTACGAGCTGGGCCTCATGGCGAGCATGAATATGATGAGCGGCAAGCCGTTCGCCAATATGGCACTGGGTGGCGGGATGCTGAAACGCGGCAAGCTCAAATTCTTGCCCAGCGTCACCCGGCCGCCCAAACAGGTTGAGACGGTCGCTGCTCATCCGAACACGGTTGCCTACTATCCCGGATGCTCGCTGCACTCCACGGCCCGCGAGTACGACCGGAGCATTCGGCGGGTGATGGAGAGCGTTGACCTCGAACTGGTCGAGCCTCCCGGTTGGGTCTGCTGCGGCTCCAGCCCGGCGCACACCTCGGATCCGAAGCGGGCGACGCTGCTGCCAGTGCAGAACCTGCAGACCGTCGAACGGATGGGGTTGGACGCGGTTACCGCGCCGTGCAGCGCATGTTTTGCGCGCATGAAAACCGCCGCACACACCGTGGCGCACAACCCTGAAATGGCCCGCGAGGTGGAACGCGAGACGGGCTCCAGCTATGGCGGCTCGGTCAAGGTCAAGAGTCTGGTTGAGACTCTGCTGGAGCGCGCCGGGCCGGAGAAAGTTGCTGCCCAGGTCAAGAAAAAACTCACTGGCCTGAAAGTTGCATGCTATTACGGATGCTTGATGACGCGCCCGCCGCAAATCCTCGAAGCCGAACATCCCGAGTACCCGATGCAGATCGAGGAGTTAATCGCGCCGTTGGGCGCTGAAACCGTGGATTGGTCGTACAAGACCGACTGTTGCGGCGGTACGCTCGGATTGACCCAAACCGACGTTGCCTTGGAGCTGACGGCCAAAATCTTGCGCAATGCCCGCGACTGTGGAGCCGACATCGTGGTGACGGCTTGTCCGCTGTGTCACGTCAACCTGGACGCAAGGCAGAGCCAGATGGGCCTCGATTTCCAGATGCCGGTTCTCTACCTCACGCAATTGATGGCAGTAGCATTCGGGTGCGAAGAGAAAGAGACGGGGCTGAACAAAAACTTTGTCGATCCTGCGCCGGTTCTGGCCCGAACGGGCGGGTAGGGGCCCCTCGTCAGGAAAAAAGTCCACGCTCTCTCGCCACTTGATCGAAACGCGCCTTCCGCGAGCCCGGGAAATGGTGTTTCGTCACGAATATGCGCGTTTCGTCGTGGAATTTAACGAAAAAGCTTTCCCTGACTTCCGACACGCTACACTGCGGCAAAACCAGAGTTGGTGTGCCCTGTCGAGGTTCGTCGAAGGTCGCTGCTTCCTGTTGGTCGCATCGACTTAGCGGTTAAGGCTCCGGGGTACAGCGACTCTGCTTTTGCGTTAGCTGTCCATGGTTGCAGAAATGACCGCTGCAACGTTTTCTCTTTTCGCATCCACCGGAACCGAACAACCAGAGGCCATAATGAACCCCTCTTTGCCCATGTCCGCACAGAGCTTCTTAGCGCAGTCATAGCACTCGTCGGGTGTACCGACCGACAACAGCGCCGGTGAGACATTGCCGGTAATGCACATCCGGTCGCCCAGCACCTCTTTGATTTTCAGGATGTCGGTCATCTGGTCCGGATCCCAGATGCATTGCTTTTTGTCGAATTCCTTGAAGAAATGCAGGAAGCCGGCCCAGTCGTTGTCCATGTGCAGCCAGCTTCGAACGTTGATGGCCTGCATCGCGGGAATCAGCTTTTGGTAGAACGGAAAGTAAAACTTCTCAAACGTCGCCGCGGAGATGAAGGTGCTTCCGGAGCGCGTTCCGCCGATAAATCCGTAGACGCTGGGCGGTCCCGCCTTCAGCATCTTGATTCCCTGCTCGACCGAGGCGTCTTCGACGATTTCCATCGCAGCTCTCACCTTGTCCGGTATGCGGCGCAGATCGCGGACGAAGTGATTCAGTCTGCGCGCAGCGCAGATCACCTCAAAGGCAGGCATTGGCAGCATTGCCCTCATACCGATGCTGGCCTTGCCCAGAGGGGCTATTTTCTGCGCCAGTTCGCCCAGATATGCCATGTCCGGCGGAGCCACGCTCTTGGGGTCGAAGCCGATCCTGCGATTCAGTTCCTCGACCATGTAGGGCCAGCCCTTGTCGACGATGGTGTCGTAATCGGCCTCCGTCATCGGGCCCTGTTCGTCAAAGTTCCAGAGGCTGTCATCGGGCAGGTCGCGGCCCGGAAGCTTCACCTTGGCAAAGTAGGAGGCCCCAAAGGCTGCCTGGCCTGCCTCTGTGACATATCCGCACATCGGCGCCTGATCGATCTCGGCCAGGTCAGGCAATGCAGCCGCCTGAATTAGCAGATCGTCCACGTACTTTGGTCTTCTGAAATAGTCGGCCAAAGTAGCTTTGGGATCCACATACTTGAAGAAGCCCTGGCCGCTCATAAAAATCGGAATGCGGTCCGGCTTCTCCAGGTTAAGGGCATCCATGATTCTCTTGTCGCGTACTTTCGTCATTTCTTGTGGCGTCATCCGAGGTCCCGCTCCTTAATTGATATCTTTTCTTAGCTCTAGTGTAGCCCGCATTCGTACTGCCCGAACTCTCGAGTTGCATCCACCCAGACTTGAACAAGCTCCGGGTCGCGGCCCTCCAGATCGGCCAGCAGATTGTTGAAACTCAGAGCAATCGGCGCCATTCAAAATGCGGCCCTGCGGGCGAACGTAGCGCGGAATCCGGGCTGTGTCGCCAACTCAAGGTATTGTGCCTTGAGCGCCAATGAACGCGCCTTTTCGCGGGCGCTCCTGCAAACCAGCAAGCGTCGAACCCCCGCCCCGGCTGCGTTGCCGACCTGCACGATCCGGCCAGCAAAAGCGGGCGGAAGAAGACCGATCGCGAGCGCCGCATTCACGTCAAGAAATTTGCCGAAAGCGCCGGCAATGATGAGGCGATCTACAGCGCCCTCCGCCACACCAGTTGCCGCGAGAAGTAATTCCAAGCCCGTGCGAATAGCCCCTTTGGCCAGTTGCACAGCGCGAATATCCTCTTGCGTGAATACTACGGGCAAAGCGCCGTTCTCTCGATGGTTAGCGAGCAGAAATTCCCGCTTGTGCGCTTGGTCGCGCACGCCCGGGAAAGCTGCCGACAAGCGGCCGCGACCGTCGATTGCGCCGGAGCGTACCAGCTCTGACAACAACGACACGACACCGGAGCCGCAGATGCCGGCCGCTTCGGTTTGGCCAATGGTTTCCAAGTTTAGTTTCCCATTCTCGATGCGGACGCCGGTCACAGCGCCCGGCCCAGCCCGCATCCCGCACGATAGCATGCCCCCTTCAAAAGCGGGACCCGAGGCGCAGGAAGCGCTGTGCAATTCTCCGCAGTCGAAAACCGAGATTTCGGTGTTGGTGCCAATATCCATTAGCGCCCACCGGCCCGGCGGCGGGTCCACCATCGTTTCCAACAAGGCCGCTACGTGATCGCTACCGACGAAGCCGGCAATGTTGGGGCCGCAATAAAGCCAGGCGCCGGGCGCCAGTTTCAATCCCAAATCGCTTGCGAGGACATCGGTGTCGTGAAGGATATACGGCCGATACGGCGCGCTCGCCAGACCGTCAAGCGGCAGACCAAGCAGCAAGTGTTGCATGACCGAGTTGCCCACGACTGCTACTTCTGCAATCGATTCCAGGCTGCCGCCGGTAAGCTGGCTGGCCAGTTCCGCAATTGCCTGCACCGCGGCGCGCTGCATATCGCGAGCCGCGGCCGAATCGCGCACGGCCAGTGTCAGACGGCTGATGACATCGGCGCCGAAAATGGACTGCGGGTTTTCACTTGCCCCGGTGGCCACAACCCGCCCCGAGGACATATCGATGAGAGCGGCTGCTATGTTTGTGGTTCCCAGATCGACGGACAGACCGAGCGCTCTTTGGCCAGCAATGGGGCCGATCTGGTGTTCCCCACGAGACCAGAATCCTTCTCGCTGGCTGGGCGCCAGTACCGGCGCCTGGATCGGCACCACCGCGGGTCCATCGTCCTGGCCGAGCGGGACCACCGTGGCGCCGGTGTGAACGGGCACATGAATCGTACATGAACTTGTGATACGAAACTGGCAGGCGAGGCGCCATCCTGCCGCAACTTTCTCAGCGCTCAAGCCACTGGAAGCGGCAGCCTCCGCGGGCATGGCCCCCTCGATGCGAACCACACAGGAATGGCACCGGCCGGCACCGCCGCAATCGGCTGCTATTCGCACACCATGCTGCCGGGCAATCGCTAACAGCCTCTCACCGCCCGCGCAGGTCACTTTCTTTCCTGCCGGAAGGAATGTGACGGTGAATTTCTCCGTTTCGCTCATCGTCCCTGCATGGCTTGCACTAAAGCCAGGTAATTTGTGTTATTTCTTTATACTTTTCAGACCGAAAGCCTATATTGTTCGCGAATTACGCCATAAGTACATCGCTCCACTGCCTGGCCAATCTCACCGCCTGCTGCGCGTTCGCGCCCCGATCATCGGCGCCGGCCGCTTTGCAAACGTTTCCGTCAACCGGCGGCTCTTACCATCAGTAGACTCCAAACTCCTTTGTCGCATCCACCCACACCTGGATTAAATCAAGGTCGCAACCCTCCATCTCGCCGATGTCGGTGCTCATGATAAAGCCTCCGCCCTTGCCTACGTCCTGGCAAAGCTTTTTGGTGTATTCGCGGATTTCTTCCGGGGTGGAATTCAATAACATGCTGACCGGCATCCCGCCCTGGATGCACATGATATCGCCAAGTACCTCTTTGACTTTGAAGATGTCGCTCTGCTGGAACATGCCGACAGTCTTGCCCTTGGGCAACTCAGCTAAATAGTGCAGCCGCTGATCCCAATTGCCTTCCCAGAAAATGACAGGCGTGATTCCGGCCGCAATTAAATCCAGCACTACTTTCTTAAGCTGCGGCCAATAGAAGCGTTCAAACGCGGGTAGGGAAATAAACCCGTCAGAGCCGCGGTGCAGCGGCATCAATACCGAGTTTGCGCCACTGGCCCGGCATCGGGCGATAGCGTTCTCGGTTTGCAGACGGCCAGCCTTTTCCTCGGCCCCCAGCAGTTTCTCAGGACACCGGCGCATGTCGACGAATATGCCTCTCATACCGCGCAAGGTGTCGCCCATAAAATCGAAGGGTGCAGCCACCACGCCGCCGTAGATTAACGAGCCGAGTGGAAAGCCAAGCGCCGCCATGCGCGGTACGAGTTCCCTCATCTTTGTTTCATAGGCCAATTGCACTTGGCCCGCCTCGCCAAGCGCCTGAAAAGCCGTCATGACGGACGGAAGCGCCATATCGGCTACATACATCGACATGCCGTAGGTTCCGAGGACCGCCATGGCCAAGTTGGGCAGGTTGGATAACCCCTCCAGCTTGCTGAACACACGCGGCAGAAAGACGCGAATGGCCCAATCGGCGGGATCGGCCAAAAAGGCGTCGTATTCCTCGGCCTTCATGAACTCCGCTTCATGGAACTGGAAGGAATCGTTCTCTCCCAGCCCATATCCTGGGAATTTGGTCATGCGGTCGCCCAGCACCCGGCTGGGGCCGGAGAAACTACCGATTGAGCCCCTAGCCAAATCGGGCTGGTAGCGCACCGCCGCTTTCTCCAGCGCTGTAAGAGCCATATCCGGGCTCTCACACAACTGCTGCCGTGTAATGCCCCCGATCTCCGCCAACAGGTTGCCAAACCCTAATGAAATCGGTACGCGATCCGGCTGCCGCAGGTGTATGGCATCGTCTAACCGCTTCGCTCTCTCCTGGTAAAGTTGCTCGGGTGTCTTTCCCTTGTCGACCGAAGATGCAGCCGATGTTTCCACCATACCTATCCCCGTTCACGATAGAAGTCCGTGATGTAATTTCCTGGCCAACTCTTCCGACGCAGATCACTGTCGCTGATTCTCACGCCGCAGCCGTCTGGGTCCACTCCTTGGCCAATCGCACCGCGTGCTGAGCGCTTGCCCCCCAGTCATCGGCGCCCACCGCTTTGCAGACGTTGCCATCAACCGGCCCGCCGCCAACCATGATTCGCACCTTATCCCTCATGCCTGCCGCAGCGACCGCCTTGATGGTTTCTTTCATGGAGTCGAACGCCAAGGTGAGCAGCCCCGACAAGCCCAGCACCGTCGCGCCGCTTTCCTTCAGCGCATCCACAAAACGGGCTACCGGCACATCTACGCCCAAATCAATGACTTCAAAGCCCGCCGATTTCAGCATGTTCACGACGATGTCCTTCCCAATATCGTGAATGTCGCCTTTCACTGTGCCCACCACAACCTTCCCCAGGCTAGCCGTTCCTCCGACTTTCAGATGGGGCTCCAGAATCGCCCCCACCTGCTTGAAAATCTCTCCGGACATAATCAAATCGGAAACAAAATAATCCTGGCACTCGAAGCGCGCGCCGACCTGGTTCATGCCTTCCTGGCAGGCCTGCAAAATTTCGTCGCCGG
>Ga0326727_10023854_pt1 | contig 11630 bp, 9 predicted proteins | sample MB2enrmetagenome_FD_207643 | JGI IMG/M metagenome (GOLD analysis project Ga0326727, IMG submission 207643) | Lab enriched peat soil microbial communities from McLean, Ithaca, NY, United States - MB29MY | ecosystem: Environmental > Terrestrial > Soil > Wetlands > Peat | place: USA: New York... | reverse complement strand
CGGGCATTTGGGATTACTGGCGCGCTATTTGCCGGATTGGGTTTACGTAACTTTTGCCGTTGCATTGACCTGTCTTTCCTTGGCCTATGTGGTGCTGGCATTTACAAAATGGCCCAGCCGCCGGAATCACCCTGAATAGAAAAACAAGATTGTGGTCGAGGTAATAAATCATCATTCTATTACCCGACAATTGATATTGTTAAGTGCAGGCCCAACACTGAACGTTCCTGTTTCTTCATGATAGCGGCCTTACCAAACGTATCTTTGCAACGATACCCGCAACAACGGAAGAGTGCATCTGCCCAGCCACTCTGTTTATTCCATGGTCAAAACATTAAGGAATTTTTAGTACCAACACCTACTAAGTGCCTGAATTTCAACTATTGAACCCGTGACAAAATGGGGAAAGAGGAGACAATTTATTATGCACAAAATATCATTTGGCGCGAGGCATTATCTGGTAGTGTTTTTTTGAACTTTGGAATGGAGATGGACTGAAAAAATAGTCTGAGAACCATTCTAATAGCATGTGGTATGCTTTGCCATTATCCGTTTGCGCTAGGCAGATATCCCGGTTTGAAGATTGCTAATCCAGCCTTTATGTGCTCAATGCCTTGCGGCATATGATCGAGGCGAGAACAAAAGCCATTTCTGACATTCTAATTAGCTTGTACAAATTCCCGGTGAAACAACTGCAATAATTGTCATTATGATTTTGAAGACTAACAGTGGGAGTTAGTAAATTACTCTCACAACTTTACAATTGACTTTTGTAAAGCCTCTCAATATTTTGTGCCCGTATATGCTTGTATCAATTTTTAAAGAAGTCATATCCTTGATAGCGTATTGCGACTTATAGCCGAGAATGGCAAATAATAATTTTCCCGCGACACTAGCTTCGCAAAACGACATTAGCTATCGCCAACTTGTGCTATACTAAACTAAATTCTGAATTAGTCACAAGGGGAAATAGTGTATAAACAAAACGTTGATGAGAGCCGGTTAGTTCGTTTAACTCAAATCCAACATTTCCTTCACAAAAACAAAGCAGGGCTTACTTCGAAAGAATTAGCTGAACTTTGTGACACAACCGTCCGCACCATACAGCGAGATTTGTTGGTTTTACAAAGCGATTTACATATACCGCTGACTAATAAGGGCCATGACCGTTATGGGATTATGAACGAATATGTGTTACCTCCCGTGTCATATTCACTTTACGAAGCTTTAGGATTATTCTTAGCAGCCCGTCTGATTATCCGGCAGACAGATGACAACAATCCCCACATTAAAAGTGCGCTGGTTAAATTAACTTCTGCGATGCCTAAATCTTTAGCAATAAACTTGCGGAAAAGCATTGCGAATTTTGGAAAGCGATTAGTTGATCTCGAAGAACTCGACGTCTTCGAGAAAATAGCTATTGCCTGGGTAACCCAAAAGCGTATGAAAATTATTTACCAATCGCTCAGCCGGGATAAGGATAAAGAGTGGCTGGTTGATCCGTATTTTATAGAAATGACCGGAGTTGGTTATTCTACATACCTCATCGGATATGGAGAAAGCACTGACCGAAATGGCATCACGACTTTCAAGGTGAATCGAATTAAAGAAGTTACCATTTTAGATGAAGACTTTGATATCCCCGAGAATTTTAATATTGAAAAATTACTCGGCTCCAGCTGGGGTGTGATGTGGGGAGACGAAATCATCGTAAAACTCAAGTTCTCCGCAAACGTAGCGCGGCGAGTAAAAGAGACAGTATGGCATCAATCTCAACAAATCCAGGACTTATCTGATGGAAGTTGCACCCTGACTTTGGAAGTTGGCAGCACTCTCGAAATGACCCCCTGGATTCGAGGATGGGGACCGGATGTGGAGGTATTAGAACCGGCGGAACTCAGAGAACAATTCAAAGAATGGGTAAAGCAACAATATGAACTGTATCATTAAGGAGATTTTACTTGGAGATTGATGGCCTCTTAAGGTTGTGGGGCAAAACCATAAAAGACAGTAATGACCCAAACGATTTTCATCCCGCCATGTACCACATGCTCGATGTTGGGAATATCGCGCGAGAACTCTTAGAACATAATAGGTCTCCTCGTTGGCGAAATGCCTTGGCTTTTGCTTTGAACACCGATCCTCAAACAGTTGCCCAGTTAATGCCATACTTCGTTGCGCTCCATGACATAGGCAAGATTTCGATGTCATTTCAGCGTGTAAATAAAATGCAAACTGGACGTCTGCAACAAGAAGGATTCCAATTCTTAATAAATACATCTCAAGTAACGCATCCGATAATCAGCCAAATCTTCATTGCGGATTCGATATTGCAATCAACGGGAGGATCATCGAATAAATTACTTGACGCAGTAAACGAAGCGATAGGAGGACATCATGGACGTTTCGTTGATCCTGACGATATGAAGAAAGCACGGCGCGACTTGAGAGACGAACCGGTAGTTTGGCGAATGCTTAGGGAGACCGCTGACTCACTATTGCGAAAAGAACTTCTCATTTACGATTTAACATCCCTGCCGCAGCCAACAAATATTTCCAATGCGATTATGGCGATTACCGGTTTTACTATTTTGTGCGACTGGCTTGGGTCGGATGGACGTTATTTTATGCCCGCACCCAATACTGAATTTGATGAATATCTAAAAGAAAGTCGCAAGCGCGCAGGACAAGCAACTCATGATTCAGGTATGCTTTCGCTTGCTACGAGTGACACACCGACAGATGTAGAAACGCTTTTTGCTGATTTGGGTGATTTACGTTCGCTGCAACTGGCGATTAATGACATTCCAGATGGCCTTCTGAAATTTCCATCTCTGACTATTATCGAGGCACCGACAGGTGAAGGCAAAACCGAAGCCGCACTTGCGTTGGCGCACCGAATTGCGCGGCTCCACGGTACCGACGAGATGTATTATGCACTGCCAACAATGGCAACAAGCAATCAGATGTTTGGCAGACTGCAAACACATTTGCAAAAACGCCTCGGTTTATCGGCATCCATCAAACTCGTGCACGGTCAGGCATTCCTGGTGGAAGACGAACTGCGTGCTGAGACGCCCATTGCACAAATTCAGCCCCTTGAGAATGGGGGTGTGGTAGACCAATCGGGGTCTAATGAAATGATAACGTGGTTCAACTCCAAGAAACGTGCATTGATTGCGCCGTTCGGCGTTGGCACGATTGACCAAGCCGAACTTGCCGCACTGAACGTCAAACACGCGGCGTTGAGGATGATGGGATTAGTTGGCAAGGTTGTTATTGTGGATGAGGTTCATGCTTATGATATTTATATGACCACGATTATCGAACGATTATTGTGCTGGTTGGCGGCAATGAATACATCTGTGATATTATTATCGGCGACTCTGCCCAAAGTACGCCGTCAGCAGTTGGCGAAAGCGTTCGGTGTCAATTTGGAGTTGAGCGAAGAGAAAACGAATATATATCCGAGCCTGCTCGTATTGGGTACCAAAGGAATTCATCATATTAGCCCGCAAGTATGGCAACCGAATCGTACGATTGAATTGCGCGAATTGCATTGGGGCGATGATGATATCCAAGCAAAAGTAGATTGGTTGTTGAACGCTGTCACGAATGGTGGTTGCGTTTGTTGGATCACAAACACTGTAAAACGTGCCCAACGTATTTTCGACACACTTTTAAAATCCGCACCCTCGCATATTGATCGGGATTTACTTCATTCACAGATTCCACTTGAGGAACGCCAGCAACGTGAACAAGAACTAGCGAGAAAATACGGACCTGGTAAAGAGGAGTCAGTTGCCAATCGTCCCATGCGCGGTATCGTCATTGGAACACAAGTTTTGGAGCAGAGTCTCGACCTCGATTTTGATGTTATGGTATCTGACCTCGCACCGGTTGATTTACTATTACAGCGCGCAGGCAGATTACATCGTCATGATCGCGATCGCCCCGCCATGCATAAGGTGCCCCATTTGTATGTAAATTATGAGGTTACTTCCGGTGGTATCTTGAAACCTGGCTCTGACCGCAAGATTTATGCCGAGTTTATTATCCTCCAAACACAGCAGGTACTGTCGGGACGAACGCAGATTCAACTTCCGAATGATTATCGGATGTTAATAGAAGCAGTATATGCCGATAAGTCGCCGCCAGAGGATGGCTATATGTTCGAAACATGGGAAGAACTGCAAGCCAAACAACAGATTGCCATAGGCGAGGCAAAACAGCGCTTACTTCCTCTACCACATCCACGCGATTCATTTGCGAAAAATGCGGCAACAAGGATCAAATTCGAGGAAGATGAAAGTCGCGCGGACTGGATTGTGGCGCAGACACGCCTGGGCGGAGAAACTTTGAACGTGATTCCTATTGAGCGCGATGGTGATTTTGCTTACGTTGATGGGAAAAATATCAGAATTAGTGTCAATGAAGAAGCTTTGTTAGATACACAACGAAAGTTGTTGAAGCGCAATTTACGCATCAGTCACCATGGAGCCATTCAAGCGATTCAGGTGAATGAAGAAAAGAATATCACAAAACTGTTCAAAGAATCGCAATTGCTCAAGGGCTATTATCCGCTATGGCTGCACAATGGTAAAAGGGAACTCAAATTCGAAGATGACAAATTTCAAGTTACGCTTGATCCTAGTTTGGGACTGCTGATTGAAAAGGAGGGTAAGTTGAATGACAATATCTAATGAAAACTCACCATCATTCAATTTATGGAATGAGCCGTGGATTGGCCTGGAACGGGATGGCAAAATAACACAGCATAGCATTTGCGACGCGTTGCTAAATGCGCATGATTACGTCGCGATCTACGATCCGTCGCCGTTGGTTGTTGTGGGAATTCACCGTCTGTTCACAGCGATTTTACAAGATGCGCTGAATCCGCAAGAGAACGATGATCTGGAGCAGTTGTGGAAGGAGGGCAAGTTTCCTGTTGAAAACATCGCACGTTTTGAAAAACAATATGCCGACCGATTTGACTTGTTCTCGAAAGATAAGCCGTTTCTTCAAAGCGCAGATTTGACTTTGTTCCCAAAGACCCGTGACTACGAAACCACTGTTGCGCGGTTATTTCCGGAAACGCCGTCGGGAACGCTTATTAGCCACTATCGTCATAGAACGGAAGATGAGCAAGTATTGTCGCCTGCAGCAACGGCAGGCGGCATGGTGACGATTCCACCTTTTGTAACTTCAGGAGGTCCGGGTTTGATGCCGTCAATCAACGGTGTTCCGCCGATCTATGTTCTGCCTGGAGGCAAGACGCTGTTTGAAAGTCTTACGGCATCCTTAATCTGCGCAACGTTTTTGGGGGACGCTTATGCTACGACCAAAGATGATTTGGCATGGTGGAAACGCCCTGTGCCTGTAATCGTGGAGAAAAGCACTAAGAAAATACCAGGGATGAGTTCCAAAGAACACCGGCAATTAAGCGAAGTAGGCTATTTGCATGGACTTACGTTTCCCGCGCGTAAAGTGCGTTTGCATCCCGAACTACTCAATGGGGTTTGTTCGAGGTCGGGGCAATCCAGCGAGTGGTGCATCAAGACGATGGCATTTTGTATGGGGGAAAGTACTAATGAGGAAATATTCTGGCGCGATCCTTTTGTGGCGTACAGACTTCCCACCGCAGGAAAAGTCACTGGCGGTAAACGAAAACCCACAGCAGCAAGAAATAAAAAGAAAGACAAACCGAATCCGATTCGTCCAATGCAGAATCGCGGCAAAGCGGCGTGGCGTGAGTTTACGGGTCTTTTCCTGCAACAAAGCGAATCTAAAACAATGCGCCCGCTCTTTCTTAATCAACTTTCGCTGTTATCCATTGGTAAACGACTTGAAAAATACCCGTTCCGCTGTGTAGCATTTCAAACCGACGGAAAGATGAAGTATTACGAATGGATGGATTTTGGCTTCGACGTACCGTCATCACTCTTACAAGACCCCGACGGTGCGAAATGGACAGACGAAGCACTGTCGTTCACCACTGATTGCGTCGCTACGGTCACGCGCGTCTTTTCTACCACCTTTGGACAGAAGGTCAAAAACGCGGAGCGGTTCAAACGATTGAAGGAACGCCTCGAAGCAGATTACTGGACTGTTCTTGCCAGCGAATTTCGGCAATTCGTGCTGGCGCTTGGTGATCGCGCGAAGCAACCGCAAACGCTTGAAGAATGGCTAAACACGTCAGTGCATCGTGCGCAAGAGGCATTCGATGGCGCGGCAGACGCTACGGGCGATGATGGCAGTACCTTGCGGCAGATTGTGCAGGGTAAAGCAGAATGTCGAAAACAGTTGAACATTTTAAGAAGCAAAACTAAATAAGGAGGATTGTATGCCGGAACGTGAGCCTGATCCTAAAGTCAAAACATTCTTGGGAAAGCTGGCGCTGCTTGATGCAGGCAGTAAAGCTAAACTCAAGCGCGATGCGGGCAAAACCATTGGCGAAAGCCATAGTATCGGTTTGTTCTATCGCCTGCTGCCATACGGATTGAATGCCGCGCAAGAAGAATCATATTTTTTGATAGCGACACTTTTTCCGATGGCGGAGATCGGTGTCGCAGGTAATTTGGGAGCTTCATTGCGCCATGCCCGCGATCCCAAGAACAACAAGGGGCTGGACCGCCGCATTGAGATTCTGCTGGATGCAGACAATACGCAATTACCGTTTCGCCTACGCCAGGCAATTCAATTTCTAAAATCCAGGCGTGTGTCTGTGAATTGGCAACGGTTGCTAGAGGATTTGCAAAAATGGAATCGGCCAAGCCGCATCGTGCAAAAACAGTGGGCACGGGATTACTTCGCTCTACCAGCAGAAACACCACCGAACGGACCTGAATTATATGAGGTAGATGATGACCAGAGGGAAGATAACAAATTAATAATAGAAAAGGAGAATAAATTATGTTAATCCAATTCCATTTGCTGCAAAACTATGTGCCTTCTAATTTGAACCGAGATGACACAGGGTCCCCCAAAGACGCTGTCTTCGGCGGCGTGTTACGCGGTCGTATTTCGAGCCAGTGTCTTAAGCGGAGTATCCGAACATCCTCAATTTTAGAGGACGCGTTCAAATCGGAAGGATTGTTGGGAGAACGGACCAAGCAATTGCCCACGATTATCCGTTCAGAATTGACTGAGCTAGATGCAAGCGATGAAGAAATCAAAGCCATTGTTGAGCGCGTGCCAGAGATTGGACGAGAATCTAAGAAGAGGTCGACTGGAGAAGATGAACCAGAAGCACCTGAAGAAAGTTCGGAGGAAGAAAGCATATCACCAATTGGCGAAACCAAACAACTCATCTTTATAGATCGCAAGACTGAAGCTCGCCCGCTGGCTGAAAAATTGTTAAAGATGTACAAAGAGATTGGCGCGAAGAAATGGGAAAAGATCAAGATTCCTGATATTGTGAAAGAGTTGGGTGAGAGTTGCCCCCGCTCTGTAGACATTGCGATGTTCGGACGAATGACAACCTCGCAGGCATTCAAGAATGTGCAAGCATCCGTCCAAGTTGCGCATGCTCTTTCAACGAATGCGCTTAAACAAGAATTCGATTATTACACTGCCATGGACGACCTGAAACCCGAAAGCGAGCCGGGTGCGGATATGATTGGCGATGTAGAGTTTAATAGTTGTACGTATTACAAGTACCTTAACGTACATTGGGATGAGTTACTCAAAAATCTCGGAGACGATAGGGCAATTGCGCGGCGTGCTGTTTTGGCGCTACTTAAAGCAGCTGCGATGGCGCATCCAACCGGCAAACAAAATTCATTCGGCGCATTCAACTTGCCCGATTTTGTTCTGGTCGAAGTCTCTAATCGCAATCTACCGGTGAGCTACGCCAATGCGTTTCTCAAACCAGTGTCCGGTTTTAGCGACAAATCGCTCATGGCAAACTCTGTGGAGAAATTGTCTGGCTATGTCGAACGTTTGAGTAAGGTGTACAATCTTGAACCGGAACGTGCTTATTTGACGGTAGACAATCTCGCATTTCTCGATTTGAAAGCAATGCTGTCTCTTAATGATTTAGGGAAGTGGCTAGACTCGTACCTGCCGAACGAAGTATTATCGAAATCGTAAAGGCGTAAGGAGTAAAATGGCAAACACACTATTTTTACGATTGGAAAGCCCTTTGCAATCTTGGGGAGAAGATAGCCAGTGGTCAGAGAGAAGAACTGCGCCTGATCCAACGAAAAGCGGCATCGTCGGGGTGTTGGCGTGCGCTCTCGGATGGAACGATGATGAACAGATCCGAAACCTTTCCCGTGAGATTCACATTGGTGTGCGATGCGATGTGCCTGGCACGCCCGCTCCGTTAAAAGATTACCATACTGTTGGAGGAGGGTATTCCGAACCTCAATTACTCAATGCTAAAGGAGAACCTAAGTTAAGCAATGGCAGTCCGCACACGGAACCAACTACGCGCCATTACCTGTGTGATGCTTCATTCCTTGTAGCGGTGATGGGATCAGGCACTATCATTGAAAAACTACGCTATGCAGTTCAGAACCCTGCGTGGACTTTATATCTGGGACGGAAAAGCTGTGTGCCTTGTCGCCCTCTATTTGATGGTGCGGGTGATTACGATTCGCTTCAAGTTGCGCTTGAGCTACATCCCGCCCGTTTTCTCGATAACGCTGTGGCCAAACTAATCGTAAAACATCCGCGAATCGTTATCGAGTGTGACGCAGGCGAAGGCATTCGCCGACACGATCAAATTGTATCACGTGCCTATCGTTTGTTTGATCCACGTTATTCTCGCGAATATCAACTGCGTAATGAAATTAAGATCGAGTATCTCGACCAAGGAGCGTAGCCGATGTATCTTTCCCGCCTTTTCATCAACTTACAAAATGCACAAGTACGCCGCGAACTTGCATGCCCCTATGAGATGCATCGTACGCTCTTGCGAGCCTTCCCAAAAGGCATAGTTGGTCTTGACCGCGATAATAAAAACGCGGCAGGCGTGCTATATCGTGTAGACGAAAAGCCGCATGAGAATTTCAACATCGTGCTTGTGCAGTCCAAAATTGCGCCCGATTGGAGCTTTCTTAATGGGCAGAAAGACACGCGCGGGTACCAATACCTGTTGCCCGCATCCCCCATCAATGATGGCAAAGCAAATCCGTCAATGACTGAGTTCAATCTAGCAAATAAAATACATACGGGTCAGACACTTGCGTTTCGTTTACGCGCAAATCCTACCAAGCGACTGGGCAAAAGTGCAACCCATGATATCGGTAAGCGCGTCGGCATTTACAACGAAGACAAACAAATCAAGTGGCTAGAAGATAAAGCCAAAATCGGTGGTTTCAGCATCATTCGTGTCATGGTTAGCCGGGACGAAAGAATCAGAGACGAGATTCATCGTAAAAACCAAACGTACGATCTCCAATTGCTGTCGGTTCAGTTCGACGGTCTTTTGAGAATATTAGATCAAGACATGACCCGTAAAACCGTTGAAAACGGTATCGGGTCCGCCAAGGGTTTCGGGCTTGGATTACTCTCACTTGCACCGGTAAAAGGTTAATAATATGCGCACCTTACATGAATTACCCCGTTTCCGTGACAGATGGAGTCACCTTTACCTAGAAATGGGTAGACTGGATGTTGATGCAAATGGATTGGTATTCCAACAGGGAGAAAGCTCGGTGCGAGTGCCAATTGACCAATTAAGCATCATCATGTTAGGACCAGGAAGCACTGTAACGCACGCAGCTGCCAAATCCCTTTCCCAGAATAATTGCTTATTATCATGGACAGGGCAGGATGGTATTCGGCTCTATGCTGCAAGCATCGGTGGCACTTACAGTTCGCGAAGGATGATCCGACAGGCGAAACTGGTTAGTGATGAGCAGAAACGGCTGGAGGTAGCATGGCGGATGTATCGTTTCAGGTTCAGTGAATCTGTTCCCGCGATTGTTAGTTTAGAACAAATACGGGGCATGGAGGGCATAAGAGTACGCCGAAGCTATGCCGATGCTTCAGCTAAATACGGAGTGGAATGGAAGGGCCGCCAGTATGACCAGGATGACTGGAACAAAGGGGACCCAATTAACCGCGCGTTATCTGCGGCGAATGCATGTCTTTATGGGGTTTGCCACGCAGGTATTCTTTCCGCCGGATATTCATCAGCGTTGGGATTTGTGCACACCGGTAAAATGCTAAGTTTCGTTTATGATATTGGTGACCTGTATAAAACTGAGGTGACAATCCCCACTGCTTTCAGGATTGTTGCGCAAAATCCGCCGGAACTAGAAAGAGTAGTGCGCATGGAATGTAGAAAAGTATTCCACGAATTCAGATTGATGGATAGGCTCTTGCCTGACATCGCGGAGGTGCTGGGTGTTAGTGATGATACTGGAGAAAACTCCGACGAGCTTGAAGGGCGCATTGTCACGCTGGCTGTTGGAACCGAAGACGGGGGTTTTTCTTGGGAACCCGAGCGCGAGGGTTAGAGATGAGCTTTGGGCTACAGCAGTTAAAAAAATAAAAGATAACGGAGTTGTAATGCAAATCTGGACCGATCAGAACCCCCAGGGGTTCTCCTATAGGCAGTTTGGTGAAATGGACAGGCGATTCATTGATCTGGATGGACTCGCGCTAGTAGAGTTTACAAGGGCAGTTAGTGGACCCGCCACCAATATTTCTGACACTGCAGCACCCTAGTCAGGCATGAGCCCCTTAGCAGTTAGCTGTGAAATTGTAGGGTATTCCCCATGTATGTGGGGGTGAACCGCGTTGTTAAAAAGAGTTGAGCGGACGCCAGGAGTATTCCCCATGTATGTGGGGGTGAACCGCTAACAATCCGCTGTAACCGCTGCGGCAGAACGTATTCCCCATGTATGTGGGGGTGAACCGGCCCACGCCGTCATAGACCGTCCTATCCGTCAGTATTCCCCATGTATGTGGGGGTGAACCGGCACTAGCCTACAAAATCCAAGCGTTCCAGGAGTATTCCCCATGTATGTGGGGGTGAACCGAACCTGTTGGCTTTCGTAGTTACATGCCGGAAGTATTCCCCATGTATGTGGGGGTGAACCGGGGTAGACTATGGCTTTTGTCAGACGTAAAAAGTATTCCCCATGTATGTGGGGGTGAACCGACCTGGGCATAGACCAGATGTATGTCGATGAAGTATTCCCCATGTATGTGGGGGTGAACCGCCTGGGAATGAAGGCCCAATTTGGCCGGATCGGTATTCCCCATGTATGTGGGGGTGAACCGCGAGAAAGTTTACGATTCTATCTGCTATCTTCGTATTCCCCATGTATGTGGGGGTGAACCGCGAGCGATGTTGGCCTTAATTGCGGTCCTTACGTATTCCCCATGTATGTGGGGGTGAACCGGCTTACATGGGTTTCAGGGAGGGACTTGGTGCGTATTCCCCATGTATGTGGGGGTGAACCGCATCCTTAACTATTTTCACCTCATCACATTTCCGTATTCCCCATGTATGTGGGGGTGAACCGGATCGAGCTATGCGAGCGTGCAAACGATAAAAGGTATTCCCCATGTATGTGGGGGTGAACCGAAATACGTGGAGCATTTTTTGATTGGTGTGGGGTATTCCCCATGTATGTGGGGGTGAACCGATACTGCTCATGGAACGGAAAATA
>Ga0326727_10023853_pt1 | contig 11631 bp, 11 predicted proteins | sample MB2enrmetagenome_FD_207643 | JGI IMG/M metagenome (GOLD analysis project Ga0326727, IMG submission 207643) | Lab enriched peat soil microbial communities from McLean, Ithaca, NY, United States - MB29MY | ecosystem: Environmental > Terrestrial > Soil > Wetlands > Peat | place: USA: New York... | reverse complement strand
CGATTTTTTCGAACGTGCCGATGATGGTGAACTCCTGGTTGGCGGCGCGGATGACGCGGCCGAGGGGATTGACGCCGGGGAAGAAGGTGTCGACCATGGAGGCGCCGATGAGGCAGACGGCGGCGGCGTGGCGATCCTCGGTGTCGGTGAAATAGCGGCCGAGGTCGAGCGTTCGCGTGTCGATATCGACCATGTTGGGAGTGTAGCCGTACATGGTGGAGTCGTCCACCTGTTTGTTCTGATAATTGACGGCGAGCGAGGTGTTGGAGGATGCGCCGACGTGCTGGCAGGCGTGGCATTCGGCGGCGACGGCAGTGAGATCGTCGGAGGTGATGAGCTTGTTTTTGAGGGCTTTGGTGATGACGGTGAAATCGGTTACGGCGAAGGGGGTTCTGGCGACGCGAAAGACGTTGGTTCCGAGGTTGGCGATTTTCTGCTCGACGTAGATATTGGCGCCCTGCACGATGGTCATTACGGTGATGAGGGTAGCGACGCCCATGGTCAGGCCGAGGACCGTCAGGGCGGCGCGGAGCTTGTGCGCGCGGATGGAGTCTATAGAAAGGCGGAGGTTATCGCGGATGGCTAGCATCTAGGGAAAGGGCTGCTTCGCAGCGGGGCGGGAGTCCGCCCTTCTTGAGCGGGGTTGAAAGCCAGCAGGACAGGCTGAAGTCTGTCGAGAGCCGGCTGAAAGCCGGCTGCAGCCAGGATTGGCTGCCCCACCAAAGGTGTCAGCTCATTGGGGAAATGTAGAAACTCCAGGGACAGACTGAAGTCTGTCACACGAGAACAGGCTGAAGCCTGAGTTACGGCAAACGAGTATCTGCGCCAGAAGGTCATCCTTTTATGCGGCGCCAGTTTTTTCCTACCTGGATCAGGAGATCGTCTTGCGGACCGGTATAGACCACATCGTTGATTCGCTCTTCGTTGATGTGCACGGCGCCGGCTTTGATCTTGCGCAGGCCGTCGCCGTTGGATTCGGCGAGGCCAACTTTGGGCAGCAGACGATCGACGCGGAGGCCGTTTTCCACTTTTACTCCGTCCGGCATGGGGACCACCGGGATGTTTTCCGGAATCTCTTTCTTGCGCACCACGCGGGTGAAGACTTCCTGAGCTTGCGCGGCGGCGGCGGCGGAATGGAAGTCCGTTACGATGGAGCGGCCCAACGCCATTTTCAATTCCATGGGATGCAGTTCTCCGCTCTCGGCCTGGGCGCGCATGGCGGCGATTTCGGCCAGACTGCGGTCGGTGAGCAGTTCGTAATAACGATACATGAGATCGTCGCTGATCTGCATCACTTTACGAAACATGATCTCCGGCGGTTCGGTGATTCCGATGTAGTTGTCCAGCGATTTGGACATTTTCTTATCGCCGTCGAGGCCTTCGAGGATGGGCACGGTGGCGACGATCTGTTGCGGCTGTCCGTAGTCCTTCTGGATTTCGCGGCCGACCAGGAGGTTGAATTTCTGGTCGGTGCCGCCCATTTCGACGTCGCATTCGAGGGCGACGGAATCGTAGGCTTGGGCGAGCGGGTAGAGGAGCTCGTGGACGGAGATGGGCGTCCCGGCGGCGTAGCGTTTGGCGAAATCGTCGCGTTCCAGGATGCGCGCCACGGTGTAGCGGGAGCAGAGGCGGACCATGTCCTCGAAACGCATCTTGTCCAGCCACTCGCTGTTGAAGCGGAGTTCGGTTTTCTCGGGATCGAGGATTTTGAAGACCTGCTGCTTGTAGGTTTCGGTGTTGGCCTCGATTTGCTCGCGGGAGAGGGGCGGACGCGTGGCGTTGCGGCCGGTGGGGTCGCCGATCATGGCGGTGCCGTCGCCGATGAGGAAGATGACGGTGTGGCCGAGGTCCTGGAAATGTTTCATTTTGCGCAGGAGCACGGTGTGGCCGAGATGGAGGTCGGGCGCGGTGGGGTCGAAGCCGGCTTTGACGCGCAGAGGTTTGCCTTTTTTGGCGATGCGTTCGCGGAGGTCCACTTCGCGGATCAGTTCGGCAAGACCTTTTTTTATATAGGTTAGCTGTTGGTCGAGAGTAGCGCTCACTTGTTCCATTGTAGAAGGTGCGCGCGACAGGCTGCCGTTTCAGGGGGGCGATTTAGGCTATGTCAGGCGGCCACGTCCGCGTAAGCTACCTGGGTGGTCGGCTCCGGAATCGGGATCCCGTCCTCGCGCATGCCTTCCAGGTGAATCTCGATCCCTTCCTGCATCAGCCGTTTGATCTCTTCAAGCGTGTCGGCGGTGGCAACACAGCCCGGAAGATCGGGGACATAGGCGCTGTAGTTGCTACCCGGCACTTTTTCAATGATGATGGCGTATTTCACCGTGCTATTGAACCTGGCAGATTAAGGCGACGCCAAGCGGCGTGGCGCAAGCGCTCTTGGCTGAAGGCCGCGCTGACCCGGGGTCGAGACGAGTCCCGATCCAGCAGGCTAAAGCCTGCGCCACACTTCGCTGACGAATTCCGCCGCTCAATTATGCGCGGAGAATTGCGGTTCGTGTTGGCCACGGAGGAACACGGATGCACACGGATACACTGGAGGTATGAGGATTCTCCTCTTTAGCGGCAAGGGCGGCGTGGGCAAGACCAGCGTGGCGGCGGCGAGCGGGTTACAACTGGCCAAGCTGGGATACCGGACGCTGGTGATGAGCGTCGATCCGGCGCATAGTCTGGCCGACGCGTTCGACCTGGAAGTCAACCTTTTCCAGGGCAAGACCGCCGAGCCGCTGCCGGTGGCCGAGCGGCTGGCCATTCACGAAGTCAATATCCAGCACGAGATCAAGCGCTATTGGCGGGAGATTTCGACATACATTATCTCCATCTTGCGGACTACCGGGGTAAGCGATATCGAGGCTGAAGAACTGGCGATCCTGCCCGGCATGGAAGAGATCAGCGCCATGATGTACGTCAACCAGTACCGGCGCGAGGGGCGTTATGACGTGGTAGTGCTGGATTGCGCGCCGACGGCGGAGTCCCTGCGGTTTGTCAGCATGCCCACGACGCTCGACTGGTACATGAAGCACATTTTCCCGTGGCAGCGCGGATTGCTGAGAGCGGTGCGTCCGGTGGCCAATCGCGTATCGCCGGTGGAACTGCCGAGCGACAGCTATTTCGCCAACGTCCAGCAGTTGTTTCAGCGCATCGAGGGACTGGCGGAAGTGCTGGAAGATTCCAAGGTGACAAGCGTGCGGCTGGTGACGAATCCGGAAAAGATGGTGCTGCGGGAGACGCAGCGGGCGTTCGTTTATTTCCTGCTGCACGGGTTGTCGGTGGATCGAATTGTGGTGAATCGCGTCCTGCCGGATACGGTGAAAGACGAGTGGTTCGACGAGTGGCGTAAGGCGCAGGGCGGGGTTCTGGACGAAATCGAACGGTATTTCGCGCCGGTTCCGGTCGACCGCGTGCCACTTTTTGTACACGAGGTTCTGGGGCGCGAACGGCTGGAAGACCTTGCCCAGGCGCTATACGGCGACCGCGGCGACCCGTCGGAGGTGACGCAAACGGCGCCTCCGTTCAGCTTTGAAAAAAGTGGCGAACAATATAGCGTCCGGCTGCGTCTTCCTTTTGCGGCGAAAGGCGATGTAGGCTTATTTAAGAAGGGCGATGAACTGGTGGTGACCATTGGAACGCTGCGGCGGCATATCGGGCTGCCGACTTCCATGGCCGGGCTGACCCCTTCCCGTGCGAGACTGGAGAATCAGGAACTGATAGTCGAAATGAAGGAGACGTAAGGTTATGAGCGAAGAAACCAAACATTGCGAAAACCCGAGCTGCTTCTGCCGGGGGCTGGGGCCGGATGCGACGGCGTTCTGCGAACGGATGTGGTCCAAGGTGACGCGCGATCACTTCCGCAATTCCCGCGTAGAGTTTCTCAAGGGATTGCGCAGCCTGATCGATGAGAAGATCGAGAGGCTGCAACGGCATGCGGAGCCGAAGGGCACGCAGGTTCCGGTAGATTAGTTTAGTGCGGTGTCCACGAAATAACTGGTTTTAGGCACGAGCGGCGAAAACGGGCGACGATGTCGCCTGGAGTGGCTAGAAGGCCACTCCACGGCCTGAAGGCCGCCCCACTGCGCTAGCGCTGTTGCGCGTGTAAGTATTCTTCCACGCTGTAATAGGTCCCGCCGGTGTAGAGGCGGCCCTTATCTTCCACGAGTTCGTGCCAGTCGAGCTTCCAGGAGTCTCCGGTGCGTTTCATCCAGGCGTTGAGGCGCGTGTCCATTTCTTTCACTAGCCCGGCATCGTCGATTAGATTCTTCATTTCGTACGGATCTTTTTCCAGATCGTAGAGCACCCAGGGTTTGGATTCGAAGCGCGCGTACATATAGCGGTGCGTGCGGACCCCTCGCCATGCGTCCTCGGTGCCATCGCCTTGGAAGGGTCCGAAGATTTGGAAGAAGGCCGAGTCCGGCGCGGCGGACGATTTGCCCAGCACCACTTGAGAGAGGTCGGTGCCCTGAATTTCGGCCGGTGCCTGGAGGCCGCATAGGCCGAGGAAGGTCGGAGCGAAATCGACGTGGGTGAAGATGGCTTCGCTGCGCGATCCGGGCTGGATGCGCGACGGACAGCGGAGGATGCCGGGGACTTTGATGGATTCTTCCCATGGTTTGCGCTTCAGGCGCCGTCCCTCCGAGCCCAGCATGTCGCCGTGGTCGGAGGATAGCAGAATGATGGTGTTGTCGTCCGCCACGGCCATCAGGCGTCCGACCTGCGCATCCACGGCCGAGACGTTGCCGTAGTATTGCGCGATCTCGTTAGGACCGGGCACGCCCGCACCGGCCTGCCAGTTGGGACGCATGTGCAGTTTGGCGGGATCGTAGAGGGCGGCAAACTCGGGCGGGGCTTTGTAGGGATCGTGCGGCGGTCCCATGGAGACGATCAGGAACCAGGGCTGGTCGTGGGTTTCGCGGATGAAATCGAGCGCGATATCGGTCCAGGCTTCGGCTTCGAATTTGTGGACTGGGATGGGCTCGGGCGTATCGCGGAAATACTGCGTATTGAAGTGGGTGTGGCTGCACTCATTGGCGGCCCAGAACTGGAAGCCGTGACGCCGCGGACCGGGCGGAATGAAGCCGGGCAGGCGGGGTCCGCCGTCGAGGTGCCATTTGCCGATGAAGCCGGTGCGGTAGCCGGCGCGTGCGAGGAGGCCGGCAATGGTGGTCACGGATTCGCGCAGGCGCAGATCGTTGGCGACCATGCCGTTGCGGCTGGTGTAAGTGCCGGTCAGCATGTTGGCGCGCGCGGGGCAGCAGACCGGGGTGTTGGCGAAGGTATTGGGCAGAGTCAGACCGCCGGCTGCGAGACGGTCGATGTTGGGCGTGTGGACATCGGGATTGCCCATGCAACCGAGCGCCTGCGAGCGCAACTGGTCCGGGAGGATGAAAAGGATGTTGGGGCGGGTGGCGGGTGCCGCGCTGGCGAGAGTTGCCGCGCCTAGCGAGCCTAAGAATGAGCGCCGAGTTTGAGTCACGATCGATTCCTCGATTTTCTTTGCTGCCGAATCAATAGCTTACATGTTTCGCTGGGCTGGAACGCGGGGCGCGCCGGCTACTCTCAAATCGGGAAAAGCAGTTTTCGAGAGAATCCGCCGCTAGAAGTAATTCCTTCGGCTGACCAAACATCCTCACACATTCCCTTCCCGCTTCCGTGGAGAAGCGTTATCCCACCACAACGATACACCGGATTCTCTCGATTTCCCGTTTGCAAAGGAGGCCAAAGGCCTACTCTACAAAAGTCTTAGGGCTGACACAAAAATAAGTTGGCGGCGCTTGAGCAACTCTGACGAGGATCGAGACGAGTCTCGATCCAGCAGACACGAGCAGGGGACGATCCCTGTCGGGAACGTCTCTGGCGGCAGGAACGCGTATCGGCATGGCGGCCGCAAAAAGGCACAGACTGAAGTCTGTGCTACGAGTGGAGCGCGTATGTCGCATGGTTCCTGGAAAGTGTCCGCGCCACGTCGCCGCACAATGCCCATGCGACAGAATGTGAAGTTATTGTTGCGTGGTCTTCTAGCGCACTTCCTTATAGATTTCCATCAAGGCACGGATGTCGGGAACGTCGTGTTCAAGCACGTTCATGAGCGGCGGGCGCACCGGACCGGCCGGCATGCCGAGCATTTCCATGGCATCCTTCATCACCGCGACTTCATATCCGCGGTGCCGCTCGCGAATGGCGTAGAGCGGCTGGACGTAGCGCGCCATCAGCTTATCGAGACAGGCAGGGTCATGCGTCATGCCGGCCTTCGCCAGATCGAGCGAGAGTTTGGGTGCGATGTTGGAAATGCTGGAAGTGTAGGCTTGCACGCCAATGGAAAAATAACCCGGGACACAATCGTCGCCTAAGCCGCCGATCCAGGCGAGACGGTCGCCGAGGTGATGCATGATGCGCTGATATTTGCGTACATCACCTTGCCCGTCTTTCCAGCAGGCAAGCGTGGGTACGCGATCCGCGATGCGCTCGACCTGGTGCGGGGTGAATGCCGCCCAGTCACGGCTGTAGATCATCAAGGGCAAGCCGGTAGCTTTGCCGATGGATTCGTAGAAGTCCAGAACCCCGGCGAATGGAGCGTGGGAGTAATACGGAGGCAGAACCAGGATGCTGTCCGCGCCGGCTTTTTCCACGCGTTTGGCGATCTCGACGCCCATGGGTGTATTGAATCCCGTGCCGGCGACCACCGGCATGCGGCCATCTACAGCTTCAACGGTGGTGCGGACGACGGCTTCAATCTCGTCGATGCTTAGAGAGTAGAGTTCCCCGGTTCCTCCGGCAGCCACCATGGCACAGAAGGGGAACGCCGCCATTTCATCAACATTGCGCGCCAGTCCTTTCAGATTGAGCGAAAGATCCTGATGGAAGGGGGTGACAGGAAATCCGAAAACTCCGCGCAGGCGGGAGGCAAATTCTTTATGGTTCACCCAACTGTTTTAACACGAGCGGAGGGCATAGCGGCTAAGGGCACAGGGGGCGAGTGCCACTCGCCGGCAGAGTGCCACCCTGCCCCACAGAGTGCCACTCTGCCCCACAGTGGAAAGACAAAGGCACAGGCTGAAGCCTGTGTTACGAGCGTGTCGAGGGTTCTTCCATGAAGTAGTAGCAGATCATGTGACAAACGATATGGTGGCCATCCTCGATGCGGCCCATGTGGGGCACGGGGACGTGGATATTCAGAGCGGCCATGGGACCGAGCTTGCCGCCGTCGCGTCCGGTCATGGCGATGGTCTTGCAGCCGATGGAATTGGCATATTCCATGGCGCGGAGCACGTTGGGCGAATTGCCCGATCCGCTGATGGCGATGAACACGTCTCCCGGTTGCGCGAAGTTCTTGAGCTGCTCGGCAAACACGCAGTCATAGTGAATATCGTTGGCGTAGGCGGTGAGGGTGGGCATCTGGTCATTCAGGCACATGATGCGGAAGCGCTTCTCGCGATTGTGGCTGGCTCCCTTCAGCATGTCCACCACGAAATGCGACGACGTCGCGGCACTGCCTCCGTTGCCGCAGATAAAAATATGACGATCGTGGGCGCGTGCCTCCGCCAGCCACGCGATGGCCTGGTCTACTGCCTTGGTGTCGATCTTGCCGATGGCATCGATCAGATCTTGTCGATAAAGTTCCGGAAAAGTCATGAGATCCTTGCTAATTCGAGCGCGCCATAGAGCACGCTATCATCACCCAGCGCCGCGGGTTGGACATCCTTGCGCGCGCCCGACCACGCCGTGATCTGGCGGCCCAACTCCTCGCGCAACGGAACAAACAGGCGGTCGCCCGCCTTGCTCACTCCGCCGCCGATGACAATGCGCGCCGGGTTCAAAACCATGATACAAGCCTTGAGGCCTCGCGCGAGGAGCGGCACGTAGCGCGCTACAAATGCGGGGTCCTGCATCAACTCGCGGGCGGTCTGGCCGAAATCGCGCTCCATCCACAGACCGCAGCACATGCGCTCCAGGCAGCCGCGCGATCCGCAGAGACATTCCGGGCCATCGGGCACGAGATTGATATGGCCGATCTCGCCCGCCCATCCGTCGGCGCCGCGCAGGATCTTGCCGTCCAGCAGGACGCCGCCGCCGATTCCGGTGGAGATGGTCATATAGAAGAGCGGCGAGCAGCCCTTGCCGGCGCCGAAGCAGTATTCGCCGAGCGCGCCCACGTTGGCGTCGTTATCCATGATGACGGGCGCGTCGAGCATTTCCGATAGATGGCGCGTCAAGGGAAAGCCTTCCCAGCCGCCGGCGTGGGTCGATTGCCAGACGGTTTGGGTGAGGAAATTCACCGGGCCACCGAAGCCGATGCCACAGCGGTCGAAGCGCAGATCGCGCTTCCATTCGTCGAGCAGGGCGTCGAGTTGCGGGATCAGCCAGGCACGTCCACCTTCACGGTCGGTGCTGCGCGATTCGCGGCGGATCATCCGGTCATCCTCGAAGGCGGCCACCGAGAACTTGGTGCCGCCGATATCGATCGCCAGGATCTTCATGCCTGTACCGCCAGCAATTCTTCGGGCGACGCGGTGCCCGTGCCGGGCTTCATGATGGTGATTGACGCGACCTGATTGCCGAACTCAGCGGCGCGCGCGGCATCACGCGTGGCGGCGTAAGCGACGGTGAATCCGGCGGCGAAACTGTCGCCGGCGCCGCAGATATCGACGGGATTTTCCACGGGGCGCGTGCGCACCCATTGTTCGCCTTTATGGTTGACGAGGAGAACGCCCTCGCCGCCATGCGTGACGATCAGCAGCGGGGAACGCATGTGCTCACACAGGGCGGGATAGTCGACGCGTCCGAACAGTTCGCGCGAGGCGGAGCCGGCTTCGATGTGGTTGGGCTTGGCGATCACGCCGCGGAAATCCGCGATGTGGGTTCGCGAGTCCACCAAGATGACTTTGTCGGGATAGACCGGCGCGAGTTCCTGGATCAGAGTGCGGACGGCAACATTGATGACACCGCCGCAGCCGCTTTCCGCCTGATCGCAGACCATCACGATATCGAAGAGATCGAAGACGCTTTGCAGGCGGTCGAGGAGCATGCGGACGGCCGGCTGGGGCAGAGCCGCATGGTTCACGAAATCGATTCGCGGCTGGTCTTCGCGGCCGGTCTGTTGATTGATGAGCTTAGTGTAGGTGAATGTCTGGACCTCGGCTGATTCGACCAGCAGGTCGTTTTCGATGCCGCGCTGGCCGAGCGCGTTGCACAGTTCATAGCCGTGGCCGTCGCGGCCGATGACGCCGAGGACGGAGACGCGTCCCACGCCGAGGGCTGCCATATTATTGGCGACTGTTCCGGCCGCGCCGGGAGTGACTTCGGTCGAGGTGACGGCGGTGCGCGGAATTCCGGTCTCGCGGGAGGGCTCGGCCAGCTGCGGATCGTAGCGGCACCAGCGATCGAGACAGACGTCGCCGACGATGAGCGCGGCAAGACTGGGCGCTTTATCGAGAATGTCTTTCACGGCGAACAGCGTAACACAGCGCGGATTCGGCGCGAGCAGTCGGCTAGCGGTCTGAAAAATCGGCTGCCGCGCAGCCGGGCAGACCACGGAGAACGATGGTCTGCCCCACGGGTGCTGCGGCAGGCTAGAGGCCGTTCAGGATATCGTCGTGTAACGCGACTCCCAGGCCTGGGGCGTCGCTCAGTTCGAGAAAGCCGTCGTGGTAAGTGGGCATTTCGGCGATGGCGTTGACGGTATCGTCGAAGTAGCTGCCCCATTCGAGCAGCATCAGGTTCGGGATGGCGGCGCAGAGGTGGGCGCAGGCCATGGTTCCCAGCGGCGAATACATGTTGTGGGCCGCGACGGGAACGTAGTGCGTTTCCGCCAGTGCCGCTACCTGGCGCGTCTCCCATAATCCTCCGCACTTGCCGGCATCCGGCTGAATGACCGCGACTGCCTGCTTCTCGAGCAGTTGGCGATAGCCGTAGCGCGTGAAGACATTTTCTCCGCATGCGATGGGGGTGGTGGTGCGCCGGCGGATGGCGGCGAGCGCGTCGAGATTGTCGCTGGGAACAGGCTCTTCGAGCCAGAGCAGGCGCGCGAGTTCGAGGGCGCGGGCGAGTTGGATGGCGCTCTCCTGGTCATAGCGGCCATGGGCGTCGACGGCGAGGCCGACATCCGGACCGACGGCTTCGCGCATGGCGAGGACGTGCGATGCTATGGCGTCGATCTCGCCGTAAGAGAGCTTCTCCGTGCCCGCGTGCACAATGCCGTAAGGGTTCGCAATCTGGCCGTCCGCGCGCATGCGGTCGAGCACGCCGTCGATCATGGCTTTGACCACTTTGCAGTTGGTTTTGCGCACGATTTCACGGGCAGTTTCGGGAGTGTGGGCGTGAAAATAAACCGGGATGCGGCTACGGTGTTTGCCTCCGAGCAGTTGATAGACGGGGACGCCGAGCGCTTTGCCGGTAAGGTCCCAGAGCGCCATTTCGAGCGCGCTCAACGCGCATAGATAGGGGCCTCCCATGCCGCGCATGAACATTGGGCCCTGACCGCCGGGGATGGGCTGCGTGGTCCAGAGATCGTGGTAGATCTTGACTACTTCGAGCGGGTCGCGGCCGGCTAGCGCGGGATCAAAATAGCGATTGACGATCTCGGCCGCGCCGATGGTGTCGAACGTTTCGCCGGTGCCGTGCATGCCGTTGCCGGCATATACCCTGACGAAGTGATGATTGCTGCTCTTCAGGAAGATGGAACGGATCTTGGCGATCTTCATTGTGCCCACTTAAGAGATTGTAATGGTTCGATAAAAGCGCAGAGCAGTTCGGACGTCATGGCGCCGCATGAGGACACGTCTGTCACGTAGTTGTTAGTTGTTAGTTTCAGGACGAGGAAATGCAATATAAAGGCTATCAGGGCGTCGTGGGATACGACGAAGTAGCGAAGATTTTCAGCGGTGAAGTGATTAACACGCGGGAGGTGATCACGTTCCAGGGGCGTTCGGTTCAAGAATTGGAGCGTGCGTTTCAGGAATCGGAAGATGATTACCTTACATTTTGCAAGTCGCGTGACGAAGAGCCGGAGAAGCCGCTCCGGGGAAGACTGCTCGCCCGGATACCGCCGGCATATCGACCGGCTGAGGAGAAAGGCCGTCAAGGCGGGCTAGCAACCTTTCACATTTTTAGCAGATAATAAGAGCTGAAAGGGAGCGAACGATTCATAGGTTCTCCGGCTGCCGGTTGAGAACTTATTGTACCTCCAGCGGAATTGCAATAACAGAGTAAAAGGTCTTTATGACTTGATTTCGGCGGGTGCGAAGCTCACTAGTTATTGGGGCCGTCGGGGCGCCTGCGGCGTCCTCCCGGACCTCGTTGCATTTTGCTGTAGGTTTCGGTTTGCCGGTTGCCATTGCCGTCGATGAATTCGAAGGTGTAGGTGCCGTTGTCGTTGACGGTGTAGTTGACGAAGCGGTGTTCGCTGCCTACGGTGTATTCGAGTGAATATCGATTGGGTCCGGGCCAGGTAAAGCCGATGATCCTGGCGCCGCGCAGGGGCCTTCCCGCCGGACGCACCGGCGTGGTGACCGGTTGCGGCGTGATGTGATCATCTTCCACTTTCACTTCGCCGCGCAGTCCGCCGTTGACATAGGGGTAGGTTTTGCTGGCGTGGTAATGATAGTTGCCTTTTGCGTCCTGGTGGCCGTTGAACTCGTCGAG
>Ga0326727_10023851_pt1 | contig 11631 bp, 11 predicted proteins | sample MB2enrmetagenome_FD_207643 | JGI IMG/M metagenome (GOLD analysis project Ga0326727, IMG submission 207643) | Lab enriched peat soil microbial communities from McLean, Ithaca, NY, United States - MB29MY | ecosystem: Environmental > Terrestrial > Soil > Wetlands > Peat | place: USA: New York... | reverse complement strand
TGCCAGCTACACAACCCTGGCGTTGCCGGTGGGCACCGACTCGATCACAGCGGTTTATAGCGGCGATGCCAACGATGCGGCCAGCACCTCGGCGGTGTTGACGCAGAGTGTCAACAAGGCGGCCACCATCGTGACGGTGACTTCGTCGCTGAATCCCTCGACCTTCGGACAATCGGTCACGCTCTCGGCGGCGGTTACACCAAGCACGGCTACCGGTACCGTTCAATTCCTGAATGGATCTACCGTGCTGGGCACGGTGACGATCAGCGGCGGTTCGGCGGCTGTGTCGCTATCCAGCTTGCCGGTAGGCGCGAATTCGATTACGGCGCTGTATAGCGGCGACGGGAACGATGCGGCCAGCGCCTCGGCGATCCTGTCTCAGACCGTGAATAAAGCGGCATCGAGTGTGACGCTGGCTTCCTCGCTGAATCCCTCGACCTTCGGACAATCGGTCACGCTCTCGGCGAAGGTTACACCAAGCACGGCTACCGGTACCGTTCAATTCCTGAATGGATCTACCGTGCTGGGCACGGTCACGATCAGCGGCGGTTCGGCGGCTCTGTCGATATCCAGTTTGTCGGCAGGTGCACATTCGATCACGGCTGCTTACAGCGGCGATGCCAACGATGCAGCCAGCACCTCGGCGATCCTGTCTCAGACCGTGAATAAAGCGGCATCGAGTGTGACGCTAACTTCCTCGCTGAATCCTTCGACCTTCGGGCAGTCTGTCACCTTGTCCGCGGCGGTTACACCAAGCACGGCTACCGGTAGCGTTCAATTCCTGAATGGATCTACCGTGCTGGGCACGGTCACGATCAGTGGCGGGTCCGCGGGTCTATCACTATCCAGCTTGTCGGTAGGCGCCCATTCGATCACGGCAGCCTATAGCGGCGATGCCAACGATGCGGCCAGCACTTCAGCGATCCTGACGCAGGCCGTCACCAAGACGGCGTCCAGCGTGGCGCTGGCTTCCTCGCTGAATCCGTCGGCGTTTGGCCAATCAGTCACCTTCACGGCGACTCTCTCGCCAAGCTTGGCCACCGGCACGGTTCAGTTCCTGAATGGATCCACCGTCTTGGGCACGGTGACGGTCAGTGGCGGGTCCGCGGGTCTATCACTATCCAGCTTGTCGGTAGGCGCCCATTCGATCACGGCAGCCTATAGCGGCGATGCCAACGATGCGGCCAGCACTTCAGCGATCCTGACGCAGGCCGTCACCAAGGCGGCGTCCAGCGTGACGGTGACTTCTTCGCTGAATCCCTCGATCTTCGGGCAATCCGTCACCCTCTCGGCGAAGGTTACGCCAAATACAGCCACCGGAACCATCCAATTCCTGAATGGATCCACCGTGCTGGGCACGGTCACGATCAGTGGCGGCTCGGCGGCTCTGTCGATATCCAGTTTGTCGGCAGGTGCACATTCGATCACGGCGGCTTACAGCGGCGATGCCAACGATGCGGCGGGCACTTCGGCGGTCCTGACGCAGACCGTCAACAAGGCGGCGTCCAGCGTGGCGCTGACATCTTCGAAAAATCCCTCGGCCAGCGGGCAAAGCGTGACCTTTACAGCCACCGTTTCACCAAGCTCGGCTACTGGCACCGTTCAGTTTTTGGATGGATCTACAGCCCTGGGCACGGTGACAATGAGTGGTGGCTCGGCGGCTCTGTCGATATCCACTTTGCCGGTCGGGGCGAATTCGATCACGGCAGTCTACAGCGGCGACAGCAACCATCTCACCAGTACGTCGGTTGTCTTGACTCAAAACGTCACCGGAGCCGCGTGCCATGTGACTTACTCAGTCACCACGCAGTGGAACAACGGCTTCGGTACGGCCCTTACGATTGAGAATACGGGAACCACTTCCGTGAACGGCTGGAATCTCACCTGGACCTGGGCCGGCAATCAGAAGATCACCGAGTCGTGGGACTCCACCTACTCGCAGACCAGCGCTAACGCGAAGCTGACCAACGAGAGTTATAACGCCGCCATCGCTCCAGGCGCCACAATCACCGGAATCGGCTTCAACGCCAGTTACAGCGGCACCAATACCGCTCCGACCGCGTTCTCGCTGAATGGGACGCCATGTAAGTGAGGGGGCGTAGGCGTGAGGACCATGGCTGTACACGCACCCCTTAGGCTCGCGGCGCCTAAATGATCCCATTGGGCGCCACAGCCGGGGCTACAGAGCGTTTCACCGGATGGAACAGCAAAGTTAGGATTCAGGGCTGAGTTGCCGAGGTCCACTGACCCAGCCTGGCTGAGGAGGATTCGCGAACAGCGAGTGAGTACAGGGGCATTTGCAGCCATGAAAGCGACCACCAGGAGGCTCCAAAGGCTGGAGAGGCGATTCCCGCCGAATCGGGCGCGACGTTCGCGCGGGCCCTTGCAGCATCCGTGTCGGACGTTCGCGTCTATTTGCAGCGTCGGACCGCCGGCTTGCGCGCATAGTTGCCCGCCGATATTTGGCACTTAACGCTCGCGTGGATCGAGCTACTTGGCTATCGGAAGCCATCCGCTGCGGCCTCTCCTTGGTGTGTTGTGGAATAGCCTTGGGCGTTCGCTGGCTATACACCTGATGTACATGCGCCGTCCATCGAATGTACGGCGCGCACCACCCACCTGTCTGTTGCGTTTCGGCAAGTGCTTGACATCACGAGGGATGGAGCTTCCCAATCAACTGGCTCGCGCCATGCACAGTGAAGTGAACGGCGCGGCAAGGCCGTGATGGCTGAACCCGACGCCAAAGTCATTCAGATCGTCTGGAGGTATTGTGAAGAGCAAACTGGCGATGGCCGCGATGGTCGCGGCTGTTGTTTCCTACGGCGGGCTGCCGGCCGCCGCTCAAGACGCGAAGCCGTTGCGCATTGGCGTCTTTGATTCCCGGGCCGTCGCACTCGCTTATGGAAACTCGGACGAGTTCCAACGGATCATACAAGCCATGCACGCCGATTACGACACCGCGAAGGCCGCCAACAATGACAGCCGTGCGAAGGAACTGGAGATGGAAGGCCAGTGGTCGCAGGTCCGGTTGCATCAACAAACGTTTTCGACCGGTCCCGTTGCCGGAATCCTCGCGAGAGTGAAAGACAAGCTGCCGGCCATCGCCGCACAGGCAAGGGTCTCGCTGATCGTATCGAAATGGGAAGTGCAATTCCAAGGCCCCGCCGTCGAAACCGTGGACGTCACCCTACCGATCGTCAAACTGTTCAATCCGAGCGACAGGGTCCTGACGTGGATCGCGCAGATGAAGGCCCAGGACCCGATTCCCTTTGAGAAACTGCCACTCGACCCGAATATGTGATCATACCGCCGGAAATCGCTGCTTCGGGTCATTCAGCACTGAAATAGATAGGGAGGCCGCTGCCTACGAGGGTAGCGGCCTTTTTTGCGGCCTCCTATTTGCCGTCTCATCGGCGCCTTAGTGGGGCGCCGGCAGGATTTCTAAACGCTTGCGCGAACCTTCGCGGAACACGTCGTGCAGTCTGCCTTGCCTACCGCATACCGATAAGAGCAGCCGCATGCCGCAACGCGGCAGTGTATTGAACCAGAAACTTACTTGAGTCCGCGGACATGCGGCGTTTCTAATTGTTCACAGACCCGGGCGGCAAGCTATGGTCGATTATAAAACTGGTGCGTTTCAGTGCCCGGATATGAGCATGACCTCAGGTGCCGCGATGCATTGATTGGTGGCGGGCCGGCCTTGAAAAAGCCTGATCCGACTCCGTTGGAGAGTCTGCAGTTTCATCGCAACTGAGCCGAGCCCTGGGTCTGATTTCAGACGACGGGAGTGGACATGACGAAACGTAAAGAGTCAACTTTCAAGCGGTTGAGTAGTGGTCAGATGAACCGGAAGCAGCGCAGGGATCTGGGACGGCGACTAGCCGGCAGCGATCCCGGCCTGACGATCGTCCATGTCAACGCCGGGGGTGTTGACGTCGGTAATGAGAGTCACTTTGTGGCCGTGCCTCCAGACCGGGACACGAATCCGGTGCAGGAGTTCGGCTGCTGGACAGCAGACCTGATACGAATGGCGGAGTGGTTAAACGCCTGCCGGATCGATACCGTGGCGATGCAGGCCACAGGGGTGTACTCGATCCCACTCTACGACATCCTGAGCGGACATGGCATTCGGGTGGTTTTAGTGAATGCCCACCACACCAGCAACGTGCCCGGCCGCAAGAGCGATGTGCAGGAGTGTCAATGGCTCATGAAGTTACATACGTATGGGCTGCTGCGCGACTCGTTCCGCCTGGAAGAGAAGATGGAGAGCGTGCGCACGATCTGGCGGTTGCGAGATCGCCATGTAAAAGACGCCAGCCGAGCGGTACAGCACATGCAGAAAGCGCTGACGAAAATGAACATCCAGTTAGCCAACTTGATCAGCGATATCACGGGCGTCAGCGGTCAGGCGATCATTGCCGCGATTTTGAAAGGCGAGCGAGACCCCTGGAAACTAGCGGATCTGAAACACGAGATGGTCAGGGCCAAAAACCCAAGCGCAACGAGCCGACGGTGGACCTGAAGGCGGAACTGAAACGAATTTGCGGAGTGGATCTGACCTCGATCGACGGTATCGATGTCATTACCGCGCAAACGATCATATCCGAGATCGGCACCGACATGAGTGGATTCCGGACAGAGAATCACTTTGCTTCGTGGCTGGGCCTGACGCCGAGCAAGAACATGAGCGGAGGGAAATCGTGGGGTCAGGGACAAGGAAGGTACAGAACCGCGTTGCCATGTCATTGCGCATGGCCGCCACCACGCTCTTACATAGCAAGAGCTATCTTGGCGGCCGGTATCGGCACCTGCGCAGGCAGCTGCCCTCCTATGCGGCAGCGATCAAGGCCATGGCCCGTTACCTGGCGGTACTGGTCTACCGCATCCTTACTCACGGAGAAGCATGGGTGGATCGAGGTGCAGCCAAGTTCGACCAAAGGCGCGCCGAACTGGAACTCGCGAATCTGAACTCGAGAGCAAAAGCCAAAGGATTCAAGCTCGTTCCGATTCCCGAGCCACCTAGATCACGGCCGATTGAGCGCCGCGCTTGGAACATGCGCTGCACGCGCGCCGGATCGTAGTGTGTTCAATGGGCGCCAGAAACGCAGCCCACGGGCTTTTACCGACCGCTAAACTCGCAAAACAACGACCACGCACAGCTCTACCTCCACCGTGCGGACGAGAGTTTCTGGAGAGGTGATAGCGCTCGCCAAGTCGGACCGCGACGCCCGACCGCGACGCCCTCAACATTCTCCGAGTGGCCGACGATCCGGCCGAGGCTGCCCGAGACAGTTCGGTGGTTCGCGCGTGATACAGCCAACTACCAATGGTGCGCCCGAGCCGCTAACACTGGATCTGGCAACTGTATTCAGTTGGCGTTCGGGACTTTGGCAGCGTCATCGACCACGAGAACCTCTACTGGACCGCGATGGGCTTCGATTCTGAGGCCTAACTGTTCCCGCAGGGCTCGTTGCCAGAAGGTGAACGAATCACTGCCCAACTCAGGTCTGACGTCGACGGCGAAATCAAAAATGGCCGAGAGGCCTCTCCTGTCGAGCACAGGGACCGCTGGTCCGCCAGCCCTGCCGGGTTGGCTTGGGTCGTCTAACATTGGGATAGAGAACTGGACTGCCAGGAGGTCCGCGAACTGACGCATATCCCCGTGGAAATGAATTGCCGCCCCCGCTTTGGCGGGTTCTCCGGTCTTCGTTGGGTCAATCTTGATCCCGGCCTTGTTTGGCACGTTTCGTGGTTCGCACCTGCAAGCCTTCCTCGCGATAAAGGCGATACACCCGCTTGGTATTCACCTTCCAACCCTCCCGCCGCAGCAACACCGTCAGCCCGCGGTATCCATACCGGACCCGGCTCGCTGCCAGTTCCCGCAGCCGCATCCGCAGCTCGTCTTGCGGGTCGCGCCGGCTCTGGTAGCGGTTGATCCAGCGTGTGATGCCGATCAGCCCGCAGGCACGCTTCTCGCTCAACTCGTGCCGCTGTCGAATCTCGCTCACGAGTTGGCGACGCGCCGCGGGCTTCAGGCCTTTTTTGAGAGCACCTCCTGCAGGATGTGCTTGTCCAGCGTGAGATCCGCCACCAGTGTTTTCAGCTTCCGATTCTCCTCCCGCAGTTGTCGCAGTTCGCGAAGCTCGTTCAACGCCAAGCCCGTGTACTTCCGCTTCCAACTGTAGAACGCCTGCTGGGAGACGCCCGTCTCCCGGCAGACATCGCCGGCCTTCATCCCTGCCTCAACCTGCCGCAAGGCGGCAATGATCTTCTCTTCGCTGTGTCCCTTCCTCGGCATTTGTCCTCCTTTCGCTTTCGTCCAGAGGACCACATCCCGACGCCAGACTCAACTTTCCCGCTGTCTCATTTTCGGGTTTTGGGTCAGGTCTTCCGCAAGTGACTTACGCCGGCGCCTGAGGTTCACTGCCATGGCTTCGCGCAACGAGCGTGGCGCCGCTGAAAAGTACTGTTGTGTTCAGTAGCACGGTGTTGACACCGCGATTGCGAGCGAGATCGACAAGGTCCTTCGTTCCTCCGGGCCCATCGCCGGACTTGCCGTCCCAGAAAGCGATGAGCGAGAGATTCGGCGCCGCGGAAGCGAAAACCTCCTCCAGCAGCCAGAGGTTGGTCCGCTGCCAGATGTCGTATCCGGAAGGCTCCCGCATCCAATCGGGCAGCTTCTTATCAGGACCGAGGACCTGGACCTCGTTGTTGCCCGAGTGGCTTTTCATCAGAGCGCCGAAGCGGGCAATCCAGTCGGGTCCGCCACGGGCCACGGATTCCGCAAGGAACGGGCCTTCCGGCAACGCCAGCAGGACGCGGGTAGGGACGTTCAGCTCGGCACAAACTTCGTGAAAGAGAATGTCGCCTCCGTTGGCAGCACCGGCAACGCCCAGCGCCGGTCCAGGGAGGGCTCCCATCAGCGAGGTAACCTCTCGACGGATGGCATCGCGAACGACCGGCTCCATCGCTGCCGGGAAGCGCGGTTCGGCTCGTCCCGGAGCATCAATCATGTGGCCAGTGAATACAATGGCATGCCGTAGCGGCTCGGACGCTGGGGGCGCGGGAGGGAAAACGCCAAGGCAGGTTCGCACTCGGTCGACCCTGATCCCGGCCTGCAGGAACAGATCGAGCTGATCGCGGGCGGCTGAGACATGGAACGGCTGGGCCGTGCTCAAGGCCTGCTCGTAAGCCACAGCCACAGCTTCATCCTTCTTCGCTGTGAGGAACTTGAAATCAGCGCCCGATATCAATTCCCAGATGTCTCGTTCCAGAGCCGTCTGACGTCGCGAGCGCAGAGTGAAGTCGACAATGATGGCAAGCCGGTCGCGATTCGCTTTGATTTCGGCCTCTTTTGTGGCCGACTCCTCTTCCGGGTCGTGCATGCCCACCCAAGCGTCCCGTTCAAGCTCGATGATTTCGAGAAGGAGCACCGCGAGACTGAGTGCGTTTAGACCCGAGTAGAAATGATTCAAGTCCTGCTGAAAGGCCTGGGTGTAGATCTCCTGCGCGCTGAAGAAAAAGCCGGACCGGAGGGCGGATAGTCGGCACGCTCGTTCATCCTTGCCTTTCCAGAGCGCGCGGCCGCGGGCTTTTGCGTTGCGGGCGCGGAGGGCGAGGGCTTCGGCACGCTGCTGCGATGTCGCGACAGGGTGGTCGAGGACGGACTGCAGGGATTGGTCCGATGCGGTCAGGTCGTCGAGGCGCTGATACACAGTCCCGAGGGTTAGATTTGCTTCGAGATCGAGGGGATAGACCGACTTGACAAGTTCCCAGGACTCGCGAGCGGCGCTCATGAGCTTGCACTTGAACTGGCTCCGTCCGACCAGCCGGCGGCCACCCGATTCCCAGAGAAAGCGTCCGGCTTCCCTGCCCAGGAGTCCGAGCTTTCCACCTTGTGATTTTGCGGTCGCGTTTTCGACGTCGTTGGCAAAGCCCAGAGGAACAGGACTCAGTTTCGATTGGTCGGGCTCCTCCAGCCCCGGCAGTGAGCGGAACACAGGACTGTCCGTGCGGTCCGAGACTTTCGTGTTTTTGAGGCCCCGCACAAGCTCCGGAACGGACGCAGACGGGTCTGCCACGTCATATTCGAGATACCGGTCTGTCTTGAGATCGAATGGGACCTCGTCGTCGCTCGTCCGCTGCTCTTTCGGTTTCGTGACCTTCGCCCGGATCATGAACGTCTGCCGGCCGCGCAGGGCGTGCCGGATACCAAGTTCGTAGTAGACGTTCGGGTTTGGGATGGAGATGTCGGCGAGGACCAGGTCGGCGACCAGCAGGCGCTGGAACATATCTTCGCGAATGTTACCTGCCTCAAACACAGCGGCGGTTGTATCTCCCGCGATCTCCGCCTGTTCGAGGGCGGGTTTGATCAGTTCCTGCTGGACTTTTTCGAAGTCGATTCCCTCTTTTGTGAGGAAGGGCCGGACGATGAATGCCTGCATGTTTGCGCCTCTAATCGAGAAAGTTTCCTAAATGCTCCCGCTGTACGGCCTTGCCCAAAGTGAGCACACCCCGAATTCCGCCGCCGTCCAGAGCGAGAAGCTGGTTGTGGCCCCCATTTTGTCCGTCCATCCTCGATTTCCCCCCGGCTTCAGTCATGATATCGCGAACGTGTCGAGGCTGAAGCGCTTGCAGACGCCAACTGCCGGGACCGGCACTGTCTCTCCAATTGACAGTCTGGCCCGATATCACAGCCACAGATCGAAGTCCCCAAGATGTCTGGTGCGCGAACAGTTACTGCCTGACTGGCGTCCGTGCATCCTCGCAGGCTTGCGCGATTCGCCCGCAGCCGGCCAGAGCTGTCTCGGCCACAGCGTTGAGGCGCAAGGCCAGTATCGTTGGTGCGAAGGGGATTTCGCGCCAGCTATCGGTTTTTTCTACGCGCCGCGGCGTCCAGCGGGATCTACCGGTTGATCTGCCACATGTCACCAACGGGCGCCACTAGTCCGAGTGAAGCCGCTGGCTCTTGGCAGAACGCCCGCAGGCTTCCACTCGTTTGCCCTCGCGAATACTCGATCACTGCGCCTTCCCTTCGCCGGCTGAACGGATCACACAGCCTCTGGAACCGTCAACGGTGATGGACTCGCCATCGCGAAGCGCATTCAGTATCCCGGGGATGTTGGCGACGGCCGGGATGCCATACTCGCGAGCGACAATGGCGCCATGGCTCAGAAAGCCACCGGTCTCGACCACAATGGCAGAGGCTCGCAGGAACAGCGGGGTCCAGCCGGGATCTGTGGACGGGGCTACAAGGACGTCGCCTTGCTGCAAACGAGCCGCGTCGGTTGGAGTGTACAGAATGCGAGCGGCCCCGCTGGCGCTGCCCGGCGAGACTGCGATGCCGCTCCACGTGCCGGATTCCGACGGTGAAGCCATCGGTTGCGCGGACACGGCCATCCGGCCATGCGGCTCTTCGGTCACGAGATCCGGGGCAGTTTCGGCGAGCCAGGATTCGCGGCGCAAGGCTCGGTCCTGGGCCAGTTCGCGTGCCCCGTCACCATCCCAGTATCCATTTAGCCAGCAAGTCAGATCGCTGAAGGCGAAGTGCAATGCCTGCTCGGGTGCATCCAGTTTACCCTCCCCCACCAAGCGACGGCCGACTTCCAGCACAATACGGCGCAGGGGCAACCCCAGACAAATTAAAGCGGATTTGGCAGCCTCGCGAGCAGCCATAGCGGCGCGCAGCTTACGCACCAGCCAGAGTACGAAGGGAGTCCGCCAACCGAAGCGCCGCTTCAGTTCACGCTCCGCGTGCCGCTGGACTTCGGCGGCGGTTTCCCGTAGGTCGTGTGTTGCCGGATTCTCGCGGATGAACCGGATCTGCTCGAGAATCCACGACGGATCCTCGGCCCAGCGTGGGTTCAGAAAGTCCGCCTCGAAGATTGCGTGATGGCCGAAATCGCGGAGAAAATCCTCCAGCCGCTCCTTGCCTTGAGCCACGTCGTAGAGGCAATAACCCGGCTCCGCGCTGGCCACGTCACCGCTGCCGGTTTGCAGGCGCGCGATCAGATCGGCGTCCTTGACGAGTGCATCGAGCGCCAACTGCCAGGGACCGGAACAGGTGTTAGCGAGTCCCGCAACCGGCAATTGCGCTCGCTGCGCGTCCTCGATCTCCGCCATAGTGTGCCGCAGGTCCGCGCGCGAAAGGGCACACCAGTCGATAGTTTCGAGGCGCCGTTGGCAAATCAATGCTCGCTCGAGGGAAGATCGCGCTTTGCCTGAATAGTTCCAGATTTGCGACAACAGCCGCAGGCCCGCTGTCTTCCGGCGCCGCCCTTGAGGGCCCTGGAACGGACCCGGCGGGACTGCGATTTCCGGCTGGGATCCACCGATCGACTTCACCGTATCGGCCGGCATAACTCCGAAACAATCATAAAAGGCCCACTGAATCGAAGTGAGATCGAAGAACGCGCGCCCCTGGAAGCGGCGAACCACTTCCATGCCCGCCGGAACCGCGTATCCGACGGCTTTTGGCGCAGCATAGAGAGCTTCCGCGACAATGTTGCTCAGCGAGCTCCAGGAGAGTTCGCATGGTGGGCCGGGCAAGTTGTCCTTGAGGTTGGCGGTCGACCAATAGCGAGGCAGCGCCGCCGTCTGCGGCCATCCGGCGCGCGGCAGGTTCGTGACCGGGCGCGCCTGGAGCATCCAAAGATGCTGTCCATCGTAGGCCCACTCGACATCCTGGGGCTCTCCGCCCTCGCCAAGAGCCCAGTGCACACGCTCCACCAGGTGCGGGAGTTCCTCTTCGAGCCGCTCCGGTAACAAGGCGCCAATGGAGGGACCGCCCTCGCGCACCAGCCGGCCGCACTGGTTGCGCCAGATCATGCGTTGTGGATTGACACGCCCGCTCGCCACCGCTTCGCCCAAGCCTTCCGCGGCGTCGATCAAAATGAGATCGCGGCGGCCCGTCGCCGGGTCACAGGAGAAGGCCACGCCGGCACAGCGCGCCTCCACCATCTCGCAGATTACTACGGCGCAGCGCACTTCTTCCTCGCCATAGCCCAGCCGGTGGCGATAGGCCACGGCTTCTGGCGTTTCGAGCGAGTCGATACAGCCCTGGGCTGCCTGCTCCACGGCATCGCTGCCGCTCACATTGAGGTAACTACGATGGATGCCGGCAAAGGAGGCCCGTGCGGAGTCTTCCACGGTGGCGCTGGAGCGCACCGCGACCTTGGCGCCGAGCAGTCCCAGTTGTTCGAGACCGCGCCGGATCTCGGAGAGCGGCGCGCCGGCTGGCAGCACTCCGCCGCGCGGCACACGAAAGCCGTAGCGCGCCAGCCGCGCCAGGTTGTAACCCTTGCCGCCGCAGACCGAGGCTCCAGCTTCGTATGCGTCGTGCCAGCTCAAGAAAGCGCTCATCGCGGCAGCGCTCCCTCCAGATGCAGTTTCCAGGCGAGGCCCAGCCACGCCGCCAACTGCCCGCGCTTTCCCTCCACGGTCCAGTGCAGAACGGTCAAAGCAAGATTACCGGCCAGTAACCCAGAAATAGTCTCGGCGGGCAAGTCGGTTCGTATCTCGCCCTTCTTCTGCGCCGCAGCGAATATCAACGCCAGCATGGCCCGCATGGAACTGGGCGTCTGCGTTCGCGGTTTTTCGAGAGCATGCAACAAGAGAGGACCGCCGATGCCT
>Ga0326727_10023850_pt1 | contig 11631 bp, 5 predicted proteins | sample MB2enrmetagenome_FD_207643 | JGI IMG/M metagenome (GOLD analysis project Ga0326727, IMG submission 207643) | Lab enriched peat soil microbial communities from McLean, Ithaca, NY, United States - MB29MY | ecosystem: Environmental > Terrestrial > Soil > Wetlands > Peat | place: USA: New York... | reverse complement strand
CGAGCTTGCGCGCAGCGAGAGTTGGTTTTGTCTCAGCCCACAGGCGGTCAAGTTCGGCCGTCCATGGTCCGGCAATTCTGCCTTCGAGCTTGATGACCATCTCTGTTGCGTTCTTTTGAACTGTGATCCGTAACGCCATGCCCTCTATATGGCACGACGCGTGCCAAACTCTGCCGTCGCGTGCGGCGATGGCCGCAGGATGCTGAATTTAAAGGGGGTAGATAATTGCGGAGGGTACTGCGGGAGACCGGCGACGAAGCTCATGTGACGAAGTGACGAAGACGATATTTCGTCACAAGACGATGGTTCGTCGTGGAGGAGGGCGAAAGCCATCCATAACGGACACCGACAAATCCCATCGCTTCTTTCCAACGCGCAGCTGGAAATTACCTGGAATCCGGCTGTCAGAGGCACGAGAGTACAGGGCTTGATCGAGTGATACGCGAAATGCCCCATCGACGACAATCCGCCCGTGACACCGGCAATCGCCACAAGTCCCCTCTCCAGTCCACTGCCGTCCTGAACGAGCCCACAGACTCGATATCGGCATCTTGATCAAAGGCGAACCTTGCGGTGCGAGAGTGGCAAAGGCTGGTGCAGGGGCTGACCATGGCAGCGGGATGTTTAATAGGGCTAGGAACCTCAAGTGCGTTTGGGACGGCTGCGACTTCGAACAGCCCGCAACCCCGCGAAGAACATCAACGACCAGAGAGTGGAAACATGAGTTCAGACATTATCAGCGATGCCCGTCCGCGCAAAGCAATCTACGGCAAGATATCCAAAGCAATCGAGGTCGCTAATCGAGGATCCGAGGTCGTCGGTATAGACGGCGAACTCCTGCTCAGCCGGCTTCTCCTTTTTGACGAGGTCGTCGTGGACTCCACTAATCTCGGCGAACTGCCGCATTTGTCGAAGATGTTTAGTGTCCCTGGGCTTGAAGAGCTACTCAGCCGCAACGTACTGAAGCTCGTCAGCCAAAAGAGTTTTGTTATCACTGATGTAGCGATGAATGGAAAGCGACGAATCCCGCTTCTGCAATTTGATGAGGGGCTCGCAACCAGCGAAGACAACGAACACAACCTAGGGAGGAAGTTTCGCTGTTTACTCAAGATTTCCGGTCTATCGAATGCCAGACGCGAAGAACTAGAAGGGGTAGTCCGAGCAAATCTAATAAAACAGTCGCCCTCATACGGCAGCGAACTCCTAAAACAGATCCGCAAAGACCTAACATCGAACATCGAACTTGCAAAGACAATATTGTGCCATCGATACCCTAACGTTCCGTCCAAGCAGCTAGAACTTAAGGCGTACGACTTGGGGGGTATGCAGCGGTACGAAACCAACCTCCGGGCCATGTTGGGTATAACTCTTGAACAAGAGCACGAAATGCTCGCGGAAGTTGTAAAGGCAACATGCAATCTCAATCAGCGTATCGCCGATATGGCCGAGTATGACGCGATTTCCCATTTCGAAGCCAGCGAGGCACCCCTGCTCTTCGGGAAGGTACATCGTTTGGTCGGGCAGTTGAATCCAAGATTCAATGAGCAAGCCTTTCTGCGAGTGATCAGTGTCACCGAAATTCCCAAGTTAATCGAAAATCGTCGGATTGACGTCGAGGAACTCCTAAGAATCAAAGAGACGGACGAATGCCGAGAATTCCGCAGCTGGCTAGCGACCACCGACAAGATCGACGACGAAAAACTTAAGCACCTTCTGCGCGGTTTCCGTGCTAAGGCAGCGTCGTTTATCGCGACCAACTCAGGGAAACTACTGAGGTTAGTGGTGAACACAGGTCTCGGTTTCATCCCAGGCTACGGCTCGCTCGTCGCCCTCAGCGAAGGAGTGGCTGACTCGTTCCTACTCGAAAAAATGCTCCCGACCTCGGGCGTTCTCACCTTCCTTAACAACTCCATGCCGTCGATCTTCGTTTCAGCATCGGAGTCTTGATGGACCGGGTACCAGGCCACCCATCCTACCAATTCCTTACCGCCGGACACGCCGGGTTCCCCTCATTCGGGGAGACATTCCGGTTTTCTGGGGCTGCAGCGGCGGCGGCTAAAGCGTCTGAGTAAGAACCCGTTGTGGCATGCTTTGCGTGTGCAAATCGGAGGGAGCAGCAGCCTTCAGGCTGCTTAATAAAGCGCAAAGAACGGAAGCGGCTTCAGCCGCGGGCCTTTCGGACGCAGACATTTCAAAAGGGATTGAGTTCTCATGCGGCAGCCAAAGTCTGGAGTCATTTTGCGATATTTGCCGCTGTCAGGGTTGACCCCCTTCGCACATGTCCGCCCGAGGCGCAGTTTTGTCGCCCACCAATTGCATTGAATTACGCACAATGCGCGCAGAATATAAACATGCATACCGCAGAAGATACCCTGCCGCCGGATACCGCATCTTCGCAGACTGCCGGCGCCTTCCCTCCACCCATTTACAAGCTGAAAACTGATGGCAGAAAGCAAAAAAGCATACCCCTCCCCACCCCCGGGGTGCTCAGAAAGTAAATAGGGCATTTTCGATCTCATGTCTAAGCAACCAAATATAGTTAGTCAATAAAATGTAACAAACATGCTGTTACATTCGTTTTTGGAAAGAGGCCGTCTTGCACCGTTTTCAGTGCAAATATCGCTATTTTTCCGCCAAAAACGCGTTTTTGCATGTTCCGGAATTTCAGCATTAAGTGATTGAATTAGAAGATACTTATTTCGACGTCCGCGCACGGCTCATTTCGCTTGAATTCGCACAAAAAAGCGTTTGAAAGTCACCAATGCTTGAAGCAGTTCATTGACACCTGAATGCGCGCCTTGTGAGAAGTGCGGGGTAAGGCCCCGACTCACCAGCCGTGCCCTTTCGAGACAATTTTCAGAGATTGCCTATATGTAGTCGGAGCGCTCGATGCCCAGCTTCTTGATCTTCGAGTTCAGGGTGGTCCGTTTCAGGCCCAGTTTGGCCGCCGCGCCTGCGGGCCCGCCGATCATTCCCTTGGCCTCACGCAGCGCTCGCAAGATGTGTTCGCGTTCGGCTGCCTGCAACGTAGGATTCGCCAGGACAGCGTCATCTTCTTCCTCTTCGCCAATGTCTTCAAGCTCGGCTAATGGCACGTACAGCGCCGGCCCGCGCGATAGAATCACGGCGCGCTCGAGGAAATTCTCCAGCTCGCGGATGTTGCCCGGCCACTTCCACGCCACCAGCGCATCCATCGCTTCGGGCGGAATGGTCTCGATCGTCTTGCCCATGCGGCGGCTGTGCCGCGCCACAAAATGCCGCACCAGGATGGGAATGTCGCCGGCGCGTTCACGCAACGGCGGCGCAGAGACCGGGAAGACCTTGAGCCGGTAGAACAGGTCGCTGCGGAATTGCCTCTCGGCCACCATCTTCGCCAGGTCGCGGTTGGTGGCTGCAATCAGCCGCACATCCACTGGTATCGGCCGGTTTCCGCCCAGCCGCTCAATCTCCCGTTCCTGCAATGCGCGCAGCAACTTGGGCTGAAGGTCGAGAGGCAACTCGCCCACCTCGTCAAGGAACAGCGTGCCCTGGTGGGCCAGCTCCAGGCGACCCATCTTGCGCGCGATTGCGCCGGTAAACGCTCCCTTCTCATGCCCGAACAGCTCGCTCTCAAGCAGTCCGGCCGGAATCGCCGCACAGTTCAATTTGATAAAGGTGCGCTCGGAACGCGGGCTCAAGTTGTGAATTGCCCGGGCCAGCAGCTCCTTGCCGGTTCCCGTCTCGCCCTGGATCAGCACCGTGGCATTGGTGGGCGCGACAGTCTCGATCTCCCGCAACACGTTGCGCAGCCCCGTGCTCTCGCCCACGATGTCGTCAAAATTGTGCTCCAGGTTGATCTCTTCTTTCAGGTACTCGCGTTCCTGGTTCAACCGGTCGCGTAGTTCGGCAATCTGCTTGAAGGCCAGCGCGTTGTTCACCGCCATGGCCACGTGGCCGCTAACCTGCGCGAGCCGCTCCGCATCCTGCTGCGTGAACGCATTCTCTTTGCGACTGGCCGCGGCAATCGTTCCAAGCGTCCGCTCGCGATGGATCAGCGGCACCCACACCGCCGACTGCATTCCGGCGGTAATCAGGTGCCCGACCGACTCCGGCGCGAAGGGCCAGCGATCAAGCCTGTTCAAGATGAGCGGCTGCCGAGTCCTATAGGCGCGGCCCGCCGGCGAAGCGTCGGGGTCCACCAGCAGCTCCTGTGCCGGCCCCAATTCCTCTCCCTCGGCAACCAGGTACTGAATCCTCAGCTGGCCGGTTGCTTCGTCATATAGCGCCAGCGTGGCAAGGTCGTGCGGAACCACCTTGTGGATGCTGACGGAAAACGCCGAGAGCAGCTTGCGAATGTCAACGTTTGCCAGCAGCAAACTGCTCAACTCGGCAACCACGCTCTCCTGCGCCTGCTTGCTCTCGGTTACGTCGCGCGTCACCTTCGCATAACCGGTCACGGCGCCCGTTGAATCGCGGATCGCGGTCAGCACCACGTTGGCCCAGAAGCGCGAGCCATCCTTGCGCACCCGCCAGCCCTCTTCCTCCACGCGGCTTTGCCGGGCTGCGCGGCGCAGCAGCTCTGCCGGGTGTCCCTTCTCAATGTCCTCGTGAGTAAAGAATCGCGAGAAATGGAGCCCGATCACATCTTCGGCCTTGTAGCCCTTGATCCGCTCGGCGCCGGGGTTCCAGGTCATGATGTGGCCTTCGGTGTCGAGCAGGTAAATCGCGTATTCGCTCACGCTCTCAACAATCGAGCGCAGGCGCGCGTCGGTCATGCGCAACTGCTCCTGCGCCTCGCGCTGCTCGGTTGCGTCGCGAATAAAGCTCAGCACCGCCGAACCGTCCTCATCGGCGATGGGTTTGAGCATGATGTCGACCGGGAATTCGGACCCGTCCTTGCGCAGCCCCCAGAGATTCATGGCCGCGCCCATCTGACGGGCGCGCGGGTGCGCAGCGTAATTTTCCCTGTGCTGAGGATGACGGCCACGAAAGCGCTGCGGCACCAGGATCTCGATCGGCTGCCCGATGAGCTCGTCCCTCCCGTACCCGAAGAGCTCTGCGACGCGCGGGTTCGCCTCGCGAATCACCCCTTGCCCGTCAGTGACGAGGATTCCGTCCGGCGAAAACTCAAACAGGTGCTCTATGGTCGCTTGCGCAAACCCGGTTTGCCGGCTTTCGGACGCGTGGGGCGCGTCCTGTCTGGGGAAGTCAGAAGGGCGCATTGCTGAACTGGACCTGTTTTCGCAAGATAACGCTTTGAGGGCGGATTTTGCAACCACGGTAAAACTGCAGTTTCCTTATATGATTGTTTGAGAGCACAGCAGGATTCACTGCCCGGCCGCCGGGAAACTCCGGGGACTCCTTGTTGCCAGGTGCTCGCCCGGAAAAGACTTTCCGGGAACTTCCCCCATTGGACCCAACATTGATGAACCTTTCTCGTGCGGTTGCTCTTGCGGTTCTTGCCGCTGCCTTTTCGCTCCACGCCCAATCCAACGCGCCCGTCTCGCCCATGACGCCCGACATTCCGGCAAAGTTCACCCCTCCGCGCAATGGGTACGATTTTGAAAAGCGCGAAGCGATGATCCCCATGCGCGACGGAGTCAAGCTCTACACGGTCATCGCCGTTCCCAGGGGCGTCGCTAAAGCGCCCATCGTGCTCACCCGCACGCCGTACAACGCCGCGGGCCGCATGAAAGGGATGGAGTCGCCGTATCTCGCCCAGCAGGTCGGGGTGGGTGATGACGTCTGGGTCGAGGCCGGCTATATTCGCGTTTTTCAGGACGTGCGGGGCAAGTACGGCTCCGAAGGCGACTACGTGATGACTCCGCCACCCACGGGCCCGCTCAACCCCAGCGGCCCCAACGACACAACCGACGCCTGGGACACCATCGACTGGCTGGTGAAGAATGTTCCCGAGTGCAACGGGCGCGTGGGCATGATCGGTTCCTCTTATGAAGGCTTTACCGTGGTGATGGCCCTCCTGAATCCTCACCCGGCGCTCAAGGTGGCCGCGCCTGAGAGCCCCATGGTCGATGGCTGGATGGGCGACGACTGGTTCCACTACGGCGCTTTCCGCCAGTTCAACCTGGACTACTTCACCTACCAGACCGCGGGACGAGGCGAAGGTGGCGGCATCCCGCGCCTCAATTACGACGATTACACCAACTTCCTCGAGCAGGGCTCGGCCGGCGACTTTGCCCGCTACGGCGGCCTCGATCAGCTCCCCTTCTGGCGCAAGGTTGAACAGCATCCCGCCTACGACGAGTTCTGGCAGGGCCAAGCTCTCGACAAGCTGATTGCCAAGGTCCCGCTCACTGTACCGGTTCTCTGGGAGCAGGGCCTCTGGGACCAGGAAGACATGTGGGGCGCCAATCACTCCTACGCCGCCGAAGAGCCCAAAGACACCCACAACGACATGAACTTCCTGGTCATGGGCCCGTGGTTCCACAGCCAGGTGAATCGCAAGGGATGGAACCTCGGTCCATTGCAGTGGACGGGCGACACCACCCGCCAGTATCGCGAAGAGGTTCTGCTGCCGTTCTTCAGGCAATACCTGGTTCCAGGCGCGCCCAAGGCCGACACTCCTCCGGTGTGGGTCTACAGCACCGGCCTCAACCACTGGGATCGCTACAACCAGTGGCCGCTGAGCTGCGACTCCGGCTGCCCCGAAAAGTCGAAGCCCCTTTATCTCGTAGCGGGCGGCAAGCTCTCCTTCGACGCTCCGGCAACTGGCGACGCAAAGTTCACTGAGTACGTATCCGATCCCGCCAAGCCCGTGCCATTTTCTCCGCGGCCCTACCCCGCGAGCGAAGGAGACGCCTGGCAAACCTGGCTGGTTCACGATCAGCGCTTTGTCGACGGCCGCCCCGATGTGCTCACCTTCGTCTCCGATACGCTCACCGCTCCGGTCCGCCTGGCCGGACGGCCCGTGGTGAATCTTTATGCCTCAACCAGCGGCACTGACAGCGACTGGGTGGTGAAGCTCATCGACGTCTACCCCGGCGCCGACTCCTACGACGCCGCGATGGGCGGATACGAGCTGCCCATCGGAACCGATATCTTCCGCGGCCGCTACCGCACCAGCTTCGAGCATCCGCAGCCTATCGCGCCCAACCAACCGCTGCTCTACAACTTCGGCCTGCCCATGGTGAACCACGTCTTCAAGCCCGGTCATCGCATCATGGTTCAGGTGCAGTCCACGCTTTTCCCGCTCTACGACCGCAACCCGCAGACCTACGTCGACAACATCTTCGACGCCAAACCTGGCGACTACCAGAAGGCCACCCAGCGCGTCTGGCACACGCCCGGCGACGCCTCATTCATCAGCCTGCCGGTGGCGCCCGAGAATTAGGCAGCGTCTGTCGAATCTCCACTTGGGGGCTTTGTAGCAAGGGCACGGCTTTAGCCGGGCCGCAAAGTCATCCAAAATCGATGGGGTTTTAACCCCTGAGTTCGCCACCGCCGCTGCCGGCCCGCCGGGAATGAAACTGTGCCCTATCCATCGGACGTTTCTGTTTTTGTCCGATGGGTGGGTTCGCGCAATCGTCCCTTGTTTTGTCTGACTTAAAACTTTGTACGACGCCGACGGCAACCGCGTGGCCAAGGGTACAATCACCACCATGAGCTGCAACCCGGCCACCAACGGTTTCCAGTTCACTGAGGATTACGTGACCGGGCCGGGCGGCGAAGAGCTTTCGATGCTTGGTCCCATGGTCAACGGAAACTACAACTGGCAGCACACCAACGTCTGGGCCGGGGCCAAGCTGCTGGCCACCTACGACAACGACGGTCTGCACTTCTACCTCGACGACCCGCTGGGCACTCGCCGCGTGCAGACCGACTACGAAGGCGTAGTGGAACGGACCTGCGCCAGCCTCCCCTTCGGCGACGGAGAGACCTGCGCACCGACACCCACCGAGCACCTGTTCACCGGCAAAGAACGCGACGCCGAAACAGGTTTCCAAAACGGCAACGACTACTTCGGGGCCAGGTACTACGCATCTACGATGGGGCGGTTCATGAGTCCCGATCCTTCTGGAGGTCACACAGAAGACCCGCAAACTCTGAACAAATACAGCTATGTTGCGAACAACCCACTGATCCGAACAGATCCTACGGGACTGGACTTTTATCTACGATGCACCACGAAAGACCATTCCGGGTGCACTCAGGTGCAGACTGATCCGAAGAACCAAAAGAGTACCGCCCGGGTGCAATCCGGGAAAGACGGCAAGGCCACGATAATCACGAGCGACTCCATCCGTGCCGGGCAAAACACTGCGACGGTGGATATTGGCGGTGTGAAGATTAATGGAAGCAACACCGGAATCTACTTCGACAACGCGGCAAGCCACACTACGGACGCCAACGGTAATGACGTTAATCACAATCCCATAGACCTGGCGGGAAGCGGGACGTTCAACGGGTTTTCCTTCAGGATCAACGGGAACTGTGGCGGAACTTGTTTAGCATCTGGACTATTTAGCTATCCCTCAATGCATGACGCAACTGAACAGGTTCTTTGGGATAGAGGGGCGTACCGCTCTATCGTCGACAGGAGAATCCCTGGCTGGGGTCAATCCCCCGACGAGTACGAGTACCATCCCGGAACTGAGCAGTTCCGATTCGGCAATGGCCCGTCGCCCCATTTTTCGGTCCCTGACAATCCCAAATTCAGCATTCCTACGATAGGCCCATTCCACGTGGACACCGATGCACCTGGTATTAAGCACTTGGCGTGCGCAACAACCGGGGGTCGGATGCGACTAGATATCGTCATTTACTTAGGACTCACAGCTATGCTCGTCATGAGCGTACTGGGATGGTTCAAGACGGATCGACACCATCTTTCCCAGCTGAGGAACGTCGTCTTTTTCGCAGCGGTTCTCCTCAGTTTTGGGGCAAGCACCCTGTTCCTGGCCTTCTGGATTCACTCCGGCAGGATTGGAGGGTTTGGGAATGACGTACCAGCGCTGTTACGGTGGACGGTTCCGGGATTTTGGATCAGCGCGCCTTCAACTGTCCTATGTTTCGTTGGGCGAGGTCGCAGCCGAATCCTCAGCTGCGCCGTGGCCGCAGTCGTGTTCACGGCCTGGGTTCTGGCGAATTGGGCCTCTTAATTCTTAATCTGCTGGAAAATGGGCAACGCGACTCAGCGTCACTTCACCGGCAAAGAACGAGATGCCGAATCAGGAAACGACTACTTCGGGGGCTGGTGGCCCCGGTCCCAATGATCGCTCCCAACCACGCTGAGGGTGCCCCCGGTCCCTAGCAGTTGGGGACCGGGGATAGCAAGTACACCGGAATAAGGGGACATGATACCTATTCCCCCAGAAGAGCGATAGTGAAAGTAAACAGGCAGACCGGTCGCGGCATAAGTTGAAAAATGCCGGCGGCACATTGGCGGCAGCCTCGCTCCGCCGATGACCGGCCTCCCCTGTTCCCTGCTTTGCAGATAATTTCCCCCTTTCGGCGCACAATTGAATCGAAAGGATGGCGGTGGACGAATGATGAAGGTCACGACTCGCAAGCCACGAATCACGCCCCACGACTCACGATCAATCAGTCTCCGGCTCCGTTTTTTTCAAAAACCCCGCAAAAACTGCGCAGACCTGAGTCCCTCCAATCAAATCAATGGCTTGCCGCAAAAAACCGCGTCCACAACCGTACAGAACCCGCACAGAAACTGTACGGATCTGCGCAGAAACTGTGCGGATTTGCCCGGAACCTCCGCACTCCCGCATGAATGGCATGATGGAAGCCACGCGCGGCGCGTCAATCGATTAATCTTTGAGCGTGGATTCCGCTTCCAATTCCGGCGATCTCAACATCCCCGTCTCAGCCGGAGAGCCATCCACACCCGCGCTCGTTTTCAGTGACTTTTCGCCTGCTCTCCTCGATGAGCTTTGGCAGAAGGCCGAAGCCGAAACCCTGGGCCTCACCCAGCCCGAGTTCGGCCAGATACTCGCCGCCGTGGGCACAAAGACCAACCACGGCCTCCCGCCGGGCACGGCTGCTTCAGCAAGCCAGAAGGCGGCTTTCTTTCGCGGCCTCCATCTCCCCGACCTGGCCCTCGCCCACGCTTGCGCCCTCGGCCGTGAGCCGGCCTGGGAGCGGTTCGTCGGCCTCTATCGCGCTGCGCTGGTGCGCGCCGCCACAGGCATCACCGGTTCGGCCTCGCTGGGCGAAGACCTGGCCGACTCGCTCTACGCCGAGCTTTACGGCCTCCGCGAAGTTGATGGCCGGCGTAAATCCCCGTTGGCGTCGTTCACCGGGCGCGGCTCGCTGCTGGGCTGGCTCCGCACCACTCTCGCCCAGCGCTACACTGACCATCACCGCCGCACCCACCGCGAAACCCCGCTCGAAGACTTCGACGCGCCGTCCCCCGCGCCCGCGCCGCCCATTCCCGTCGCGTCCACCATCCTCACCGCGGCCGTCGCACGCACGCTCTCTGAGCTCGAACCTGAAGACCGCTTTCTGCTGGCGGCGTATTATCTTGACCGGCAGACATTGCTTCAGATCGCGCGCACCATCAACGTACACGAGGCCACCATCAGCCGCCGGCTCAAGCGTTTGCTCGAAGGCCTGCGCATTCGGCTGCTCAAAAACCTTTGCGCTGGGGGCTTGAGCAAGGCGGCCGCTCAAGAAGCCCTCGGAACCGATCCGCGCGACATCGAAATAAACCTGCGCGCCCTGTTGCAAACTTCGCAAACTGGCGCGTTCAACGAGCAGGGAACCGGGAGTTCCCAGCAGGCAGCAAATACGGCATGACCATCACCTTCCAACCCGGCCATCACCCCGACGCAGACCAGCTCAGCGCGTTGATTGAGCAGGCTTTGCCCGCTCACGAGCGCGACAGCGTCCTGGCCCATCTGGCGGTGTGCGCCGACTGCCGCGCCGTGGTCGCGCTTGCGTTGCCCGAGGAGCCGGCCGCATTGGCCGCTCCCGAACCGCGGCGATCACCAATATTCTCAGGCTGGATGGTCTTTCTGCCCGCGGCGGCGGCCGTTGCCGCGCTCTCGGTCTTCATCTTCTTCGTCCATCGTCAGGTACCGGCCCCGCAACAGCAGGCGCAGATCTCCCACGCCACTCCCGCTGTTGTGCAACCGGCGCCGCACGCTCCAATCGAGTCAGCGCCGGCCACTCGCGTCGTCCCGGCTGAAAAAGCGCCCTCACCCAAGCCGCTGGAGGAGACGCCGAGAGCGGTCATGGGCGTGATTGTGGTCAATTCCACCGCCGCTCCTCCAACCGCGCAGGCCGGGCAACTGTCCATCCAACCGCCTGCTGCGCCGAGCGCATTCAACTCATTCGCTTCTTCTGGCAGCGCGCCGGCGGCAGATCAGATTCAATCGGCCCCGCAGACCGTGGCTCAGCAGGGCGAGATTCACGGCCAGGCGGTCGGCGGCATTGGCAGTTCGTACAAGGTCCAGCCGCCTGCCGCGAAGGCACAGCTCGGGCAGCAACAGAGTGTCTTTCAGCAGGCTGCGTCGCAGACCGTGCAGGTTCAAGCTGAGGCGCCGGCTCGCGTCGCAACGGAATCGGTGGAAATGAGCAGCGTGGTTTCCGGCAGAGCCGTATCCGGCCTCAGCTTTAACGAACAGCCTCTGCCCAGCGGGCTGCCGCTGCTTTCATCGGCCGCGCAGGGGCCGATCG
>Ga0326727_10023848_pt1 | contig 11632 bp, 9 predicted proteins | sample MB2enrmetagenome_FD_207643 | JGI IMG/M metagenome (GOLD analysis project Ga0326727, IMG submission 207643) | Lab enriched peat soil microbial communities from McLean, Ithaca, NY, United States - MB29MY | ecosystem: Environmental > Terrestrial > Soil > Wetlands > Peat | place: USA: New York... | reverse complement strand
TCTGGAGAGCTGAGCTGCGCTCCCCGCAAATCTATCGACTGCTGCAAAAACGTAGGGGCCTAATGGCCATTTTCCGGCCATATTTGACGATGACGAGCCAAATTCACGCCGGATTTAGGTATAACAGCCTTGCAGACCGGGACAGATGGCCAGGAATCGGCCGTCCTCATCTTTCTCAATCACCACGGTGAACTCGTAATCCTGCATGATTCCACTCCCCGCGCAGCTATTGTACATCGACTGCCATGATCTGAACTAACGTCGTGGCCACGATCGTTGAAGCCGAGCTTGCCGCTAAAGCGGCCGGCTTCTGGTGGAGGTGCCGATCGATTCCCGAATTCTGCGTAAATGTTTCGTCAGTTCGTCGCGCCGGCGCGTGACCGAGCGCACGACCTCTTGCGGAGCGCGCGCCACAAAGTGCTCATTGTCGAGCTGCTTCTGCACCTGTGCCAATGCCTGTTCGGTCTTCTGCTTCTCCTTTTCAAGGCGCGCCAACTCCGCGTCGTGATCCACGGGCTGCTCGTAGAAAACCCGCAACGTAAAGAGGGTCCCGCTACGCACGCCTGGCGTTGTCGCCTCCAAACGCTCGCGAGTGAGAGTCAGAGCCTGGAAAGTGGAGAGGCGCAGAATCGTGTCGAGGTGCGAGCGGAATAGTTCCAGCCAGCGCAAGTCTTCACACCCCACCTGGGCGCTGGGCTTCACCTTTTGCAGGCCCATTTCCGCCTTCGCATTGCGCAAGGAGATCACCAAGTCCTGGATCAATTCAAATTGCTTTTCAGAGACCGGGTCCGCCGCGCGCTGGTTGACAAAGCTGAAAGGCGTTAAAGAAATTGAGACCTCTCGACCCGCACGCGGCAGTCGTTGCCAGAGCTCCTCGGTGATGAAAGGCATAAAGGGATGGAGCAGGTGGAGCGCGGATTCAAAGACGCGCGCCAGGTTGATCCAGGCCGGAGAAACTTTCGCTCCCTCCGCGGGACGTGTAATTTCCGGTTTGACCCACTCGAGGTACCAGTCGCAAATCTCGTGCCAGAAAAAGTGATAGACCTCGTACGCTGCCTCGTGGAAGCGGTAATCGGCCAGGGCTTCCTCCATTTTCCGAGTCACTGCCTGCAGGCGCGAAAAGATCCAGCGGTCGGCAAGCTCCAAAGACTCGAGCGAATTTACCGCGCTGAATCCCAACTCCGGGACCGGCTGCAACGCCTCCCCAAGCTGGTCGCGCCAGGCCTCCGGCAGCTTCTCGAGGTTCATCAGGATGAAGCGCCCGGCGTTCCAGATCTTGTTGGCGAAGGCGCGGTAGGACTGAATCTTCTCCACACTGAACGCAATGTCGGTGCCGGGGGCGGCGCTGATGGCCAAGGCGAAGCGCACGGCGTCGGTTCCGTACTCTTCCGTGATCTCGAGCGGGTCAATCACGTTGCCTTTCGTCTTGGACATCTTCTGCTTTTCCGCGTCACGCACCAGGGCATGAATGTAAAGCTCACGGAAAGGCACGTCGTTCATGAATTTCATGCCCATCATGATCATGCGCGCACCCCAGAAGAACAGGATGTCGAAGCCCATGATCATCAGGTCGTTGGGATAGAAGCGACGGAGGTCCGGCGTCTCGCTGGGCCAGCCGAGCGTGGCGAAGGGCCAGAGGGCGGAGCTGAACCAGGTGTCCAGAACATCCATCTCGGGCCGCAGTTTCTCGCCTCGGCACCTCGGGCAGGCGGGCGGGGCGTCGTGACCCACGATCACTTCCCCGCAGGCGTCGCAATACCAGACGGGAATGCGATGCCCCCACCAAAGCTGTCGCGAAATGCACCAATCGTGGAGGTTACCCATCCAGTCAAGATAAATCTTCTTATAATTATCCGGTGTAATACGGATGCGGCCTTCCTCGACCACGCGGATGGCAGGGCCGGCCAGTTCCTGCATCTTCATGAACCACTGCGTGGAGAGCAGCGGCTCAAGCACCGTCTTGCATCGCTGGCAGGTGCCCACGCTGAGCGGGTGATCTTCAATTTTCTCGAGCAGACCTTGCGCGCGTAAATCGTGCACGACCCTTTCCCTCGCCGCGAAGCGATCCAGACCTTTGTAAGGGCCGGCTTCGTCCGTCATGTGGGCCGCGGTGTCGATCACCTCGAGGCGCGGCAGATTGTGACGCAGCGACATGTCGTAGTCGTTAGGATCGTGAGCCGGAGTCACTTTCACGGCGCCGGTGCCGAACTTCGGGTCTACGAAGTCATCCGCGATGACCGGAATCACTCGCTTCAAAAGGGGCAGCACCAGTTTGCGGCCGATCGCGGACTGGTAGCGCGGGTCGGCGGGATTCACCGCCACCGCCGTATCCCCCAGCATGGTCTCAGGCCGCGTGGTCGCCACGCTGATCGAGCCCGAACCGTCTTCGAATGGGTAGCGGACATACCACAGGTGCCCCGGACGGTCTTCATGAACGACTTCCAGGTCAGAGACAGCGGTGCCGCAGCGCGGGCACCAGTTCACGATGTACTTGCCGCGATAAATCAGGCCTTCCCGGTAAAGCCTGACGAAAACCTCGAGGACGGCGCGCGAGTAGTCCGCATCCATGGTGAAGCGGTCGCGAGTCCAGTCGCAGGACGCGCCCAGCCGCTCCATCTGGCGGCGGATGGTCCCGCCGTTCTGGTCCTTCCACTTCCAGCAGAGTTCAAGGAATTTCTCCCGGCCCATCTCAATGCGCCGGCGCTGCCCTTCCCGGCGCCAGGCGGCACGCCCGGCGTTATCGGGTTCGAGACCGGGTAATGCCTGGCGGCCAATTTCCTGCTCGACGATCAGTTGCGTCGCGATGGAGGCGTGGTCCGTGCCCGGCAGCCAGAGCACGTCCTTACCGGTCATGCGACGCCAGCGCATCAGGGTATCGATCTCGGTATGCTCGAGCATGTGGCCCATGTGGAGCATGCCGGTGATGTTGGGCGGAGGAATCGTCAGGCAGAAGCGCGGACGGGTGGGGTCGTCAGATGGACGGTAGAGCTTTTGGGCAATCCAGGTCCGCGCCCAGTGCGGCTCGATGGATTCGGGGGCATAAACCTTGGGGATTTCATTCTCCAACTTCGCGATCTCCTATTTCGTGGCTTGCTCTCCGAGTAGTCCTGACCTTCAGGTCAGCAGGTGCGCTAACCGGTCCTGTGCTACGAGTCATGCAAAAAATCTGTAGCTAGATTACCATAAACGCCATGGCGGAATTGAGTGAAACTGGGAAGGCCGGGCCTCTTGAGCTGCAATTGGAGGCAAGTTCGAGCGCGCCGGGGGTTGGCCCATCGCGAGCGTGCACTGTCCGTTGGAGAAGGCTGGTCTTCGCGACAGCGTGTCTGGCTGTGTACGTTCTTACCGGCCGACTGCCCGCCGTCGCGGCAGAAGAGAACCATCCTTTGGTGGTTGTGCGCGGCCCTACGGTTGTGGCTTTCTTCCCGCCGATGACGGAAGCGGAGTTGCAGAAAGACCCCGACGCGAACGAGACGTTGTCCGATTTCCAAGTCTATTCGGCACGGATTCGTGAGCCGCTGAGGAAGCTAGGGATCGACTACAACGAATTGTACGTGCGCTCTTTTGAATTGCGCATCGGGAAGAAGCTGAAGACGTTTCGGCCGGTCAAGGTGGAAGTCGGGTACTACCTCATCGCACCCGGCAGAAAGCCCCGCATCAAGTACGGCGTCATGACCGATGACGGCCTTCTGGAATTCGCCGAAGAATACTTTGGAAATTCAAACAAGTTGAAGTAGAGTCGTGCCGTAGTCCGCTGTAGCGGCGAGTTTACCTCGCCCTCTGGCGGCGTAAAGCCGCCGCTACGCCCAACCGGGAGGCCGGCAGGAATCACGACTCAGAACTCAAGCCACCTTGCCCAGCAACATAAACCCGCATACTCTTAAACCGGCCTTGGCTAACGTCGCGCGTGAGGCCACGTTGCGGATGCTGGTTCGGGCGGCGGGGACCCTGCCGGCGAGATAGCATTCCCGCTTGACCTCTTGCAGCAGGAAGCTTCCGATTCCGCGCCGGCGGCAGTCCTCGCGAACTTCCATGTGCAAATCCGCAAACGGCGGGTTGTAGTGCAGCAGGAAACCGCCGCTGGCGACGATCTCTCCCTTCAACTCCACCACGTAATCCCCCACCGGCTCGGACGCGTGTCCAAAGATCTGATCGCCGGGTCTCGAGCGGCGGACGATTGCGCCCGGCACACTCAACTTAGTAACCGAGTGATCCTCGAATAACACTACATCGGCGCTCACGGAGCTTGAGAACTCGTAGAGCATGGAAGAGAGCAGCAGGTCGTTGCTTTGGCAATCGACTAGCCCCGCATTGGAGGCCAGAAGCAGCTGCCGGAACAGCTCGCTAGCCTTTCTTCGGAACGGCGGAACCACAAAGAACTCGAAGATCGTGTCCCGGTCGTCGCGTTCCTGGCCTTTGATCGAGCCATAGCCGACCGTCAGATCGTCCATCGCCAAAAGATACGAATCAGTCCAGCCGCGCTCGTGGCAGGCGTTGTATCGAATCTGGAAATTGGTTTCCTGGAGATGCAGGGCACGAAGCGGCTGGATGTTTTCGAGTTCGGTCTTGCATGCGGATGCTCTCATTTGGATTCCAGCTTGGCAGGGGCTGCCCTTGTGGCCGCCCCGGGGCAACCACAAGGGTTGCCCCCACAGCGCCCTTCGCTGCGCTCAGCATGACAGCGAAGGGCTCGTAATGGCGGTCCAAAGGAGGTCATGGCGCAGACTCTTTACGCCGGTGCACCTGCGGGCTCGAAGGCGCTGAACACCGCGCCCTGCGGGTCGGCCAAAATGGACATGCGGCCCACTTTCTCGATATTCATAGGCGCCAGGAGCGTCTTGCCGCCGAGTTGGTTGCACTTGGCAGTCGTCTCATCACAGTTCACGACGTAAATGTAGGCCATCCAGTGCGGCGGAGTGTTTGGAGGGGCGAACTGCGAAGGGGGTATCCCGCCGATGAACTCCTCGCCGTTCTTGATGTGCAGGTAACCTGAGGGATCATTCTCGCTCTTGCTAATCTGCCATCCCAGGAGGCCCTCGTAGAACGACTTGGCCCGCGCGGTATCGGGCGTCATCAGATCCGCCCAGCACAGTGTGCCGTAGACGCCGGCGATTCCCAGGCCGCTGTGGGTCTTTTTCTGCCAGAGGTTGAAGAAGGCGCCGGTGGGATCTTGCACCACGGCCATTCGCCCCGCGTCGAAGACGTCGAACGGCCCCGCGACGACCTTGCCGCCGAGTTCCGGTACGCGCTTGGCGGACTCGTCGACGTTGGCGACGGCAATATAGAGTATCCAGTGCGGCGGCACGCCTTGAGCCTTCTGTTCTGGCCTCAGCGTGCATGCGGCGCCGGTCTCGCGCCCCTCGAGTTGAAACATCGTGTAGAGATCGTTTGGACCCATCGGCATGTCATTGGCGGTCCAGCCAAATAGTGAGTTGTAAAAGCTCTTGGCGGCGTTCTGATCGCTGGTATAAAGCTCGAGCCAGCAAAAGGCTCCGGGCGGATGGCTGTCGATGATGCGTCGCATACGTGGCAGTGCCTCCTGGTTGATTTGTGTTCTTTAAGTGCCCAATATATGCATCTTAACCTTTTTGGTGGCTTCCCGTCTCGCCAAATATTAGAAAGAACAAGTTCAAACGGCAAATGGCAAATGGCAAAATTCAAATGGTTTACAAATTGCCGATTTCTGAAATCCTAAACCATTTGACATTTGCCATTTGCCGTTTGAATTGTCGTTGGTTTTGCCCCTTGCGAACTGACCCCTCACCCGTCGCGCTCCGGCTGATAAAAACGCCGGAGCGCGACACCCTCTCCCACCGGGAGAGGGCCGTTTATTTAACGGGGGCGTAAATGTTCAGGAACGCCAGCGCCAGCGCCCAGGCCTGCCGGGCGGCATTGGGGTTGTAGCTCGAGCGCGAGTCGCAGAAGAATCCATGATCAGCGTCCGAGAATTCGACATTCACGAAGGCCTTACCCGCCTCGCGAATTGCTTTCGTCACCGCGCGCGTCACTTCGGGGCCCAGGTGCTTATCCAGGCCACCCCAGAAAAGCATCTGCGGAGCGTGCAAGTCGCCGACGCGATCGAGCAGACCGGGGCTGAAGGGGTTGGGGGCGATCCCGCCGCCGTAAAAGGAGATGGACGCGCTCACGGGAAGGACCACATTGGTGAGAACCGCCACGCGCCCGCCCATGCAAAAGCCGACGCAGGCGATCTGCCGGCCCTGATTCGCAGGCTGCGCGCGCAGCCATTCGTACGCAGAGCGGACGTCAGCTTCAAGGTCTTGATGAGTTAATGCGATCACATGAGCCCTCGCCACCTCGAACTTATCGTACGTACCTTCGAAACCGGGCGCAGTGCGATGAAATAGCTCGGGCGAGAGGGCGATGTAGCCCTCTCGCGCAAAACGCTCTGTCACATCGCGGATATGCGCGTTGACCCCGAAGGCTTCGTGATACACCAGCAAGCCGGGGTAGGGGTTCGCATCTTCGGGACGGGCCACATAGACGCGCATCGCTGTCCCGTCTCCAACCTTCAGGGTGATCCAATCAGTTTTGATTGCCGCCATTCAATTCTCCTTCCTGGTTCGGGTTCACTGAAACTGCCTGTCCGGTCATTTCTTCGGGTGGATCGCCTCCCGCCATCGACTGGGCCAGGATAAGCCGGCGAGCTTCGCCGCGCATGCCCGGCCACGCCATCGAGAACGCCACACCTCCCGCCAGGCTGACGATTCCGCCCAGCCGGATGGTCAGCGGCGCGCCCACGTGCTGCGCGATCGCTCCTGAAAGCAACGCGCCAAAGGGCGCCATGCCCATGAACATCATCGAGTAGACGGCCATGACGCGGCCGCGCAATTCATCAGGGACCATGGTTTGGATCAAAGTATTCGAGGAGGCCATTTGCAGAATCATGCAAAACCCGGCGGCCATGACCAGCAGCACGGAAAGCCAGAACCTGTGCGAAAAGGAAAAGAAGAAAAGCGAGGCGCCGAATCCCATCGCTGCGAACATGACCCATCTTCCCAACCCGCGCACACCGTGGCGCGTGGCCAGCGCCATGGTTCCCGCCAGCGCCCCCATTCCCGCCGCGCCCATCAGCAGCCCCAGTCCGCGCGCTCCGCTGTGCAGGATTCGGTCCGCGACAATCGGCATCAGCACCATGTAAGGCATGCCGGTCAGGCTGACCAGGCCCAGCAGAAGCAGCAGGGCGCGGATGGGCGCGTTGCGGGCCACCCAGTGGAAGCCCTCCACAACACTGCGTAATCCGGAGCGCTGCTTGTCCCGCGGTCGCGGCGTTACCACCATCAGCAACAGCCCGACGATCACCGCAATGTAGCTGACCCCGTTGGCAAAGAAGCACCAACCTTCCCCGATCGCCGCCACCGTGACTCCCGCCACGGCAGGCCCCAGGATGCGCGCCCCGTTCACCATGGCGGAATTCAGAGCGATGGCGTTGACCAGATCCTTCGGGTTCACCATCTCGACCACGAAGGCCTGGCGGGTGGGAATGTCCAGCGCATTCACCAGTCCAAGGCACGAGGCCACCACCATGATTTCCCACACCTTGATGTGGCCCAATAGAGTCAGCCCGGCGAGGATAAACGCCAGCAACATGGCGCTGGTCTGAGTGCCGATGACTATCCGATGGCGGCTTTTGCGATCTGCCACCATGCCGCCAATCGAAGCCAGGAGAAAAACCGGGATTTGCCCCGCAAAACCTACCAGGCCCAGCAGCAACGAGGAACCCGTAAGACGGTAAACCAGCCACGATTGCGCCACGGACTGCATCCAGGTGCCGATCAGGGAGATGATTTGGCCGCTGAAAAACAGCCGGAAATTGCGGTAGCGCAGGGCGCGGAACATCGCCGGGACGCGGCTCTGCGCCTCGCCCGGAGCCGAGTCCTTCGCTTGCGGAGCGGCGGTGGCGGGACGCTCCTGCCCGTCTTCACTTGCGGTGGCCATGGTTTCATGATACTGGAGGCGGACAAAATTGGGCAAAGACATTGGTGAACGACTTAGTTGGGCCGACAAGTTGAAACATTGGAACAACCATCTGAATAGGTAACAGACTGAATAGGTAACAGAACCGGAATCCTGTCATCCTGAGCGAAGCGAAGGATCTCCGCAGTTGGCTGTTGAGTTCGACGGCTTACGAACAACTGCCGAGATCCTTCGCTTCGCTCAGGATGACAATCGTGGGGTTGGTCATGTCTTCCCTCGCGCGGAGAGAGGGAGGTCCGTGGCCTAAGCGCTGGATGATTTTGTTCGCCGGGAAGGCGAACTTTGGCATACAATGCTGGCTTTTCCAGCCCTAGGACACATTCAACGGGAGGACAACCGTGTACCACACAACACTCAAGTCCAGATTAACCGCAGCGCTTTGCTTCAGCGCGATCTTTCTTGGTGCGCTCAGTACGCGAGCCGACGTGAAGCTGCCCAGTCTCGTCTCGGACGGCATGGTGCTTCAGCAAGGAATGAAAGTAAACATTTGGGGAAACGCCGACCCGGGTGAGCAGGTCACGGTCGCTTTAGGAGATCAGCGCATGAGCGGCACGGCTGACAACGAGGGCCAGTGGCAGGTGAAACTGGGGCCGCTTAATCCCGGCGGGCCTTTCACCATGACCATTGCCGGCAAGAATACCATTACCCTGCACGACGTGCTGGTGGGCGAAGTCTGGGTTTGCTCCGGCCAGTCCAACATGGAAATGCCTGTGCAGGGATGGGGAAGCGGCGTGGTCAACTACCAGGATGAGGTAGCTCATGGCGATCACCCCATGCTCCACTTGTTTACGGTCCAGAAGGCCGTGGCCGCGAAGCCGCAGCGAGACGTCCAAGGCTATTGGGTAACGGCGCGCCCGCAGACGGTGGCCGACTTCTCAGCCGTCGGGTATTTCTTTGGACGCGAGCTGCTCAGGGTGTTGAATGTGCCGGTAGGCCTGATTCACAGTTCCTGGGGCGGAACTCCGGCGGAAGCGTGGACGAGTCGCGGCACGCTCGAATCCGACCCCGCCTACCAATCCATCCTGGAAGCGGGAACAAAGTTGCTTTCGCCTTACCCCGAAGGCTTCCAGGACTACGCTGCACAGCTTCAGCAGTGGAGGAAGGACTCCGACCAGGCCGAATCCGCTGGGGCGCCAGTCGCTGCCCCGCCGGCACTTCCTGATGATCCTCGGCGTAATCCCTGGCGTCCCGCCGGCCTCTTTAACGCCATGCTCATGCCGCTGACCTCGTATGCCATCCGCGGCGCCATCTGGTATCAGGGAGAATCGAATGCCGACCGGCCCGCGCAATATCGCAAGCTCTTTCCGGCGATGATTGGCGACTGGCGGCGCGCCTGGGGAGAGGGCGACTTCCCATTCCTCTTCGTGCAGCTTGCCAACTGGGGAATCTATAGTCCTCACTCGAATTGGCCGGAACTGCGGGAGGCCCAACTCAAGACGCTCTCGCTGCCCAAGACCGGGATGGCGGTCACCATCGACATCGGCGACGGGAGCGACATTCACCCCAAGGATAAGCAAGACGTCGGCTACCGCCTTGCCTTGGCCGCGCAGGCTATCGCTTACGGACGGGACGTGATCGAGTCAGGCCCGATCTATGAGTCCATGGCTATGGAGGGTGACAAAATCCGTTTGCGCTTTAAGTACGTTTACGGCGGGCTGGTGACCAGGAACTCGTCGCCGAATGTGAGCGGCTTCGAGATTGCCGGTGACGATCGTAAATTCACTGGCGCGCAAGCCCGGATTGACGGCGACACGGTTGTCGTGCGCAGCGAAAAGACACCGCACCCCGTCGCGGTGCGCTATGCCTGGGGGATGAACCCCTCGTGCAACCTGTACAACCGCGCCGGCCTCCCTGCCTCGCCCTTCAGGACGGACGACTGGGAGGAGTAGGTGCTGGGGGCTAGGGATTAGGGGCTAGGGATTAGGGATTGGGGATTAGGGGGAGCGGGCGATCGGGGGTCCGTTCGGATGTCTCTAGCCCTAATCCCTAACCCCTAGTCCCTAGCCCCTATTCCCCTTTGCCCGCGGTCACGGTCTCGACGTCCGTGCCCGGCGAGGACAGTAAGGCAGAGGTTGCGCGCGTCGCAAGGGTGGTCGAGACCACTTCCGCGGGCGGATCTTCCGGGCCTTTGACCAGCGCGCCCTGTTCCTCTTTAACAAACGACAGTTTGGAGCCATCCGGCGAACGGTCGACCGTGATCAGGTCGCCCAACTTGATCTGGTGCGTCGCCAGCAGATTGGAAATAGGAAACACCAGGTAGCGCTCAATGGCGCGCTTCAGGTGCCGGGCGCCGAATTTCTGGTCGGTCCCCTCCTCCAAAAGAAAATCGCGAGCGGCCGGCGTGCAGATAAACACAAAGGGGTTCCCTTCCGTCGCCGCCATGATGCGGTCTTGCACCCGCCCCAGTTCGATATCCAGGATCTTTTGCAGGCTGTCGCGATTCAGCACGCGGAAGACAATCACCTTGTCGATGCGGTTCATGAACTCCGGCGAGAATTTCCGCCGCGAAGCCTCCATGGCGGTCTGGTAAATCTTCTGGTCCAATTCCTCTTCGTGGTTGTCCGGCCCGGGGGAAAAGCCCATTCCCCCCCTCATCAATCTCATCAATTCCTGTGAGCCCAGGTTGGAGGTGAGGAAGATCATGGTGCGGGAAAAGTCCACTCGCCGATTGTCACCCAGGGTAAGGGTGGCCTTATCCAGGATACCGAGCAAAAGTTGCCATAAGGCGTCAGAGGCTTTCTCAACTTCGTCGAACAACACCAGCGCAAGCTTGATTCGATCGGAGAAATGGCGTTCCAGAACCTCTTGCGTAATCAGCGGCTGCGTCTCACGGTGTCCGACGTAGCCAGGAGGCGAGCCAATCAACTTGGCGACCTCATGACTGTGCTGAAACTCCGCACAATCCACCTTGACGACGGCTTTGGAATCGCCCATGAGCACTTCCGCCGCAGCCTCCACCAGGCGCGTCTTGCCCGACCCGGTGGGACCCAGGAAAAGCAGGTTCACCAAGGGCCGCCCGGGCGTCGAGAGCCCCGCCAGGTAGACCTGATAGACGCGTGCCAGCCTGCGCACGGCGCGCTCCTGGCCTACCACCCGCTCCAGAAGCGCCTTTTCAAAATCCCGCACCTCCGGACTGTTCTGTGTTGGATCGAGCAATACTTGGCGTCCGCCCATTTTCGTCCTCCGCGCGCCCTAGGGTTGATAGGGCGCTCCCTTGACTCGGCGCAGTTGGTTCAGCTTCACATCCAGCGTTCCACGAAGTAGCTTGAGGCCCGAAATGAATTCTGACGAGAGCTCCGGTTCCTTGGCGAAATTGAGGACCGGCAACGGCAAATCGGCCAAGTCGAAATGAAGGTTTCGCACCGCAGCGACCAGATCGCGGAGATACTGGGAATTGTTCTTTAGGGGTTGCTCCAGATCGCTCGAGGATTTCTCGGTCAATCGCTTCCAATCGAGCTGTAAGAAGGGGTGTTTGGCATTAACCCCCTTTATGATCTCGTCGGTAATACGCGGCCGCCGGCCAAGGCTGGCAAGGTGGAGCTGCTCCACCTGTTCGCCCTTGCGGACGTTATGAACCAGGTAGTACGTCTGGCCGCGTTTGCGCACAAAAGCCATCTCGCTCTTCCGCCTCTGCAAT
>Ga0326727_10023847_pt1 | contig 11633 bp, 12 predicted proteins | sample MB2enrmetagenome_FD_207643 | JGI IMG/M metagenome (GOLD analysis project Ga0326727, IMG submission 207643) | Lab enriched peat soil microbial communities from McLean, Ithaca, NY, United States - MB29MY | ecosystem: Environmental > Terrestrial > Soil > Wetlands > Peat | place: USA: New York... | reverse complement strand
CGCCCAACCGCTTCAGGCGCGGAAGTTCAGAAGATTCCTTGATCCCGCTTTCCACCACATAAGTCACCCCCGACTTGGGCGCTTTGGCGAGAAGCCGTTCGGCGTTGGAACAATCCACACGGAGCGTCCTCATGTCACGGTTATTGATGCCGATCACGCGGGCCCCGGACTGAAGCGCGAGCTCAAACTCCAGCTCATTGTGCACTTCCACCAGCGCTTCCAGCCCGACCTCATCGGCCTGGGTAAGATAGTCTCGCAGGAGATTCCCGGGCAAGAGACTGGTGATCAGAAGGAGCGCGTCGGCCCCGAGGGTCTTCGTTTCAAAGATCTGGTACGGATCGATAATAAAATCCTTCCTTAAAATAGGCAGCCGTGCCAGGGTCCGGGCTTCTTCCAGGAGATGCGGAGAGCCGTGAAAATAATGCTCCTCGGTCAGAATGGAAAGGGCCGCGGCCCCGCCGTTCACGTAAGCCTTGATGCGCCCGGGGATATCGAGTTCTTTCCGGATCACTCCGGCCGAAGGCGATGCCTGCTTGAGCTCAGCGATTAAGGCGATCGCCCCGGGCCGACGAAGTGCTTTTTCAAACGATTTGCCGGTGGACTCCTGTCTTTTGAGGCGCTGCTTGAGCTGCTCGAGAGTCAGCCCCCTTTTCTGGACCTCGATCCGCTCCCGTGTTTTGGCGACGACATCGTTCAGGAAATCAGCCATGGAGGTCGTCCTCAGGCGTGAGGAACCGCTTTAATTCTTCAAATTTTCGGAGCGCCGCCTTGCTATCAATGCTTTTCTGCGCCAAGATGGCCGCCTCTTTAAGACTGATCGTTTTGGAACCGCCGGCTTTGGTACGGGCTGCCGCACGGATGGCCGCCCCGGCGTTCATGCAGACGATATTGCGATGGGTCCCCAAACGACCGTTCAAGACCTCCAGGAGCCGCCGAGCGCCTTCCGGCGGCTTAAGGCTCGTTTCATGGGCCTGAGGCTGCGTTTTATATCCGAAATCCTCCGGCCGCCATGTTACCAGATGAACCTGTCCTTGATGCAGCTCCGCGACATCCGTTGGACCCGTCAGGACAATTTCATCTTCCCCCTGACCATGGACGATACAGGCTTCCTCGCAGCCGAGACGTCCCAGCACCTCGGCGAGGGGTTTGAGCCACACGGGATCGTAAACTCCGACGATTTGCGCCGTCGGACGTGCCGGGTTGCAAAGGGGTCCCAAGAGGTTAAAGATGGTCCGCGTCCCCAGTTCCTTGCGAATCGGCATGGCATACTTCATGCTCGGGTGAAACGCCGGAGCGAAGAGGGAAGCCAGGCCGACTTTCTGCAGGCATTCTTCAACAAGCTTCGGATCTGATTCGAGGGGTAGTCCCAGCGCTTCCACAACGTCCGCGGAACCACATACGGATGAGACCGAGCGGTTCCCGTGCTTGGCGACGGCGAATCCGGCGCCGGCGACCACAAAGGCGGCCGTCGTGGAAACATTGAAGACGCTTTTCCCATCCCCGCCGGTCCCGCAGGTGTCGACGAGCGGCTTCCGGTGAGTTTTCATGGGGACGGCGGCTCCCAGCAGCGCTTCGGCCGCGCCGGTGATTTCATCGATGGTTTCCCCTTTGACGCGCAGCGCCGTCAACAGAGCGGCGATGTGGACGGGCGGGACCTCCCCGTGCATGATCTCGGTAAACGCCGCATGGGCCTCAGCGCGCGCCAGCGGGCGGCGGTCCATGACTTTGTGGACCAAAGACAAAATGCTCATGAGTTGTTCCTCATTTTCAGGTCCAGGAAATTGGTTAGGAGCTTTTTTCCTTCCAGCGTCAGGATCGACTCCGGATGAAATTGGACGCCTTCGAGCGCCGGGATACTCTTGTGCCTCAATCCCATGATTTCTCCCTCCTGGGTCCAGGCGCTGACTTCGAGACACTTCGGGAGAGTCGAGCGTTCAATAAGGAGAGAGTGATAGCGCGTGGCCTGGAACGCTTGCGGAAGATTGGAGAAGATGGTTTTTCCATCATGCTGGATCGGCGAGATCTTGCCATGCATCAGGCGCTCGGCGCGGACGACTTTGCCGCCATACGCGTATCCCAGGGCTTGGTGGCCCAGGCACACGCCTAGGACGGGAATCCGTCCGGCGAAGTGTTTGATGGCCTCGACAGAAATGCCGGCGGTCGTCGGGTCCCCGGGGCCGGGAGAGATGACCAAATGCGCCGGATTCCGCTGTTCAATGCCGGAGAGCGTGATGGCATCATTGCGATAAACCTGCACGTCCTGGGACATCTCCTGGAAGTACTGGACGAGATTGTAAGTGAACGAATCGTAGTTGTCGATGACCAGGATCATAGGAGTTCGCGCGCTTTCTGGACTGCCGCGAAGAGCGCCGCTGCTTTATGCAAACTTTCCTGATATTCGTGGGATGGAACCGAGTCCGCTACGATCCCTCCGCCGGATTGCATATAGGCCTTCCCTTTATGAAAAAAGAGAGTTCGGATCGTGATCGCCATATCCATGTTGCCAGTGTAGGAGAAATAGCCGACAGACCCCGCATAAGGCCCCCGGCGCACCGTTTCAAGTTCGTCGATAATCTCCATCGCGCGGATTTTCGGCGCGCCGGAGACTGTCCCAGCCGGAAAACAGGCTTGTAAAAGATCAAAAGCATTCGCATCGGGCTTGAGCCGTCCGGTCACCGAAGATACCAGATGCATCACATGCGAGAAATATTCAATGGTCATCAGTTGCGGAACTTTCACGCTGCCCGGCCCGCACACGCGCCCCAGGTCATTGCGTCCGAGATCGACCAGCATCAAGTGCTCCGCCCGCTCCTTCGGATCCTGCCGCAGTTCTTCAGTAAGGCGTTCATCTTCATCGGCGCTGTCGCCCCGACGTCTCGTCCCTGCGATCGGGCGCGTTTCCGCCAGATCGTGTTCCTTGCGCACCAGAAGCTCCGGAGAGGATCCCACGACGTCCAGCTGCGGGAAATGGAGGCAGTACATGTAAGGTGAAGGGTTCACCATCCGCAGCGCTCGGTAGACCTCAAAGGGAGGAGGAGGGGATTCGATCATCCAGCGCTGAGACAAAACGACCTGGATAATATCACCCGCCCGGATGTATTCCTTGGCGCGTATAACGGCGTCCTCGTAGGCTTTGCGCGTCATCAAAGGTCTGGGGGCTTTCGGCGGCATCAGACGTTTCGCACGCTTCGGTGTTTGGTGGCTCTCGATCCGGGTAACCTGCTGTTCGATTGAGCGAACACCCTGTGCATAAAGTGCTTTAAGGTCTTTCACATTTTGCTTATGTCTTGGGATATACACGTTGGCGATGACCTGCGCGAGCTGGGAGAAGCGATCGAAAACGACCACTTCGCCGGAAAGGTGAAAGGCGGCGGTGGGAAGTCCAAGGGTATCAGACCGTCCAGCAGGGAGGCGTTCAAAGAAACGTACCGTGTCGTAATTCCAATAGCCCACAGCCCCGCCCCAGAAACGTGGGAGGCCGGGAAGTTCGGCCGGAACAATGCCGGCAAAAATGGCTTTCAGGTCCTTGAGCGGATTTTGCGTCGTCCAACGACGTTCGGAGGCTCCTTCTTGATAGGTGATCTTATCCTCTTGGCAGACAAAGGTGGCGCGCGGCCTTCGCCCGACGAACGAGTAGCGCCCGAAGCGTTCTCCGCCCTCGACGCTTTCGAGAAGAAACGCATGGGATTCTCCCTCCTGGAGACGTTCATACACGGACACCGGTGTCACCCGGTCGACGATGATCTCACGCCGCAGCGGCACGAGATTGTGTCGTTTGGACAAGCGGATGAATTCCGACAGGCTCGGGGTGATCATGGAATTTGGATGAGTCTTCCCTTAATGTTCTTCATAGGCAAAAAGTAAATATGTTTTCCAGTATTGGAGTCCTTCCAAGTCGTAGAATCATATGATTCGTCACGATTATCGCCGAGCACGAAAACGCAATCCTCCGGCACTTTGAGCGGGCCCAGATTGTCCCCGGCCAGATTCTCTTTCGCGCGTTTATAAATAGTATAGGGTTCCTCCAATATCTTTCCGTTGAGATAAACCTTCTTGTCCCTCAACTCGACTTCATCTCCCGGCACCGCGATCACGCGCTTGATGAAACCGGTTTCCCCGTCCACGGGGCTTTTAAAGTCGACGATTTCCCCCCGTTCGGGCGCCCTGACGCGGTAAATCCACCGATTGACCCAGTAGTGCGTGCCGACATACAACGTTGGTTCCATCGATGCAGAGGCGACCGAAATGGTGTCCAGCACAAACGTGCGGACCAAAGCGGTGATTCCGACAGCGATGGCGATCAGAAAGAAAAGCCGTCGGATCACTGTTTGTTTCCGTAGACCTTTTTAGGGTCAAAGATTGGTCGGGCCGTGACCTTGAGGCGTCCGCCCGTAAGAACCTTGCGGTAAAAGCATGACCTCTGTCCCGTGTGACAGGCCGCGCCGCCGATCTGTTCTACCTTAACGAGCAGGCAATCGCCGTCGCAGTCGATGCGCAACTCCTTCACTTTTTGGATATGGCCCGAGCTCTCGCCCTTGAGCCAGAAAGACCGGCGTGACCGACTCCAGAAAACACTCTTTTTCAGGTGCAGGGTGCGTCGCACGGCTTCTCTGTTCATATAGGCGACCATGAGCACGGTGCCGTCTCGGGCGTCCTGCACGACCGCCGGGATCAAGCCCTTATCGTCAAATTTCAGCTGCTTGTAGAGGTTCATCTTTCAGCCCCTCACAGGGACTCCTTTCGATTTGAGATAACGCTTCAAATCTTTGATCCGTAGTTCCTTGCGATGGAACAGGGACGCCGCCAGCGCCGCATGCGCATGTCCTTTGGAGAATGCCTCCAGGAAATGCTCCATCGTGCCGGCTCCGCCGCTCGCGATCACAGGAATCTTGACCGCATCGCACAAGGTTCGCAGGAGCTCAAGATCGTAGCCGATCTTTGTCCCGTCCCTGTCCATGCTGGTCAAGAGAATTTCCCCGGCGCCCAGCCTTTCGACCCGTTTTGCCCAGGCCAAAGCGTCTCGACCAGTATTTTTACGTCCGCCGTATATGTAGATGTCCCAGCCATGACCAACGTCCCGGTGCTTGGCATCGATCGCGACAACGATACATTGCGACCCGAAACGCCGCGAGCCTTCCTGAATGATGCGGGGGTTCTGCACGGCGACCGTATTCAAGGACACCTTGTCCGCCCCCGCGTTTAAGAGCATGCGGATATCCTGAACGGTACGGATGCCGCCACCGACCGTCAGCGGCTTCTGTGCAGAAGCCGTGATGTCTAGAAAAACGAGTTCATCGGCGCCCTCCGCGTTGTAGCGCTGCGCCAGCTCAACGGGGTCTCCCGCGTCCAAAAGATTCAAGAAGCGGGTGCCCTTCACCACGCGCCCAGCGTCGACATCCAGGCAGGGGATGATCCGTTTGGCTAACACTAACTTCCTGCCGCCTTCATGGCTTCTTCGAGCGTCATCTTGCGGTCATAGAGCGCTTTGCCGATGACGATGGATTCTAGGCCCATCGCCTCGAATTCACGCAACTGCATAATGTCGTCGAGCGAACTGATGCCGCCGGATACGGTCACCGACGCCCCCTGGGCGGCCTGTAAAAATAGTTTGATGCCGCCAACGTTCGGCCCGGTCAGTGTTCCGTCCTTGCGGGTGTCGGTGAACAGGAGGTGTTTGACGCCGAGGCTGAGCATCCGCTCGACGAGATCTCGAAAGGTCACAGTCGAGATCTCCTTCCATCCCGCCACGGCGACAAAATCTTCCGCCACATCGATGCTTACGGCCATCGTGTCCCCGTACTTCTCAAGGGCTTCGCTCACTAGCGTCGGGTTATAAACCGCTGCGGTGCCGAGAATCACGCGGCTAGCGCCCGCCTGGAACGCCGCATGAATGGCCTCCAGGGACCGGAACCCGCCGCCGATCTGGATCGGTACATCGACGACTTTCCTTATCCGTTCCAATTTGTCCAGATTCGCCGGTTTGCCCTGGAAAGCCCCGTCCAAATCAGCGATATGCAGCCGTTGGGCGCCGCGCGCGACCCAGGTCGAGGCCATCTCGATGGGGTTTTTCCAGTAGACCGTAGCCTGATCCTCCTTACCCTGATACAGGCGGACACATTGCCCATGACGTATGTCAATGGCAGGAATCACTAACACAGCGATACCTCACGAACGAAATTGCGCAAGACTCGCTGCCCCTGGTCGCCGCTTTTTTCCGGATGAAATTGACTGGCGAAAAGCCGCCCCCGGGCGATTGAAGAGCAGAACAAGCGGCCATAAGGCGTGCGCGTGGCGACGATCGCTCGATCGCGAGGAGCCGGGAAAAACGAGTGCACAAAGTAGAAATAGTCTCCCTTGGAGACGCCGCGCAGGGCGCGGGTTTTAGACGCCGGTCCGAACCGGAGCTGGTTCCATCCCATGTGGGGCACCTTGAGGCTTGATCCCCTGGGCATCTGGAAACGGACAACGGAGCCTTTGAAGAACCCAAAACCCTTTTCACGAGCGCATTCCTCGCTGCGTTCAAAGAGCAGCTGCAGACCAAGACAAATCCCGAAAAAAGGTTTGTTCTTTTGCAGGGTTTCGCAGATTGGCGCGATGAGCTTTTTTGACGCTAGCCGCTTCATCGCTTCACCGAAAGCGCCGACACCCGGCAGCACAACGCCCGCCGCTCGCCGGATGACAGACGGGCTGTTCGTAATCTGGATGCGGCCTCCGGCTTTTTCCAGCGCCTTGCCCACGCTGTGCAGGTTTCCCATTTCATAGTCCACAACGGCAATCAGCGGTTTCACCTTCATCGTGCCGCCATCCGGCAGCGCAAGGAATCCGCGTGGTTTTCCATGCCTTCGGTTTGCCCCATGACAAGCGCCGCTTCCCAACGAGCGCGCTCCAGAGAACGACCGCCAAAGCCGATGACGCTGCTGCGTTTGAAAAAGGTGGCGACAGACAAGCCGCTCGAGAACCGGGCCGCACGATGGGTCGGCAGAACATGCGACGGACCGGCGACATAGTCCCCGAGCGCGGCCGGTGTTTCCGGCCCAAGAAAAATCGCTCCCGCATGGCGGATCATGGGAAGAGATTTCTCCGCTCCTGTGAAGAGCAGTTCAAGATGTTCTGGCGCAATCCCATTGGCAATTTCAATCGCCTTGGCGAGCGAGGAAACCTGCCGCAGAGTCACCCTGCGGGAAAGGCGTTTCGACAAACGCTTCCGCGTGTCATTGATCAGTTTCCGATCGGTCGACAGGAGCAGCGCGCGAGCCTCGGGGTCATGTTCCGCCTGAGCCTGCAGGTCCAGCACGATGTAGTCCACCGGGGTCCGCTTGTCGGCGATAATTACGATTTCGCTTGGCCCGGCGAGCGAGTCAATGCCGACGTGACCAAAAACCTGCCGCTTGGCCTCGGTGACGTACTGGTTGCCTGGTCCGACAATGAAATCGACAGGTTGGACCGTTTTTGTTCCATAGGCCAGAGCAGCAATCGCGCCGGCACCGCCCATGCGGTACACGACATCGCATCCGACCAGCGCGGCCGCCGCCAGGACTTCCGGCGTCAGATTTTTGGGCGGGCTCGCCATGACGATGCGTCGGACTCCGGCCACACGCGCTGGGATGGCCGTCATCAGGACAGTTGATGGATACGGGAAACGGCCGCCGGGAATATACAGACCAACGCTGTCGACGGGCCGGATTAACTGTCCTACCCGAACAGACCCCTGCAATTTGAGCCAACTCCGGGTCAGGCGCCTCTTTTCGATCTGCGCAAAAACCTCGACATTTTTGGCGCATTCTCTCAGGCTTTTGAGGTAACTGCTCGAAACAAGTCGTTTGGCGTGCTTCAAGTCCTGTTTTGAAATGATCAGATCGGACGGCCGCAAGGACACATGGTCAAAGCGTCTGGCCATATCGCAAAGAGCCTGATCTCCGCGTTGTTGGACTTCGCGGATAAGGCGCTGCACACTGTCTGAAATCATATCCATGCCAATTTAAAATGTTATCAAAAAGACGATGTGAATATTTATTCTTTTGACCGTGAAATCGACGCCCCTAAAGCGGTCAATTTGCCTTCCAGATATTCGTAGCCGCGATCAAGATGATAGACCCGATGGACCACCGTTTTTCCCTTGGCGGCCAACCCGGCCAAGACCAAAGCCGCGCCGGCCCGAAGGTCGGAAACCATTACCTCCGCCCCAGAAAGGCCGGAAACTCCCTGGACCGTGCATGTGTTCCCTTTGATCTGGATGTCCGCACCCATGCGCTGGAGTTCCGGCACATGCATGAAACGGTTTTCAAAGACCCTTTCTGTGATCTGCGCGGTACCTGTTGAAAGGGCCATCAAGGCCATCCATTGGGCCTGCAGGTCAGTTGGGAAGCCCGGATGAACGGCCGTCTCGATCGAGACGGGGTTGATGGTTTTGGGGCCCATCACTTGCAAAGTGCCGTCCTTCTCTCCCACGACGATGCCAGCCTGGCGCATCTTAGCGATCAAGGCAGTGAGATGATCTGGACACACACGCCGCAGGATGACCTCTCCCTGGGTCATGGCGGTCGCAAGCATGTAAGTTCCCGTTTCGATACGGTCCGAAATGACCTCATGGGTGGCGCCATGCAGCCGCTCGACACCGTCAATGAGAATGCGACCGGTGCCGGCTCCGGAGACCCGGGCCCCCATGGCGTTTAAGAAATTGGCCAGATCGGCGATTTCCGGCTCCAGAGCGGCATTATGGATTTCGGTTCTGCCGGGAACGAGGCTGGCCGCCATCAGGAGGTTTTCAGTCGCGCCCACACTTGGAAAATCAAGAGGGATGACCGCCCCCTGAAGTTTATCCGCACGGACATCGACATATCCCTGCTCCAGGTGAATGGCGGCCCCCAGCGTCTTGAACCCGTCTAAATGGAGATTGATCGGCCGGCCGCCGATCGCGCAGCCGCCGGGGAGGGAGGCTTTAACTCGTCCCAACCGTGCGAGAAGCGGTCCCATGACCACAATCGAAGCGCGCATCTTGCGCACCAGCTCATAGGGAGCCTCGGCATAAAGCGTGGGGCCGGAGGTCACTTCCACCTGATCATTGTGGCGCACGATCTTTTTTCCGAGAAAAACGAGGAGCGCAATGACGGTTTCGATATCATCGAGATGCGGAACATTCTGGATCGTGCACGGATCGTCCGTCAGAAGCGTGCCGATAAGAATAGGGAGCGCAGCGTTTTTTGAACCCGAAATGGCGATCTCTCCTTTTAACCGCCGGCCTCCTTCAATGGTCAAAATATCCACTTAAATTTCCTTTCTTTTGCATTGGACGATCCGCGGGAGGCCGGCAAAGTCACGAAAGACCTGAATATCGGTCCAGTCGCGCTGCCGCTCGAGAAGCCCGGTGACCGGCGGCGCCTCGTCGGCGCCGATTTCCAAGAGGAAATAGCCTCCTGGACGTAGAACTTCCGCGGTCTGCCTAGCGCAAGGTCGAATGAAGCGGAGGCCATCCTCTCCGCCGTCAAGCGCGATGGACGGTTCCCAATGCAACTCCGGCTCCAGGCGGCGCATTTCGGAAGATCGAACATAGGGTAAATTTGCGACTACGATATCCACACAGACGCGCCGCTTGACGAGCGGCGTCAAGAGGTCTCCCTCGAGCCATTCCACCGGGGCGTGGTGGTTCTCTTCGCCGTTCGCCCGTGCCACCTGGAGCGCTTCCGGCGAGATGTCGATAGCGATGACCTTGGCCACATTCGGATGCGCGGAAAGGCTGAGGGCAATCGCGCCCGAACCGGTGCCAACGTCGACCGCCACAGCCGGTCGGTGCATCCGTTCGAGCATCCGGAACGCCTGTTCGACCAGAAGCTCCGTCTCGGGGCGCGGGATCAGAACAGCCGGCGAGATTTTAAGTCGAAGATTGCGGAAAGACTGTTCTCCGGAGACATAGGCCAGAGGTTTTCGTCTTTGCCGCTGGTTCAACCAGGCTTGAACGGCGCGGATCTTCTCCGTTGAAAGACATTTCTGGCGATGCAGAATCAAATGCGTGCGAGGGACCTGAAGGCAGGCAGCGAGGAGAAATTCAGATTCCAGGCGGGCATTTTCAATCCCCACACCGTCCAAACATCGCGTGGCATCTTGAATGGCCTCTTCGATCGTTTTCATGGTTCTACCGAGCTTTGCGACGCCAATTCCACCAGAATTCGTTCTTGCTCACGCTTCTGGAGCTCCTGCACGAGAGGGTCGAGATTTCCCTCCATCACAGCGGGCAGGTTGTGGACATTAAAATTAATCCGGTGATCGGTAATGCGGTCCTGTGGGAAGTTGTAGGTGCGGATCTTCTCGCTGCGATCGCCGGTGCCGACCTGGTTGCGGCGATTCCGGGAGATTTCCTGCGCCTGCTTCTCCTGGACCTGCTCGAGGATTTTGGAACGTAGGATCTTCATGGCTTTCATGCGATTTTTTCCCTGGCTGCGTTCATCCTGGCAAGCGACGACAATGCCTGTCGGCAGGTGCGTGATGCGAATGGCGCTTTCCGTTTTATTGACGTGCTGCCCTCCAGCGCCTGAAGCCCTGTAGGTGTCGATGCGCAATTCGCTCGGGTCAATGCGGATGTCCACCTCTTCCGCCTCAGGGAGGACGGCGACCGTCGCCGTGCTGGTGTGAATTCGCCCGCTGGCTTCCGTGACCGGCACGCGCTGGACCCGGTGGACACCGCGTTCAAATTTAAAATGTGGCCAGACGCCGATGCCGGAGATCTGAACGATCACTTCCTTGATCCCCCCCCGCTCTGAGACGCTGGAGTCGATGGGTTCAATGACCCATCCGTGCGCTTCCGCATACCGCTGATACATGCGTAGGAGGTCGGCGGCAAAAAGTCCCGCCTCATCGCCCCCGGCTCCGGCCCGGATCTCCAGAATGATGTTGCGGTCTTCGTTGGGATCCTTGGGGAGGATCTCGATCTGCAGCTGCTTTTCCAGAGACTGTAGCTCGGCTTCGACCTTCGCGAGATCCTCCTGAGCCAGCTTCTGGATGTCGGCATCGGGAGATCGAGCCAGAGGAGTGAGGTCGTGCCTCTCACGGAGGAGCTGCTGATAGCGTTTGAATTTTTCGATCATCGGCAGAAGACGGGCATGCTCACGACTGAGCTGTTGGAGTTGCGCCGGATTGGCGACGGTCCCGGGCAGGCTGAGATCGTGCTGAACCCTTTCGTACCGCTCACGAAGCGCTTTCAGCGGACCCATCAAGTCCATATTGTCTCCATAAAAATAGAAAGCAACCCTCTAGGAAACAGAGGGCTGCTTGTATTCAGAATCGGCTAATGCGCCTTGGCGGAAGCCTGTTTGCCTTCGGATTTCGAGCCGGGCGCCGGCTTGACTTTGATCGGAGCGGAGCTCAAGATCTTCATCTTCTTTTTGGACAGAGAAGTCTTCTGGCCCTTGGCCATGGCAGAGGAGGCCTTCTTTTTCACCGTTTCGCCGCCTGTTTTGGCGAAACGTTTCTGGAATCGCTCGACGCGACCGGCAGTATCAACAAACTTTTGGCGGCCGGTAAAAAAGGGATGGCAGCTGGAGCAAATTTCCAGTCGGATGCTCGGCTTCGTGGACCGCGTTTGGAACGTGTTTCCGCACGCGCAAACCACGGTGCATTCGACGTATTCGGGGTGTATTCCA
>Ga0326727_10023846_pt1 | contig 11633 bp, 9 predicted proteins | sample MB2enrmetagenome_FD_207643 | JGI IMG/M metagenome (GOLD analysis project Ga0326727, IMG submission 207643) | Lab enriched peat soil microbial communities from McLean, Ithaca, NY, United States - MB29MY | ecosystem: Environmental > Terrestrial > Soil > Wetlands > Peat | place: USA: New York... | reverse complement strand
TCGGGTCAAGGAGCCCTTTGATGCCCTTCATCATGTTGACCACCACGGGATCGGTCACCTTGTTGAAGAACTTCTGCTTTTCCAGGCCTATGCCGTGCTCGCCGGAGAGCACGCCGCCCAGCTCCACCGCCCCCATGATGATCTCGTCCATGGTTTTCATGGCCCTGTCGTAGTGCTCCTTGTTGCTCATATCGGTCATGATCGACGGATGGAGGTTCCCGTCTCCCGCGTGACCGAGCACGGTGACTTCCACATTATATTTTTTCGCTAAATCCTTGCACTTATGGATGAGGTCGGGGATCCTGCCCCTCGGCACGGTCACGTCCTCGGCGAGGACGGTCTTCGCCTTTCCGAAGACGGCGGCGAAGCCCGCCCTGCGGGCGAGCCAGTACTTGTTCGCCTCGTCCGCGTCCTTCGCGACCTTGACGTCCTTCGCGCCGTATCGCTTCGTGATCTCCACGATCTTCTCGGTCTCCTTCTCCACTGCCTCGGGAATGCCGTCGCACTCGAAGAGGAGCACCGCGTCCGCGTCCTTGGGCAGGCCTATGGGCATCATCTCCTCGATCCTGTTGATCACCCAGTTGTCGATCAGCTCGATCTTGTCGGGTATGACCCCGTTCTCGAGCACCCTGTACACGCTCTCACCGGCGGTGGCCACGTCGTCATAGACCACGACGATGGTCTTTCTCGCGGGAGGAATCGGGAGGAGCTTCAACTCGGCCCTGGTGATGACGCCCAGGGTCCCCTCGGCGCTGATGAAGATATGGAGGAGGTCGTATCCCACCACGTTCTTCAGAGTCCTCCCGCCCAAAGAGACGATCTCGCCCGTGGGCAGGACCACCTCGACGCCGAGGATATACTGCTTGGTCACCCCGTACTTCACGCACGCGGGGCCCCCGGCATTCTCCGAGACGATGCCCCCCATGGTGGCGCCCAGGAAGCTCTGCGGGTCGGGAGGGAAGAAGAGGCCCTCTTTCGCGAGCTTCAAGGTCAGGTCCTGGAGCACCACGCCCGGCTCGACCGAGGCCGTCAGGTTCTCCTTGTCGATCTTCAGGATCCTGTTCATTTTCGTGGTGCAGAGCACGATACCGCCCTGCCAGGGGACGGAGCCCCCGCTCACGTTGGTGCCGCCGCCCCGGGGCGTGACGGGGATCTTTTCCCTGTTGGCGAGCTTCACGATCTCCGAGATTGCCTTTGCCTCGGTCGGGAAGACCACCACGTCGGGCTCACGGATCCAGTTGGTCGTGCCGTCGTACGAGTATGCCTTCAGGGCCTCCCCGGAGGTAAGGACATGCTCCTTGCCCACGATTCGCTGCAATTCCCCAAGCACTGATTCTTTGATCATAGGAAACCCCCCGTTTTATGCGTTCTTGAACTCTTTCTCCATTGCTTCCTTGGCGGACTTGACGTAGATCTCCCTCAACTTGGGCTTCTCGATCTTGCCGGCCGGGTTACGCGGGATCGTCGCCTGCACTATCTTCTCAGGCCATTTGTACTTCGCGAGCCCCCTCTCCTTGACGAAGTTGATCACCTCCTCGTCCGTCAGGGTCTCACCGGGCCTCACCTGGATAATGGCCATGACGATCTCCACCAGGCGAGGATGGGGATAACCGAGGACCGCCACATCCTGAATCTTCGGGTGCTTCCTGAGGGCATCCTCGATCTCGGCGGGGAATATGTTCTCCCCGCCCCTGATGATGAGGTCCTTCGCACGGTCGGCGAAGAAGATGAACCCTTCCTCATCCTTGTAGGCGAGGTCGCCCGTGTGGAGCCAGCCGTCGGTGATCGTGCTCGCCGTCATCTGCGGATTGAAGGCATACTCTTTCATCAGCCTCGGCCCTTTCATGAGCAGCTCCCCGATGCTTCCGGCAGGAAGCTCCTTGCCCTCGGAATCGACGACCTTCGCCTCCATGAAGGCAGTCGCCTTGCCGATAGACCCCGGTTTTCTCATGATGTCCTCATCATAGCAGTTGGTGAGCCCGCCGCCGCCGCCCTCGGTGATGCCGTAGATGTTGGCGATCGGAAGATGGGGGAATATTTTCTTTGAATCTTCGAGCAGGGCGTAAGGCACGGGCTGCGCCCCGATCTCTATGTGCTTCAGGGCGGACAGATCGTAGGACGCGAGGTCGATCTGTCCCGACTTGATGGCGGCCAGGAGATCGGACCAGGTGGGCACCGTATTCCAGCCGCCCGTGCAGTGCTCGTCGGCGATCGACCTCAGATAGTTCTCAGGCGAGAGCTCCATGGGCATGAGGAGTTTCCCCGCAGCGATGAAGCACGGGAACGACAGGAAAAGCGTGCCGCTGTGGTAGAACGGATGAGGCGAAAGGTAGACGCTGCTGTAGCCCAGGTTGTAGGTGAGGGCGTTCCCGATGCCGATCCAGAAGAGGGTGCCGTGGGTGTGGGAGACCGGCTTCGGCGCGCCCGTCGTGCCGGAAGTGAACATGAGCTCCGCCATGTCGTCGTCGGAGGCATCCGCGAGGACCGGCGATCCGTGGCCCTTCTCCATGATCTCCTTGTAGCCCTTCATGGACGGCGGGGCGTTCCCTCCCACGCAGACGTAGTGTCTGCAGTAATCCATCTCCTTCATGATCGGCTCGACCCTGGGCACGAAGGTCTCCCCCAGGATAAAGACCTTGCTCTTGGTGACATCGCAGGCATACTTGATATCACCGCTGGCAAACCTGAAGTTGAGCGGGCTGATCACGGCCCCCGTCTTGAGCACGGCCATGTAAGTCACGTACCATTCGATGCTGTTGAGGAGGAGATGCTGCACCACGTCTCCCTTCTTGATGCCGCACTCCCTGACCAGGTAGCCTGCGACCCTGTTCGTCTGCTCCTCCAGTTCCTCCCACGTCAGCACCCTCCGTGTCTTCTTCGACGGATAGCTTTCGATGAGAAACTCCCGCTTCGGAAACTTGCTCGCATTGAGACGGCAAAAACGCGCAAAGTTCATGGCTCCCCCTTCCCTTCCCCGGTAATTTTTTTCCTACCTCGGAACGGCCCCCCGGCCCCCTCGGTCACGTGAGAGCCTTTTTCCCCTGCTCGAAGGCCTTTATGTTGAGGTCATGGATCTTCTTCGGAAGAAGGTCCGTTATGGCCCTCACCCACATGTCGTGCTTGATCTCGGGGAAAAAGCCGGAGAAGGCGCCCACCAGGACCACGTTGGCGGCCTGGGCGTTTCCGAGGGCCAGGGCGATCTCCTGCCCCTTGACCACATGCACGTTCCCGTTGAAAAACTTCCTGAAGGTGGCCGGTATGTCCTCGGGATAGCGCGCCTGCCCCAGGTTGACTGCGGGGGGAAGTATCTTCTGGTCATTGATGACGATCTTCGATGAGTCCTTGCAGTAGTTGATGTACCTGAGGGCCTCGAGGAGCTCGAAGGCGAGCAGGAAGTCGACGTCGCCGTACTTGATGAGAGGGGAGTAAACCTTCTTGCCGTACCTGAAGTGGGTGGTCACGTCCCCGCCCCTCTGGGCCATGCCGTGGACCTCGCTCTTCTTGACGTCGTAGCCCGCCTCCACGAAGACATGGGCAAGGATGTTGCTCGCAAGGATGGCCCCCTGTCCGCCGACACCGGAGAGCAGAATATTGGTAACCTTATCGTTCATCATGCACCTACCTTTCCGGGAACGATCGATTCGAACTTGCAGACCTGCGCGCAGAGGCCGCAGCCAGGGCACTGAAGCCTGTTGATCGACACCGTCCCCTTTCTCTTCTTGCCGTCTTTCGTCGTGCTTTCCATCTCAACCCAGCTGATGGCGGGGCAGCCCAGCTCCAGGCAGGCCTTGCAGCCCCGGCACATCTCCGTATCGATCGTGTAGTAGGGGTGGGGGAACTTCCGCTTTTCCCTCCTGTGGAGCATGCACGGCCCGTTCTCGGTGATGATGACGGAGGCCTCGTCCCGCTCCATCTCCTCCTTGACGGTCTGCATGGTGCTCTTCAGGTTGTAGGGGTCGACCTTGCGCACGTGCTTTACCCCGAGGGCCTTGACGAGCTTCTCGTAGTCGATCATGTTCGCGGGCTCCCCCGCGAGGGTATAGCCCGTGCCCGCGTGCTCCTGGAGGCCGGTCATGCCCGTGGTCCTGTTGTCGAGGATGATGGAGGTCGAGTATCCCTTATTGTAGACCGTATCCATCATCGGACCTATGCCGCCGTGGAGGAAGGTGGAGTCCCCGATGACCGCGCAGATCTTCCCCAGGCCCTCCTCGCCCAGGGCCTTGCCGGCGCCGTAAGCCTGGCCTATGCTCGCGCCCATGCAGACGCACGAGTGGAGCGCCGAGAGCGGAGGGGCGGCGGCGAGGGTGTAGCAGCCTATGTCGCCGAAGACAAAGGCGCCGAGCTTCTTCAGGGAGTAGAAGAGGGCCCTGTGGGAGCAGCCGGGACACATGTTGGGCGGTCTCCTGGGCAGGTCCTCCGGCTTCACCCTGATCTTCGGGGCCTTGTACTTCTTGCCGAGGAGCGACCGGGCCACGATCTCCGGGGAGAGCTCGTACATGTTCGGGATAAGGTCTTTCCCGTGGAAGATCTTGTGGCCCAGTGCCCTGATCTCCGTCTCAAGGAAGGGGTCGAGCTCCTCCACGACGATGACCTTTTTCACCTTTTTGAAGAAGTCGGCGATCAGCTTTTTCGGGAGGGGCCAGACCATGCCCAGCTTCAGATAGGAGTAGTCCGGGAAGACCTCCTTCGTGTACATGTAGGCCGCGCCGGAGGAGATCACGCCCACGGCCGGGTCATTGATCTCCACGGTGTTGTAAGGAAACTCATCCGCGTACGCCTCCAGCTTCTTCATCCTCTCCTCGATGACGACGCGCCTCACCCGTACGTTCGCCGGGACCATGACATACTTGGAGGACTGCTTCTGGTCGAGGCCGAGGGGTACCTTCGGGGCCTTCCGCTCTCCCAGCTCCACCAGGGAGTCGGAATGGGAGACCCTCGTCTCTCCCCTGAGGAGCACCGGCGTATCGAACCTCTCGCTCATATCGAAGGCGATCCTGGTAAGCTCCTTGCACTCCTCCGCATCCCCGGGCTCGAGCATGGGAACCTTGGCGAAGCGCGCCCAGTTCCGGCTGTCCTGCTCGTTCTGGGAGCTGTGCACGTTCGGGTCGTCGGCCACCACGATCACGAGCCCGCCCTTGATGCCCGTGTAAGCGAGCGTCATGAAGGGATCGGAGGCGACGTTCAGCCCCACGTGCTTCATGCAGGCCATGGCCCTCGCGCCGGCGAAGGCGGCTCCGGAGGCGACTTCGAGGGCGACCTTCTCGTTCGGCGACCATTGTGCGGATACCTCCTTGTACTTCGCGATCTCCGCCAGTATCTCGCTGCTGGGGGTCCCCGGGTATGCGGCCGCCACCGTCACCCCCGCCTCCCAGGCACCTCTCGCAATGGCTTCGTTTCCCTGTAGCACCTTTTTCATGTTTTCCCCCTAAGTAATTTTCCGCCTACGTACGGTATGCCCTCGCGCAACTGAGCGGGAAGCCCCTATCGCCGAGCGACTTTGTATACAATAACATAGGCCCATTCTCCTGTAAAGCACTTGTTGGGCTACCCGGAATGGGCCCTCCGGGTAGCCCGCTTCCCGCATCGATTTACCTCATGCCGAACAAGTGCCGCTGCTGCTCCTCCGCCCCGCTTCTTCCGCTCAAGCACCTTTGCTGCTGGCGCGTGCGGGAAAGAGCGTGCCGATCAGCTTCTCCGAAGGAGGTTTTGAAATGAGGCTGCCGCCGAAATAGAGGACGAAGCAGCCTCCGATGAGTATCCATTCCATCGTGCCCATGCCGAGGAGGGCAGGCTTCCTCCCGAGCACTGCCCACCCGCCGAACAGGGTCGCAGCCGTGCCGTAAATCACGGTGAGGATCGCACCCAACTTGGTTGCCCGCTTCCAGTAATAGGAGACGACGGTGACGAAGAAAAAGACCGCCCCGAGGCCCATCGCCGCGAGCCCCATGAAGATGGCGAGGAGCGCGGGAGGCCTCTGGAGGGTGAAGTAGAAGGGCAGGAAGAGAAAGAGGGCGATCAAAAAGTAGCCGAGGTAGAGCATCGATTTATCCGAGGTCTTCGGCCACCAGAGCTTTATGATATCCCTTGTCACGTTGGCGCTCATGATGAAGACCATGGCGGACAGCGTCCCGAGGGCAGCCCCCACGAGACCGGTCAGGTACACGGAGAGCAGACCGGTGCCGCCCACTGCCCAGGCGAGCATAGGGGCCGCGAGGTCGGCTCCCCACTGCTTGTTGGCGAGAAGGTTCTGGCCGAAGATCATCCGGGCCACGAGCCCGTTGCTCGAACAGTCGAGCATGACAGGGATGCCGGCCGTGAGCCAGACCACGAAACAGAGCAGCACGAACTCTCTCCTGGAAAGCTTCTTCATGCCCAGGAATCTGGTCACGTTGTGGGGAAAGCCCACGGACATGGTAAAGAAGATGACCGGAGTGGCCAGAATCCCCACAAGGCTGGAGAAGAGCTGCGTCATGCCTATCTTGGGCAGGCTCGGATCCTTGAGTGCCATGAGGGCCGGCTTTTGGGCCATGAGGGCGTCCGATATATGGCCGAACCCACCCGCGTAAATGAGGGCCCAAACCCCGAGGAGGGCGCCGACGCATCCCAGAAAGCCCCCCTTCACCGCGATGAACCACTGGGTCCCCATATAGCCCCCGAGCACCAGAAAGAGCCAGGCGATAATGATCGAGATGAGCAGGCACCAGACGGCTGGGAGGCCCGTGACCGCGTACCAGACCGTACCGGCCGCCTTAAGCTGGCCTACCGAGTAAATGAAGAGAAAAAAGAGCATGCACGCGGCGATCAGCGTCTGGAGCCCCTTCGACTCGAAGCGCCGCCCGATCGTCTCGGTGATCGTCGCCGCCCCCAGCTTCTGGGCGAAGTCCCTCGTTTTCGTTGCCGCGAGCCAGACGGTGGGGATGATGCCCACCAGGGTCCAGATGCCGGCGAACCACATGCCCGAGAAGCCCACCGTATAGACCACTGCCGTGCTCCCGCAGAAGGCCCAGCCCGAGATGTAGGAGCCGGTGAGGGCAAGCCCGGTGACCCAGGGGCCGATGTCCCTCTTGCCCACGAGGTACTCGTCGAAGGACTTCCACTGCTTCTTTGCCATAACCCCCAGGAAGACCGCAAGGGCGAGGAGACACGCTACCCCTATGGTCGCGCCGATAACCATGCTCACGGTCGGCGTGGGAATGGAGAGAAATTTTGGGTTCATTTTTCCCACCCCCTCGCGATGAGCCACGTCCCGATCAGGGTCATCAAAAAGGTACCTAGAATCAGTATTCCCCAGACAATCCATGCCACCGAAGGATCAACGGTTGTAGGCTGCATGCGACCTCCTTTATTTTTACGAGACTTGGCGGGGAGTTTTGTGAAACCCTTCATCACCTCCCTGTACACAATATTTTTCCTTAGGGTGAACGTAAAATGGCCGTGCGAGTAAGATAAACCGATAATACGAGCTGATGGCGGACTCCCCTATCCCCCTATTTACTCTATCCTCTAGAACAATACGGAATGAGGTCCATCGATGTCAAGAAGAATTTTATGCCGGAGCCCCCCTTGACCCCGGCTGGGGAATAAACGGGTAGTGCGAATCGAAACTGCCGCCACCCGCCCCCGTGGGTGGTAAACCTATTTAGAGCATTCCGCAAAATAAAGTGTCGATTGGAATCCTCTCGGACACGGCGGAACCTTCCCTGAGCGCAGCATTGCGGGAGTGTCTCGGGAACCCGCCTTATGGACGGAAGGAGCGGTGCGCGGCTGAAGCATGCCGAGGATGTCTAAAGCGGTAAGCCCGCCGGCAGCGGGCACCGCGAGTTCCGAGGCAAGCGAGGGAGTCCTTAGGGCGGGTGAGACACGGAGCATGAGCAAGCGAAGGGAATGGCGGAGCCGGGGGAGCACAGGTAATCAATCGGTAATCAATTTTGCGGAATGCTCTAGCCCGACGAGGCCCAGCTTACGCGGCGGAGGTTGACAATCTGCACCCCCTGTACTATAGTAACGAAGTCATGATAGTGAGAACGCGTACGATGAGCCCTATGCGCCGGACATTTCCGTTGCTGGCCCTCAGCCTCTCCTTTCTGCTTTTCGGAAACGGCATGGCCGGCGCTGCCCCGCACGTCTGCGGAATCGCCGGGGCCCCGCTCCACGGCAGCCCGTCGCACAGTTGCCACGGAAAATGCTGCTGCCGCGAAGCACAGGGCAGCACAGACATGAAGTGCCGGTGCGGGCGGGACGCGAAAAAGGCGGCTCCTGCCTCGGCTTCGAAGACCGAAGGGTCCGCTCTCTCCATCGATCAGGCGTTCATCCATCTCTCCTTGCCTTCTTTGGGTAGGCAGGAGAGCCCGGAGAGCGTGTTCGGGCGAGAAATCATCTACCTTTTGAACCTCAACCTCCTCTGCTGAACCCCACCCCGGCGTTCTTTAGCCGGGGTCCCTTCCATTCCCCCAATACAGCCGTAGGTCCCACGTGTCGAAAGAGCGCGCCATCCCGGGCGCGCGCCGGGATGGCGGCTCCACGGGCGAGGATCAGATAAACCTAGGAGGAGGTAAGTCATGGGCAGGATTATCACTATCGGTGTCATGGTGCTCTTGATGGCGGGTGCGGTCTATGGGGCCAGCGCCATCACGAAGAAAGCGGGTCCCTATACCGTCGAGATGAGCATGGACAGGAACCCCCCGGTCGCGGGGAAGAACAACACGGAGATAGCGGTGAAAGATGCGGCGGGCAAGGCGGTGACCGATGCAAAGGTGATTGTCGAGTATTCCATGCCGGCCATGCCCGGGATGCCGGCCATGAGCTATGAGTCGGAGGCGGAGCCGAAGGGCGGGACCTATCACGCGGTGATCTCGCCTTCCATGACGGGGTCATGGAACGTGGCAATCAAGGTGAGCCGTGCAGGAAAGACGCATACCGCCAGGTTTACCATCGACGTAAGGTAGCCATCCGGGAGGTGCCTATGCCGTCCTTTGCAAGAAAAATGTGGAATCGCCCGTTGCCGGCGCTGCCGTTCCTCCTGCTCCTCTTCCTGTTGGCGGCACCTCCCCGAGCCCTCTCGGCCCCGGACGGGACAATCAGCCTCGATGACCTCCTCGCCGAAGGGCTCCGGAACAGCCCTGAGATCCTCGCGGCCCAGGCGCGGGCGGAGGGGGCAGGCTTTCGCATCCCCCAGGCGCGGAGCCTGCCCGATCCCCTGTTCACGTTCGGGTACCAGAACGAGGGATTTCAAGCGCTCACCATAGGCCGGCCGGAGAACCCCAATGCCATGGGCATCTCCTCCCTTTCCCAGCAGTTCTATTTTCCCGGGAAACGGGCGCTCAAAGGGGAAATGGCGACGAGGGACGCCGAGAGCCTCGCTGCCCTCTACAACGGCGCGAGGCACAGGGTAACCGCACAGATAAAGACGGTTTTCTACGACCTCTTTCTCGCCCATAGGGCTATGGAGATTCTCAAAGAGAGGACGGGGCTCTTTTCCAGGATCGAGGATGCCGCGCAGGCACGATACGCCTCCGGGACCGGCATGCAGGAGGAGGTCATCATGGCCCAGACGGAGAAGTACATGATCCTGGAAAAGGAAGAGATGGAGCGGCAGCGGATCCAGGCCCTCCAGGGCATGCTCAATATTGCGGTGGGGAGGGACGTGAACGCACCCCTCGGCCGGCCGATCCAGCCCGCCCTCACCCCCTACGAGGTTACCCTGGAGGAGATGCTGGGTATGGCGGCGGATTACTCACCCGAGGTCAGGTCGAAGAAGAAGATGGTGGAAGGGGCTGAGGCAAAGCTGAAGCTCGCGAGGAAGGAGTATTATCCAGATTACGCCCTGGGCGCAAGCTACCTCCCCAGGACCATGGGTCTGCCCGACATGTGGAACCTCACGGTTACGGTCAACCTCCCCATCTACCAAAAAACGAAGCAGAGGCAGGCCGAAGCAGAGGCCAAGGCGGGCCTTTCGGAGGCCAGGCGGGAGCTGGCGGCAACTGAGCTGATGGTGGCGTCCAACGTGAGGGAGAGCTTCTCCATGGTGCAGGCAGCGGACAGGCTCATGAAGCTCTACAAGGAAGGGCTGATCCCGAAGACAAACCAGGATGTGCAACTGGCCTTTTCAAGCTACGTGAGCGGAAGGGTCGACGCCCTCACCGTGATCACGAGGATCAAGAACCTCCTCGACTATGACCTCTTGTACTGGAGCCAGTTCGTGGAGAGGGAAAAGGCGATCGCGAGGCTCCACGCCTTTGCGGGCATGGAGGAGACGGCTCAAGGTCCGGAGAGTAAACGTGAAAACGGCTCCTCACAAGGAGAGACACGATGAAGAAATATAGGCCGTTCTTCGCTGTTGGAGTGATTATTGTTGTAGCAGTCATAATCTATTTCTCAAAGGCAGGCTCATTGAGGAAGGTGGGGGTCAATTCTGTCGAACCGGAGACCGCCCAAGCCCAGGAAAAATCAGGCTCCATGCCCGGTATGCCGGGCATGCCGGCCGAGAAACCCTCTGCCGAGGCGCCGCCCCTAAAGGCCGCGCCTGCGGAAGAGGCAAAGGCCGAGGCGCCGACGGTGGAGATCCCGCCGGAGAAACAGCAGCTCATCGGCGTGAAGACGGCAGCCGTGCAGGTACTGCCTCTCACCAAGACGATCCGCACGGTAGGGCTCGTCGAGTACGACCAGAGGAGACTCAGCACGATCACCACAAAGGTCGAGGGCTGGGTGGAGAAGCTCTATGTCAACTTCACCGGCACCTATGTGCGGAAGGGCGACCCGGTCGCCGACATATACAGCCCCGAGCTGTGGGCGACCCAGCAGGAATTCATCAACGTGGTGAAGTGGGCTAAAGGAACGGGGCAGGGCAACCGCGGACAGGCAGGCGCCACGGCCGAGGCAGAGGATGCGCCCGACATAGGCGCGATGATCGACAGGGACGCGAGGTCGCTCGTCGAGGCCGCGCGACAGCGCCTGAAGCTCTTCGATATCAGCGACGCCCAGATCAAGGAGATCGAGGAAAGCGAAAAGCCGATACGGACCCTCACCGTATACAGCCCGGTGAGCGGCTATGTGCTGCAGAAGAGCGTCAACCAGGGCACGCGCGTCATGGCAGGAGCCGACCTCTTCGATGTGGCCGACCTGTCGACCGTATGGATCACGGCCGACATCTACGAGTTCGAGATGCCCCTGGTCAAGGTGGGTGACAGGGCGATCGTCCGGCTCAGCTATTTCCCCGGCAGGCAGTTCCCGACCGTGATCGATTATCTCTACCCTACCCTGCAGGGAGAAACGAGGACATTGAAGGCGCGCTTCACCATGCCCAACGAGGAGGGCCGCCTGAAGCCCCAGATGTTCACCAACGTGGAGCTCAAGATAGCGCTCGGCAGAAGGCTCGCGGTCCCCAATGACGCCGTCATCAATACGGGCGTGAGGCAGATCGCTTACGTCGACAAGGGGGGCGGCATGTTCGAGCCCCGGGAGGTAGTGACGGGCGTACAGACCGAGGAACTGGTGGAGATCACCGCCGGCCTCAAGGCAGGGGACAGGGTGTCGTCTTCGGCCAACTTCCTCATCGATTCAGAGGCCAAGCTGAAGGGGGTCGAGCCGCTGCCCCGACAGATGCCGGCGGCACCGAGGCAGTCAACGAAGTAATG
>Ga0326727_10023845_pt1 | contig 11633 bp, 7 predicted proteins | sample MB2enrmetagenome_FD_207643 | JGI IMG/M metagenome (GOLD analysis project Ga0326727, IMG submission 207643) | Lab enriched peat soil microbial communities from McLean, Ithaca, NY, United States - MB29MY | ecosystem: Environmental > Terrestrial > Soil > Wetlands > Peat | place: USA: New York... | reverse complement strand
GTACGAGGCCCTCCTGCCCAATCGCGAACGGGTGCCGACGGAGGAATACCAGATCGGCGAGCGCATCCGCTGCTACGTCAAGGCGGTGGAAACCGGCCAGCACGGCCCGGAAATCATCCTCTCCCGCGCCGACCCGCAATTTGTCATCAAACTTTTCCAGTTGGAAGTCTCCGAAATCAACGACGGCACCATTGAAATCAAGGGCATCGCCCGCGAGCCGGGCTTCCGCACCAAGCTCGCCGTCCACACCCGCGATCCCAAGGTGGACCCGGTGGGGGCCTGCGTCGGCTTGCGCGGGCAGCGCGTCAAAAATATTGTCCGCGAACTGAACAACGAGAAGGTGGACATCATCAAGTGGGACGCCAACGTCAAGACTTATATCGCCAACGCCCTCTCCCCCGCCCAGCTCAAGGCCTTCACCGTGGACGAACCGCGCCGGCGGGTCAAGATCATGGTGGCCGAGGACCAGCTTTCCCTGGCCATCGGCAAACGCGGCCAGAACGCCCGGCTCACTTCCAAGCTGACCGGCTGGCAAATTGACATCGAGCCGGAGGCCGTCGTCACCCTGGGCTTTGAGGAGAAGGTCGCCCAGGCGGCGCAAAATCTGGCGGCCATTCCTGGCCTGGCCCCCGGCCAAGCCGACATTTTGGTCCATAAAGGCTTTTTGACCCTGGACGATTTGTGCCAGGTGGAAGTGGCCGATCTGGAGCAGATCGAGCAACTCAAGGGGTTTGGCGAGGCGATTGTGGCGGCCGCCAAGGCGGAGGCGGCGCGGCGCATCGGGGGCGACACCGCTCAGAAATAGCGTGAAGTGATGAGATTGGAGACTACAATGTTTGGCAGGTTAAAGCCATGAAACCTTTGTGGTCCCATTGGCAGATTTGGCAAAGCGAGAACTATGCCCGTTCGGATTTACGATATAGCAAAGAGGCTCGGCATCGAAAGCAAGGAGGTCCTTGCCAAGGCCAAGGAACTGGGCATTGCCGCCAGAGTCCCGTCCAGTTCGCTGGATAAGATCACCGGCGAGTTTCTGGAACAACAATTGGCCGCGAGCCTGCCCCCGCCGCCGCCACCCGCAGTCGCACCGCCCACGCCACCCGTTGCCGCGCCGCCGCCGCCCGCCGCCGCTCCGCCGCCGTCTTTGCCCGTCGCTGAAATCGCGCCCGCACCGCCGGCCCCGGTCGCAGAGTTGCCCAAGCCGGCGGAGCCTTCCCCCGTTCCGCAACCGCCCGTGTCGTCGCCGCCCGCCGCGCCCGCCGCCCTTCCGAGCCCGATGGCCGTTGCGCCGGCGGGCATCCTCTCCCCGGCGCCGGCGGAACCAGCGCCGCCGCCTGTCCGCGACCAAGTCGCAGCCCTCATTCCATCCGTCATCGCCCCGCCGCCAGTTCCCATGCCTCCTCCTCCGCCGCCCATTCCCAAGCTCGGCGAAAAAGTGGGCTTTATACATCTGCCCCCCAAGCCCGTCCCGCGGACAGCCTCAGAAAAGGCCGCCGCCCGCGTCTCCATCCCGTCGGCGCGGACCGATTCTCGAGGACGCGGCGATCTGCGCGGCGCGCGGGGCGGCGCACCCGCCGCGCCGGTCACGCAACCGGCCCACGCCCCAAGGCCGGCCGCCCAGAAGCCGCCCGCCAAACCGGGCGCGCCGGCGGCGCCTCCGGCCAGGACGCCGGATAAAATTGTCGCGCCCGCCACGGGCGAACTGATCACCCTCAAGCCGCCCATCATCGTGCGGGACTTGGCGGAACACCTGAAACGCAAGCCGTTTCAGATCATTGAAAAGCTGATGGAACTGGGGGTTTTTGCCAGCGTCAACCAATCCGTCGAGGAGGAGATCGCGCGCCAGGTTTGCGCCAAGTTTGGCTTTCGTTTTGAAGTGGAAAAGCGCGTCCGCGGCGGCGGCACCGTCCACGAGATGGACAAGAAAGTCGAACTGGACATCGAGGACAAAACGGAGCAGATGCGGCCCCGTCCGCCTGTGGTCACCATCATGGGCCATGTGGACCACGGCAAGACCACGCTGCTGGATGTCATCCGCAAAGCCAATGTCGCCGCCGGGGAGGCCGGAGGCATCACCCAGCACATCGGCGCTTACACCATTTCCTTTCCGCATCCCGAACGCAAGGGGGAGATTCAGCAGATTACCTTTCTGGACACTCCGGGCCACGCCGCCTTCAGCGCCATGCGCGCCCGCGGCGCCACCGTCACCGACATCGTCATCCTGGTGGTGGCGGCCAACGACGGGGTGATGCCCCAGACCCTGGAAGCCTTGAACCACGCGCGCGATGCCCATGTTCCCATCATCGTCGCTGTCAATAAATCGGACCATCCCAACGCCAGCCCCCTCAAAGTCCGCCAGCAACTTCAGGACAAGGGACTGGTCTCCGATGAGTGGGGCGGCGAGACCATTTTTGTGGATGTCTCCGCCCTCACCGGCAAGGGAGTGGACAAATTGCTGGAAATGATCCTGCTCCAGGCCGATCTCCTGGAACTCAAGGCCAACCCGGACCGCAAGGCCAAAGGCAACGTCATTGAATCCGGCCTCGAAGCCGGCGGCCCCATTGCCACCGTGCTTGTCCGCAAAGGAACCTTGCGCATCGGCGACATCGTCCTGTGCGGCGCTTACTGGGGCAAGGTCCGCGCCCTCATCAGCGAGGAAGGCACCCGCCAGAAAACCGCCGGCCCCTCCGTCGCCGTCAAGATCCTCGGCCTCAACGGCGTCCCCGTCGCCGGCCAGGAATTCAGCGTCATCGAAGACGAGAAAGTGGCGCGCTCCATGGCCGAACAGCGCGAAGAGGAACTGCGCAACCTTTCCACCGAGTCCCGCGCCAAAGTCACCCTGGAAACTCTGTTTGCCACCCTCGACGCCACCCAGGCCAAATGCCTCAAGGTCGTTGTCAAGGCCGACATGCAAGGCTCCGTCGAAGCCATCGTCGAGGCGCTCAAGAAAATCGAAGACGCCCGGGTTTCCCTCGATGTCATTCACAGCGCCGTCGGCACCATCACCGAATCCGATGTCTCCCTGGCCTCCGCCGCCTCCGCCATCATTCTCGGTTTCCACACCCGCATTGATGTCGGCGTCGCCGACCTCGCCAAGCGCGAAGGCGTCCAGATCAAACTCTATTCCATCATCTACGAACTCATTGACGAAGTGAAGGCCTCCATGACCGGCCTCCTCGAACCGGCCCTCAAAGAAGTGGTCATCGGTTCCGCCGATGTCCGCAAACTCTTTGAATTGTCCAAGGGCGGCCATGTCGCGGGCTGCATCGTCAGCAGCGGGCGCGTCGTCCGCGGCAAGGCGCGCGTCCTGCGCCGAAAGAGCCTGATTTACGAGGGCGTCGTGCAAAGTCTCCGCCGTTTCCAGGACGAAGTCAGCGAAGTCCGGGCCGGCATGGAATGCGGCATCCGCATCGAGGGCTTCAACGACATGCAAGTCGGCGACACCATTGACTGCTATACCACCGAAAAAGCCGCCCCCAAATCCTGATCCAAATCCTTTTCATCCACCGTAGCTGGATCGCACCCAATCCCATGAAAAATCGCATTTTTGATCCCTGGGGACTCGCCCTCGCCGCCTGGTTCGCCGCCGCCGGCCCCGGTTTCGCCGCCGGCCCGCCGCCCGCTCCGTCGCGTCCTGTCACCAATATCTATCACGGCGTCACCGTCGTGGATAATCACCGCTGGCTGGAAAACTTCAATGATCCGGAAGTCCGGCAATGGAACGCCGCCCAAAATGCCGCCACGCGCGCTTACCTGGACAATCTCCCCGCCCGTTCCAACATCGTCAAACGCCTTCAAAAGATCCTCTCCCAGACCTCGGCCAGCTACTCCGGCCTCCAAGCCCGCCCCGGCCTCTTCTTCGCCATGAAATTCCAGCCCCCGGCCCAGCAGCCCTGGCTTGTCACTCTCAAGTCGCCCAACGATCCGGCCTCCGAACGCGTCGTCCTCGACCCCAACAAACTCGATCCCAAAGGCGCCGCCACCATTGACTTCGCCGTGCCCTCCCTGGACGGCAAGCTCGTGGCCGTTTCCCTGTCTGAAAACGGCACCGAGAATGGAACGCTTTTCTTCTACGACGCCGCCACCGGCCAGCGACTCCCCGATGAAATCCCGCGCGCGCGGGGCGCGACCGCCGGGGGCAGCGCGGCGTGGAACGCCGACGGCTCCGGCGTCTATTACACCCGCTATCCCGCCGCCGGCGAACGGCCCGAGGCCGATCTGGATTTCTACCAGCAGGTCTATTTCCACCGCCTCGGCACGCCCCTCTCGCAGGACCGGCTGGAATTGGGCCAGGGCCTGCCGCGCATCGCCGAAATCGCCCTGCAATCCAGGGAAGATGGCCGTTACCTCCTGGCCACCGTGGCCAATGGCGACGGCGGCGAGTTCGCCTTGCACCTCCTCGTCCCGGAAGGCCGGTGGATACAACTCACCACCTTCAGCGACCAAATCAAACACGCCGAATTTGGCAAGGACAACTGCCTCTACCTTCTCTCCACCAAGGACGCCCCGCACGGAAAAATTCTCCGCCTCCCCCTCGCCGACCTTCCCCTCAATCTTAATCCTAATCTTAATCTTAATCCTAATCCTCAGCCCAATCCCCCCGTCACGGTACTCTCCGTCCGCCGCGCCCCTCTCCCCATAGTCGTGCCCGCCAGCGAAGCCGTCATTGAAAGTTTCTGCCCCACCGCCAACGGCCTCTATGTGCAGGACCTGATGGGCGGCCCCTCCCAAATTCGCTTCATCGGCGGCGCCGGCGTGCTGCGCGTCCCGCTCCAGGACCCCGTTTCCTCCGTCCTGCAAATGCTCTCCCCCAAGGGTGACGAGCTTTTGTTTGAAAGCGTCAGTTACACCGAGCCTTATGTGTGGACTCAATTTGATGCCGCCACCAGGAAGTCCCGCCGCACCGATTTGATTGAAAAATCGCCCGCCGACTTCGGCGGCGTCGAGGTCATCCGCGAATTCGCCACCTCCGCCGACGGCACAAAGATTCCCATGAACATCATGCGCCGCAAAAAAATCAAGCTGGACGGCAACAACCCCACCCTGCTTTACGGCTACGGCGGCTACGGCATCAGCCTCACGCCCGCCTTCTCCGCCGCCCGCAGTCTCTGGCTCGATCACGGCGGCGTTTATGTCGTGGCCAACCTCCGCGGCGGCGGCGAGTTCGGCGAGGAATGGCACAAAGCCGGCAGCCTGACCAACAAACAAAACGTCTTCGACGACTTCGCCGCCTGCGCCCAGTATCTTATTGACAAGAAATACACCCAACCCTACAAGCTGGCCGTGGAAGGCGCCAGCAACGGCGGCCTGCTCATGGGGGCCTTCCTCACCCAGCACCCCAACCTGGCCCGCGCCGTCGTCTCCTTTGTCGGCATTTACGATTCCCTCCGCGCCGAACTCGAACCCAACGGCGCGTTCAACGTCACCGAATTCGGCTCCGTGCAGGACCCGGAGCAATTCCAGGCCTTGTACGCCTACTCGCCCTATCATCATGTGGTGGTTGGCGTCCATTACCCGGCGGTATTGCTATTGACAGGTGACAACGATGGCCGGGTCAACCCCTACAACTCCCGCAAAATGGCCGCCCGCCTCCAGGCCGCCAACCGCGATCCATTTCCCTCGCCGGTCTATCTCCGCACCAGTTCCGCCGCCGGGCACGGCATCGGCAGCTCCCTGGACGAGCGCATCGCCGAGGACGCCGACGTGTACGCCTTCCTCTTCGACCAGCTCGAGTTGGAATGGAGCAAGTAACTGCTATTGACCCACATCGGCCGCGGCCTCGGTATATCGAGCCGTTACGTCAAGATCCACAGCCGCGCCGTCCGCTGAGATCGTGGGCAATACATCAAGCGATACGCCGAGGGCCTGATTTTTTCCGGCGATCACCTGCGGGTCTTGAACAGAAATGCGGGCCTGGCATCCGGGAGATGTTGTCACGCGCGGAGTCGACAACACGTCGGCTCCAGACAATTGTTCAATGGCATTGAGATACGACCGGAACTCGGGGGCCGAACATCTCACCATTTCTGAACTGTTGTTTTGTTCTGTAAAGAGAATTTGCAATCCGAGCTTCACCATAACTGGTTCGGGCACGGAGACAAATTTAGCGTCAATCCTGGCCTGGGTTTGGGCGCCGAACGGCGGGGCAACCCGATTGCCCGCGGAATCAACCATGTTCGGAGTAATAAAGACCAGCATGCGCTCTCCAACCGTGGGCGACCAGCCTCCCATGATCACCGTTTCGTCCGGGGCAATGGAATAAACCTGGCGCGCGGCCCCGAATTTTTTGACACCTGGCTCCTCCTTCATCGAGTCGTCGAAATCCGCCTTCATTTTGTGCCATGCCGCGCGGGCTTCATCCGCGCCCTGGTCTCCCCGCGCCCGCGCCTGTTCGTCATGGCGCTGCACGATTTTGTTGAAAAGGCCGGGATCACCCTTGGCGGCAGCGGATGGTTCAGGTCCGCCTTGTTGAACCGCTGCGGCTTGCGCCACCGCTTTTGGCGATGCCGCCGCGTCTGTCGGCGGATTGGAGTTGGGCAGGTTTCGAACGACCAATACGGCGGCCACGGAAAAGGCGAGCACGCCGATGGCGGCCAGGGAGAGTTTATTCATGGCGATTAACTTGAGAATGGACGCAGCGGAACCGGCGGACGTTGCGGCCGCTTGCGTCAGCGCCGCGCTGGCGATTCCGGCGGCCAGACAGGCCGGCACCGCGGTGGCCGACGATTCCGCCAGCGCCCCGGCCAGCGCCGCGCCCGTCGCGGCCACACCCCGCTTTCGCAGGACAGCCCGCAGCTTTTCCAGCGCCCGGTCCACCCTCATGCGCGCGGCGTTTTCGCTCACCCCCAGCGCCGCCCCCACCAGCGAAAATTCATAAGACTCAAAAAAGCGCAGCACGATCGCCTCGCGGTCGGTCTCTCCCAGTTCGCTCAGGGCCTCATCAATCATCGGCCGCAACTCATTCCAGCTTGCGTTGGAGTTCATCTCGTTCATGGAAACGGCGGCCTGCTCGCGCGCGCGCCGCCGCGCTTCCGCGCGGACCGCTTTCACCGCAGCAAACCGGGTGTTGGTGTAAAGCCAGCCCGCGATGGACGCGGCCTCCTGGAGCGTGGCGGCCCTGGCCGCCAGGCGGGTGAAAACGGTTTGCGCCAGGTCCTGGGCAAGGTGCGTGTCCCCGTTGACCTGCCGCAGCGCCGCCCCATAAACCATGTTGAGATGGCGGCGCACCAATTCCGCAAAAGCCGTTTCCGACCGTTCCGCGGCATATTGGCGAATCAATTCCTTGTCCTCAACCATGGTCACGCCCTACAGTACCCGCCCGGCGCCGAAACCGCACAAAGATTATTTTTCAGATTTTCTCTTTTCATCATACAAATCCGGAAAATATCCGTCTAACAAGTGTGGGAAAAATATTAGCTTTATGATCAAACAACAAAGACAAGGCAGTATTGGAGCCGGTTTGGCGACCGCTCTGGCCGTGGCGGCGCTGGCCTGCGCCACTTTTACACGCGCTCAAGACGTTGCTCAAGAATCCGGGTCCGGCGCGGCGGAGTGGATCACCCTGAACAATGGCATTCGTCCTGCCGCGCCCGACGTTGCCGCTCCTGATTCTGTGGAGGGTCAATTGCGGTCCGAAGGAAGGATCTGGCAACGGGCGCCAGGCCCGATCTGGGTTGGAACTTATGTGCAAGACATATTGGCGGGCAGGCTGGATCAGCCCAAGGGAAGGGGGACCATTGGAAAGGTGTTGTCCGTAGGCGAATATATAGGCATGGAACATGCCTGGGTGGACTTGGGGCGCGGTTGTATCGAGCACATTCGCGCCTCGGAACTTTGTCCCATCCGTTTTGTCGCGTCCGAAAGGCCCGGCCCCGGTTCTCCCGTGCCCATGCCTGGACAGGCCCGGCCAGGTCTTTCTGTGTCCGACCTGGCCGCCCCTGATTCTGTGGAGGGCCAATTCCGGTCCGAGGGAAAGCGATGGGTGCGGATACCAGGCCCGATCCATGCGGGAATTTACGCGCAGGATATATGGCCAAACAGGCTCAACCAGCCGGCGGGCAGAGGCCTGATCGGAAAGGTGGTGGACATGCGCGCGGGCGCGGATGGCAGGTCGCGCGCCGTGGTGGATTTCGGCCGCGGTTATGTCGTGGATGTTTTTCCGCAGGAACTTTCCCCCATCCGGTTTGTCGCGGCCGAAATGCCTGACTCAGATTCCGGGTTTTATCGGCCTGGACTGGTTCGGCCAAGTCCTGTTGCGCCCGACGTTGCCGCCCCTGATTCGATTGAGGGGCAATTGCGCTCCGAGGGACAGCGATGGACGCGGACCGGGGGACCGATCCAGGCGGGAACTTATGTGCAAGACATATTGGTGGGGCGGCTGGATCAGCCGGCGGGAAGAGGCGCGATTGGAAAGGTGGCGTCCGTGTTCGTCAATCAAAATGGCAGGGACTGCGCCGCGGTGGATTTTGGCCGCGGTTATGTCGCGGACGTTTTTCAGTCGGAACTTTCCCCCGTCCGCATTCTGCCTTCCGACTTGGCCGCCGCTGATTCTGTGGAGGGCCAATTGCGGGCCAAGGGTGAGAAGTGGGAGCGGACCCGCGCCCAGATTAGCGCAGGATCATACGTAATGGACATATTGCAGGGCAGGCTCAATCAGCCGGCGGGAAGAGGCGTTATTGGAAAAGTGGTGTCCATCGTCCTGGACGAACAAGGCAGGGCCGTGGTCAATCTTGACTTCGGCCGGGGTTGGGTCGTGTGGATTTCTATTTCGGAACTTGCCCCCATCCGTTTTGTTGCGCCTCCCATCCCTTCCGCCGGTGATGCTCCCTCTGTTGAGGGTCAACCGGAGTCAGGGCTGCTCAGGGATTCTGCGACGGGCCAATCCGCCCCCTATAGGACCAATCCAACCGAAGTTTTTTATATTAAGACTGTTATAGACCAACAGTCGGGCCAATATGCCATTGTCAATTCGAACAGAACCGCCGTCATTATGAAGGACAACGCCGGCGGTGTTCTTTGGTCAACGAACGTCATATCGGCGTGGAAGGCGCACAACCCGCAGACTGTTTGGGCCGGAGAATTTATCATCAATTCCATGAAGATGGCGGATGGCGGTCTGGTGGTTGGTTTTACCGGGGGAACTGCCAGCATTGACAAACAAACCGGCGCAGTAAAATTCCTGGGTTCTGATTAGAATTCAGGTTCAATCCTCCTGCTTCATGTCCCGGCTCATCAGGGACTGCACCGCCTCGCGGACATTCTTCCGCTCATACAGCATGGCAAAGACTTCGCGCACGATGGGCGTCTCGATTCCCAATTGGCCCGCCAAATGATGCGCCGAGCGCGCCGTCGGATACCCCTCCGCCACCGTCACCGCGCCCGCCACAATCTCCTCCACCTTTTCCCCGCGTCCGACCCGTTCGCCAAAACGGCGGTTGCGGCTCAAGCGCGAAAAGCAGGTGACCGTCAAATCCCCCAATCCGCTCAAACCCGAGAACGTTTCCGCGCTGGCCCCGCAGGCCACCCCCAGCCGCCGGATTTCCGCCATGGCCCGCGTGATCAGCGCAGCCTTGGTGTTGTCGCCGTAACCCAGCCCGTCCCCAACGCCGGCCGCGATGGCCACCACGTTTTTCAGCGCCCCGCCCAACTCCACTCCCAGCACATCGCGGCTTGTGTAAACCCGGAATGTCGGACGATGAAACAAAAGCTGAATGGTTTTGGCGATGCGCGGGTCCGGATGGGCGGCCACAATCGCTCCGGGAATTCCCCGCGCCACCTCCAAGGCAAAACTCGGCCCCGACAGCGCCCCCGCCGTGGACTCCGGCATGGTCGCGCGCAAAATGCCCGTCATTGTCAGCCCCGTTTCATCTTCAATGCCCTTGGTCACGCTCACCGCGATGCCCCGAAATAGGGGAAGGCGCGCCGTGACTTCGCGCAGGAATTTCGACGGCACAGCCACCACCGCGCACTCGCTTCCCGCCGCCGCCGCCGGCAGGTCCGGCTCGCATTTGAGTTGCGGCGACAACGGGATGCCGGGCAAAAAAACCTCATTGCGGCCCGTCCGCTGGATCTCCTGCAGGAGAGCCGGTTCATGCCCCCAAAGCGTGACTTCGTTTCCGTTTTGGCAAAGCAGGTTCGCCAGGGCGGTTCCCCAAGCCCCGGCTCCGATGACGGTTACCTTCATGGTGATGGCTGTTTGTTCTTGGTTCCGGCGCGAGGTTCCGTTCCGTCCAGCAGACGCCGGATATTGCCCTTGTGTTTATAGATGGCCAGCGCGCCCAGCGCGGTCATCACCAAAGTCATTCGGGTCCCGTAATCAAAGCGCCACACCGCCAGCGGCAGAACCACCGAGGCCACAATGGAAGCCGCCGAAACATACCGGGTGCATACAAAAACAATCCCCCAAATCGCCAGCGTCAGCGCGCACGCCGCCGGCGCCCAGGCGAATCCCACCCCGGCCGAGGTGGCGATCCCCTTGCCCCCTTTGAAATGGAGCCAGCAACTATAAACATGGCCCAGCACCACCGCCGCTCCCGCCGCCAGCGCCAGGTTCTGCGCCGGCGCCCCCGGAAAACATTTCCCCGCCAGCAGCGGAACCCACCGCGCCGCCGCGTACCCTTTGGCCCCGTCCGCCGCCAGCACCGAGATGCCGGCGGTTCTTCCGAGCACCCGGAACACATTCGTTGCCCCGATGTTGCCGCTGCCCGCCGCGCGGATGTCAATCCCGCGCGCCTTGCCCGCCAGATACCCGGACGGGAGCGAGCCGGTCAAGTACGATATAAAAATGGTCAGACTGTAAGCGCCGATTTGCAAACGACTCCCCCAAAACACGGTTTCTAAATTCCCAACGCAATCACCCCCCAAGAATGCCGACAGGCTTCAAACTATAAAGCGAAAAATCACACACGCCCCATCCTCCCATCCTTAAAGGCTTCTTCGGGAGCGCGATCAACCCGCTCAATGGGTCGCCTGCTGTTTTATTAGAAGCCCTCAATTCCAGAGCTTGGAATGATCTTGCAACGCACCGCCATGGAAGTTTTCAGCATGGGTGCCTGATCCAAAGCGAAGCCACAGCGACCGTCACCACATCGCCTGAATCATCCCCCGGAAGGGAGCCGCCGCAGGAAATCCGCCGGACCGACAATCGGAATGCCACGGAATTGCCGCAGGGCCAGCAGGTGCTATTTGTCTCCGCTCACAATGCAACCGGCTTCCGCTGCTTGAGCGCATTCCAAAATCATTTCGTCGCCAGGATCGGCAGTGGCCCCGGTCGCGCCGTCGAACGGAAAGACCAGGATGGCCGATGCCGTCAATAATTCGGCCCACGGCACAACGGGCCGCCCGGGATATTCCAGCTTCAGTTCCAGGATCGTTTCATGATATTCGGCGAGCAGGGGCGGACTGACCACCGCTTCGCAACGGCGTTGCGCCCAGGCGCGGAGACACTCAAATGGCGGTCCGCGCCAAAAGCTCGCGCTGGCCACCACGTTCGTGTCGAAGACCACTTTCACCGTTTTCGCTGTCTTCTAACATGTTCAATGGCCAGGGCCACGGCGGTTTCGTCGTCGGCGGTCATCCCGGGAAGCTGGCTTCCCGCCAGCAACAACTGTCGCACACGCCCGGCGTTCAACGGCTGG
>Ga0326727_10023843_pt1 | contig 11633 bp, 14 predicted proteins | sample MB2enrmetagenome_FD_207643 | JGI IMG/M metagenome (GOLD analysis project Ga0326727, IMG submission 207643) | Lab enriched peat soil microbial communities from McLean, Ithaca, NY, United States - MB29MY | ecosystem: Environmental > Terrestrial > Soil > Wetlands > Peat | place: USA: New York... | reverse complement strand
GCCCATCGCCACACCATCACGGCAACAAGCGATGTCGGCCAGCCGAGTGGCTCCGCCGCCGGGCTGGGTGCTGCCGCCAGCGCAGCGTCAGAGCCGGGCCGTCCCGGCGATGCTGGCCGAGCGCCGGGCCTTGGGTTTGGTGCCGGAGCACACACCCTCTGGCATCAAACCGATTGCATGTTGGATTTGCAGGGGTCAATATGCTGACGGATGGTGAGTTGAATAATTGTTCGCCATCTAAGCAGGACGTTTCCGACAGAAAGGCCACTATGAGTAACAAGACAGAGGGCATCGTCAGCACTATGGCGGCTATCCTAGTTCTTTTTACGACGATGTTAGACCCACGGATTTCGGTCGGCTTGGCTGTTGCTTTTCTAATTGGCTTGGGCATCTATCATCTTGCGCGGAAGAATTGACTCAACCTGCGCGAACATGATGGACTCATTGGCGGGCCATGAGCAAAGCACATGGCTAACCAGACGCTGGAGACGACCCGCCGCCCCGCTCTCCGCTCACTGCTGAGCGGCGCTGGCCCCGGCCTCCACCTTCCCGGTCGAACAGAAGGATCAGCAGGGTGGGTCTGCTCAGCATCACGGGCGACTTTAGCATGTTTACAGTTGAAAGCTCTGCCGCCGGGCTGGGTGCGGTCGCCAGCGCCGCGGTCAGGCCGGGGCCGACCGGCGATGCTTGGCCCCCCAGTGCCGGGACGATGACGTGGCCCTGCCGGAGTGCGTGGGGGTGGTAACCGCTTGCGCTCTTGATGATTCGTCCTAGATTTTAAGTAGCGGTCGGGATCGGTGCGGGGGTCGTATTGAGCGCGTTCGGGGTTTTGGCTGCACAAGTGGACATTCAATGTCGCGGGGAGTCCTGATTCTGCCCTATCCCGTTGGCTGGAATATGGGCATTATCAGCCTCTTGTTCAGGTCGACCAGAAGCGTTCAACACCGCCATGCCGCCTCACTAAAGAAAAGCGCATGAAAACGCCAGTGAAAATGGTCGGTCTGTGCTCCGTAGGCTTTCTCGTCGTCGGGGCCATCGTGCTAGTGGTCCTTCAGCACCAATCACTGGAGCGCGAAAACCGGTTGTTGAAACAGCAAGTAGACCAACTGACGGCGGACAACAATCAATGGGCGACGGAAAAGAAGCGGCTTTTAGAGATTATTGCTGCGCAGCCGAAACCGGCGTCTCTCCCACAAGAGCAGTTTATTGAACTGCTTCGGCTTCGTGGGGAGGTCGGGCGTCTGCGCCTTCAGGAGAGAGAAATCGAACGAGTGCGCCGAGGCCAGATGCACGCTGCCCAAACAAAACTGCCGTACGCCAAAGCCGAGTTCGAGCGACTCACAAAACTCCATGCCGACAACGCGGTTAGTGCGCAACAGCTCGCTCAGGCCGGATTTGCCGTGGAATTACTCGAAGCCGAAGCAGAAGGCGACGCGTCAAGGCGGCACAGGTTCGGTTGCGGCAAGCAGAGGAGGAATTGGAACGTGCCTCTGAACTCTACCGCCAACAAGGGATGAGTGAGACTGAGTACAATCAGGCCAGATACGCTGTTGATGTGGCCCGTGCTGAACTGCGCGGCGACGAGGTAGAGGCAGGTCAAATCAAACTGCGGCAAGCTGAGGAAGAACTCACGCGTGCCGCTGAACTTCGCAGTCAATCACGCATCAGCGAGGAGGAATATAACGAGGCCGTCCTCAGGGTCGAGTTGCTTCGGGTGGGAACGAAGCCATGAGGCTGTGCAGCACGCGGGCATGGGCGGTTACTTCAGGCGAATGTCGTACTGCCCAACGTGGTCGGCGTGGCCTGCGCTCACGTTGGTCGCGTCCCGCAACGCCGTTGCTCATTGAGTAATCTGGCCCGGTGCTCTATAACCGGCGATGGATCATTCGATGCGCAAGAGAGCCACAACTGCCGGGTCAGCACCGTATCCGCATCTCCGGCGGTGGGCCGCTGAAATTGGAACCGTCGAGATCGGCCACTGCGGTCAGACCCGTTCGTTCATCCGGGTTCTGGATGAGGGCGGCATCGTCTGGAAGGGCTTCCGCAGCTACCCGACGCTCGATGCGGCGATCGCCGACGCCGAGGCTGGCGTGTCGGGCTGGATGAAGGATCAGCTTGGGATTGCTGTGGTATGAAACGCTTAATGGCACTTATCGGTTGTCTGTTGGTACAGGCGCTCGCGGTCGGGCAGGACAGCAAGCAGCGGGACATGCACGAAATGCACCGACTGCACCAAGACCCCAAGGCGTACATCGCCATGCTCGACGATCCAAAACGTGATGAGTACCAGAAACCGCACGAGGTCATCACCGCGCTGAATCTGAAAGAGGGCGAAGTGATCGCGGACATCGGTGCCGGATCGGGGTACTTCACTTTCCGCTTGGCGCACCATGTGGGGGACACCGGGCGCGTTTACGCCGTCGATGTCAGCCCGGACATGATCGTGCATCTGAACCGCCGCATCCGCGACCTCCGGGCGACGAACGTTGTCACCGTTCTCTCTGTGCCGGACGACCCGCTGCTGGCCGACGCCTCCATCGACCGGTTCTTCATCTGCGATACGTGGCATCATATCGCAGATCACTCTCATTACCTCGCCCTGATGAAGAAGATGCTCAAACCGGGCGGGCAAATCGTGATGATTGAGTTCAAGAAGGCCCAGACGCCGGTGGGGCCGCCGATGGAGATGCGGATTGACCGCGACGATCTGGTGAAGGAGATGGGACAACAATGGATTCCATCTTGAAGCGGAACACACATTTCTGCCGCACCAGTACTTCCTCGTCTTCAAGGTGATGTAAACGGCGCTGGCAGCAACGCGCCAGCGCGGAACTGTTTACAACCACGTGAAGATCGCCTGCTACGGCAGTGATAACCCCCCACTGTTTACAGCGGCGGCACCGCGCCTATTTACAGCCGCCGTCAGGTGAGCGACGTAGCGACTGTAAACATCAGGGCTATACGTGAATGTTTACATCGTGATAGGCCGCCCACACCTTCGTTGTCTACAGCCGGGGTAGCTCGCCCGCATGAACGCTGAGGCGTTCGATGGACTTCGGGCTGTCTCCACCAGTCACGGGGTAGGTAAAGGCATGATCTACAGCAATATCATCATCGGCCCAGAATACCAGTCGCCGAAGCCGCCACAGCCGCCGCCGCCAGCGCAGCCTTGGCTCCGCCCATGCGACCATCAGCTTCTGGAGCACCTGCGCGAGGCCGGATCATGCCCGGTTTGGTCGTTGCTCAACGTCGTGGCCAACGAGCAAGGCGCACGGGACCGGACAGCGGGGCGGCTATTCAGGCTCCAGCTTTGGGATCGTTTGAAGCGGTTGCGCGGATTTGGTTTGCTGTTCATGCAGGGACGGAACTGGATCAGCGCCAGCAAACCTGACCCGGCGGCGTGGCGGCCTGTGGTCAGGCGTCGGCGTCGGCGACCGAGTGTCGTCGGATCGCGTGAGTTTCGTGCCGTCAGTGCGGGTAATGGCTCAGGGCAACAGGGAGCACCGTGTGCAACTCACGAAGTTCATAGGCAAAGAGTTAGCGAGCCTTCTGCACCCTGCCCACCGACGAATGAGATCGAGAAAACCGTAAGCGGTAATGAGCCTCAACGGATCAGCGAAGCCGCCCGGCAACTAGCCAGTCGGGTGCGCCGCCCAAAACGCCGCTGGTCAGGCTGGATCGGCGACGTTCGTTCCCACAGGGATATGCCGATCCTGCTGCCAAACGGAAGACAGGCTTGGGTCTTTGGAGCGCAGCGCAACAAGGTAGTTGTGACGTACGACAAGGGAAGGCTGTTGGGCACATTGACGCCTCAGCAACGCTGGTTTGTGCTGCCTGCGTCAAACGTGCAGATCGTGAAGAACGAGCACGCGGTCATCTTGGGAAAGCGAAAAGCGGGCACTAAGGAAGTGTTCAGCTTGCGCAAGCAGGAAGCCGCCCGCGCCAATGGACGCCAGCCGCCGAGGGCGGGCAGCCGAGGTCGCGGGCGACCCCCTTTGGCGCAGCATGGCTGAAAGTGGACGATGACTGGACGAACGCTAAATCCAACAAGACCAAAGGCTTAGCAGATGTTTCGTCCACTTCGTCCACTTCGTGGAGGGCCGGTGCTGCTACAATATGCCTACAGCAATTACTGGGATAACGAACTCCCGTCTTAAAACGCTAATTGAAAAAGTAGTGGACGAAGTGGACGAAGTGGACGAACAGGTTCTCCAACACCTTGATCTGGCAAGGCTTGCATCATCGTCCACCCGCAAACCCTCTCCTTACGAGTGGACGCGCGACTGGACGATTACGCGTCCTGCGTAATGACATAAACGTAAGATCGGTTCCGGCTCTGCGACCATTCACCGATGCGCTTCATGGAGAAGCCTTCGACCTTCAGCACCTGCTCCTTGCCAACACCATCGTCAATGTCAGCCAGCGCGTCGTCTTCGGTGTCCTTGAACAGGCGTTTCATGATGATGCCGATCTGTTTGGAATCGGCGTCTTCGGCTGTGCTTCTCAGCCCCGGTATCTTGATGTTCCTGTCCGAGCACATCCCGGCAAGCTCCCCTGCCCGGATTCGTTTGCCAAATCCCCCTGTGGACCTCACAGCTAGGCACAACTGCCGCGCAAAGCTCCAGTACTCGCTCACCATGCGACGCTGAATCTCATCGAACCCGTCCAGCAGAGGCGGCAGTTCAAACAGGTTTTGGACAATCCAATCCAGTGATTGCGACCAAGCCCAGAAATCGTGCCGGGCTTCATCAGTCGTGGGCATCCCCCGGCGATGCCATTCAGTAAGCACAGACCAGACTGCACCCTGATAGAAATGCTGGTAGTGCCGCACATGAGGGAGCAGTCGCCGCCCCTGCTTGTCGCGCCAGAACTTGTAACCGGACGGCTGCTTCTGCAAGCGAATCAGATTGAACCGTTTCACAATGTCTGGCGTAACCGACACGCCGTTGCTCGTCATGAAAATGACGTAGCGGCTTGGATCGACCTCGATGTAGTCCTTGTGAAAGCCGCGTGCAGGATAGACATCCTCCGTGGCAAAGCTTTCGAGGCAGGGCAGGTCGAGCCGGTCGCGCATGTTGTCGAAGCTGATGAACGGGCGTCCCCTCAGCAGTGCCGAGTCGAATGAATCTTGGAGCGACCCCAGCCCTCCACCCTTCTTCTGGACAACGCGCTGCGGCAATTCTCTGTAGACGCTGCCAATCAACTTTGTCGCATAACCTTTCCCGGTCTGGCTGTCATCCGCCTCAAATACTGTGAGTGGCACCCGCTCGTCTCGGAGGAACTGTCCCACCACCAATGCAGGTGTGAGGACTGCGGCAATGAAGCGGGCGAGGTCACCGTCAGAAGGAAATTTGTAGTCGCAAGCCAGTCCAAGAAGGCGATCCCGGCCTTTCTCCCAATCCACCGTCGGCGTTACTTCGGTGTTCCCCGTCACGTAAATCCCGGTGTGCGGGTCGTAGCCCGGCCCGACTATACGAAGGGAGCCGTCCCTGCATAGAAACAGCACCGGCGCACTGGTCAAACTGCGGATCACCGGCAACTCGCGCATCGGGGCGGCGGCCATAATCAAAGCCGCAACTTTCTGGTCTATCGTGTTGCGCTGAACATCGCCTTTGGCATCGAGCTTGACCAGCTTAGCAAACCGGCTGATGAGCGAGGCGAACTCGACGGGGCGCACGTCCGACAGTTTGGGCTTCTTATCGGGTGCGTCATCGCCGGTGGGTTTGGTGACGACTTCCACGAAATGTTTCCCGCAATCATCGCGCAAGAAAACAGTTTGATTATCCGTCCCGGTGAGGCATTTGACTGCATCGGCGGTAATGAGGTTCCAATCTCGACCGCTTGAAACGTTCAGACTCGGTAGCGGTGGGTCGTCCGTGTCCGCATGGGGCGACTGGCTCTGGCGCGGGTCATCATTCCCCTCGTTGCTCGAACTGAGTAGATCGGCCTGCGCTTCCAGATCGTCGGCCAGACTGCGCGTGGCCCTCTTTTTCGGTCGAGAGGCGCTTGCCGCATTCTGTTCTTCCTTTATGTTGTCACTGGTCTTGTGACGGCTTGATGTCATACTTCAAGGGTTGTGAGAGGAACCGCCTGTGGCCCTACCACGGGCGGTTCCGTTTTCGGATTGTCGTCGCCATCCACGGCGACGGCCCACTAACGCGAAGATTTCGCTGCTGTCACAGTTAGCGATGCACTTGAAAGCCCCTGATGGCCAGATTTCAAGGTGTTCGCATTTCCGGTCTTTCTTGTGGCGGGCGCACACAGGGCAGCGACCCTCCAGTGAACCGGGGTGACGCGGATGATCGTGCAACTGCTCGATCTTGGACAGGTCGAGGCGGATTTCGCCGGGCGTGTCGTCGTATTCCGTGGCCCGCCGAACGGGCTGCTGATGCAGGTGAACCCCTTCGGGCCAGACAACATCTTCGGCACGCACGAGTGGAAGGCAACCGGGGTTCTTGACACGATAGAGCACGCCGGACCGATGCGCCCCGGATATTGTGGTCAAACAGTTCCCCGCCCGGAACTCACCGACCCCTTCCACCTTCCCATTGTTATCGAAGCGCTCCAGCACCCAACAGCGCTCTTGCGTAGGCGGCAGTTTCATCCGGCACCACACGTTCCCGCCGCGTGCGCCGAAGGTCTGCTGCGCCTTCCGCGCCCAACGGTTGACGCTTAGGAACTCGTCAAACAGCCCGTCGGAGTCCCAGTCAAAAGTGCGGATGTCCGCTGGCCCCATCTTAACCGCGAGGTTGCCCTTGTCGGCCCGCTCCGCGCCGTAATGCGCAAACTCCGCAGGCGTCCAGAGGGCTTTATAGTACACACGGGCCTTCCTGCTCGCGAAGTGACAGGGCACCAGCACCGCGCCCTGCGGGAGCCAGCCCAAAACTCTGGCGGTTCGGCCCGGCTCAGGACGATGGTGCCAGTTGGCTTCAGCCACCTTGACGGCCTCGGCCACGGCCTCTGGCGTGGGAAGCCGGATGCCGGGCAGCGGCAGGTCGCGGCGCAAACGGCGCAGGTCACTCTCCGACCACCGCTGGATGCGCGACTCCGGTTTCAATACCCAGTCCCAATCGGCAGTGCGCTCCAGTCGCAGTCCTGCGTCCAAGCAGTCACAATGGGCGAGCTTGTGAACCAGTTCTTTGTCAAGCTCCAACCACTTCATCCCGGAGAACTCGGCGTTCTTGAGCCAGCGCCAGCCGTCGTCGTGGGTAGCGGCATAAATCTGGCAGGGCACCAGCACGCCAAACCGGAGATACATGGCCTGACTTGCAAAGAAGCTGGAACAGACCGGGCATGGTTGCCCATCGGAGAACACATCCTGTGAGTTCGGGCGGCAGACGATTTTGAACCCATAGCCAACGTGCTCAGCGAGCCGAAGGGGGATTTCGAGATCAACTACGGCGACAACCCCGTCACCGGGGAATAGCCGCACTGGCAAGCGCGAAGGTGAGATGTCCAGCACCGCCATCCCTCTGGCCATACGCATTGACTCGCGCAAGTGATCGTAAACAGTGTCAGGTGATAGCCAGTCCTTGGCGTTCTCCTGCGCCAGTTCTTCTTCGGGGTTGTACTCAAGCAAGGACATGGCGATCAGTCGTTCACGGGATGCCTACACGCGGCCCCTGTGTGTGTGTGTAACGAGCGGCATGTGGAGGTTCCATCAGCAGGAGGTAAATGGAGGCGGGCCGGTAGCGCCAGCGGGCGTGCAGTGAGCGGCGGCAACGGATGCCGCGCTTCAAATTGCCCCGTTTCTACCGGCCCGTTAATTCTAGCATTCATCTGAACTCACTGCACGTTTCAGACGAACCGTGGCTGGCAAGCGCACGATTTGTCCGTCCTAACTACATCTGTCGTTTAACGATTTGCGATCAAGGTCATGTTGAGCATCTCTTTGGTTTGAAACAGGCGTTGTAAACAACGGAGGCAAGCCTCAATCTTCCAACTCCGGCGGGGCATCGGGGTTGTTGCGGGCGCTGGTGCGCTTCCCGGCCTCGTCCATCTGTCTTGCGAGGCTGCTGACATGTTGGCCAAGCATAAAGATCAGGCTCGCCAACGTGTGCAAATCCCTCGCGCTCAAATCCAGTTCCGTGAACTTGGCCTCTATCATCTTTACGATGCTCTCCATCTCGGCGGCATCGCCCCCGGTCGTGAACGTGGTTCCCGTCGTTCCGCCCTCGGCGGTTTCGACTGCGCCCGCCGGTGCAGCCGGTGACGCAACCCGTGGCGGTCGCGATCCAGGCGCGGACGCCGATGCGCTCGTGCCACGCGACGGTGGGCTGCCCGCCTGAGCGGCCTGCTCTGGCTGGCGCGGAGTTGCAGCGGATGTAGACGATGGCCCACCACGGCGCGGATACTTGGTGTGAGCGACCTCCCGGTCCTGTTGGACGGGCTGCCCCCGTCGAGGCGGAGGATCGTCCTTATCAGGCCCGCCTGCTGGCCGCCTGGGCGGCGAGTCGTTGTCGGTGTGGGACCGCCGGGGCGGCGCAGCGGGTTCGTTGGGTTTGCCGCGCGGCGGGTACTCGATGTTTGTCGCGCTGCTTGCGGCACTTGGCCGTCGGCGGGGATATTCATTGGATGCGCTGTTGCTCATAAAGTGTTCTCCAACTCGGCAGCGACCTCGCTGATTTTTTCGGCAGCTTGCGGGTCTTGCTCGCGCTCGTGCAGATGGCCTGCATCAGGGTCTTCCTCACGCTCAAGCGGGTAGCGAGCATCGGGGTCTTCCTCGCGCTCATGCGGACGGCGGTGCTTACGAAGCTTGACCAGCCGCTTGGCACTCTTATTCGTGTGATTACTCATGTTGAGTTTTCCGATTCGCCCGCCATTGCTCGATCAACTTATTGATCTTGCAGGGCGGCATTTCCATCGCCTCAAGCTGCTGACGCAGCCGCTGCTCCTGTCGCTTTCCAATCGCAAGCGCCCAGTCAGACCCCGCAGGGGCCACGAATTCGTCGGTAGCTTCAGCGACTGCAACGGCGAAGCTTGGGTTCTTGCCGAGTTTTACCAGCGTGCCTTCACCCGTAACCTCCATGAAGGCGTTCTGGGTGGCATGACGCACCAGTTGCCGCCAACGTTGTGCGTCCAACTCGCCGGGGGTTTGCGCTATCGCTTCGGTAAGCTTCTTGGCGATGCCTTGAGCAACAAGGTGGGCGGAATCCATTGTGGCCTCTACCATTTCGGGGGCGGCACCCGGCAGGTACCGGTCAAAGTTATCCGCCATCATCATGCCAATGGCATATCCGCTGGCTGGTGTCTGGGCAGCGGAGCCGCCACGGGGCGGTGGGTAATAATCTCTGTCCGATGATGTGCTCATCTTTTGTTCTTTTGTTCGTTGGTTAAATCAATCATCGCAGCGGGCGTGCGCGGCTCCCAAATCGAGAGTGATTTATTCTGCTTGGTGGCTGGCGCTGGAATGAGGTCGTCGTTGCTCATTGGCGTAATGGAAATGTTGTAAACATCACTGAAATCCTGTCATGTCTGCCCCCTCATCAATCGCCGGTGCGCCTCGATTCGTGCGCGGGCCATCTCGCAGTAGTCTTTCGAGATTTCGCAGCCAATCCATTTGCGCCCGCGCAACTCCGCGGCAATGGCCGTTGTGCCGCTGCCGAGGAAAGGATCGAGCACTATCTGGGCGGTAGTGGATGCAATGCAGCGTCTCGCCAACTCTACCGGGAACGGAGCGGGGTGCGGGTTGTTCCTCTCTTGAATGATTTTCCAAACAGCGCCCTGCGCGTTTGCTTTCGGCGCGAGCTTGAAGGGCCGGTTGCAGATGAGATAAATGACCTCGTACGTGGGCAAAAAATAACCACGATTGAAATTCAAATGACCAGCACGTTGCCAGATGATACGTTGCCGCAAGGGAAAATCCTTTAGGATGTCTGCTGGGTCTTGGATCAGACCCGCCTGCACGCGCTCCTTGTGAACGTAGAAAATCGCGCCATCACTGCGTAAGACTCGCATCATAGGCGACAAGCAGTTCCGCTGTTGTCTTACGTAATCTTCACGCGGCATGTTGTCATCGTTGGTATCGTAACCTTTAAGCAGTTGCGCACTTGCCCATTTGCCACCGCTACCGTTTTTCATCCCGTTGCCCGTGCTGTTGCGCAGATTGTACTGCGGTGAAGTGACTATCAGGCCAACGGATTGGGCGGGCATTTTGCTCATCAGTTCAACGCAGTCGCCGCAATGAACTTTGCCTGTCCATCGCGCCAAGAGTTCGTCTTCGTTGACGGTTGATGGCTCATCTTCGTCCTCCGTGGCTTGAGCCGCTGGCCGTGGCGGTGGTGGCGGCGTGGTTGACCGCAACAGGGCTGGCGCGGTTTTGCGCAGCGTCAGCGCCCGTCTGGGAACGAGCCGGGCTATAGGGGCGTTGGTGTCTTCAATGTTGCCGAACACAACACATGTCCTAGGTTGCGCCTAGGCGGCTCGTACGACTCGATGGGCGGCGGTTTACCATTGCGCGGTCATCTCTTTACTTGACCCGCCGACTCCGGTTGGAGGGCACCTGCCAATCGTCAGGCAAGAGGATAGTCATCGTGAGCCTGCAACTGCCCGGCCTCATCGTACAAGGTGGAGGCCGCTCTCCGCCGATGCCCGGGGATGGCCGTCTGGGGTCTGATGGTGGGTTGGTCATTAGCTAAACATCTAACAAATCGGCCAGGTCGATGTAGCCGCGCTTCATTAGAATCTGAGCGGCCCTCTTGAGATGGCGGCGGTGAGATTTCAGAAACGCCACCGCTTGCTTAAAGGCTTTGCGCTGCATCCGCTCGCCTCCGTCACAGGTCGCGGAATGGTCAGTCTCGGACATTTCGGTATTGCGGTGGTCCTCCCAGAGGTTCTCAAAATCCGTCTCCTTCCTGTGGAGGATTTCATTGATGGCTATTTCCTCGGCCACCTGTCCTGCCCAGCCAATCACTGCGGCTTCGTACTTGTCCGTCGGATCATACTCGGTTGAGCCGGAACAACATTTGACTGCCACCGTCGGCGGCTGGTCGGTGTATCCAATCCAGGCGCGAGCCTTGAGGCCGAGGCTGGTGGCCGCGAGAAAGTGGCCCGCTTCGTGGTAAGGTCATTCTTTGGCACCGTGTGGAAAGCCCATTCGCTCTCCTTCAATGGAACAGTCGCAGGCTTTCGCTGCTGGCCGGACCCCTGCGCCTTATCGCCGTCTGGCTCGCGGTTTGGTTTTTTCGTCGCCATCGCCCCCACGTATACCCGAAGCGCGGGGCGGAGAAAAGACATCGCAAGACATTGGTGACAACGGCAGAAATCCCAAGACTTGTTATGACTAGGCGTTATGACATGAGGCTTTTCCCGCTCTGTCGAACGTGGACAAAACCCTTGATTTTACGGTATGAAATGAGGATTTGGAGCGGGTGAAGGGAATCGAACCCTCATCTCAGGCTTGGGAAGCCCGCATTCTACCACTGAACCACACCCGCTTCCGCTGGCTCGATGTTTAACACAATCCAAAAGCCCACGCAATAGCTATTTGCTCTTTGGCCGGGGGGAGCAGCGCCAATTCATGAAGGAGTTGGGGTTCCGAGGCATTGGCTAGGCGGATGCCTTGCCGATGCCTCAACGTGGGTCCGACCTCATCACGAGCCCTGCTTCTGAGCGCGAGAGGCTTGTCCAGCGCG
>Ga0326727_10023842_pt1 | contig 11634 bp, 7 predicted proteins | sample MB2enrmetagenome_FD_207643 | JGI IMG/M metagenome (GOLD analysis project Ga0326727, IMG submission 207643) | Lab enriched peat soil microbial communities from McLean, Ithaca, NY, United States - MB29MY | ecosystem: Environmental > Terrestrial > Soil > Wetlands > Peat | place: USA: New York... | reverse complement strand
TTAATCACCATCGTACTGGCGGACGACGATCCGGATGATCGTCAATTGACGGAGGAGGCGTTTACAGAAAACCGTCTCGCCAACCAACTACACTGCGTGGAGGATGGCGAAGAACTGTTGGATTACCTCCATCGCCGCGGCCAGTATGAGCGGCTGCGCGGCGAACCGCTGCCGGGTCTGGTCCTGCTGGATCTGAACATGCCGCGGAAGGACGGGCGCGAGGCGCTCAAGGAAATCAAGGCCGACCCCAACCTGCGGCGGATTCCCATCGTGGTGCTCACCACCTCCAAGGCCGAGGAGGATATTCTGCGCAGCTATGATTTGGGCGTGAATTCCTACGTGACGAAGCCGGTGACGTTCAAGTCGCTGGTGGAACTGGTGAAAGTCCTCGGCCGCTATTGGTTCGAGGTGGTGGAACTGCCGCCCGAGGACAACTGACCCAGATGAACGAACCGCCCGTGAGAGTGCTGCTGGTGGACGACGACGAGGATGATTTCGTCATCACGCGCGATTTGTTTGCCGGGATCGCCGGCCGGCGGTATGAGCTGGATTGGGAAAGTACTTTTATCGGCGGCCTGGCTGCCATTCAGCGAGGTGATCACGATGTCTGCCTGCTGGACTATCGATTGGGCGCCCACACCGGCTTGGAGCTGCTGGAGGAATCCAAACGCCTGGGCCTGCGGCCGCCCCTGATCCTGCTTACCGGTCAGGGCGACCATGAGATAGACCTCGAGGCCATGAAGGCCGGGGCCGCGGATTTTTTGGTCAAAGGGCAGATCACCGCCCACCAACTGGACCGCGCCATACGTTATGCGCTCGAACGCACGCGGAGCGAAGAAACCCTGCGCCGGGAGCGCGATCTGATTAGCCGCATCATGGAGACCAGCCCGGTGGGGATTGTGGTGACGGATCAAGCCGGGAAAATCACTTTTGCCAATCATTGTGCGGAGGAGGTGTTGGGGCTGACGCGGGAGGCGATTGCCCAACGTGCGCGCAGCGTGTTGGAATGGCAGGTGGCGGACGCGGAGGGAGTGCCGCAAGAAGGCCGGCCGTTGCCGTTGGGGCAATTGCTGGCCGGCGGTCCGCCGGTGGTCCATGCGCGCCATACGGTCGAAGTCGCCGGGCAGCGCATTGTGCTCTCAACGAACGCCACGCCGTTGTTTGACGCCGTTGGCCGGAGCGATGGCCTGGTCGTCACGGTGGAGGACATTACGGGGCGGCTGGCGCTGCAGGCGCAATTGCGGCAATCGCAAAAAATGGAGTTGGTCGGCCGGCTGGCCGCCGGTGTGGCCCACGACATCAATAATATTTTAACCATCATCCAAGGGCATACCGGGCTGCTTTTGCAAACCGCCACGGCCGACTCCCACACGATGAAGTCGTTGAAACAAATCGCCGCGGCTTCGGACCGAGCTGCGAGCTTTGTCCGCCATCTGCTGATGTTCAGCCGCAAGCAGGTGGTCCAGACCCACCTGATTGACCTTAACGCTGTCTTGCAGAATCTGCAATCAATGCTGCCCCGGATGTTGGGCGAAATGATCACCTTGAAGTTTTCGTGCCAGGCCGGCCTGCCGCTGCTGGCCGGGGATGTCAACATGACCGAGCAAATCGTCATGAACCTGGCGATCAACGCGCGCGATGCCATGCCGCGCGGCGGCACCCTCGATATCAAAACCACCGCCGTGGAGATCCCCGTGGCCCTGGCCCGTCAAAATCCCGACGCATATGCGGGTAAATTCGTCTGTCTGCGGGTGAGTGATACCGGTTGTGGCATGGAACGCCGGGTGATGCAGCGGATATTTGAGCCATTTTTCACCACCAAAGAAGTTGGCAAGGGTACGGGCCTGGGGCTTTCCACCGTGTATGGCATTGTGCGACAGCACCAAGGGTGGATTGAAGTGGAAAGCGAAATTGGCGTGGGCACCACATTCAAAGTTTTCCTGCCGGCGGCGGTGGCTGGGACCTGCGAATGTCCGACCAACCAGCCCACCCGGGAGGAGGCGGCACCGAATGGCCAGGAGACCATTCTGGTGGTGGAGGACGAGTTGGGGCTGCTGTCGGTGGTGAGCCGGGGGCTGCAACAATATCAATACCGGGTCCTGGCGGCCGGTTCAGCGGCCGACGCCTTGCGTGTCTGGGATGAGCACGAGGGGCGGGTGGATGTGTTGCTCACGGACATGGTCATGCCGGGCTCGATGAGCGGCAACGATCTGGTGAACGAACTTCGGCAGCGCAAGCCGGCGTTGAAGGTCATTATCACCAGTGGTTACAGTGCTGAATTGGTTGGCCGGGATTTCAGTACCGGCGACACGTGTTTTTTGCCGAAACCCTACCAGCCCCAGGCGGCGGCCCGGCTGATCCGCCAGACGCTCGATGGACTAGGCGGTTCCGCCAAGCCCGCGATGGCTATCGAGGCGAGTGCGGTCGTCCCTGTTGCTCCCGTCCCCCGGGTGGCGCAAGCGCCGGTGACACCCATGCAGGAAGTCGCGTGTCCTTCCCCATCGGCGTCCATCTCGGCCGCTGAGCCGTGACTTTGAACCGGGCGCCAACTTACCGAAAGCTTCCCAAAACGAACGGTTGCCTGACTGTGTTTTTCTCCGGCGACTTCCAGTAGTGGCCCCATCATTGAATGGCTTCCAAGGGCGCGGAACCATCCACTTTGCGGACTTCGATAGATTATTTTAGTCGCGAAAACGTGACACGTTCGTCTTTGGATCTCAACAATTTAAACGGAGGATCGCCGGACTCCGTTGGCGGCGGAAAATGCCGCTGTCGGAATTGAAAAGGACGACGATTAAGACCAACTGCGAACGAAACGAAATATGAGATCTTTGCTTCAACCAACTATCAGCGCCCTCGCGCTGACCCTAATGGCCTCGAGCACCGGCAGCGCTCAAGCCACCGACAATTATGCGACGGTGGTACTTCACGACCAACCGCTGGCCTATTATCGCCTGGCGGATGTGCCTCCGGCGGACTTGGCCACCAATAGCGGCAGCCTGGGGGCGGCCGGGAACGGCCTTTACGTGGGCGCAGGCCATCGTGCCCTCGGGGCGCTGGCAGCGGATCCGGACGCCGCGGCGAGCTTCGATGGCAGCGGTGCCCGGGTGGTGGTGCCGTTTACGTCGGCGCTGAATCCAACGGCGTCCAAGCCGTTCACCGTTGAGGCGTGGGTCCTGCCCACGATCGACGGTTTGAGCAACGCGCAAGCGCCACTGTTCAATCGCCATTCCAACGGCAACCGGCAGGGCTGGGTGTTCTTCCAGCGGGCTTCCAGCACCGGCTTCAATTTCCGGATGTATGATGAAAACGGCAGCACCCAATCCATCGATATCACGGGCGGCTCTTATGTGGTCGGTGAGTGGACGCACCTGGCGGCGGTGTGGGACGGCAGCACGGCAACCCTGTACGTCAACGGCGCGAATGTAGGCTCGGAAAGCGGGTCCTATGTGGCCAATACGGACTGCCCGTTCTCTGCGGGAGCGTATGCCACCAACAATCCGGGCGACAATCCTTACACGGGTGATATCGATGAAGTGGCGTTCTACACCAACGCGCTCACGGCGGCGCAGATCGGCAATCATTATACGAATGCATTGAGCGCCAGTCCGGCCACGCCTTATCGCAGCCTGGTCCTGGCGGATGGCGCGGTGGAGTATTTGCGCCTGAACGAACTAAATCCCACCTACAATGCGGCCGGCAACAGCGGCTTGCTGGGAGCGGCCGGCGACGGCGCTCACAGCCCCGGCGTCATTCACAGTGTTCCCGGTGCCATCGCAGGCGATTCCGACTTGGCCATGCGCTATTGGGCGATCGACACCAACTCGGATGACGGCGGTGTGCCCACGCTCATTCCCTTTAATGCGGCGCTGAATCCCAGCGGCTCGTTCTCGGTGGAAGCGTGGCTGCGCCCCACGGAAGACGGCAACGGCAACGCGCAGTGCCCCATGTTCAATCGCAATCCCAATGATTCCGAGGCGCCCAATCGCGAAGGTTGGGATTTCTTCCAGCGCTCCTCGACCACGGGCTGGAATTTCCGGATGTTCAATGGCATCGGCCACGACCGCGTGTTTAACATCACTGGCGGCCCTTACACGGTTGGTCAATGGTGCCATTTGGTGGCGGTCTACGACGCCGCCGTGCCTTCCGCCACCCTGTACCTGGACGGCGTGGAAGTGGCGGCGGAGACTGCCCCGGAAGAGGGAACTTTCGTGGCGAACACCAATTCGCCGATTTCCATCGGCGGCTATTCCGACGGCACGCAAAACCCGTTCGTGGGCGATATTGATGAGTTTGCCATGTACACGAACGCGCTGACGGCGGCGCAGGTGCTGGCGCACTATCAAAGCGGCATCAACGCCAATCGTTCCGAGTCCTACGAAACCTTGATCCTGGCAGCCAAGCCCGCCGAGTACCTGCATTTGGACGAGCCGGCCCGGGCCGTGGTGGCCAACAGTGGCACGCTGGGCAGCGCGGTTAATGGCACCTATGTCAATACCACCAACATCCTGGCCGGTCCGCAAACTCCGGAGGACTTGGGTTTTGACACCAATAACCTGGCCGCTGAGTTTAATTCCACCAACAGTTACCTCGAATTCGGCAATCCCGACTCATTGAACTTCACGAATCCGGTCACGCTGGAGGCGTGGATTCTGCCGGCCGCCACCCAGAACACCGACGCCTACATTATCGGCCACGGCGACAATGATGATCTTGGCGAGGCGTTGTTCCTGCGCATCGAAAACGGCTCGTACGAGGTGGGCTCCGCCAATGCCGACGCTACGTATACGATTCCCAGCGGCGATCTGGGCGGCGGCAATTGGATTCACCTGGCGGGAACGTGGGATGGCACCAATTGGAACCTGTACCGCAACGGTGTGCTGGTGGCCACGCAGGCCGACTCCATTGGTACCACGCCGGTTTCCAATGCAAACTGGGCGGTGGGCGCCCGCGGCAAGTGGAAGTATGCGTCCGGTTACCCGTCCTCCGGCCAGGATTATGTGTTTGCCGGCAGCATTGATGAGGCGGCAATTTACAACACCGCCCTGTCCCAGAGCCAGATTGCGGCCCATTACTCGGCGGGTGCCTACGGCAGCACGCCGTTGATGATCTCGCTCGCCGGCAGCAGCCTTGTCCTGAGCTGGAGCGCGGGCACGCTACAGCAGGCCACCAGCGTGAGCGGCCCTTACATTGATGTCAGCGGTGTCACCGGCACCAGCCTGACAGTGCCAGTGAGCGATGCTTCATTGAAGTTCTATCGCCTGCGGTACTAACCCAAGCCGGCTGTTTCCTAAAATCCGGGGGCCTTTGGCCACGGGCGGATTTCCGATGTACTTCGGAAGTCCGCCTTTTGATTGCTCACGACCGGCCGCGGCGCGGGATCTGGTCCGCCAGTTCTTCCGCCGGGTAGGCCCAGATTTCCGCGAGCGTGGGATGATAATGGGGCATGGCTGCCAACGCGTGTACCGTCATCCGCCCGGCCATGGCGGCCACGATTTCGTGGATCAATTCGCCGCCCACGGGCCCCACGCAACTGCCGCCCAGAATTTCACCGGACTTGGGGGCGGCGAGCAGTTTCACAAATCCGAATTGGGCGTTCATGATGAGCGATTTGCCATGGTCGTTGAAGGGATAGCTGGCCGCGAGGTACTTGATGCCTTGCGCCTTGGCTTGGCGCTCTGTCAAACCCACGCTCGCCACTTGCGGATCCGTAAAGACCACCGAGATCAGCAGACGGTAATTCATCCGCCGTGGCTGCTTGGGTTTTCCCAGGTTGTAGGCAGCGATTTCGCCCTGCTGGATCGCCACGTGCACAATTTCATGCGGGCCGGTGCAGTCGCCGGCCGCATAAATGTGGGGAACGCTGGTGCGCATGGTTTCATCCGTAACGACCCGCGGTCCGTCGGTTTTCACCCCCGCCTGTGCCAGCCCCAGCGTGTCGGTGTTCGGGATGCGGCCACACGCAAACAAGATCTCGGCTGCGGCGACGGATCGGCGACGGCCATCTTGCCCGAAGTAAACTGCCTTGAGTTTCCCCTGGCGCCGCGCCGTGAGCAGCTTGGTGCCGGTGAACACGCGCACGCCTTCGTGCCGGAAGACCTTGGCCAGCTCGCCGCCGGCGTCCGGGTCGAATTCCTTGATCAGATCCTCGCTGCGTTGGATCACGGTGACTTTGACCCCGAACCGGGCGAACCACTGCGCAAATTCGGCGGCGATCGCACCGCCGCCCAGGACGATGAGCGATTTTGGCAACTGTTTCAACGCAATGGCTTCATCGCTGGTGATAAAGCCCGTCTCATTCAATTGCGGCAAGGGTGCGGGCCCCAGGCGGGAGCCGGTGGCGATGACGAAGTTTTCCGCCGTGAGCTTCCGGCCACTGTCCAGGGCGAGCGTGTGGGAATCCAGAAAGCGGGCATTGGCGCGAATGAACTTGAAGCGGCCGTCGGTGAGCTGACAGACGCGGAAGTCGGCAAAATCCCTGACTTGTGCGTCTTTGCGGGCCATCACGCGGGCGAGGTTAAAGCCCACCTTGCCCGGGAGCACGCCCCAGGTGGGAGCTTGCTCGGCCAGGTGTTTCACCTCCGCCGCGTACAGCAGGGCCTTGGTGGGCATGCAGCCGCGCAGAATGCACAGGCCGCCCACTTGCGCGCCGCCCTCCACGACGACAGTTTTCCGGCCCGCCGCCGCGGCCGTGCGCGCTGCCGCGTAGCCGCCGCTGCCCCCGCCGATCACCGCCACCTCAAAATCAAATCGTGTCATGCCGCCAGCATGGAACAGCGTCGGATTTTTTCAAACGATTCTTTTGCGCGCTTCTGCCCGGCCATTTTTTCGTTGCGACGAACCCGGGCGAGTTTCATCTTTGCCAGATGAGCGAAATTATCTATCCCCGCAGTCCCCGCGAAGTCATGGCCGGCTGGCACTATTTGCCGCGCTATATCGACAAGATTCGCCTGAGCCTGGCCGGCCAGTTGCACTCCGACTATACGGACAATCTCGGCAAAGGTTTTGACGGCGTGTGGCTGAAGGCGGCCGGTCTCACGCACGAGCAATTCGTGGCTGTGGTGAAAGCAACAATCACCGATGGCCAGGTCTGCGATTGGGTGTGCCAGCATGTCAAGCGGACGGAAGCCGAAAAGGCGGCACACTGGCAGGAAGTTAGCAACCGGCCGCCGGCCAACGACGCCGCCGGCTGCGCGCGGTTGAAAATGCGCAAGGAAGCATCCAGCCTGGCCCATCGCGACGATGTCAAAACCTTCGTGGACTATATCGACGCCGACGAGAAGCGGATTTGATGTTTAGTCGGGATTCGGCTGGCGGCTTTCGTTCCGAACAGGGCAGGGGGCTGGTGGATTTAATTCCAGGGCTTGGATGAACCCGCGGGCTTTGTCGAGGGTTTCCTGATATTCCGCCGCCGGCTGGGAATCGGCCACGATGCCAGCGCCCACGCTGAAATGTGCCAAGCCGGCCTGGCAGACTGCGGTGCGGATGGTGATGCTCAACTGGCTTTCACGGTTGAAGCCCAGGTAACCCAGCGCGCCGCAATAGGGGCCACGCGCCAGCGGTTCGAGTTCATCGATGATTTCCAGGGCGCGGAATTTCGGGGCGCCGGTGATGCTGCCCCCGGGGAAGCACGACGCAAACGCCCCCAGATGCGTTACGTCGCCGCGCAGACGCCCTTCCACCGTGGAGACCAGGTGCTGCACCTGCGCGAACTTTTCCAGTCGGGCCAGCTCGGGTGTTTGCACCGACCCGTATTCGCAGACCTTGCCCAGGTCATTGCGCAGCAGGTCCGTGATCATCACCAGTTCCGCCAGTTCCTTGGGGCTGGTTTGCAATTCATACGCCAATTGCGCGTCGCGCGTGGCCTCCGCGTGGCGCGGGCGGGTGCCCTTGATCGGCCGGGTCGTCACGTGCGCACCGGACAGACGGAGAAACTGTTCCGGCGAGGAAGAAGCAATTTCAAACCGGCCGCCGCCGTCGCCGTCGTCACCGGCGAGGTAGGCGGCGAAAGGCGCCGGCGAAACGGCCGCCAGCCGTTCAAACAACTCCCAGCCGCCAAAGGGCAGCGGGGCGGTGAGACGGTGCGAGAGATTGACTTGATAAACGTCGCCGGCGCGGATGTAACGCTGCGCCCGTTCGACTGCCGCCACGAATTCCGCGGCGGAGAGATTGCTCTGGAGGCACACTGGCGCCGGGCCGGCGCTCACGGCTGGCGAGGGCAGGGGGGGCGGAAGGCCGGCCGGTGGCGTGGCCAATTGCGCCGCCCAAAAATCCGCCTGCTCCGCCGCCCGCGTAGCGCTCCGCGAGCCATCGGCGCCGAGCCCGGTGGAAACGATGGCTGCGGTTCCCAGGCGATGGTCAAACACCACCAGGCTGTCGTGGAAGGTCACGTGAGAATCCGGCAGCTCCAGGTCGTCCGTGGCGCGCCGCGGCAGTTTGGGTTCGGTGAAGTTCTTCAGGCCATAGCCCCAATAACCAAACGCGCCGCCCAGCGGAAACGGCCAGTCGATGGTTTCCAACAGTTCATAGCGCGCCATCAGCGTGTCCAGCAGGCACCAGGGATTGCCAAATTGCGTCGTCCGCCCATCCCGGTAGGGGGCCAGCGTCTCGCAGCGCGAGCCAAAGGAGCGGAAGATCAGGAACGGCCGCGTCGCCACGTAGGAATACCGTGCCGCTGGCGAATCGAACTGGCCGGTGCGCAGCAGCACCACCTGCCGGTGCGCGGTTCGCAATTGTGCCACCAACGATTCGGGCGTGTGGGCGGTGGGGACTGTCTGGATGAGCGGGTGCCCCGCGGGGGCCGGGTCGAATTCCCGGCTGAACGGGGGATGGGGCTCAGGTTTGGGCTCGCGCACGTTGGTGGTTCCAGAGTTCGGCCGGCCGGAAATTTTTCCATTCGCGGGCGATCAGACAAACGACTTGGGCAGAGCCCCGGGCGGGCCCACGCGGCGTTCGTAATCCCGGATGATATCCACCACCTCGGCCACACTGTCGGTCATGTGCACCAGGTCCAGATCGCCCGGGCTGATCAGCTTGTCCTTTTCCAGGCGCGCCTTCAGCCAGGCGATGAGATCCTTCCAATGTTCGGTGCCGAAGAGGACCAGCGGGAACTGTGGGATGCGCTGGGTCTGGACGAGGGTGAGCACTTCGAATAGTTCATCCAGGGTGCCGAAGCCGCCGGGCATGTAAACGAAACCGAGGCTGTATTTGACAAACGAGACTTTGCGCGCAAAGAAATAATGAAAGTGGATGGGCACGTTGGCATAACGGTTGCCGTTCTGTTCGTGGGGCAGTTCGATGTTCAAGCCTACGGATTTGCCGCCGCCCTGGGCCGCGCCCTTGTTGGCCGCCTCCATAATGCCTGGACCGCCCCCCGTGATCACAGCCAGATTGTGTCGCGCCAAGCCCTTGGCGATTTCCACTGCGGCGCGGTAATACTTGTCGTTGGTCTTGGTCCGCGCCGAACCAAAGATGGTCACCGCCGGTCCCACCTGCGACATGGTTTGAAAGGAGTCCACAAACTCGGCCATGATGCGGAAGATGCGCCAAGGGTCCTCGCGAACGAATGAATTGTCGTTGCTCATGCCCCCCACGTTAAACGCCGGTCCGCGGAGAAACAAGTTTCAGCTGCGGCTTCATCTTCCCTTAAGGTCGTTTCTGCGAAGCTGACGGCTGCCGGTGGTTGTGTTATCACTACCGGGCCGCATGCGAATCCTGATTGTCGAAGATGAACCCGATCTGCTCGCCAGCCTCGCCCAGGCCTTGCGCGAGGAAGGTTATGCCGTGGACACCGCCGATAATGGCGACGACGGGCTCTTTAACGCCGAAGGCACCGATTATGATGCCATCGTGTTGGATGTGATGCTGCCGGGCATGGATGGCTGGGAATTGCTCCGGCGCCTGCGCCAGACCAAGAAAACCCCGGTCCTCATGCTCACCGCCCGCGACCAGACCCGCGACCGCGTCAAGGGGTTGGATACCGGCGCCGACGATTACGTGGTGAAGCCCTTCGATCTGGACGAGGTCTTTGCCCGGCTGCGCGCCATCATTCGCCGCACGACAAATCAGACGACCAACCGGATTGAGATCGGCAACGTGGCGGTGGACACCGGGGCGCGGAATGTCTTTCTCAACGGTCAGTTGGTGGAACTGACGGCCCGCGAATACTCGCTGGTGGAGTTTCTGGCGCGGCACCGGGGCGTGGTCGTTACCCGCACGCAACTTTACGAACATCTTTTTGACGAGAATGAAAGTTCGCTGTCCAACCTGCTGGACGTGCATGTTTCCAATGTGCGCAAAAAATTGGGCGCGGAGTTCATTGTGACCCGGCGCGGCCACGGCTATTGCATCGGGTAGACAGGCATATGCGAACGCCCACTTTCAACTTTCCGCATGCCGGCCGCCGTGCCGGTGGCTCGGCCCCGGCCGCAGTGGCCGCTTGAGAACCTCTCACCCCATGGTCTTTAAATCGATCAAATGGCGCTTGCAGATCTGGTACGGACTCATCCTGGTGGCCGTGCTGGCCGGCTTTGGCATCACCGCTTATCAGTTGGAGCGCAACCGGATTTTTCGACGGGTGGATGAGAATCTGCATCAGCGCTTCGCAGTCCTGAGCGGGGCGCTCCACCGGGAGCGGCCGCCCGGGCGGGAACGTCCTTTTCGGGATAACGGGCCATTGGGCGAAAATCCGGATGACCGGCCGCCGCTGCACGACTTTGACACGGAGCCCTTCAGCCTGCCGGCGCCAGTTGCCGGCTTGTTTGACACCAATTTGCCTGGGAATTTTTATTTCGTTCTTTATGCGCGTGACGGCCGGGAAATCGCCGGCGTCGGCCAGCGACCGCCGGCGTTGGTGGTGGCGAAGCCCCTGTCATCCTTGAAGAAAGAGGGCCGGATTGCCCTGGTTCCGGAACCGCCCGGCCCGAAACCGCCGCCGATTTGGACCCTGGATGGTTTTCGTGAGAGCTTTAATGAGACTCCCGGTGGTGAAGTCATCATCGTCGGTTGCTCGGTGGCGCCCGAATTGCATGAGTTGGAACTCGCGGCGCTGAATCTGGCCGCCATCGGGGCGGGGATTTTACTGGTCGGTCTGGCTGGTGGCTGGTGGTTTGTGGGACGGGCGCTGCGGCCCATTGGCGCCATCAGCACCACCGCCGCCAGGATTTCGGCCGGGGATCTCTCCCAGCGCATTGAAACGGCCGAGGCCGGGAGCGAATTGGGACAATTGGCGGGGATTCTGAATTCCACGTTCGCGCGGCTGGAGACCGCTTTTGCGCAGCAGAAACAATTTGCCGCGGATGCCGCGCACGAGTTGCGCACGCCGGTGACGGTGATGCTCACGCAGACCCAGACCGCCCTGAGCCGCGAGCGCGATGCCGCCGGTTACCGCCAGGTGGTGGAAGCCTGCCAACGCGCCGCGCAGCGCATGCGCCGGTTGATCGGATCGCTGCTTGAACTCACCCGGTTCGACGCCGGACAGGAGGTTTTGAAGCGGATGAAATTTGATCTGGCCGGTACCGTGGCCGAAGGCATGGAATCGGTCCGCATGCTGGCGGCGGAGCGGCAGGTGAAAATGGTCGCCGAAACGAAGCCGGTGGAAATCACCGGCGATCCGGAACGCTTGGCCCAGGTCAT
>Ga0326727_10023841_pt1 | contig 11634 bp, 15 predicted proteins | sample MB2enrmetagenome_FD_207643 | JGI IMG/M metagenome (GOLD analysis project Ga0326727, IMG submission 207643) | Lab enriched peat soil microbial communities from McLean, Ithaca, NY, United States - MB29MY | ecosystem: Environmental > Terrestrial > Soil > Wetlands > Peat | place: USA: New York... | reverse complement strand
TAAACTCGTCCACCCTGATGATCCACGGTAGATTATCGTTCCTGGCTGGGTACTATACTGCGAATCAAGAAACGCGCTAATGCCTACTCCAGTCGGAGGTGCCTGAGACGCAGTATCGTTGCCGCAGATTTGCCCAACCGCAAACTGTCCAGTACAATCTGCGAATGCCGCGCTCGCCGAGGCAAGAGTTAAAACAACCGCAATGACGAAATATTTCACACGTTTTAGCACTGATACCATGCATTACCCCCGCTAACTGGCGCAATGCGTACCCATCCGTAGGCATCGGAAATAACGATAGTGGTCAGCCCATCACACAATTGCCCTGCGCTGAACTGAATCGTAATGTTATTCGTCGCAGCGTCGCCCTTCAAATCCTTGAAAAAGACCGGGCCAGGATAAACCATGCTCGCAGCCAACGGTAACGTCGCATAGCTCGCCGAGCCAATCGTCTTGTTAAACAGAATCCACGTGTCCGTAGTCTCAACTTGGAACGGACTAGCAAGCGTCGCGCCCGCAGTGATCGTCTCGGTATTCATCACCGGATACCCGGCAAAGAACGCCGCGAGATTCGCAAGCGTAATTTGATACGTGTTCCCTAATGCCGCGTTCCCAGGCGAGACGATTTCCATCACCTCGCCACCAGTCTGCGGTGGTACTAGAATTGCTTGGGATGTTATACGGCCATCAGCCGGTACTGCTAGGGCCATCAAACCTCAAATGCTAGTCAAATATTGTATTTCGCGCGTAATGGGACTGTTCGAATTTTGCCCAGCAAATTGCAGGCACCGCGTTAATTGTGGGCCGTCTCCCCAAGGTGGCTGGGCTAATGTTGGATCGGCAAACTGTACTATACGAACAGTCTGCTCTTCATAATAGAAATCAGGAACACGAGCATTAACTAGTGGTGGAGGGTCTGGAGGAAGTATAATTGTCCTCAATTGTTCCTGCGGAACATCTAGACAACCGCCTTCGGTGCATACTAGTATTCTTTTATTATAAAGGTGCGTTCCACTCCATTCGTATTGCCATTGCAAAGAACGAAGGTTAAACCATCTCCCGCACCTGTCGCACTGACCGGCGCCTTCGGGATTGGTCGGATTAACTCTAGTATATCTACTCTGCGGGCGACCCATTTATCTAAAATAGCCTTGCAAAGCTGGGTTAAAAAACAAAGGCACGTTTTCCGTATTCTGCTTTGCTGCCAACTCATAAGCAATATCGTAATCAGCCTTACGTTGTGCTTCTAAAGTAGGTGCATATATTCTTGATAATCTATGGGCTAAACCGGCAACAAAAACGTCTAGCCAGAGTTCTGGCACTTCGACATTGCCGCCTTGCGGTATGTTTGCATCTTGAATTTCCCTGTAGCGGTAATAGCTAGCCGTGTACGGTCCTCCACCATCTGGTACAGGCCAGAAAGTAACCGTGGGAGATGTTTCCAACCTATCGAACCAGAAGCTTGTCGGTACGCCTTGAGTTTGTGGGTTAGCTAAACTCGCGTAGTCAGTTCGCGAAAATGGATATATCAAGCGATTGTTATTGTTTGAAACAGTAATGTAAAGGTCAAGAATCATCACCGTTTCTGCCGGGACGGAATAGGTAGCAGTCCCTTGAATTAAGGAAATAGTCTGTAAGTCAACCGTCCATAGCGTCAGTCCATCATTGGACCACGCTTTTTGCATATAGTTAGATTCAAGATAAGCGTCGTCCATATGCTGCGAAGTGATCGCTGTTCTATGAACTCCGCAACGTGCTAAAGCGCTTTGAGCTAAAGAGCCTATAGGTGGATTGAATGAATAGGTTCCTGAGGTGCCTGTCATTTCTTTATAGAATCTACATATACAAATCTATGATTTCTAGGGTACTTGTATGCCCCATTTTTCTTGCAGGACCTTGCAACAGTAGGTTTGCTGATATTGTAAAAAGTTGCCGCAGATGCTATGCTCGGGAACACCTTATTATTATCAGTTATGCACATAACTCTTTTTGCTTTTTTATGAAACTCTGGCTTTCGTCTCGAAATGCGCATATCAGCCAGAAACGCAGAGAACTCTTCCTCATTTTTTCTTTTATCGTCCCACCATTTCTTTTTAGCGGCAGAACGTCTTTCTTTCGATTCCTGAGAATGAGACCATTTAGGTTCGATCTTTGATACGTTATTTTTCTTGGCTAGTTCTCTTTGCTCTTTGAGAGCAATATCGATGGCCTCTGGAGATGGCTCCCATTCTGTGGTCTGAACAATCTTACCAGCAGCACCGCCTATCCCTCCCTCGGACATATTGTATTCTGGCAATATGGCAGCTACAGCGTATTTTTCTCTTTCATACGCGTGTTCCTCATCTCTACATTTTTGTAGAACGATCCAATGGAACCCATCTATGCCATATTTTTTGATAGCGGAACAAAAGAGACTTTTCCTATCCTGATTAGACGCTACCAAATGTCCTATCTTGCGCCTAGCCAGACCCATGACGGTCTTGCCAATATAAATCTTGTTGTTAGTTTTGTTGATTGCGGCATAGACAATGCACTTGTGTCGCGTATTGTCGTTAATTCTAAACGCAATAAGCAGATTCTTGACGACCTGTGGCCGTGCTCGCCTTACCGCTTCATAGGAAGGCTTTGGCCTTGGTGACATGCGGTAGTAGTCAGACACCTCATACGCCCACCCCTTCATCACGCCTTCCCCCTTCCCCGAATCAATCGGGAATGGTACGTAATGACTGCTAGGTGCGCAAGTGCCTAGGTCCACTCTTCACCTTCCTATGAAAGAAAATCCACAGCACGACCCCGACGAACGCCGCGACAAGTAGCAGCCCTGTAGTTGCCATCCCTGCGAGGAATGACAGCCAACACATCAGTTAGTTGGGAAATCTGGCGTTTCTGGCGTGATGCCTGCCTTGTTTTCTAGAGCTTGCAACCGTTCCAAAAGTGCTGCCATGCCAGCCTTAACTTCCGGCAATGACCCAGCCAACGATAGCGGGTTTTCTGTCTTGGAAATGGTTTCAACCAACTGGTCAAAGGCATTCATTACTTGTCGTCCTTCTTTGGCTCGGCTACCGGCGCGTCGGCAAACTTCTTTTCGAAGTACGCGCACACCTGATCGGCGAGCATGCGGTTTGCGTATCGTGCCGCGTCGCAGAGTTCTTTGGTGATTGCGGCGCGCTCATTGTCATTGAGCGTTACAATCTTGTCTGCGGCATTGGCAGTCATTACAAGCCATGGGAATAACGCTACTGCTACGATCTTTTTCATCTCATCCCTCTGTTTCTGCGACGATGCTGATTGCGTGATCTAGGTTCATATACGCCGTAGGGTCGTCATCCAGATCACGGAATGGCTCAAAGGCTATACGTGCCTTTGCCTTGGCGTATAGGCTTACAGACTGTCCTTCCCTACCCATGTCATCTAGGAGTTGGGACATCGAGTCTGATAGTTCTTTGATTTGTTTAGCGTAGACCATTAGGTTGGCGAGCACGCCAGTTGTGCGGAGATGAACCAGAGCATCAGGGATACTCGGTGATTGAATATAATTGTTGGTTGATCTGCGTCACCGGGCAATTGCTCGGGCAAGTGTAGACCGTCGTCTTGGTGCCCACGAGACCGTTCGGCCCGCCATCCTGATTGGCATTGAGAACCGTGATATAGCCAAGGCCTGGGTAAACGCCCGTCACCATGTAGGTCTCATCCGTGTTGCTGCAATCAGTGCCGCAGTTGAACTGGACGCCGAGACCAGGAAACATCATGCCGAGCAGCGCCGTCTCGTTTGCGGTGCACTGCCCCGGCACCGCACCCGGCGCGTTCGCGCACAAGTACACGACCCAGCTCTGCCCCTTGTACGTCCAGTTGAGCCCGGTCACGTTGCTGGTCGTGAGCGGCTGGCCGTAACTGTAGAACTTGTGCGAGCTATGGAAGAAAGCGTGGGTGAGCGAGCCGCTGTTCCAGTCGGGACCGAGGCTGTAAAAAACGTCGCCGCTCAATAGCGGATAAGAAATATTAGCGCTGGGGCTGATCGCGGGAAGCGTGCACGTCAACGGCGGGCCGCCAGTACACCCCATAGTAGTCGTGAGCGTCGTTGGCGTGATGCGGGGCGTCGAGTTAAGCGCCGGCCGCACACCCCACGCTTGACCGGAAGTCCAACCAACCGTCCGCATCGACTTGGAGTCCGAATTTTGTATCGGTACGAACGGGCTCACATCCCACGTTCCACATCCGTAGGCAGGTCCGCACCAGCTATAGTAATATTGCGTGAATGGGCCGCCGCCATTGGTGGAGACACGCATATTGGGCTTTAGGCCGACTTGCTGGAAGTCGAAGCGTTTGGTGTTCAGCACATCAATGATGATGTTGTTAGTACCCTGTGCCGAACTGATATTGCGGCCGGTGAGGTTTGTGGTTTGGACGTAAAAGGTCGGGAATGACTGCGCCGTCAGGAACGTCGATAGATTGGCAGCGGAGCATGGATAGGGAGAACAAGTTTCGTCCGGTCCATAGTTTAGCATGATGTTCTGGAGCCGCACGGTATTCGTCGCCGAACCGACTGCCTGATAGGTATCGGCGATCAACGTGGGCGGGACCTGGACCTCGATGTGTAGCCCATCCGCCGAGATGTTCCCGCCATAGAACAGCGTCACCTGTTCGGCAGTGTAGATCGTCGTCACAGCGGTTAGATCGGCTTGCAAGTCCGTTGCGCTCAGCGTGGCAAAGTTCTGCTGTCCCCACATCGGAAGTGTCTGGAACGTCGCGACCTGAGTGCTGGAATTATACGCTTTTAAGATCAATGGGACGACGCCATAGTAACTCGAAATCATCGTCCAGGTATTGTAATTGCAAAACAGGGAGCCAAGTGGCATTCCGATGTTGCTCGGCGCCGTTGCGCACACCGTCAGGTAGGAGTCGTTTCCGTCGCCATTGAGCGTGATTGTCGTGTTGAACGTAACGTTGTTGCCGCTGATGCTGAACGATCCGGTGCTTCCGACCGTAAAGCTGTTTGTCTTGCCGTTCGATCCGCAGGCGCCCGTGTCGCCGTGGCTTATCCGTACATCGCCGCCAACGACTGCGTAGTAGGCAATCGTTCCACAGATGTGCGAGTCCACGACCGAGTTTGTGAACACTTCATTGGTCGAGAACCAGATGCCAATACAGGCATTGTTGTTCCATACATTGCGAAAATAGTTCTCCGACCCCGTCGCTGAGATGCCGTCCGCACCGACCATGATGCTCGCGAAGACATCAGTTATTCTGACGTTCTCGATGGTCGTCCCAGATGCACCGTTGGTGCCGCTCGGGATCGCGATGCCGACACCACCGACGACCGCACCACCATTGGCACCAGCAACCGCTCCGCTGATCCCAGCAGGCGGAAGCCCGCAGTTGTATCGTTGCGCCGCGCTACCCGTCAGGGCAGCGGAGGCATAGATGTCAAGGTTCGAGACAGTGTGACCGTTGCCTGTGCTCGTCCACAGGATCGGGGCATTGTTGAATTGCGGGTGTAACGACGCCCCGTAGGCATTGCTCGGAAGTCCAGCAACTCCCGTCAGGGACGGCGTGACGCTACCGTTGGTCGGAGTGATCGTTGTCGAGGCCCAATGCGTCGATGACACTGATGGCGTGTTGCCGGTGTTGGTCCCTGCATCGAGCGAAACCCACGGAATGCCGTTGTAGCTGACGATGTAGTTCTGCGCGTAACCGACGCTGTTGCTCCATGCGCCGTTGAATGTGATGACGACATTGGATGCCGCGCCGCTTCCGGCTTGGCTCATTACAATATTCTTGCTGTCCGTGATGCTCGCGATGAAGGTGCCAGCTTGGATGTCAGTACCAGAAATCTGCATCCCGGCATAAAGGCCATTCGTTGTATCGCTGCCGCCGAGTACCAGGGCAGTCGTCGCGGCAACGGTCGAATTTGCACTGGTGACGTAACTGACCTTGCCGCGCAGGTTTCCGGGTGGGTCATCGAAGATCGGTTGCGTCGTCTTGTAGACGCCGGCTGGGATATAGACCTTACCGCTGGTAAAGCTGGAGCAACCCATGCCAGTACCGAATGAGCAGTCAATTGCTGCTTGGATTGCAGCGGTTGAGTCCGCACTGCCACTAGGATCGATGCCGCTGAACTCAAGGACGTTGATGCCATAGTCGGTGAAGCGATTGTAGTCGCCCCGGCAAAGACTGCCGCCCGTCAAGCAGTAGGTGAACGACGACCAGTTCGTGTTCGCGAGCGCCCACCGCACACTGACGCTGTGCAAGTCAAGCGCCAGCACCAGCACGGCGAACAGCGCCGCGCCAATGAACGCATGAACGATCCGCTTCATTGCGCGACTATACATCCACCGCTGCCATCAAGAATGAGCCCGCCACTGCCGTCGAGTAGGCAATTCGCGCCACCGCCTAAGATGCCGTGCACCCATGCTGACGCTGAGATTGAGAGGCCAGTGACAACCACAATGGCTACGACAATGCGTTTTAGCATGTCGAACTATCCGCAAGCCAATAAAGTCGTTGATTATGGCACATCTTGGCGGCTTGCGACCCCGCACCTGTCGTAAACGCTGAGTTCCAAACACCAGCTTCGGTCAGTTGGTAACTGGCCGCGCCGCTATTACCAAGTAATATATGACCACCGCTAGTTATGCCTGATGTTCCTGGTGTGTTTTCCGGCGTGTCAGTACCATCCACATCAAAAACACTTGATGTACCACTCAAAATGGCTTGCAGGGCATGAAAAGAACTATCTGATGCCGTCGCGGCCTTGAAAGCCGATCCGGCATACATTTGGACGGTATTTGCCGCTTTATATTCAATGATATTATTGATGCCGCTATCCGAAGCAATATATTGCTCCGTGGTAAACGAACCCGTTCTAACCGACATAATTGAATAAGTTAAAGGCTGTGCTGCGGTTGGAATGACTTGACTTACTGATGTGAGAGTTAGAGCAGTTCCGACAAAACTTATACAAGACAACGTAGTATTAACGCAATTCAAAGTAAGGGTCGGCCGGTTTGCGTTAACCGGCCTATATATATCACACGCTGCGCTGTTGCAGTTCGTATTGCCACTTTGATCGTAAAGCTTCTCGACATTGCAGGCCAGGGCGCACGTCGTCAATAATGGCGAACAGGCATTTCCGGTGACAAAAGTACAGGCGCTTGCGCTTACGACCGCAGAAATGACGCCGCCAGTGGAACACTGAAGACGAGTGCCGGTCGTATTTCCTGTGGCAGAGTCCGTGATGTCAACGACATTCCCGGAATAGGTCGCTGTATAGCAGCGCAGGCCCCACCACATATAAGCGCCGCTGACGACATCGCCTGGCCCCGAATAGGACGCGACTACCGGATCAAGTGCCCCGCGATCAAGAAACACACCGGGAGGAAACCCGCCTATCTGCTGCGCGTGGGCAAGCGCCGCAAGGCCGAGCGCCAATAAAACAGCAGCGATGCTGCGCGCAATCATTTATAGGCTTCCTCGGGAGCGGCATTAAATGGCCGACAAATCCTGAAAACTTCCCTTAGATCGTGCTGGGCAGATTCGTTGAGTTGTCCCCTCCAACTAGGCGTCAACCACATTGCCATAATGTAGCCGCAGGCATTCGATCCTGCTGCCTCGCGTTCCTTTAATGGAGCGGCGACATACCGCGCCCCGGCAGAGCCGAGCATGAACGCAATTACAAAGATGATAATGTATCGGATCATGTGAACTTGCCTACACAGACGACCGAGAGACCTGCGCCTGTCGTGATCTTCCACGCCCCGCTAACGCTCTTAGCCCCGACCGGAATTGTCCACGGAACCAAATTTGAAAGGGCCGATGTGCCGCCAGGGAAGGAATAAATGGCAGTTGCATTGTCGGTAATCGTAAACACCCCGGTCGTGGTTGATGTCGGGATCACGGTGCAATGAGAGAGATAGTCACCCGTCGCACCACCACCGCCGCCAGTCAAAGCGGTTATCCCCGTTGAGGCTGCCTGAGTTTGATAGAAATTGGCACCATTGATGACGTTTAAGTTGTTCGTATTTGCTGCCGTGTCCTTTAGATCGATGCGGACGCCACCACTCGCTGGCGAAATGCTAAGAGCCCACAAATCCCCCGTAGTTGCTGTTGGAGCATTTGTTGAAGCGAGACCCATTACGGGAACAAATGTCTGCGCGGAATATGCAGCACCCTGAGCAACGGCACCAGCCACCGTAAGGGCAGTCATCGATGCAATGCCCTGAACAGTCAGTACATTAGTGGAGGCAGTTCCTGCACTACCGTTGTTCTTGCCAAGATCGACATACAGATTGCCGTATAAGTTACCCGTACCAGCATTTGTCGTACCAGTTGTGTACGGAGTGATTGTATTCCATGCCGTCACATTATATAATGGAACAGCCGACTCCACCGCTGCGAGTACCGCAGAGTCAAGAACATGCATCTGTCTATCGTTCGTAAGACGAACCGTACCTTGCTGCCCGCTGGTAAGCGCCTGGGCACTATCGTTAAAAACACCGCCTGTCGGGGTGAATTGAGATGTACCAGCAGTCCATGAAGCCTCATCGGTTACTGCAAGGCCACTTCCACCAGACCCACCACCGCCACCTGAACCACCCCCACCACCACCCGCCCCGCCAGCCAGGACAACAACGTTACTTGCGGAACCAGTTTGGTCAATACAGGCTCCAAAGGTATTTGCGCCAACGGTAAACCCTAGACTGCCACCTGACGGAATTTGGTTCTCATTAGTCGTAGCTGTTGCAGACCCAACCCCCAACGTGCAACTAACCGTAGTTGTACCAGTATTATAAAAAATCACCGATGAACCTGCCGGCAATGCAACCGATGCTGATGAACCCGTAGCCGTGAGCGTCGCAAACGCTCCATTCGGCGCAAACGGCAATGGAATGACCGGAATTGCTTCCTGCCCATAGGAAAATGATGCCGCACTTAAGAATGCAGCTATGGCAATCCAAAATTTAAGCATTAGCCAGCCCCAGCTTGCAGGAAGCGCACTCTAATTTCGCCGGTTCCTGAATTTATGAGCACACGAGACGCGGTAATTGGTCCCGTGGAAATAGCGTCAATATTATTGCTTGCGCCAGTGATGATTGGATCATTGAATGGTAGCGGATAGGTTGCGCTAGCCCTTAGATTGTTCGGATCATCGTAGGTGTGCTGTACCGTGAAGTTGACAGCGCCAGACACAAGTTCCACCGCCATGCCCAAATTCATTGGCGAGTAACCACGCCAGTTGAATGTCCACCATTGAGACGAACCGACACCGTTAGTCCCAGCGGTGGCTCCGGTGATGCTACCGACCGGGGTAATGCTCGATACCGTCACAAAATCCATGTTGGACTGGACTGCACCACTTACACCAGTGATAGTCTCGCTAATCGTGGCACCGTTGGTGTTCGTGCCAACAATGGTGAACGTCGTATCTGAGCCTGAGTATGCAATGACAACACGCCGGCCAATTGCACTATTTGCCGCCGTAGCGGTGTCGATCGTCGCCAAGCCAGGGAAGACAATGGTATCGCCACTGCCAATGCCCACAGACCCCGCAACTGGAGGCCAGATAGTTACTGAGGTTGCGCTAACAGCTTGGACGGTCGTACCCGCAACAAGCGCGCCAGAGGTCGTGGTGTCTGTAATGGTCTGCCCAACAACAACTCCAGTTGTTGCCGTCATTGGGATAACCACCGCGCCTACGGCGGCAGCGGCACTAGAGGTCGTGGAAAGGTAGTTGGTGTAGTTGCTGCCGTTCAGGACGAACGCATTGCCGCCGGTCACAGACTGTGAGGCCGCAATGCCTGCGGAATGTGCGGTGGCGAGTTGCTTGGTAAAGGTGACATGCGTACCCATTCTATGTCACCTCATTTTCTGCGTGACGGACGATCGCCTCTGGACTTAGAGGGTTCGCCTTCCACATGAATTGATGGGTAGCGACGACGGACTTTAGCTTTGATCGTCGCTAGTTGTTCGGGAGAAGCATTTTGAGCCCCACGCGAAAGCGCATTACGGGCTCGATTCTCTGTGTCAAGCGGATACTTCCGCTGTTCCGGCAGTGCAAAGGTCGAAGAGGGGAGTTTGTTTCTCTGTGCTGCCTTCAACTTCGCCACTCGTCCTCTCCAAATACCTTGCCATTTTTCTTAGTAGGGAGGGGTTATCCTTGGCAAGTCCAAGCGCCTTGTTGCAAGCATTACACAGCCACCCACGGAAATGACCATGCTTATGACAATGGTCGAATACTGTCTTTTTCACAGGCTCGTTACAAATATCACAGACTGTCGGCCTTGGTCGTCCTGCTACTGCGGCTAACTCGGCTTCTATTCTTGCCTTGCGCCTAGCCTTTGACTGTTGATAGCCTTCTGTATTGTACCGTCTTCTAGCCCGTTCTCTTTCAGCCTTTTTGAGCCTATCAGCGTGCTTAGTAGCAAATCGCTTTCTAGCCTCTTTGACCTTCTCAGGATTCTCAGTACGCCATTTTTTCTTTTGTTCCCTAGACTGTGCTAGGTATCGTTCTCTGTTATCGGCCCGCCACCTAATCCTGTCCTCTTCACAGCACTTGAGACATTGGCCAGTAGAAGTCTTACGTTCGACAGTGTGTCCCCTAGAACACGGTTTGCCCGTAAAATATCTTTGTTGACCTGTACGTTTTGCCTCTTGCCTTGCAAGGCGAGGATGTCCTATAAATGCGTCAGCCATTTCGGGTGCCTCCAACACTCGGGATCGGTCAGGGCCGAGTATAGCACGCCAATGCTTGCTCGGCCCGAACTTTGACGCTTATCCCCGACTACATTACTTTGTCGGCGCCGTCCTCACCAGTTTCTCCGGGAGTAACATGCTTCACCTTGGCTGCGGTGGTCAGTGGCGACTTGTCTGCGCCCATGCCTTCGCCACGGAGACGGCCACCACGGGCACGCTTCGGGCGATCCATACGCATCTTGGACTTCTCGCCTTCACCGTGAACTCGTCCGCCCTTCTTCTTCTCTTCGGCCTCATGCGCGGCGTTTTGTTCACCGCCTGCGTTCCAGACTTGCTTGACTGGACCGCCGTTAGCCTTCATCTTGTGTCGTGCTCTGCTCATATTACTTCCTTCACCCGGCTCCGTGGGCTCGGCGATATGTAAAATCCTGCATATCGTCAGGGAAAATTGTTACGTGCTCAAAATTACGTGGTCTGGTTCAGCATCACGCCAGGATTGGTCTGGTTTATAGCTGGGTTGTTGAGGTACAACACATCGCTGATTGAAGCTTCCCAATGTGTTATACCAACCGCGAGACAATCGCGCATTTTGAATAAACCACCACCAGCAGTAAGCAACGCCGCCGAGGTCATGGCGGTACCACTTGACTTTACATCACTTAGGAAATCGCAGCGATCAAATGAGGTATAGCGATCAATGCTGGTAGATGTTGCCGTGTAGAGATGGCATGCTGCGGCACCACCGGAACTTAGCCAAGCCTCAAATTCGCAATCAATGAAGTGATTACGTGGAGTCCCGCCAGCAAATTCAACAGTATAGTTTGTTACTGTGCGCTGTACGGTATCCAAGCCAAAGACACAGTTACGATACGTGCTTTCGCCAGTTGATCCAGTCACGTGAAGCGCGCGTGCTCCGGTGTTACCCGCAGTGCCCGCTCCCGCAAA
>Ga0326727_10023840_pt1 | contig 11634 bp, 9 predicted proteins | sample MB2enrmetagenome_FD_207643 | JGI IMG/M metagenome (GOLD analysis project Ga0326727, IMG submission 207643) | Lab enriched peat soil microbial communities from McLean, Ithaca, NY, United States - MB29MY | ecosystem: Environmental > Terrestrial > Soil > Wetlands > Peat | place: USA: New York... | reverse complement strand
CCCGCGAAGTGACCGCCTTTTCTTCAATCCGCAATCCACAATCCGCAATTAAACATGTTCTCTTTTTCAGTCAGGCGGACATATATAAGTGAAGCAGATGCTGACACTTGACGACAGGCAATTGTTGGAGGCATACGCGGCCCGAAGCTCCGAAGAGGCCTTTTCCACCCTCGTATCACGCTATCTCAACCTCGTCTATTCGGCGGCGTTGCGGCAGGTCGGCAACCGGCAGGAAGCGGAGGAGATCACGCAGGCGGTTTTTTTGGTGCTGGCCAGGAAGGCGAAAAGCTTGGGCCAGGGAACCGTCCTTTCCGGCTGGCTCTACCAAACCGCGCGCCTCACCGCGGCCAATTCGCTCCGGCGCGAAATTCGCCGCCAAAACCGCGAACAGCAAGCCTATATGCAATCCAACTTGAACGAACCGGAGCCGGACCATTGGGAACAGATCGGCCCTTTGCTGGAGCAGGCCATGGCCGGTTTGAGCGAGGCCGACCGCAATGCCATCGTGCTGCGCTATTTTGAAAACAAACCGTTGAAGGAGGTCGGCGCCGCCCTGGGCGCAACCGACGATGCCGCCAAAATGCGCATCAACCGCGCCCTGGAAAAACTGCGCGCGTTTTTCCTCAAACGCGGCGTCACTCTTTCGGCCACGGGCCTGGGCGCGGCCATTTCCGCGCATTCCATCGAAGCCGCGCCCGCCGGACTTTCCATCGCTGTGGTCGCCGCCGTCTGCCAGGGTTCGGCCTTGACCGCGTCCACATTAACCCTGGCGAAAGGAACCCTCAAACTTATGGCCTGGACAAAACTGAACATCGCCGCCGGCGTCGCCGCAGCCGCCGTCATTGCCCTGCAATGGGGCAAAATCGAATCTCAGAAAGTGGAATTCACCTCCTTGCAACGCCAGCTTCAGCAGGCTGCGCTCCAAAGCGACAAACAACTGGCCGCCATCAAGGATCTGGAAACACGGGACGAGACGATGGCCCGCTCGCTTCGCAACATGGTGGCCCAAACCACCCAGTCCGCCGCGCGCAAACCCGCAGCCCCCGTTCCGGCTGTTGTCGGCAATCCCCCCGGCGTTCCTTCCCAAGGGAAAACCTCCGGCAGTGTGTTGGCAAACCTGTTGAAGGACCCGGACATGATGAAAGCGATGGTGGAGCAACAAGCACAACTGCTCAAAACAGAATTCGCCCCGCTGGTCAAACAACTCAACCTGAAGCCCGAACAGGGCGACGCCTTCTACAAGCTGCTCACGGACAACGTGACCAACACCATGCTGCAAAGCCTGGCGATGATGGAAGGGGCCAAGGACCCCGACGCCGCAATCGCAGCGGCCAACGCGGAAAAAAACATGCAAGACCAGATGCGGTTGTTGCTCGGTGACAGCGGCTATTCCCAGTATCAGGAGTTTCAGGCGACTCTTTCCGACCGCATGATATTTGAGCAAATGCAGGCAAGTTTCACCGACGATCCGCTGACCGGCGATCAACAACAGCGCCTGCTTCAGATCATGATCAACGAACGGAAAAACCCTGCCAACGGCATGGACCCCGGCACGGGGAAGCCGGCTTTCCCCGCGGCCACCCGCGCCGCCCAAATGGAACAAGCCCTTCAAATCCAAGACCAGATCAACCAACAGGTCTATCAACAAGCCACCCAGTTTCTTACTCCCAACCAACTTCAAACACTTGCCAATACCCAATCCAATCTTCTCAGTCTGACCAGGGCGAGTTTGCCCATGATGCAAAAAATGTTTGGAACAGAATCCAACGCCGAGCCCGGCGGCCAGTGAGGGGGAGCGCGAGGACGGCTTGGATGGTGGGGCGAGACTCTGTCGAGCCGTGACATTTTCCAGGCAAATCGAGTTACGGCTCGACGGAGTCTCGCCCTTACCCCATCGCCACCGACCCATTGCGTCAGACCAGCTTTTTGTATCTCTTGTCCTCCGCCAGTTTCTTGACCAGCTCCTTGACTTTCTGCGCCTGGCTTTTGTGGGCCAGCAGCACCGCGTCGTCCGTCTGCACCAAAATGGCGTTGCGCAGCCCCACCACCGCGATGGGCGTCCGGTTCTTCGTTCTAGCATCAAATATAATGTTCCCCTCGGCTCCGACGCCGATGAAATCGCCCGTCGCGCAGTTCCCCTCCGCGTCCGCCGGCAAATGCCGGCCCAGCGCGGTCCAGGAGCCTGCATCGTCCCACGCAAAGGCGCCGTCGGCCGCCACCACGTTCTGCGCGTGCTCCATCAGCGCGTAGTCAATGGAAATTTTTTGCAGCGCGGGATATTCCTTCGCCAGAACTTTGTCCAGCCTGGGAGTGCCGGCCGCCTGGAACCAGCGCCGGCAGGCCGCGGCCAGTTCCGGCTGATGCTTCTCCAATCCTTGCGTGATGGTGACGAACGACCAGACAAACATCCCCGCGTTCCACCGGTACTGGCCGCTGCTCACATATTCCTGCGCGCGGTCAAAGTGCGGTTTCTCCACAAACTGTTCCGCCTTGAAAAAGGCGGTCTTGTACGGCTTGGCCCCGTGCGGCGGGGGCAGGACATGGCCCACGCGAATGTAGCCGTACCCGGTCGCCGGCTCGGTCGGCTGGATGCCGATGGTCACCATCACCTGCCCGCGCCCGGCCAGGTCAAAACAATCGGCCAGGACCTGCTGAAATTTCTTCTCTTCCGCAATGACATGATCGGCCGGGAGGACCGCCATGACCGCGCTGGTGGAGCGCTGCCCCGCAATCGCCGCGCCGAGCGCGACGGCGGCGCAGGTATCGCGCCCCACCGGCTCGGCGATGACGTTCCGGGCGGGGAGCTTGGGCAGTTGCTTGCGCACGGCGCCGGCCTGCGCCGCGTTGGTGATGACCAGGATATTGTCCAGCGGCGCCAGCGGCAGCACGCGGTCCACGGCTTGCTGGAGGAACGAACGCCCGCCGAGCAAGGTGAGGAGGTGCTTGGGCGTTTTTTCGCGGCTGACCGGCCAAAACCGTTCCCCGCGCCCCCCGGCCATGATGATGACAAACCGCTCGCTGTCCTGTTTTGATGCTTTCACAAATAATTCGGGCGCCGGCTAAACTGCTGCCAACCGGCCTAGCCCGGATATTTCATATCCCTGGCGGAACATGCCACACCCTGAATGGTAGGGCGGCGCTGCCGCGCCGCCCTGAATTAGGGCGAAGCAGCAGCTTCGCCCTACCAGACTGTGAAATATCCGGGCTTGGACTTCACGCGCCGGGTTCAACAATGTTTAAACAAACCATCCTTTCGCATATTGCCTCATGCAAATTCGGAGGCAAGACCTCGCGCCACCGAAACGCGCCCGCCTCAGCCATCACGGCCCGGTGTGAGCGCGGTAGAAGACGTGCCGGTTGGTGGTGTTTGCCGAATCGCTCACCTGGACGACACCTGTGGCGTTGGTGGTGGCGAGCAAGGTCTGCCACTGGTTGGCGAGAGGGGGGGCGTTGGTGTTATACTGAATGACCAGGCTCTGCCCGGCGGCCGACGTCACGTTGAAGCTGAAGGTGTGGCCGCTCCACGACGCGTTGGTGAGGATCACCGGCGTTGTCGTGCCACTGGTGGTGGTTAGGTTGAATTCGGTGGCAGCGTACCGATAGGCCGCCGTGGTGTAACCGGCGGAAACGGTGTTGGTGGGGAGAATGAGGTGGTAGAAACTGATGAAGGAGTCGTAATTGCTGCCCGGCTGGAGGGTGTTGGCCGGTATTGTCACCGAAGTGGCCGTGCCGGCCAGCGCGTTGGAAGTTCCTGGCGGGGCGGTGCTGAAAGCGCTGCCAATGAACACATAAACAAAATCCGTGGCCGTCCCGCCCCCAAAGGAGTCCCACGTCAGCGTAAATGCTTGGGCGGGATTGACCGACTGAGCGGCGGTGTAATTGCTGATCTGCGGCGCGCCGGGCTGAAGCAAGGAGGCGGGCAGGTTGACCGTCACCTGCTCATTGGAAGTGGCGGCGGCCAGCGTGAAGATGTAATTGCCGTTGCCATAGGTGTTGGTCAGAATGGCCTGATTGGTATCGCTGGCGGTCAAGAAGAATTGACCGGGATCAACCGCTTCCTGGAGCAAGTTCGACACGCTGGCGCTCGGCAACTCCAGTGTGGCGGAGAGGGCGCTTTGATTGGAGGACAGGGTGACGTCGGCAAAAAAGAGAAAGGGAGGAATGTTCGTGTCAAGCGTCGGCGCCCCGGCGGAGGCCTGATCGTAGTATATGGCCTCGCCGACGGCAAAGGCTGTGTACTGGTTGGTGCCAGAAACGCCGTTCCCGCTTCCCGTCGTGCTCGTGGTGAAGGTTCCCTCCGGCGTTCCACCCAGCGAGGTTCCGTCCGGGCTCTGGCCGCTGACGAGCCAGATAATTGTGGCGCCAGCCGGGAAGGCCGGACTGGGGGTGCAACTCAAAACGGTATTCCCGGCGCTCCAAACCGGGGATGTCGTCAGCATGGCGAAGGGGCTCTCATTATAAAATGTGGCGGTGGTGGCGGTGGTATCCATCGCTTCGCTGAAGGTGAAAACCACTGCCGCCGTGGTCGAAACACCCGCCGCCCCCGTGGCGGGGACCGTCGAGACGATGGTGGGTTGGGCCTGGGCGCGAGTGAAAGCCAGCAGAAAAGTGATCAGCGCCAGCCGGCCAACCGAGTGACCGCCAGCCATCCCACGGAGATTAAATCGCATTTTCATAGAAAGATTTGGCATCCGGCTGGCGCATCCCGGCGCCCGCCGCCAGCCCGCAACGCCTGCCATGGCCACGGGACGGCTTGCGGCATTATCACGCCACCCTTAACGCTGGAACGACCTCAGCGGTTGAAGCTGCGCCACGCCATTAAGTTCAGCAACAAGCTGTTAGAATATCCTGGAACAGAAAAATGTCAACACCAGGCCCCGCGCCCCGAAGCGGGTCCCAGGGCCGCTCTAAAGTCTGGAAAGCTGTGCCGCCACCGTCGCACGCCGGCGGCATAAAAAGTCGGCGGCGGATTGCCATCCGCCGCTACACCTGCGCACCGTGGCGGCTTTCGGCAGAAAGCCGCTGAACTTCCATGCCCCTGGTGGTTTCGAGGCAACCTTAGAGCAGCCCTGAAGCGGGTCCAAAATCAGCCTAAAAAAGCGCTTGCGCCGCGCCGGACGGCGGCCTATATTCCCCGTTCTTTTTGAAAAGACTGATTTATGCGAAGACCCAGAGGCATTAAAACGAAGAAGTCGGTGGCCAAACGATTCAAAATCACCGGCACCGGCAAGGTGATGCGCATGCGCGCGGGCAAACGGCACTTGCTGCAAACCAAAAGCCCGAAACGCCGGCGCCATCTCGGCACGTCCAAACAGGCGGACCCGACGGACGCTTACCGGATTTTGCAGAATCTGCCGTTCAGCCATTGACCCAGCCGAAAAACCATTTTCCACGGATTTACCATGCGTGTCACCAATTCTCCCGCTTCCCGCAAGCGCCGCATGCGGATGATCAAAGCCGCCAAGGGCTTCCGCGCGCGCCGCTCCAAACTCTATCGCTACGCCTCCGACGCGGTGGATCACGGACTGCAATACGCCTATCGGGACCGCAAAACCAAGAAGCGCAATTATCGCAAGCTCTGGCAGGTGCGCATCAACGCCGCCACGCGCGCCGCCGGCACGACTTACAGCCGCTTCATGGAGGGTCTCAAGGCCGCCCGGTGCGCGCTGGATCGCAAGGTGCTGGCGGACCTGGCCGCGACGGACAGCGCGGCGTTCGCCGGATTGGTGCAATTGTCGCAGAATGCCTTGAAGGCCAAGACGGGCGCAGCCAAGACGGCCTGATGTCTCTTGTTGACGATATTGAAGGGCTGAAGGAGGCGGCGCTGGCCGAGTTGAAGGCGGCGGCCGACCTGGCGGGCTTGGAGCAGGCCAAGGGGGCCTGGCTGGGGCCGCATGGGAAATTGACCGCGCTGATGAAACAGCTCGGGGCCTTGCCGAGGGAGGAGCGCCCGGCCGCGGGCAAGACGATCAATCAAGCCAAAGTGGAATTGGAAGCGGTCCTGTCGGAGCGCCGCCGGGACCTGGAACTGAAATCCGCGCTGCCCGCGGCACGGACCGATTTTACTTTGCCGGGACGCCGCCGGCCGCTGGGCAAACTGCATCCGCTGACGCAGGTGACGGAGGAGATCGTGCGCAGTTTTCGGAAGATCGGTTTTGCGGTGGCGGACGGGCCGGAGGTGGAGAGCGAGTATTATTGTTTCGACGCGCTGAACACGCCGGAGGATCATCCGGCGCGCGACACGCAGGACACCTTTTATTTGAACGGCGCGGGCGGACAGCTTCTGCGCACCCACACCTCGTCGGTGCAAATCCGCCTGATGAAAAAGCAGGCGCCGCCGGTGCGGATCGTGGCGCCGGGGCGGGTCTATCGGCGGGACACGCCGGACGCGACGCACAATCCGACGTTCCACCAGATCGAAGGATTGTACGTGGACCGGGAGGTGACGGCGGGGGACTTGAAAGGAACGGTGGAGTACGTGTTCCGGCAATTGCTGGGGGAGGAGACGCGAATCCGATTTCGTCCGCATTATTTTTCGTACACGGAGCCGAGCTTTGAAATTGACTTTTCCAACACGCTGACCAAAAGGATGGGCAAGGAATGGCTGGAAATCGCCGGCTGCGGCATGGTCCATCCGCAGGTGTTTGAGAACGTGGGGTACGATCCGGAGATCTGGACCGGATGGGCCTTCGGATTTGGCATCGAGCGGATTGCCATGATTCGTTACGGCATCCCCGACATCCGCCTGTTTTACGAAAACGATGCGCGGTTCCTGCGGCAATTTTAACACGGGCGGGCGTTGTTTTGTCTTGCCATCCGGCTGCAACGGGGCGAAAAGATACCCGGCAACCTCAGATGGCCGAAAAATTAAAGATTCTCGTGGTGGAAGACGAGCCGAGCCTGCGCCTGCTGGTGCGCAAGGTGTTGGAGCGAAACGGCTATGAGGTGATGGAGGCCGCCTCGGGCGTCGCCGCGATGGAATTGTGGGACCAGGCCAAGCCGCATGTGGATCTTCTCCTGACCGACATGGTGATGCCGGACGGGATGAGCGGGCGGCAATTGGCCGAGCGCCTCAAGGCCGACAACCCGGGCCTGAAGGTCCTTTACACCTCGGGCTACAGCACCGATTTGCTGGGCAAGGACCTGAACTTGCGGGAGGGGACTAATTTTCTGCAGAAACCTTATCCGCCGTCCAAGCTGATCCAAACCGTCCGCAACGCCCTCGGGATCGTTTGACCTGGCGCCGCCGCCAAGGCCCGCCCTTATGTCCAAGAAGAATTCCCCGGCCTCCAGGCGCGCCGCCGTCATGGTCTTTGGCGTCGGATCCTTCGCGCACAGCCTGGGCCAGACGCTCAAAGAGGCCGGGGCGGAAGTCTCCACTTATCTGACGCGCAATTACGGGCATTTTGCGCCGGAGCTGGCCGGGCCGGTGTATTCGCGCGAGGCCTTTCCCAATCCCTGCCCGCTGCTGGCGCGGCGCCGGGTGGATGTGGTGATCCCGCAGTCCATTGATTGGGCGCAGGCGCCGTGGGCGGAGGAATTGGAGCGCAGCGGCGCGGGCCTGTTCGGCCCGACCGGGGAGGCGATGAGAATTGAGCGGGAGCGGGATTACGCGCGGAAACTGTGCGCGCAATTCCGGGTTCCGTTTCCCAAGGCGTTCGTGGCGGCCAATCGGTTGGAGGCGGAAAAAATCGTGGCCAAACATCCGCGCCCTTTTGTCATCAAGAATCCGCTTTGCTCGCCGACCAGTCCGGTCCACACCATCCTGTGCGAGACGGCGGAAGACACGCGGGCGTGGCTCCGGCAGGTCAACTATGCGGAGGGGGTGTTTTTGCAGGAATACATAGGGCGGGCGGAGGCGGGGCACATCGCGCTGGTCAGCGGCGGGGAGATTTATTCGCTGGTCACCAATCAGGAATACAAACGCGCCTTTCATGGGAACATGGGGGTGATTGCCGGAGCGCCTTTGGGCGGGCTGGTGGAGAAGGACCCCGGCGACAAATACGGCCTGGCCCGCCAGTTGTTGCATCCCCTCCTGCCGTGGTTTCGCAAGGTCCAGTACCATGGGCCGGTCCAGGCCACCGCCGTCCGGCGCGGCGGCAGGTGGTTTGTCATCGAATACAATATCCGCATCGGTGTCACTTCCGGACCAATGATCTTGCGGATGCTGCGCAATCCGCTGGAAACGGTGCTGGGCACGGCGCGGAACGAGAAATTGGAGCCGCGGTTTCGCGAAGGATTGGACTTTGGCTGCTCGCTCACGCTGGCCGGCTACGGCTACCCGTTCACCCAGGTCAGCGGGCCGCGCCTGCCGCTGGATGTCGCCGGGAAATTCGACTGCGATGTCTGGTGGAACGAAGTGGCGGGCGGGCCGGGCGGGCGGCTGACGGCCACCGGCCAGCGCATCGCGGACGTGGTGGCGCTGGGGGCGACGCTGCAAGGGGCGGTCGGCAAGGCCTACGAGAACATCCGCAAAATCCGCGTCCTCTCCAGCTACTACCGCGCGGACATCGGCCAGAGCCTCTGGCCGCCAGGGCGCGAATAGATTTTGAATCCGGTGCCGTATGCGCATTCTGATTGTGGAAGACGACGAGAAGACCGCCCGCGCGCTCGCCTCGGGATTGGAGCGCGGCGGATTCTCCACGGCCACGGCGCATACCGGGGAGGAGGGCTTTTTCCTCCTGAACGCCGGGACGTTCGACTTGGTGGTGCTGGATTGGATGTTGCCGGGGCGGTCGGGCATTGAGATTCTCAAGACCCTCCGTTCGCGAGGCAACAAAACTCCCGTGCTTTTGTTGACGGCGCGGGATGCCGTGGACGACCGGGTGCTGGGTCTGGAAAGCGGGGCGGACGATTATTTGGTCAAACCGTTCGCCTTCGCGGAATTGGCGGCCCGGATTCGAACCTTGCTGCGCAGAACCGGACCCGGCGAACCGTTCAAGAAAACCATCGCCGATTTAGTCGTGGATTTGGAGGCGCGCCGCGCCTGGAGGACCAATCAGCCGATCGAGCTTACCCCTCGTGAGTATGACCTGCTGGTCTTCCTCTTGCGGCAACCGGGCCAAGTCGTTACCCGCGAGATGCTGGCCAAAGAGGTCTGGCGCGAAGCCAATCGCCTCACGCCGCTGGACAATGTGATTGACGTTCATGTGGCGCATTTGAGGCGCAAAGTGGATGAAGGCCATGACATCAAGCTCATTCACACCATTCGCGGCGTGGGTTTCGTGCTGCGCGAGGAGGCGAACGGGTGAAGGCATGGTGGCAGCGGCGCCCTTTGCGGGTGCGTTTGGCCGTTTGCAACGCGGTTGCGGCGGGGACGGCCGGGGCGATTTGCGCCGCACTGGGAGCCGCGCTCGGCATCTGGAAACCGGCAAATCTTCCCGATCTGCTTGCCGTCCTGGCTTTGCTCTGGGCCGGCGGGATGGTGATTCTCGGCGTGGGCGCCTGTTTTATCGCCCGCCGGATGCTTGCGCCGCTGGAGGAGTTGGTCGCGCAGACCAGGCGTTTGTCGGCCAAGGGCTTGAGCCGGCGCCTGCCCGTGATAAACCCTGATGATGAAGTCGGGCAGTTGGCTGCGGGGCTGAACGCCATGCTGGAACAGCTCGAAAGCTCCTCCGCGGAACTGGACCGGCTGACGGCGGATGTTTCGCATGAACTGCGCACGCCGCTCACCGCCATGCGGGCTGTCGGTGAAGTGGCTTTGCGCGAGCGCAATCCGGCCATTCTCCATGACGCTGTCGGCAGCATGCTGGAAGAGATCGTCCGCATGAACCAGCTCATGGACCGGCTCCTGCTGCTGACCCGGGCCGATAACGGCGAAATCCCGCTGCAAATGGAGGCCGGGCTGGTGCGCCCGGTGCTGGTGGAAGTGAACGACGCGTTGAGCCTGGTGGCCGGGGAAAAGCAGCAGCCGCTTCAGACCGAATGCCCGGACCACTTGCTGGCGGTCTTCGATCCCGCCCTGCTTCGGCTGGCCCTGATGAACCTGACCCAGAACGCCATCCGTTACAGCCCCGCCGGGAAACCCATCAAGCTGCGCGCCTTCGCGGAGCAGGAGGACGTCGTCGTCGAGGTCGCCGACGAAGGCCCCGGCATCGCGCCCGAGCATCAACAGAAAGTTTTTGAGCGGTTTTACCGGGTGGACAAAGCGCGCTCCCGGGCGGATGGCGGAGTGGGCTTGGGACTGGCCATCGTCAAGTGGTCGGTCGAGAGAATGGGGGGACAGGTGGAACTGTCCAGCGAAATTGGACGCGGCAGCGCATTTCGCATCCGCTTGCGCATGATCCGCAGTTGAACTGGCGTTCCAGGCCCATTTCCCGGAGGGGAATCCTTAAGAATTCTTCAGGAAGTTTTCAGTAACGCTCCACGCTCTCCGTCAGGTATGAGATTACCATGTATTGGATCAGCAAGTTGCTTCATCAAATCCGCCGCTTCAACCGCCGGACGCTGATCTTCCTTGCCGCCTTGGGACCCGGCATTATCACGATGATTGCCGACAACGACGCCGGCGGCATCTCCACCTACGCGCAGACGGGAGCCAAGACGGGGTTTAATTTGCTCTGGGCCATGGTCATTCTGGTGCCCATGGCGTATTACGTGCAGGAGATGACCGTGCGGCTGGGCGCGGTGACCAAGCGCGGTCACGCGGAGGCGATCTTTGATGGATTCGGGAAATTCTGGGGGTGTTTTTCCATTTTCGATTTGGCAGTCATCAACTGGTTGACGCTCGTCACCGAATACATCGGCATGACGCAGGCGATGAGCCTGTTCAACATCCCGCCGTGGGTCACGTTCTTCAGTGTCACCGCGCTGCTCACCGGCATCGTGATCACCGGGCGTTACTGGACATTCGAGAAAATCACGCTCTTTTTCTGCCTCTTCAATCTGGTCTATATCCCGGCCGCCATCTGGGCGATGCACACCGGGAACGTCCAAGAGGGCTGGAGCGCGGTGGGGCAGGGTTTCTACAATCCGAGTTTCAAACTGCGCATGTCGGGCGTGGCTTTGCTGACCCTGATCATGGCGAACATCGGCACGACCATCACGCCGTGGCAGATTTTCTTCCAGCAATCCGCCGTGGTGGACAAGGGGATGGATGTGAAACAGATCAAATACGGACAATTCGACACCTTCTTCGGTTCCTTCATGACCTGCGTGGTGGCGGCGTTCATCATCATCGCCACGGCCGGCGTCTTCTACTTCAACCCGTCCAATCCCACCCCCGCGACCCTGGCGGCGGACAGCGCGGCCAACCACACCACCACCGGTCCCTGGTCGAAGGTGGATCCCTCCTTCCACAGTTGGCAGGATGTGGATTCGGCCGCCAAGACCGCCGCCGCCATGCCGGCGGTCATGCCCGGCAGTTCCCACTTGGGCCAGTGGGCCAGGCTGCTCGTCGCCATCGGCCTGTTCGACGCCGGGTTGCTCGGCGCGCTGTGCATTTCCCTGGCCACGAGTTGGGCGCTGGGCGAAGTCTTCGGCTGGGCGCATTCCCTGAACCGCGGAGTCCGGGAAGCGCCGTGGTTCTACGTCGCCTACGTGCTGATGCTGATGTCGGCCGGGGTCGTTTCGCTGGTCGCCAGCATTGACCTGCAGAACATCATCACCATCTTTGTGCAGGTGGTGGCGGTGACG
>Ga0326727_10023839_pt1 | contig 11634 bp, 7 predicted proteins | sample MB2enrmetagenome_FD_207643 | JGI IMG/M metagenome (GOLD analysis project Ga0326727, IMG submission 207643) | Lab enriched peat soil microbial communities from McLean, Ithaca, NY, United States - MB29MY | ecosystem: Environmental > Terrestrial > Soil > Wetlands > Peat | place: USA: New York... | reverse complement strand
GAGGATTATCAGCAGATGCGCGCGCAGATCGATTCCGACGATTTGCCGGTAGAGGCCTCCACCGTGCTGGTGATGAAGAACTGCGGTCCCAAAGGCGCGCCGGGTTTTCCCGAGTGGGGCCACATCCCCATGCCGCGGGTGCTGCTGAACCGTGGTATCCAGGACATGGTGCGGATCAGCGACGCCCGCATGAGCGGCACCAGCTTCGGGACCGTGGTCCTGCACATGGCGCCGGAATCGGCCATCGGCGGCCCGCTGGCGGTGGTGGAAACCGGCGATGAGATATCGCTCGACGTGGCCGCCCGCCGCATTGAACTATGCGTGCCTGCCGACGAAATCGGGCGCCGGCTGGCTGCCTTCCGGCCCCCGCCGCCAAAATACCAGCGTGGCTACGGCAAGTTGTTCCTCGACCACATCACGCAAGCCGACCAGGGCTGCGATTTCGATTTCCTGCGCGCCGCCGGATCGGGGAGCGAATAGGCGCGGACGGTCACCGCCTCGCGCCGCCGGCTTCGTTTCGGACAAATAGACCAACCACGCGCCTGGCTTCCGGCGCTTCGAGCCGGATTCCGCTCTAATCTAACCAGACCAATGCGGGACAGGCTGCCTGCGCAAGCTGGAACACGGGCGGGACGCCATCGAGCGGCCTGCACCTCCGTCCGGAATCAGATTCATGCACTTCGAAATCAGAGCGTTCGGCGTATAAACGGTTCAAAACGGGTTCGCAGGCTCGCCTTTTCATGGGCTTATATGCGCCGGAATTCGGGCGATCTTATGCTCCGAGGTTCATAACGGCTCTGAGTGGGGGCGACAAGCAACGCCACCGAGAGGACGATGCAATAAGGACCTTATCAGTCTCTCGAAAACCCCATGATTGCACGCCTCCAAGTGGTCGCGAGGGCCGAATTGGGGGAATTCTCTCAAATGAGGTTCTGAAAATAAAGCCCAGCGATTCTTCCGAGAATTGCGACAGCCCTACAGAGTAGCAATCAATTCCTCCAGCTCCAAAAGGGATCCGACGATATTTCCCGGCTCGAAGCAGAATGCAACCATGGGATCGAGGCTGGACGTGCTCCGCAGATCGGAGTAAAGCCCAATCAGAAGCAGGTCGACCCGATGCTGTCGTTTCAGAGATAACGCATAGCCGAGTTCGAGGATTGTTCCAGTCTGATAACCGTCAAGTAGGAATAGAACACCATCACAATCATCAAATGCAGCCAGGTTCCGCCTTAGAACCTGGGCAATCAGTTCAGGGTCGCACGCCTGGCTGGCGGTAATGAACCCGGCATCGCGGTGCGGCAGCCACGTTTCGTACCCATGACTCCGGAAGACTGCGTCAACGCGCTCCAGGTACAACCGGTTGCTCTCAAATCGGAGTGGACCGGCGAGGTAGAACTTTCGGCACTCTCTCAAGAGATTTGCACCGCGAGTGCGGGCTGCGCGTCCTCCCAGACGCGGGACTCGGAGGTAGCTGCAGTAATTCTGGTGAAAAGTGCGGTCTTGGCTTCATCGTCGGCAAAAGCGGCGTTGACTCCGTGTAGAGTGAGACGCAATATGTCCGCGAGGGAAAGACCGAACGCCTTAGCAACTCTAAATAACTCCTGGCTAATCGAGGTTCGACAACGAGCAGGATTGTCAGAACAGATCACGAAAGGAACGCTATTTGCCAAGAAAGTCGCGATCGGAAGATCAGCAGTCTTCGTGGCAAGACGAAGGAAAACGTTGCTTGTCGGACAGATTTCAAGAGTGCAACCCTTCGAAACAAGGGCAGCCATAACAGCACCATCGCGGGCTGCGGCAATACCGTGGCCAATTCGGGAGGCGTGCAGTTCATTCAGAGCATACTCCACATCCTCAGGCCCCCCGCACTCGCCGGCGTGGACGGTCACTGGAAATCCCAGATCCGAAGCAATATGAAGACATGTTCTGAATTCCTTCGGTGGGGCCGCAGTCTCGTCTCCATTTAAATCGACTGCCACGAAATATCGAGGGCGCAGGGGTGCGATCGTACGAAAGATCTGGGCACACATCCGGGCGCGCACAACAGGGGCCTGCTTGATGAAATTATGCCGGGGAATCCCAAGGGTCCATCGGATCACTGTACCGTACGTGCTCTCAGCTTCATCCGTAGCCTCGACGAGTGATTTCAGGTACTCGTCAAATTTGAAGGCTGGATGACCATTGAAGCCCCTCGGGCCCGTTCGAAGCTCGACATATGCAACACGATCATCAGCAGCGCGACGTGCAATATCGAGAACGATCTCGCGCGTGGCCTGACGACCGACAAAAAGCTTGTTTAGAAGCTCCCAGGGTCGGAAGTACTCGCGCAGGGTAGAGACACCGGATTGACCGAAGAGCTGCTCCTCAAGTTCAGAAGCATCGTACGTTGGCAGCCAGACGCCGTACTTAGCAGCGACACGCACCGCAGTTTCCGCAGTGATAGAACCAGTGATGTGTCGGTGGAGATCAACTTTCGGAAGGCTGTTGATGCCATGAAGCAGTGCAGCGTCGCTACAGTTATTGAAGAGAGTGGGCTGGGCGGCCGTCATGACACACCATCAAGTCTCAGTTGGACCGTGAGTAAGGTAGACGAACGTCAACTGCTGACGAAAGGGAGCCATCAGTGACGCCATGAAGTTCTTGTCTTTCTCCTGCTCGGAGAAGTAGTCCAGGCGATTCGTATCGACTGTAAGGATGCTCACGACTCGGTAAGTATCATTGCCCCGCTCACCGATGGTAATCGGAGTGCTTAGCATGGAACCGTAGTTCTTTGCCTGTCCCGGCCAGAGTTCGACCCAACGAGCTTTGTCCCCCTTCGCAGTTTCCTCGGGTACGTTTTGGATTAGCTGCATCGCTCGTGAATCGAGGCAGCGGAACGCAGTGGGAAGTCGATCAGGGTTTTCGGGACGCTCGATCTCTTGGGTCGTCGGGTGTACGCCCGGCGGATAGAAATTGCAGTCCAATTTCAACCGGTCGCGAGTGCTAACCCGGAAGAGCGTGGCTTTGAAGTAGTCACCAGGGCTCTCGGATCTTCGATGGTCCGATCTAAGCAGATCACAAATATCCTTCAGAATTAACCATTTTTGCTCGTAGTACCATGACGCCTGGTCAGCACCCCAAAGCGAGTGCGTCCACCCGGACTTGATATATTTAATGTTCAGATCGCGAGAAATCTTGGTTGTGCGCTCCAGTGCGCCAGCCAGCAGCTCGCCTTCTGCAAGTAAACGATCGTCAGGAGCTTCTGGAGGAGCGGGCTTGCGTTCCTGAGCACCGAGACTGCTGACAGCGTGCTTAATCTCCTGCAGCATCGAGTAAATCTCGATACCGGATCTCCCCCCGGTGTCGAGTTTCTGCAGCGAGACATTCTGCAGAAGGTTCAGAGGGGAGATCACACTCACCTCCCCGCGCTCGATAGCCTGAATTTGTGCTTCCATCTCCCGTTTACACTGCTCGACACTGCGGAGTTCCGGGAAATTCACAAAGATCGTCTGCTGGCCAGCTACGTCGAAAGGAATGGTCTGGCCAGCCTGGAGGATTTGGATAACAGGCTTGCTGAAAGCGTGCCGGATTGCCAACTCGTAAAAGACGTTCGGGTTGTGATCTGTCAGGTCCGCGATCACGAGATCATCATCGACCAGGTGTTTGAGAATCTGAATGGTAATTATGCCCGGCTGGGACAACCGGTCGGCACGCTCAACTCTATAGCCGTGCTTCTCGGCAACGGGCTGGATCACGAAAGAAAAAACGTCATCCGATCGCTTGCGCGTCTCGGAGCCGTCAGTGCCGATCGGTGAGACAACAAAGCAACGCTTTTCAGACATCGCAGCACGGGAGGCGCAGCAAGACGCCGCGTGGGAATTTCACCCATGTGCTGGCGACGCTCTCAGCCAAGAATTGGTCTATGAGGTGCTCGGGCATTGGGTCTTCCAGAGAATACCACCCTGGACAGAACACGGTCAATCGGAAGCTGAGGTCAGGAACGCCGGTTTGGTCAGAGCTGTATATTTATGATTATACGTGATCTTGGGCAGGACGCAATTTTCGCTGGCAATGAAGAAGTGCCCGTGACGGTCCGCCGTCTGCAAACACCGGGTCGGTTTCGCGCCTGAATCACTATGCGGCAACCGTATTCTGCCGCTGGCGTTCGGCAATTTCGTCGAACATAACCGGTCCCGCTGGCACTGCCCGAAGCATCGCGTGGACCAGAGCGTCGCGCTCACGCGCGGCGATCTCGTCGAGGTCGCGCAATTAGGCAGCACGCCCGTCTGCGCTTTCACATCGGCATGGCGCGCCACAGATTCGGGCCACGTTGGGGGCTTGTAGCCAAAATCGCCTATATATAAGGGGACCATGTTTCTTCGTGCTACCACGAAAAAAAGAGAGCCTCAACACTGCGCGTGCCCGCGGGCGCGCGTTGCAAGCCACAGGCCAAAGACAGTCCCCGTGAAAAACTCTTGGACCTGCTTGCAAACCGAGTTTGGACCGGGCAGGTCCAAAAACGGTCAAGGCTGCGCTCCAAGGTCCAAATCCGGTCCAAAGTGCATCCTTGTACGTCTCTGAAAACACTAGAAGCTGCTCTGTAAGTGATTGATCCCGCAACCCTGAAGAGGCTGGCGCCGCGGGCATCCCAAAATCCGGTTTCATCCCGTTTCATTCCAGAACTCTTGGTCCCCTAAAAGACTCGCCTTTCGCAACGGTATCCTGGTACGTCATGGATCACGTCATCACCCGCCGCGAACTCCTCCTCGCAGGCAGCGCCGCGGCCACCCTGCGAGCCGCCGCCCCCGCGCCCCAAGTCGAGCAATCCATCGTCGATCGCAATGACGACGCCGTTCAGAAGCTGCTCCGCGTCCAGGTAACCGACTCGCAGAGTCCATGGGCCGGAAGTGTGCCCGACGACTATCTCCTCCATAACGCCAGTTCGGCCGGCGGCCTGATCGAGACACTATCCGCCTCTTTCGCGCATCCGCAATCGAAGTTTCACGGCGACAAAGCCCTCCTGGAGCGCGTCCGCCTGGCCGCGGCTTTCCTGGGACGCTCGCAAAGTCCGGAGGGCAACATCGACCTGCTCTCCACCAACTTCAACTCGCCGCCCGATACCGGCTTTGTGGTACACAACGTGGCCACCGCGGCGGCCATTGGACACCTCTACGGCATCGAGGAACTGGTACGCCTTCTGCGGCCATTCCTGGCGAAGGCCGGCGCCGGCATGGCCGCGGGCGGAGTCCACACCCCCAATCACCGCTGGGTGGTCTGCTCCGCGCTGGCACAGATCAACAGCGTGTTTCCCGATCCCACCTACATCCGCCGCATCGGCCAGTGGCTGGGCGAAGGAATCGATATCGATGACGACGGCCAGTACATCGAGCGCAGCACGGTCACCTACAACACGGTGACCGATCGTGCCTTCTGCGTGATGGCTGCCAAGCTGAAGCGCCCGGAACTGCTGGGGCCGGTGCGGCGCAACCTTCAGGCGATGCTTTATCTGCTGCATCCCGATGGCGAAGTCGTGACCGAGGTTTCGCGCCGCCAGGACCAGTTCGTCCGCGGGACCATGGCGGGCTACTGGTTCCCGCTAAACTACATGGCCGTACACGAGGGTGATGGCCGGTTGGCCTCGCTGGTCCGCCGGCTGGGGCCGGAGCCGGCCCGGCTTTCGGCCCTGCTGGAGTATCCCGAACTGGCCAGCCCCCTTCCCCAATCCGCGCCTCTCCCGGACGACTACGAGCGAACCTTTCCCCTGGTCGGACTGGCGCGCATCCGCCGCGGACCGCGCGACGCCACCATGGTGCTGACCGGCAACAGCCGTTTCTTCAGCCTGCGCAACGGAGCCGCGGTGATCGACGCCGTGCGATTTGCCGCCTCGTTTTTCGGCAAGGCGCAATTCGTTCCCGCGTCGGCATCCAGAGAGACCGGCTATGTGGAGACCCGCTATGTATTTCGCCAGTCGCTCGATGCGCCATACTACCAGCCCCTGGCCCAGCGCGTGACCTATCGCAATTGGGCCGCGCTTCGCGAGACCAGGACCAAGACCCAGGTCTGCCGGCTGGAGCAGATCGCCACCGTGACGGAACTCAAGAACGGGTTCCAGGTTCGCGTGCAATCCCACGGCACCCACGGCGTCCCGCTGGCCATCGAGGTCAATTTCCGCGAAGGCGGAACGCTGGAAGGCTGCCGTCCGGCGCCGCACGCTGAAGGCGCCTGGCTGCTGGAGGATGGCTTCGGCATTTACCGTGCCGGCGGCGACGCCATCCGTTTCGGACCCGGAGCGGCCCCGCATCTCCTCACGCAATTGCGCGGAGCCGAGCCCAAACTCCCGGGCCTAAGCGTGTATATCAACGGCTACACGCCGTTCGATCATACACTCCGGTTCGAGTGGGCGTGATCCAGGCTGACGGCAGGCGCAAATCGGCCCAATACAACCACTCTGGCGGCGCAGCTCCACCACTTCGCCGCGCGTTCCCTGCGTGAATCCATTATTCCCAAGGGCTTGCGCTTTGGCACGCGCGTTGCATTTTCAGTTGGCGTAAGGAGGACGAGACAATGAAAAAGGCAATGCTCGCAACGATGCTTCTGGCGGCCGGGACTCTTTTCGCGGCCCCGCGTATGGCAGTTGGAATCAATATCGGCGTACCCGCGCCAATCGCGGTAGTGCGGCCCGCTTGCCCGGGCCCGGGGTACACCTGGGTCGACGGCTACTATGGGCCGACCGGCCTTTGGGTTGGCGGATACTGGGCGCCTCCTGCGATAGTGCCGCTGGCTCCCCGATATGCGCATGAGCGCGTGGTGGTCCCCGCCCGCCGCTTCGCTTACGCGCCGCATCGCGAATTCCGCCGCTGACGGCTTCGGTTCGTGCCGCGATCTTGGCCGTCGACGTTTTTCAAGAAGCCCGCCCTGCGCCGCTACACCGGGCGGGCTTTTTGTTTCGCCCACGATCGGCCCGGTGCGACTGCCGGAGAGTCACAAGCTATTCCGGGAAGGATTGCCCGGTGGAGGTGAAGTCACAGCGAAGCGCAAGGGCGTCGCCTGTTACTCACAGATTCCCCGCACGAGCCTCTGCCCTTACACCTTCAGCGCGTGCAGGTAAGGATAGCTGGCCTTGAGGGCCTCCATGTTCATCTCCACGAAATAGTACTTTATGCCGCCCTTCTTGGCGGCGGTGAAGACCTGCTTCCAGTCGATCGAACCCTGTCCCACCGGCGCCGCTCTCTTGGTAGCCGCCGACCAATCCTGGAGATGCAGGGAGAGAAAGCGGCCGGGATACTTGGTGAGAATGGCAGCGGGGTCAAAGCCAAGGCTGACAGCGTCGGAAACCTGAAACTGACTCTTGACCAGTTTCCTATCCCATCGTTTCATCAGTTCATCGAAGATCAGCTCCCCGCCGATTTGCCGAAATTCGAAGCCGTGATTGTGGTAACCAAGCTGCATGCCCGCCTTCCGGGTTTTTTCGCCGAGCTTGTTGGTCTCCTCGGCGGCTCGTCTCCAGTCATCCATGGTTCCGTCCCTCGGGACACTGTAGGTCGCGACAATCATGTGATCCAGGCCCAGCTCTTTCGCAAAGGCGATCCGGTCGTCCACGTTCTCCTTGAGCTCCTTGAACTGGTAGTGGCAGCTCACGGTGCGCAGCCCCGCGGCTTCGACCTTCTGCCGGATTTCCGAGGCTTTCATGCCTACAAGGGGCGCCATGTCCATGGTCACGAAGCCGGGCGGCGAACAGAACTCGATGACCCGATATCCCGCCGCATAAATGTCCCGGACAGTGCCGTCGAAGTCCTGTACGAGCTGAAGTCTGACCGGGAAAACCTGGCACCCAATTGGAATTCCAAGCGGATCCGCTCGAAGTTGCAGCGCTCCCCCGGACAGGTACCCAGCCGCAGCGACATCCATGGCGCTTCCGCCAAGAAACTGTCTTCTCGATATTGTTTGCATTTCAAGTTCTCCTTGCCAGCCGTTAGCGAGCCAGCTCGCGTCCGAGCCTTCACCAATCATAACGGTCCTGCGAGAAGGGGCGGGCGGCGCGCTGCCCGGCAAAGGCGTACCTCGACGCCATGGCGGGCGGGCGATTCGCACGAGCCGCCTGAAACTGTTTGATAATGACAAAAACGTCATTTTTCTATGCTCTGTCCGGCCTGCAAAACCGCCGTTCCCTCCTCCGCGTCCCAGTGCCCCGCCTGCGGTACCGCTACGCCCACCGATCTGGAGGCGACGAGTATCGTAATTCCACCGGCGAGCGACGACAAAACCGAGGTGGTGGAAGCGCACGGATGGTCCCAGGCCTTAAACAACTCGGAGGTTGTGGCCGATCACGAGGTTGTACTGGGAACCGGCTCCATTCTCGGCGGCCGCTACGTGATTCTGAAAGCGCTCGGAGTGGGCGGGATGGGCGCCGTGTTCCAGGCGCGCGACACGGAAGTGGATCGTATCGTGGCGCTAAAGACGATTCGCCCGGAGCTTGCGGCGAGCCCTGACATTCTCCGCCGCTTTCGCCAGGAACTGGTGCTCGCCAGGCAGATCACTCACCGCAACATCGTCAGAATCTACGATCTGGGCGTCGCGGATGGTGTGCGCTTCATCAGCATGGAGTACATCGAGGGCCGGGAGCTTGCGGATATCCTGCACAACCGCGGCAAGCTGCCGCCGAAGGAAGCTGCGGAGATCATGCTGCAGGTCTCGCGGGGCCTGGCAGCGGCCCATGCCGAGGGCGTGGTTCACCGCGACTTGAAGCCGCAGAACATCATGATCGATAAGCACGGGCGCGTAGCGGTCATGGACTTCGGGATTGCGCATTCCGCGGAAGCCGCCGGCCTGATTGCCGAGAGCCCGGAGACCGTCGCTGGAGAATCGTCGGCTCTTACGCGAGTTGGGACGCTGCTGGGAACCCCGCGTTACATGTCTCCCGAGCAGGCTCGCCGCGAAAAGCTGGATAAACGTTCCGATTTGTTCACCGTGGGGCTCCTGTTGTACGAACTCACCACCGGCAATCTCCCCCCGGCGGGACCACTGAAGGAGATGTTGCAGGACCGCAGCACCAGGCAGATACCGGCCCCCATCACGGCCGACCCTCAGATACCGCGCGCCCTGAGCGATATCATCGTCCGGTGCCTGCGACTGAATCCGGCGGAACGGTACCAGTCGGCCGAGGATCTTTCCCACGATCTGGAAATCTTTCTCGGTCTTCGCAAACGCCACCACCTCAACCGGACGGTGGTGTCCGCGATGGCGCTCGCGATCGTCTTGCTCGTCGGGGCGCTCATCTACAATCTTCGTCCCAGGGCGGCCGCGCCACATGCTCCAGTCAAAATTCTGATCTCCGATCTGGCAAACAACACCGGGGATCCGGTTCTGGACGGAACGCTCGAACCGGTTCTCGGCGCGGTGCTCGAAGGCGCCTCCTTCGTCACGACGTACAATCGCGGGCAGGCGCGAAAAGCGCTTGCCAGCCTCTCCGGGGGCGCCACATTGGACGAGAATTCGGCGCGCCTGGTGGCGCAGCGCGAAGGAGTGGGCGTGGTGGTCTCGGGGTCGATCCGGCGCGATGGGAACAAGTACGTGGTGTCGGCCCGCGCGATTGACGCCAGGACCGGCAGGAGCATTGATGAGGAGAGCGCGACCGCCTCGGCGCCGAACGAACTGAACCGCGCCGCAGGGCGCGTAGCGGCGGGCTTCCGAAAAGCTCTGGGCGATGCTGCGCCACGCGCCGAGCAACTGGCTGCCGCGGAGACATTTTCTTCTCAATCTCTGGAAGCTTCCCGGCAATATTCGCTCGCCCAGGAACTGCAATGGAAGGGCAAATGGGAGGACGCGCTGAAGGCCTACAGCCGCAGCACGGATCTCGATCCGGCACTGGGCCGCGCCTACGCCGGCATGGCGGTGATCCTCGCCAACATGGGCCGGAGACAGGACGCGGAGAAATATTTCCGGCTGGCGATGTCGAACATCGATCGCATGACCGACCGTGAAAAGTATCGGACCCGCGGCGCTTACTACTTGTTGGAACGCGATTACGATAAGGCCATCGAGCAGTTCAAGGCGTTGGAGAAACAGTATCCCGCGGATTCGGCCGGCATCGCCAATCTGGCGCTCTCCTATTTCTATGAGCGAAATATGCCGGCTGCGCTGGAAGAAGGACGGCGAGCGGTCGCCATTTACCCGGACAATATCCTGGCACTCAATAACGTCGGTCTGTTTGCCATGTATGCCGGCGATTTCGATACCGCCATTGGCGAGTCCGAGAGGCTGTTGAAGCTGAACCCTTCCTTTGAAAAGGCGTACACCTGTCTGGGGATTTCACAGCTTGCCCAGGGAGACGAGAGCGCGGCGGCTGAGACGTATCGGAAGCTGGCGCCGCTGAGCGCGTGGGGCGCTTCCGCTTCGGTGGTGGGACTCGCGGACATTGCCATGTACCGTGGCCGTCCGGATGACGCGCTCTCCCTGCTCGAGGCGGGCGCGAGCGCCGATCTCGCCGCGCACGATCCTTCGCGAGCCGCCGCCAAATGGGCGATCGAGGCCCAGGCGTGGCTGATGAAGGGACAAAACGCGAAAGCCATCTCCGCTGCCGGGCGCGCCTCCATGGGGAGCGCCGATGAGAGCCTCCTCTATCCCGCGGCCATGGTTTTCCTGGGAGCCGGCAAGAGCGAGAAGGCGCTGGAGTTGAGCCATAAGCTGAGCCAGCGCCTGGAGCCCGATCCGGGCGCTTATGGCAAGCTCATCCTGGCGGAGGAACAGATCGAACGCAAGCAGTATCGCGACGCGGTTCGAACCATTCAGGACGCCGGGAAGATCGCCGATACGTGGCTCGGACGTCTCAGCCTGGGCCGGGCGTATCTGGAAGCCGGCGCGTTTACCGAAGCCGACACCGAGTTCGACGCTTGCGTGAAACGCAAAGGCGAGGCCACTTCGGTGTTCCTGGACGATGAGCCGTCCTGGCGCTATTTCGCGCCGGTCTATTATTACCTGGGCCGGGCCCGCGAGGGCTTACAGAGCCCCGGCGCCGCGGATGCATACCGGGCTTTCCTTAAGATTCGCGAAACAAGCGCCAGCGATCCCCTTACCGCGGATGCTCAAAGGCGGCTCCGGTCGCTGGAGGCGAATAGCCCCCGCTGACCGCCCGAGCCTCACTGAATCGAGAAATTCGTAATGACCAGAGTGCCGTTCAGGACGCTGTTACTGTCAAAGTTCCCACCGCCGGCGATGAAACCAAATGGCTGGCTTGCCGTTACGGCGATCGTACCGGCGCCCTGAACATCGAAGCCGCCGGAAGGTGTGCTGCAACAATCCACCGGGCCGGCTTGATATAGCGTGACCGTATTTGCTCCTGAAAAAACCTGCAGGAGAGCGGTGACTTCAAAGTACGCGTGGAACCCGGTGTAGCGCCAATTAAACGATAGGGTGCCAGTGGTGGCGGCGTTTGTCTGGAAGGTCCACGTTCGGGATGAAACTCCGCCCCCGCAGCATCCCGACCCCGGAGTGCTGTTCAAGTCGATCGCGTACCCGAACGTAGTGCACGATGTGTAGGGTGTGGCGCCGACGACGAAGTTTGCCATGGCGCTCGCCCCGGCGGCGTCGGTCAGCCCCACCGTTGCCAGGCAGTTGGGAGCGATGCTCGTGGTGCCGCCGTTGCTCGCGGTTGCCGTC
>Ga0326727_10023838_pt1 | contig 11634 bp, 4 predicted proteins | sample MB2enrmetagenome_FD_207643 | JGI IMG/M metagenome (GOLD analysis project Ga0326727, IMG submission 207643) | Lab enriched peat soil microbial communities from McLean, Ithaca, NY, United States - MB29MY | ecosystem: Environmental > Terrestrial > Soil > Wetlands > Peat | place: USA: New York... | reverse complement strand
GGCGTCCAGCGGCCGGATGGCCAGGGGCATCACCGAGCCGCTCCCTCGTTGCGCCAGCACGGTAATCAGGCAGGAAATGGCGGCCAGGGCGAATAAGGGGATTTTTTCCCTGATCAGCGGCCAGTAACCTTTCTTCGGTGGCCCTGTTAGTGGCGGGCCCCCCTCGATGGCGCCCCGAGGCGGGGCCACCCCTGCGATCCGGCCCAACGGCCAGTAATCCAGGAGGAGCAGCGCCAGGGGAAGGGTGACCAGCATGGGTTTGGCCATCAGTCCCAGGACAAAGGAAAGGACTACGGCCAGGTAGCGCCCGAGCGAGGGGACGGCCACATAAGCCCCGTAAGCCCACATAGTGACAAGCCAAAAAAAAGTGCTCAGGACATCTTTTCTTTCCGAGACCCAGGCCACCGACTCCACGTGCAGGGGGTGCAGGGCAAACAGAGCCGCCACCATGGCGCTGGGCCAGAGGGCGCCGGTCACTCGGGAAAAGAAGAGAAAGAGGAGAATGGTGTTGGCCAGATGGAAAAAGATATTGGTGAGGTGATGCCCCCCTGGCCACATTCCGTAAAGCTGGCAATCCAGCATGTGTGACAGCCAGGTCACGGGATGCCAGTTGGAGGAGTGCACCGCGGTAAAGGCCCACTTTACCCCCGGCCAGGTGAACCCGGCGCGGACCATGGGATTTGCAGTGACGTACATATCGTCATCGAAGGTGATGAAGTCGTGGTCTTTAACCTGGATATATGCCAGCAAGGTTGCCCCGATTAACAACAGGCAGAGGAGCAGTTGCAAGCCGCCCGTGGTGCGCCAGAATCTGCTCCGGGCGAAATGGAGGCGCAGAGGGGAGACTGTTTTGCTTTTCCTGTTTTCTGTTTTCGGCATGACCAAGACTGTTTTCCGTTTTCTGTTTTCTGTCTCTGCTAAGGGTCTTTGACTTCGATTTTGCCTTTCATAGCTAATGGAGGTCGGGCACTGCGCACCAATTCCTTGCCGTGCTCCACCGGGTTGAAGGGAATAGATAACAGAAAACCGCTTTAAAGGCAACCCAGGTTTTGCTTTAAGCTGATGGCTGAAAGCTGAAAGCTGGCCGCTAAAAAGGCCTCCTCAGTCCGGCGGGCTGGAAGGCCTTTAGTGCCATTATTAATCAGAGCAACAAACAAGTTCCTGATAAGAAATTGGTGGGCAGTGCCCACCCTGCATTTTTTCTCCTGTTTTCTGTTTACTGTTTTCTGTCTCTGCTAAGGGGCCTTGGCCTTTGCCTTCGATTTTGCCTTTCACCGAAAACCGCCTTTATCAGAACTCCCAGCGCAGGCCGGCGCTGATATAGTGGGCCGTGTAGTTGCCCCGGCCCACCTCGGCGTTGTAATCCAGTTGCACCTTCAGGTTCTTCTTGGTGGCGATGGTGACGTCGGCGCCCAGCACCGCAAAATTCCGGTGCGGCTCACCGCTCAAAAAGGTGAAGGCGCTACCAACCTGACTGAGGCGGGCGTCCAGGGTCCGGCTGCTGTCGGAATACTCATGCTGATAGAAGGCGTACGCCTGGGGGGTCACCGTCACCGAGTTCCGCTGCATCGGCACCGCGATCTTGCCGCCCACCCCGGTTTGCAGCGATTGGGCGTTCTGGGGACCTACCGTGAGGTTAAGTGCCCCGGCGCCGCTTTCCGTAAAGCCGTCCAGCCAGAGTTTCGAGTAGGACAGGGTCACCGCCGGGGTCAGCACCACCGGGTTCACCCTCAGGTCGTAGCCCGTCTCCCCGTAGGCGTTGAGCTGGTTGCCGGTGGTGGAGCTATTGGCGGCGCGGCTCAGGCCGCCAAAGTTGATGTCCCGCTCCAGGTTGAAAAGATTCAAGGCATAGCCCAGGGAGCCGTAGGCGTAAAAAGGCTTGGGCAGGTAAGCCGTATAGGCCGTGAGGGGCCAGGTATTACCATGCACATAGCCCCCGGAGCCGCGGAAACCGGCGCTGGTGTAAGTGTAGCCGGTATTTAACCCGAGCAGGAGATCCTGCCACAGCCGGTAGTCCGCCCCGGCGGTGAAGCCGGCCATGGTAAAATCGAAGCCGGTCTGATCCACCGTGGACCCCTGGCCCCCGAGGATCAGGCCCGGGTCGAAGTAGACGCCCCAGGGCTTCTCCATGGCGCCGGAGTCTCTCTGGCCGCTGAGCAACCCGGTGAGGCTGGAGGCGCTGGAAGCCACCATCAGGCCTTCCCCCTGGGCGTAGTTGAGATTGAAGGAGCCGAGCCCCCCGGCGGCGAGGCCGGCGTCTCCGGGGCCGAAGCGGAGGTCGGTGATCCGCCGGGACAGGGTGCTCTTTTGCAGATTGGCGCCGGCAAAGGCCAGGGTGGACAGGGCCGCCGCCTTCTCCGGGGAGATCTGCTGGTAGGCGTTGGCCACCGCGTTGTTGCTGGTCAGGCTGTCGATGGCGTTCAGGACCGTACCCAGATCACCTGTGGTCACGCCGGCCACGCTATTGAGCATGTTCCCCACCGCCCACTGGTTGTGGGTGAGGTCCTGGGGATTGGTATAGTTTCTGGCGACCACCGCCTGGTTAACCTGCAAGTTTACGCTAGTGGTAACGCCAGGGAGATCGTCGTACAAGACCTGCCAATACAGGGTGGGGGTGATGTACTGGTTGATAATGGTTTTAAAGGTGCCAACAATGCCGCCGCTGGCGGTGAGGATGCCGGCGAAGCTCTGGCCGTAGCTGGGGATGTAGCCACCCAGGAGCTCTATATCCAGGGCGCCGTTGAGGCTGGCGCTGCCGCCGCTCACCACCAGTTTGCTATAGCTGCTGGCCGAGGCGATCTGTTCCACCAGGGTGCCGGAGGCAGTCTGAGTGTAGTTGCCGTTGATGGTCAAGATCCCGGGGGAGTTCCCCGGGGAGACCGTGCCCTGGTTGGTGAGGTTCCCCTGGATGGTGCCGGTGCCGCTCAGCGTGCCGGTGGTGTCGTTGAGCAGGGGGCCGCTGCCTGTCAGGGTGCCGTTCACCACCAGGGTCCCCTGGTTGTCCAGCCCGGCGCCGTTCAGGGTGACGGTGCGGCCGGCGTTGATGTCGAGAGGAATGGCGGAGTAGTTGGCCAGGCCGTTGCCCGCGGTGAAGTCGGCGTCGAAGTTCACCGTGCCGTAGTTGAGGAGGCGGCCGGCAAAGGTGCCGCTGTAATAGTTGAAGGTCCCCTGGTTTTGCAGGTAGCTGGCCGCGGTCACCGAGCCCCCCTGCTGGTTGAAGGTGGCGGCGTTTAAGGCGCCGCCGGTCTGCGAGAAGGTGCCGCCGCCGTTCAGGTTGAGGGTGCCGGCCGCCAGGCTGCCGCCGCTCAGCGAATAGGTGCCGCTGCCGCCATTGCCCAGATAGAGGACATCGCTCACCGTATGAGTGCCGCCCGTCTGGGTGAAGGTACCGCTGCCGGGGTTGCCGATATACTCATCGTCCACCGAGAGGCTGCCGGTACCGCTCAGGGTGTAGGAGCCGCTGGTGCCGGCTGCATTGCCCAGGTAGAGGCCACCGCTCACCGTATGGGTGCCGCCGCTCTGGGTGAAATCGCCGCTGCCGGAATTACCGATATACTCACCGCCGACCACCGAGAGGCTGCCGGTGCCGCTCAGGGTGTAGGAGCCGCTGCCGCCGGCTATATTGCCCAGGTAGAGGCCCTCGCTCACCGTATGAGTGCCGCCGCTCTGGGTAAAGGTCCCGGTGCCCTCATAGCCGATGTACTCGGGGCTGGCAACCGAGAGGGTGCTGCCGCTGCCGCTGTCACTCAGATTATAAGTGCCGCTGGAGCCGGTAAAGAAGCCCAGGTAAAGGCTGCCGGTCACCGTGTGGGTGCCGCCGCTCTGGGTGAAGGCGCCGCTGCCGATATAACCCACATACTCATTGAAGGGATCCAGGAGGCCGGCGCTCAGATTATAACTACCACTCGCCCCGGAGTTATTGCCCAGGGAGAGGTTGCCGGATATGGCATTACTGCCGCCGCTCTGGTTAAAGGTACCGGTGCCGGACCAGCCTACATACTCGGTACCGGAGACCGCCAGGCTGCCGCCGCTCTGGGTGTAAGTGCCGCTGGAGTTATAGCCCACGTAGAGGTCACCGGGGTAGCCGTCACCGGTCACCGTGTGGGTGCCGCCGCTCTGGGTGAAGGCGCCGGTGCCGGAGTAGCCGATATACTCCGGGCCGCCCACCGAGAGGGTGCTGCCGGAGCCGCTGTCACTCAGATTATAAGTGCCGCTGGCCCCGGAATTATAGCCCAGATAAAGGCTGTTGGTCACCGTATTGGTGCCACCGCTCTGGGTGAAGCTGCCGCTGCCACTTTCGCCAATCACCTCATTGACGCCCACCGAGAGGCTGCCGCCCCCCAGGTTATAGGTGCCGCTGGCCCCGGAATTATAGCCCAGGTAGAAGCTGCCCGTCACCGTATGGGTGCCGCCCGTCTGGGTGAAGGCGCCGGTGCCGGAGTAGCCCACGTATGCATTGGCGGGGTCCAGGAGGCCGCCGCTCAGATTATAAGTGCCACTATCCCCGGGATAATAACCCAGGTAGAGGTCACCGGACACTGTGTGGGTGCCGCCGCTTTGAGTGAAGACGCCGGTGCCGCCGTAGCCGCTGGTTCCGCCGTAGCCGATATACTCCGAGCCGGCCACCGAGAGATAGCTGCCGGAGCCGCCGTCGCTCAAGTTATAGGTGCCGCTGGCGCCGGAGACCTCGCTCAGGTAAAGGCTGCCGCTCACCTCATTGGTGCCGCCGCTCTGGGTGAAGGCGCCGGTGCCGTAATCATAGCCGACTACTTCGTCGCCGCCCACCCAGAGGCTGCCGCCACTCAGGGTGTAAGAACCGCTGGCGGAATAGCCTATATTGAGATCTTCGGCCACCGTATGGCTGCCGCCGCTCTGGGTGAAGATGCCGGTGCCGCCGCCGCCGTTGCCGAGGTATTCGGAGCCGTTGACCTGGAGGCTGCCGCCGCTCAGCGAGTAGGAGCCGCTGGAATAGCTGATGCTGAAGCCATTGCCGATGTCGAGGTCATTGGCAACCATGACGGTGCCGCCGCTCTGGGTGAAACTGCCGGTGGCGCCGACCTCCGTGTCGATGTTACCTTCGCCGATATATTCAGTGCCGTTGACCTGGAGGCTGCCGCCGCTCATCAAGTAGCTGCCGGTGCTGGAGTTATAGCCGATTACCAGGTCACCGGACATCGTGTTGGTGCCGCCGCTCTGGGTAAAGGCGCCGCTGCCGCCGTTGCCGACGTACTCCGTACCTCCGACCACCAGGCTGCCCGTGTTGCTCAGCGAGTAGGAGCCGTTGGCCAAGTCCAGGTCGCCGCCCATCGTGTTGGTGCCGCCGCTCTGGGTGAAGGCGCTGCCGTTTAAGACATATTCCACGCCGCTCACCGCGAGGGTGCTGCCGCTGCCGCCGTCGCTCAGGTTATAGGTGCCATTGCCGTAAAGGCCCAGGTAGAGGGTGCTGGTCACCGTATTGGTGCCGCCGCTCTGGGTGAAGGCGCCGCTGCCGAAGTAGCCGCCAATTAATTCATCTGGTGCCCACAGGCTGCCGCCGCTCAGGTTATAGGTACCGCTGGCCCCGGAGTTATCGCCCAGCAAGAGGAGGCCGGTCGTATTGGTACCGCCCGTCTGGGTGAAGGCGCCGCTACCACCTTCGCCAATAGACTCATAATCGCCCACCGAGAGATAGCTGCCGGAGCCGCCGTTGCTCAGGTTATAGGTGCCGCTGGCGCCGGAGTTAAAGCCCAGGAAAAGGTAAGGGCTCGTATTGGTGCCGCCGCTCTGGGTAAAGGCGCCGCTGCCCGAGTAGCCGATCTGCTCTTCCCCGGCCACCGAGAGGCTGCCGGCGCTCAGATTATAAGTGCCGCTGCCGCCGGAGTTATTGCCCATATAAAGCCACACGGCCACCGAGTTGGTGCCGCCGCTCTGGGTGAAGGCGCCGGTGCCGGAGGCGCCTACAGACTCGTCATCGGAGACCGCCAGGCTGCCGCCGCTCAGCGAGTAGGAGCCGCTGGCGCCGGGGTTGGCGCCCACAAAAAATTGATAGCCCACCGTATTAGTGCCGCCGCTCTGGGTGAAGGCGCCGCTGCCGGAATTACCAACATACTCACTGTTGCCCACCGAGAGATAGCTGCCGGAGCCGCCCAGGTTATAGGCGCCGCTGCCGCCAGAGAGATCACCCAGGTAGAGGGCACCGGCCACCGTATTGGTGCCGCCCGTCTGGGTGAAGCTGCCGCTGCCGCCTTCGCCGATATACTCACCGCCCACCGAGAGGATGCTGCCGCTGCCGCTGTCGCTCAAGTTATAGGTGCCGCTGGCGCCGGAGGAATAGCCCAGGTAGAGGACGCCGGTCACCGTATTAGTGCCGCCGCTCTGGGTGAAGGCGCCGGTACCGGAATTACCGATATACTCACTGCCGCCCAGCCAGAGGCTGCCGCCGCTCAGATTATAGGCGCCGCTGCCGCCGGTATTGCCCAGGTAGAGGAGATCGCTCACCGTATGAGTGCCGCCGCTCTGGGTGAAGGCGTCGGTGCCGGAATTACCGATATCCTCATTGAAGCTCACCGAGAGGCTGCCGCCGCTCAGCGAGTAGGAGCCGCTGGATCCGGGGATATCACCCAGGTAAAGGGTGCTGGTCACCGCATTGGTGCCGCCGGTCTGGGTGAAGGTGCCGCTGCCGTAGTTACCTACGTACTCGTTACCGGCAACGGCCAGGCTGCCGCCGCTCAGCGAGTAGGTACCGCTGGCGCCGGGATGAAAGCCCAGATTAAGATCGGTGGTCACCGCGTTGCTGCCGCCGCTCTGGGTGAAGGTGCCGGTGCCGTTGTAGCCGATATACTCAGACCCGGCCACCGAGAGGGTGCTGCCGCTGCCGCTGTCGCTCAGGTTATAGGCGCCGCTGCCGTTGGAGCCCAGGTAAAGGCCGCCGGTCACCGTGTTGGTACCGCCGTTTTGAGTGAAGCTGCCGGAGCCGGAGTTGCCTACCACCTCGTCACCGTTGTCCACTGAGAGGCTGCCGCCACTCAGCGAGTAGGAGCCGCTGGCGCCGGGGGCGGTGCCCAGGCTGAGGCTGCCGGCCGTATGGGTGCCGCCGCTCTGGGTGAAAGCGCCGGTGCCGTTGTAGCCGATATACTCAGACCCGGCCACCGAGAGGGTGCTGCCGCTGCCGCTGTCGCTCAGGTTATAGGTGCCGCTGCCACCGGAATAGCCCAGATAGAGGTTGCCGGATACGGCATGGGTGCCGCCGGTTTGGGTAAAGGCGCCGCTGCCGGAGTCGCCGACATACTCGCTACCGAGGACCGCCAGGCTGCCGCCACTCAGGCTGTAGGTGCCGCTGGCGCCGGACCTTTCGCCCAGGGTGAGTGAAATGTTCACCGTATGGCTGCCGCCGCTTTGAGTGAAACTGCCGGTGCCGTTTTCGCCGACGACTGCATAAGCGGTCATGAGGCTGCCGCCGCTCAGCGAGTAGGTGCCAATGCCGCCGGAGCTTCCGCCCAGGTCGAGTTCACTGGCCACCGTATGGGTGCCACCGCTCTGGGTGAAGGCCCCGTTGCCGGAGTTGCCTACATACTCATAACCGGTGGCCAGGCTGCCGCTGCCACTTAGATTATAGGTGCCGCTGCCGCTGCCGGCATCGCCCAGGACGAGGGTGCCGGTCGTATTGGTGCCGCCCGTCTGGGTAAAGCTGCCGCTGCCGCCTTCGCCGATATACTCACCGCCCACCGAGAGGGTGCTGCCGCTGCCGCTATCGCTCAAGTTATAGGTGCCGCTGGCGCCGGAATAATAGCCCAGTTCGAGGCCATTGGTCGCCGCATTGGTGCCGCCCGTCTGGGTGAAGGCGCCGGTGCCGTAGAGGCCCACATATTCGCCTGCGGCGGCCACCAGGCTGCCGCCGCTCAGATTATAAGTGCCGCTGCCGGAGTTGCCCAGATAAAGGGCGCTGCTCACCGTATTGGTGCCGCCGCTCTGGGTAAAGGCGCCGGTGCCGGAAAAGCCTACATACTCGCCAATGCCGACTGCCAGGCTGCCGCCGCTCAGATTATAAGTGCCACTGCCGCTTGTAGTGACGCCCAAATCGAGGTCGTTGGCCACCGTATTGGTGCCGCCAATCTGGGTAAAGGCGCCGGTGCCGGAGCCACCTACATACTCGGCACTGGAGACCGCCAGGCTGCCGCCGCCCAGCGAGTAGGAGCCGCTGGCGCCGGGATTGGCGCCCAGATTAAGGTGGGTGCTCGTATTGGTGCCGCCCGTCTGGGTGAAGGCGCCGCTGCCGTAGCTGCCGATGTATTCACTGGCCGCCGAGAGGGTCCCGCTGCCGCTTAAAGTGTAAGTGCCGAAGCTGCCTGTACCACTACCCACATAGAGGCTGCCGGTCACGGTATTGACGCCGCCGCTATTGGTGAAGTTGCCTGTGCCCAGGCTGCCGCTGTATTCATTGCCGGCTACCGAGAGGCTGCCGCCGTTTAAATTATAAGTGCCGCTGCCCCCGGCGTAGCGGCCGAGAGCCACATCTCCAGTAGTGCTATTGGTCCCGCCGCTTTGGGTAAAGCTGCCGCTGCCATCGAGGCCGATCCGCTCATTGGCAGCCGACAGACTACCGGAGTCGCTCAAGGTATAGCTGCCACTGGCCCCGGTGGCATAACCCACATTAATGTCGTTGGCCACCGTGGCGGTGCCGCCGCTCTGGCTAAAGGAGCCGTCGCCGGAGTTGCCCACGTTGAGGTAGCCGGTCGAACTGGAGCTGCTCCCGCTGACCGTCAGGCTGCCGGCGCTGAGATTGTAGGTGCCGCTACTTCCAGAATCCAGGCCCAGGTTGAGGTTTTCATCGGGTATCGTGTTAAGGCCGCCCGTCTGGTTGAAGGTGCCGCTACTGCCGGTGTTCACGCCGATGGTCTCAAACCCGCTAGGGGTCCCGGTACCGCCAGTCAGGGTGCCGCCACTCAGGTTGTAGGTGCCGCTACTCCCTGAATTCACGCCCACCCTGAGACCGTCGCTCACGGTGTTGGTGAAGGTGCCCGAGTTGCCCTGATTGAGGACGCCACCGCCGGCGGTGGTACCGATGTATTCATCGGTGTAATTAATGTCACCGGTCATCGAGTAAGGGCTGCCGGGTACGGGTACGCTGGTGTCCACGGTAAGAGTCTGAGCTGCAGCCGGACCCGGCGCCAGGACCACCGCCAGCAAGAAGACCGCTCCCAGGAGCCACCAGCAAAGGCGAGGTCTCGGAGTCTTTTCTTCCATAATCAGCATCCTCCTGGCGTGAGGCGGCAACCCATTATCTCTGGGGCGCGGGAGGCTTCTTGTTAACCGGTGTTCCGGGAGCCGCGGGCGCAGGCGATGGGGTCGCGGATGGAACTGGAGCTGCTGCGGGATTCGGAGCAGGCGCGGCCGCGGCCGGATGCGCCTGGACTTCCCGGATGAGCAGAGCCACCCGGGAGTCCGCCGCCACCGGTTCGATGAGCACTAGGTGCCGGGTGTTGATCCGCATGAAGTCCGGGGCGTGCCACTCGCTGCCCCTTTTCACCAGAAGGCTCTGGACTTCCTTTTTATCCGGGCTCGCCTGCTGCTTGATGTAGAAGACGTCCCGGAGGGTCAGGTAGGAAGAGCCGTCATCCTGGAGCCGGCCGAAAAAGACCTGGCCATTGTCCAGGAAGACGGCCTGGTACTCGGTGGGAAACTGGAGGTCGCCGCGGCCACACGCCGCCAGCAGGACCGGGAGCAGGCAGAAAAACAGGATGGTGCGGTAGCGCCAGACACGGCGGTGACGCGGCTTTTCTCGCATAACCCTCCCCCGGCTTATTGCGAGTTCGCCAATATCCTAGGTTATCCCCGTAAGGAATGTCAAGAAAATTTTCTTCATATTTCTTAATCTCAAACAGCAGGGTCCGGCAACCAGCCTCGGCCTTTTCCCTCTCCCCCCTTGGGCATAAGCGCTGCCTTAAAAAGGCGGTTTTCGGTTATCTGTTTTCTGTTTTCTGTGAAAGGCAAAATCAAAGTCAAAGGCAAGGTAGGGGCGGGTTTTAAACCCGCCCCTACAGAGACAGAAAACAGTACACAGAAGCTCTATCTGGCGCAGGCTACAGTTGATGTAGGGTGGGCACTGCCCACTAATTCCTATCAGGTTGTTGAAAAACGGGTTTTTATGTCATCCTGAAGGAAGTGAAGGATCTAGAACTTATTAAGATGACTAGATTCTTCGCTTCGCTCAGAATGACAAATTCTCAATTATGCTTAAGCAAGACTATGATCTCCACGTAGTTCTCCTTATCTTCAGTTGAGTCAAAAGAGACGCTTAGATCGAAAAATTTCATAAAAACTTGGGCTGGCGCTTTTCCAGAAAGGCCGCGGCGCCTTCTTTGGCGTCCGGAGAGGCAAAGCACAGGGCAAAGGCATCGGCCTCCAGGGCGCAGGCGTTTTTCAAATCCAGGTCAAAACCGCGGTCAATGGTCTGTTTGACGGCCCGCAAAGAGAGACGCCCTTTGGCGGCCAGGCTCCGGGCCACCTTGGTGCATTCCTTCATGAAGCTGGCGGCTGGGAAGACCCGGGCCGCCAACCCTATGGCCCTGGCCTCGGCGGCGTCAATGATGCGGCCGGTGAGGCATAACTCCTTGGCCAGTCCCTTACCCACCAGGCGGGCCAGGCGCTGAGTGCCGCCAAAGCCGGGGATGATTCCCAGGTTGATCTCGGGCTGGCCGAATTTGGCCTCTTCCGAGGCATAGATGATATCGCAGGCCATGGCCATTTCGCAGCCGCCCCCCAGGGCAAAGCCATTGACGCAAGCGATCACCGGGATGGGCAATTGTTCCAGCTTAGCGGCCACTGCCTGGCCAACATCGGCAAATTGTCTGGCCGCCAGGGGATCGAATTTAAGAAAGTTATTGATGTCCGCTCCGGCGATGAAGGCCCGGCCCTGGCCGGTCATCAGTAAGACCCGGATCTTCGGGTTCTGGGCCGTCTGATCCAAGACCGTGGCAATCTCCGCCATGGTTTCGGCATTCAAAGCATTCAGCCTTTCGGGGCGGTTGAAGGTCAGGGTGGCGATCCCATCCTCGACGGCGAACAGCACAGTATTGTAAGACATTACAACCTCCTGATCCGGAAAGGATTCCGGCCGCAGAAATTTTCCAGGGGCAGCGGCGGAGATCATCGCCATTGGCTGGCGCCAGAGCAAATCTCAAAGGCGCACCCCGCCTGCCTCAGGTATGGTGGAACTCGCTTCCGGCCAGCGCCAGCGATTTGATCATCAAGACGATATCCGATTCCTGGCCGTCCTTATCCATGACAAAGCCTTCCAAGACCGCTGCCTTTTCAAATCCCAATTTATCAAGTTTCGCACCCTGAATAGAGTACACGGGCGGGGACGCCCAGGCCACCTAAACTTGGCAGCCTAGGCCTGCTAACTTGTTACCCGTCAAGGGCGCAAATTCACTCCGGATTAAAACCCCACCCAGCGCACTTCCCGGGGTTTACGGGGGGGAACCGGAGGCTCTTTGGCGGAGTAGCCGATGGGGGTGATGGCCAGCAGCCGCTGGTCGGTTTTACCCAAGTACCCCAGGATTTCCTTTTCCACCAGGCTTCCCGCGGTCATCCAACAGGTCCCCAGGCCCTCGGCGTGGGCCGCCAGGAGCATGTTTTGCATCATAGCGGCGCCGC
>Ga0326727_10023837_pt1 | contig 11634 bp, 14 predicted proteins | sample MB2enrmetagenome_FD_207643 | JGI IMG/M metagenome (GOLD analysis project Ga0326727, IMG submission 207643) | Lab enriched peat soil microbial communities from McLean, Ithaca, NY, United States - MB29MY | ecosystem: Environmental > Terrestrial > Soil > Wetlands > Peat | place: USA: New York... | reverse complement strand
GTAAGTTATCTGCGCAGGTTCATTTCGCCCCTACACCCACCCCTAAAATCACGACTTTATCCACAGCTCGCCCAGGTCACAGGCTCGAGCATCGCCTCCGCAGGGAAAGTCGCGCCAAACTCCGGTCTGGCTGCCAAAGGGGTGGGCCTAGGCAAGGCCAACCCATTGAGCTAGGGGACCTTCGAGCGGCCCCAGCCACGGCACAGCCCGGGTTCAGGCCGCTCCAGATTCGGGGTTAAGTGCCCGGTGGAGTTCGAGCATGATTTCGACATCATTACGCTCTTTCCCCGACCCTTTGGCTCGCCACATTTTGCACTCATGTCAGTAGCCAAGGCGGCGCCTGGTTCCGTCAGCGCCGGGCGATTGATGTGGTGAAGTTCTACCAAGGCCCGCTAGCACTTCGCCCAAGGCTACATGCTCGAGCTTGGCATAATCCCAGATGCCCTTAAGGGCTTGCGCTACGACGTCCCTACTCATCAGGATGGCTGTTCCTGAGGCATACCTCAGTCCCCCGACACCCCTCTAAGACCGCCGTAGTAGCCAGTCCGCGGTAGCAAGGTGACAAATTGCGCCAATCGGGCTCGGTCTTTATGCATTGACGTATTCGTTTGCAACCCGTAGTCGAAAGCCTCGTGTGTGAGCAAATAGTTGAGCGCAGCCCACAGCCTCGCGGCAAGCATCCCGTACGTCGCAGGTACCGAAACGGTGAGGACATCACCTGCCTGAGTCGCTCTACCCGGGAGAAGGCTGGCGGCTGCGGCCCGGATCAATCCGAGCCTGGCGGTAGCTGCAGGTGATTCCCTATTGTTACGGGCAGCCCAGAGGGCAAGCCGCGATGCTCCACCGATGGCCCAGCAGCGGAACCCACGCATGGTTCCCTGATAGAACAGTATGGGCATCGATGCGTCCATCAGGCACGAATTCGCCCATGTGGACCGCTGGCTTTGGTTCTCAATCCGCCTCCACGGGTCCTTATCGATTGATTGAACCAACACCAAAACTCTTCGTCGATCCCGACAGTTTTAGGTCGAACATTCGGGGTCCGCGATCGACTGCTTACCGCCTCGTATAGCGAGTGGCTCAGTAAACGGGTTTTCCTCACCCCGAGCATGACCCCAACGCGGTTGAAGTGAGGCGGTCGTCCCCCGCCTGAGACCGACGATCTGGCGAGCGTCGTCCTTGTCGGGAGCGAGGTAGTAGTCGTCATCGGATCCTTGGCGACGCTCGTACGACAGGCGGCGAAGCCCACAGCGACAAGAACGATGATGCCCGGCCGGAGTGCCCTCATGATCACTTCTACGAAGCCCGTGAAGGAGCTGGAGCTCCCACAGACTCAAGGTAAGGGTACTGGGACCAGTCGCACGAAACTTCCCCGAGCGTCATCCCGGCCGAATTTCCGCCGTAGAAGAAAGTCCTGTTGACGAACCCTCCCAACACACGTACTGGTCGGGGAAGAGGAGCGGCTGTTGGTACATGCCGAGGTGGTAGCGCTGCCGGGAATTACAGCTTCCGACAAGGTGGAGCACGATCGTCGCAGTGCCCCCTGCCGGCACGGTCACGAACGCCGAGTAGACGAGGCGGCCGAGCTCCTGTTGGTAGGTCGAGGCGACCGTGGACCGGCGCTGTTCTGGGAGCTACTTCCCCGAGCCGGTGCGGGCGGTGAAGATACTGAGGGAAGCGGCGTTACCCGCGTCTCAGCTGCTCAGGACACCCGCGCAAGGGTCACAAGAGCCGCAAACCGTAGACAGCACACCTCACCGCGGGCAGTCTCTCCTCGGTGGATGTCTAATCCGGACGACATTCGGCGAGCAGCGGCGTTCAGTGGCCACTGGCCTGGAGCTGGCCCAACACGGGAAGCACCGAGCCGCTATTTGACCCAGGAACTCCGACTTCGAACTGTTCGGAGATGCATCCGCGGCGAAACGGGGTGTGCACCGATCAGGGCCTCTGTCTGATTGCTGCCACGAGGTATTGCGATCGATCGATCGATCGGTCATCGACGAATCCGCATGCAAGGCCGAGCATGAGCCCGACGAGGCCGCCTGACGAGTAGCCGACGAAAAAGGTGAGCTGGAGCGCCAGTAACGCGGTGAACAGCAAGGCCGCCTGGCCGACAAAGGCAGAAGGTGAGCGCAGTCTCCGACGGCTCTTTCTGAGGGCGGTGGCGTACACCCACACGAACAGGGCAAGTCCGATGATCCCTGTCATAGTGAGGGTCCACACATATTGGCTGTGAGCAGCGCGCAAAAAAACAGCCTGGTTGATGCTCTCGTTTCCTGTTCCGCTTGGCGAACCAACGACCAGGTCCACAACTGGGCCGGCCCTCTCGCGGTTGATCATCGCGGACCACCCTTGGAGGCGCCAACTGAAGGTGCTGTTCTGAGTAGCACTGGTCTGCTGATACCCCGCCGTGAGACTGCTCGTCACCCCAGGCGGACCGGCGGCGACAAGGAGAACGACGGCGAGCGCGGCTGCCGCCACCAGGAGCCGACGGCCCGCGACCGACGTCGACCCACGACTCTTCGGGTGGCCGACTACGAGGACAGCGGCTGCGACAAGCCCAGCTGCCCAGACCGTCCGTTGCACGGAGAGCACCACGACGACGAAGCCAACTAGCGGTACGACCCAACGGAGAACCGGGCCACGAAAGGGCGGAAACACGACGATGATGATCGTTGTCTCGAGAACGAACAGCGCTTGCAGCCCGTCGAGCGCTCGATCGCCTGTTGTTGCATAGGTGCCGAAGCCATACTGCAACCAAAAGTTGACTGCGATGAGTACGAGCACGGCAGAGGCCAGCAACAACCAGTTCCTCACGGCCCGAACGAGTTGCGGCGTGACCCGAACCGTGCTGAAGAAGATGGCTGCACCGAGCATGAGCAAAATTTGACGGGCGGCGACCACCGACGGCTGAAGGCCGAAGGCCGCCGCGCCCCGCGCCATGCTGAACAACAGGATCGCCAGAAGGACGACCAGCGGCCGGGTCGGGCGCAGGACGTCGCCGCGTTGCTGCCATCGGATCAGCGTCGCCGCGGCCAGAGCCACGGTGATGATGTCTCCGGGATACGCGTGGAACTGGCCCACCATGACCCCTTGCGGGATGGAGGACACGCTGGCCAGTTCGACCAACAAGACCAACGGGATCGCGCTCGCTGGTCGGCTGGCGAAGCTGACCGACAACAGCCCGATAAGCACGAACACGATGGCAGCAAGGAGCGCCGACTCCAGCGTCAGGCCCGCCATTCAAGTGGTCCGATCGGTCTTGGCTCGGCGATCGTGGGCCGCCGCATCGAGCAGGGCCTCGATCGAGTTGATCAGACGCTCCGGATCGTGGCGTTGTCGGGCGACGTCGGCAGCGGCGCGGGCGAGTCTAGACCGGGTCGCGGAGTCAAGCGCAAGCTCACTCATCGCCTCAGCGAGGCTACTCCTACTCCGCACGTCGACGAGCCGACCGGCCCTGTTGTAGTCGAGTTGCCAAGGGACCCCGCCGCTGTGCAAGCCGCCGATCACTGCCACACCGGCGAGTTGCGCTTCGGCGATGACCATGCAACACGACTCTTCGAGCGAAGGGTGGACGAGGATATCGGCTGTGGCCAGGTAGTCGAGCACCCGATCGTGAGGAAGCGGCCCGACGAAGGTGATCCCATCGGCCAGGCCACGTTCGGCGGCCCAGTTCTCTGCTGGACCACCTGGCCCGAGGCCGTGCCCGATCATGTGGAGCGACGCATGAGGCAACCCGGCTCGAACCTCAGCGAAGGCTTCGATCGCAGCGGTCCCGTTCTTGAGCGCGCTCCACGAACTGAGAATCGTGAAGAACTTGGTGCCTTCGTTCGGCTGCTGGTCGATGGGAGACACTGGACGACGTGACATCGATGGCACCATGTTCGGGATTACCAAGATCTCGCCTCGGTAGCGCAGCGCGCGGCGAAAGTGGCGTTCAACATACGGGGATATCGCGATAAGGCGCTTTGCCTTACGCGCGACGAGAGCGGCCATCGCTGCGCGAACAGACCAGTGCACTGAAGTCGGCACCTGTGAGAGGATCGGTCCCACGCGCGTGGTGGGAAGGTTGTGACGCAGCACGACCAGCGGGGCATCGTGAGCAGTGACCACGGTTGGGAGCCCAGTGGCCAGTGCCCCGAGGGCGTGCTCGTAGGTCCAGTGGGCGTGGACGACGTCTGGTCGGCACCGCAGCAGGGACTCCGCCACGAACTGCCGCTCCCTCCTGAACCCGTCGCGAGCAGCGTGACGCTCCCGAAAGGGCCCAACGTGAACCGTCAACCGATCACCGCGCAACACGACCTCGCTCGTGAGATCGGGATCGAGTGTGACAAGGGAGACTTCGTGACCGCGCGCGATCAGGGCTCGCACCTCGGGAAGTGGCGAGGTGCCGCCGAGCCCTGCGGGAGCCGCGGCGGGCTGGTCGAGCAGGTCGGCCAGTTGCCGAAGACTTATCTGACCAGCGATGGCGACCCTCATCGTCGGCGCTCCGCCATCATCCGGACGTAGGGCGAGAGCGCCAGAGCGGGCCAGAGCGGTCCGCCGTGGCGACGGCAAAACGCCGCCCATTCGGCGAGCGGTAGCCCTTTGGGCGATGCCACTTGACGAAGGCGTTCGCGTCGACTCAGTGTCGCGTCTCGAAATGTGCCGGCGGCGGGATTCACTCTGCAGGTGCCGACGTGGCCGGGAGCGAGGAATACCTGGCACCCAGCAGATCGAGCCCGGAGCCCGTAATCGAGGTCGCCCATGGCGTGGGTGAACCTCTCATCGATGTTCCCCACAACCGAGTACACCGATCTGGGAACGAGGACGACGTTGCCGTTCATCGTGTCGCAGGCCTGAGGTGTGTCGGTCGGTGCGACCAGGGCAAAGGCCATCCGCCGCAATCGACTCGTCCTTCGGACCCCGCCGTAGGTCGTGGCCCCCGTCTGCGGATCGCGGGCCGAGCCCGCCACGATGGCGAGCGGCTGCCGCCCAGCGCACAGAGTGGCGTAGGCAGTGAGCAGCCGCTCGAGCGCGTCTGGGTCGAGCACGACATCGTCGTTGAGCCACAGCACGTAGTCGGGGCGCGCCGGCACTGCTCGGGTGAAGGCGAGACGCATTCCCCCGCCCCAGAACAAGTCACCCGAACCGCGGCTGATCTCAACCTCGGGATAGGCCGCAGCCACTGCCTCTGCGGTGCCGTCGTTGCTCGCGTCGTCGACCAGGTGGACGTTGACCGTGATTCCCGAAATGGCAGTGGCACGGAGACTCTCCAGGCACGCCAGCGTGTTCTCCCGGCGGTTGTGACAGGTGAGCAGGACAGCAATCGTCGCCGGCGCGACCGACGCGAAAGAGGCGGCGCTGGCGCGAGCAGATGAGCGATACAGGTCTGCGTACTGGGCCACGCCTCTCGCGGGAGAGAACCAGCGCTCGGCCGTCTTACGAAGGTCCCGAGATCGCTGGTCGCGGTCTTTGCGGCCCAGGCAGCGCGCAATCGCCTCCGAGAGAGCGACCGGCTCGGCTTCGACCGTGTCGATAGCGCTGCTCAACGCCGCGATGTCGCGTAGCCCGGGAACCGGAGTCAAGAGCGTGGGTGTGCCGGTTGCGACAGCCTCGACCGCCGAAATGCCCAGCCCCTCATTGTGCGACGGCATGACGAACAGGTCAGCGGCGTGAAGCACCTGCCAGACGTCTTCTATAGTCCCAAGAAATCGGACTCGGTCGCCGAGACCGAGGCTCGCCGCGAGCTTGCGCTCGGTGGCACCCACCTCACCGCTGTCGTCGCCGACGTGGAGGTAGAACACGCACGACGGTATCGATGCCGTCGCCATGGCTCGAAGAATGGACTCGTGGTTCTTGACCGACGAGCAATTGCCGATGCTGACCAGCACCTGGTCGTCGCCATGCAGGCCGAGTGGGCCTCGAGCAGCATCGCAATCGGCGATAGTGGTCTGGCTGAACGTGTCGAGGTCACACCAGTTCCAGATAATCTCCGCCCGGTTGTGGAAAACGCGCCACTCATTGAGGCCGACACTCGGACCGACTGCGGCGTAGTCGACGCCGAGGTTGCTCAGTACTCGGCGCTGAATAGTGCGCTCCATCCGCAGGGCACCACTGAACGGGAAGCAGCCGTGCACCGTCTGCACTACTCGCGCCCCGGAGCCGAGGGCCTCGAGAGCGAGCCAGAAATTGGCCCGCTCGACGTGGAGGTGCACGACGTCGGGCTTGACGGCGCGGAGCAATCTGGGAAACGATGTGAGCAGTCGAAGCGCCAAAGGCGACAGCCGGTGGATACGGTACCCGGCATTTTCGAGCGTGCGGGCGTAGGGGCCGACGACATCAGCAACCGCCATGATCTCGCACTCGACACCGTGCTCGGCCCACAGGTCCGAGGCCACACGCATCATGACCTCACCCCCCGAGTGCCGGAGCTCCGAGAACACGTGTAGCACCCTCAGCGGAGTGGCGGGATCTGTCAAGCTGCCGACCTGAGGTCGCCTCTGTCGACTCATCGGCCGACCTTACTTGGAACGTCGCAGAGGGAATAGCCATATTTCCAGTACAGAGGTGATATTGCGGGCCGGATGAGCGGCTTCATCCAGCGAAGCATCGCCGGCACCCATTCGTCGTCGGGCCTGATGGTCACTTCGCGCCGGAATCGGAGCGGATTCCCATCGGCCAGATGGTTCGGTTCCAGCCCTACGGACTCATCGCCGATCTGGTTCTTGTTGACCGGGACCCCGAGTTGGGTTGAAAGGCGGCGACCCAGTTCGACGAACGGATCGGCGGTGAAGTCCTCGTCGCGGAGACGGCTGACCCGGCCACGGTAGAAGGACCGGAGCACACTTTCCGCTGAGGCGTTGAGGTGAAGCCAGTCAAGCGTGCTCTGGCGGGGGCCTCGCGACGGTAGGACAATCCAGGGTGACGACGGCGTGGCGTTGCCTCGGCCCCAGGAGTGGACGACGCCCCTCCGATAACGAGTCAGGTGGGTCACTCGCGTGTGCAGGGAGGGACGGGCCCGATCAGTGCGACGTCCGACCCGAGCTTGGAGGAGTCCACAGTTCATAGTCTGTCGCTGATCTCGACGATCGTTTGATACAGGTGCAACAGGGTCTCACGGCATTTCCGCAACCTCGAGTCATTGGCCAGGTCTGGGTCGGTCGCAACGGAGCGCGTGATCCGGCGGGTGTAGCACTGCCGGACCACGGTGCGCTGCCGCTCGGCAAGTTGGTGAGGAGCGGGATCGGGTCGACCCGCCGAGCCGAACGCCTCTGCCATTACCTCCGACCAGAACTTGCAGCGCTGGATCGGCAGACCGCAGGAGCACATCAGCCCCCTGAGGCAGCCGCGTTCCCAGATCGCGCGCGGTTCACCACTCAAGAACACACGCTGGGTGTCGCCGAGCAACATGTCGAGCAGTGTCGAGCCGCTTCTGGTGGTGCCAACAACGGCCAGCAGGTTCAAAGGATTCGGCTTGCTCATGACTTTTCACCAGCCAATGTCGAGCGAGCGTTGCTGGCAGTGTCCCCTCACAGTACTGAGCACCCCGCTACCGCCCTCCAGAAACCACGGAGGCGCTCAGCCGCTACTGCGGGTGAGAAGGCCGTCTGCGCCCGGGCCAAGCTGGCCTCCGCGAGCGAGCGGTGGATTGCCAGATCGAGGCTCACTCGTCGGAGTGCGGCGGCAAGCTCTGCCGTCGATCCCTCGCTGACGATGATCCCAGCGTCTCCGACGACTTCGGGAATGGCGCCGGAATCGCTGGCAATCACAGGCACCCCTGATGCCATGGCTTCGGTGATCACCCGTCCGTACTGCTCACACCAGTCCCTCGTGGTCAGCGAAGGCAGAACTAGCGCGTCGAGCGACGCCATCACGGTCGGCACTTGGTCGAACGGCACCGGGCCGATAAGCCGGATCCGTGCGTCAGTAGTCGCGGCAGCACGGATTGCGCCCTCCATCGGACCTTTCCCGATGAATACCAGACGGGTGTGATCGGGAAGGCAGGCGGTCCTCCACGATTCCAGCAGCCAGTCGAGTCCTTTCTCGGCGATCAGCCGCCCGACATATCCGACCACGAACTCATGGTCGAACCCCCATCCTCTTCGGCCGACCTCACGTCGCCGCTCAGGATGGCTAAAGCGCTCAAGATGAGGTAGCACCGAGCTTTGGACAAGCGTGGGGCTAGCTGGCGGTAGCCCTCGCCGTCGGGCCCAAGCGACTCCCTCGCTGTTCCAAGAAACAAAGCCGCTAGAGCGGGAGAGATTGTGACGAGTGACGAAACGGCGAACCTTGGCTTCGAGAGGGCCGCCCTGGTCCCACAAGTTCTCGCACCCTTGGGTCACCACGCGGCGAGCTTGTGCGTGAATCGTCTGGAGAACGGCCACCGACCACGGTTCGTTGAGGACATGAACGAGATCGGGTCGGAGGTCAGTCACTAGTGGGCTCAAGCGCCGAAAGGCCATCCAAGTAAGTCGGTCACCGCGGACCCGGACACCCGCCAATTCGTGTCTCGTCCCGTAGTCGGGTGGGCCGACCTCTTCACTTCGGGGAATTTCAAGCGTGTAAGCCACGTGCAAGTCGACGTCTCGCCGCGAGACCTCTTCCCATAGCGCCTGCTGGGTTGGGAAGCTGAAATCGCTGAGTATTAGTAGCACTCTCACAGTGGGCCGTCTTGCTCTCGTGGCCGTTGTTTCGTAGTTGAGAAGAACTTGACAATCTGGCAGGTATTCTGCATCGAGGAGGGGTGTGCTAGCGGCAATTCAAGGCAGGGGAATGCGACAACGGGGAGTTGAGCTGAACCGACTAGGCGGGGTTACAGCCGGCGCGGGGACGCTGCTTGATCGGGAAGTCGCACAGTGCCTCATACTCGACGACCAGACCTTCGAACGAAATCAAGGAGCGAGAGATGCCGCGTAGTCTCAGCTCCGCCTTGCGGAAGCAGTTCAATCATCAAGGCACGCGACCGGCTCGAGGCATTGAGGAACAACCCGAGCGAGTTCGTAGACGGGCTCCGTGCCGTCGGCATTACGGCATCTCGACCTTCGGGCGGTCGCGTACCACGCCGGCAACGAAGCGGGCGTTGCCGACGAGGTAACGCCTCCCCAGCCGCCGCGGCTCGTGCGCCAGGCGGTACGCCCACTCGAGGCCCCGCTCCTGCATCCACACCGGCGCCTGACGCTTCGCCCCGGAGATGAAGTCGAACGCCGCGCCGACGGCCACGAAAGTCGACGGGGCCCGGTAACGAAAGCGGTGGACGAACACGTCCTGCTTCGGTGTTCCGAGGCCCACCCATACGATGTCGGGGCGTAGGCCGATCAGGCGCTGCTCAAGCGCGAACTCCTCCTCGGCCGTGAGCTCGCGGAAGGGCGGCGCGTCGCGCCCCACGACGTCAACCCCGGGCAGGCGCCGCCGCAGTTCGGCCTCGAGCGCCGTCAGCACCTCGTCAGTGGAGCCATGCAGGTAGTGGCGCAAACCGAGCGAGCGACCGCGGTCCATAGCGGCGAGCATCAGGTCGGGCCCGTAGACCCGTCCCTCGAGGTGGGCGAGGCCGAGCCGCCGCCCTACCCAGACCAGCGGCATGCCGTCCGGCAGGTTGAGGTTGCCCTGGTTGAGCCGATGCCGCAGCGCGGGGTCGCGCCGGGCCAACGACAAGGTGTAAGCATTGCACAGGTGCACGGACCAGCCCTCTTGCGGATCGGGTCGCGAAAGCAGTGCGGCGACAGCCGACTCGAGCGTGTGCGCGTCGATGCGCACCGAGCAGCAGCTGAACGAGGGCGCAGACGCGTTCCTGCCTGGGAAGAGGCCGGCGGTGTCGCTCACGACGAGGATCCCGTCTGACGTTTGCTGTCTGCGGTTGGCGCGGCGACGGCGACATCCGGCATCGGCGCACCAGCGGGGCCTGAACCGTTGCAGGCCCACCGGGGGAAGCGCTCGAGTGGTAATGGCCGCAGGCCGACCAGCACGCCGGTAGTGCGAAGCAAGACCCAGGCGTCGAGTCTCGGCCCGGCGTGGGCAAGGTAGAGTCGGTCGAACTCGGGTGCTTCGCCGATCAGCCCCGAACACGCTGTGCTCACCTGCCACGGGCCGGTGATACCGGGACGCAGCGCCAGGCGTTCCCCCATGAACGCCGAGTCGAACGTGGCCGCCAAGGCGGGCATCTCGGGCCGGGGGCCGACCAGACTCATGCGGCCGGTGACCACCAGCCAGCACTGGGGCAACTCGTCGAGGTGCGAGGCGCGCAGGAACCGGCCCCACCGAGTGGTGCTCGTGGCGGCAATTGCGTACTTGTCGGCGTCGACCGGTGTGCCGGTCGGCAGCGTGCGCAGCTTCACGAAGCAGAACGATCGGCCGTCCCGACCGAGGCGCTTCTGCACGAACAGGGGCCAGGCGCGGAAGCTCACGGCTGAACCGATGGCAAGCAACGCGATTATCGGCGCGGTCACGATGCTCAATGCCACGCCGGCCGTCAAGTCGAAAGTCCTCTTGATCCGGCCATTCGCATAGCGAATCGAGGCGCCGCCTAGTGCAGGGTGGCTGTGGGCCACCGGCTGCCGCCCGGGCATCTCTTCAGTCATGTCGCCCGCCTTGCGTGAGGGCTTCACTGGTAGTCGCTAACCCCATCACGCCTACTTACTCATCCTTTGTCGAGCCAGCGAGACGAAACTCAATACGCCTTGGTGGAAGCTGATCCGATGGTATAGACCGAGAGTTCGAACTGGCTGATCGCTCGTCGGGTCAATGCGGATAGAACAGCAGGCCTGATCTTGCGGTTCACAAAGGTCTCGCCGCGGCGTTCGCTCTCCTGGTTGAAGACGATGCCGATGCCGCCGAAGATCCCATAGGTGGTCTCCCGGCAGTTCACGATGGCCCAGTAGGCGAAGACCTTGGATTTGCCGTACGCACTGCGAGTGTGGAACGGCCTCCGCTCGTTCTTCGGCGGAGGGGCCAGACCGGACATCTCCGACGACGCCGCTTGGTAAGGGCTGGCGTTCAGGCCGGTCACGGGCAACGCCCGTAGCCAAAGCCCCCTCGCCAGCAACAGCTCCGGCGAAGAACGAACCGTCTTGGCCGGCGACGGAGGCGATCACGTCGCGGCGAGGACCGCTTCTCGTCCGCGCACCTCGTCGGTCTGCAAGGCATCGAGGAACCACTGGTACGTGGAGCGGATACCATCCTCCAGGCCGATCGTGGGCGACCAGCCGAGCGAGCGGAGCTTGGAGACGTCGAGCAGCTTGCGAGGCATACCGTCCGGCTTGCTCGTGTCAAACGCCAGCTCCGCCTCGGGGTACACGATGTCGCGGACGAGCTCTGCCAGCGCTCGGATACTGCAGTCCTCGCCAGTGCCGACGTTGATGTGGCCCTCCTCTTCGTAGTGCTCCATGAGGAACAGGCATGCATCGGCGAGGTCGTCGACGTGCAGGAACTCGCGCATGGCGCTGCCCGTCCCCCAGATCTCGACCTGGGTCGCCGCACTGGCCTTCGCGTCGTGGAACTTGCGGATCAGCGCGGGCAGGACGTGGCTGCTGTTGAGGTCGAAGTTGTCATTCGGCCCGTACAGGTTGGTCGGCATAGCCGAGATGAAGTTGCTGCCGTACTGCGCGCGGTAGGACGAGCACAGCTTGATGCCAGCGATCTTCGCCAGGGCGTAGGCCT
>Ga0326727_10023835_pt1 | contig 11635 bp, 17 predicted proteins | sample MB2enrmetagenome_FD_207643 | JGI IMG/M metagenome (GOLD analysis project Ga0326727, IMG submission 207643) | Lab enriched peat soil microbial communities from McLean, Ithaca, NY, United States - MB29MY | ecosystem: Environmental > Terrestrial > Soil > Wetlands > Peat | place: USA: New York... | reverse complement strand
CCCACGAATCGTCTCGTCAAAGTCGTCAATGCCGAAGATAAGCCGTCCGTCTGGCCCCTCAAAGGCCCCCAGATTTTGAACGTGCGCATCGCCACAAAGCTGCGCATAAATGCCGCTGCTTGGGAGCATCGAGAGATCGGAGGCCATGATGGGAACAGCGCCCCTATAGAACCCAAAGGGCGAAGCGGCCATACGCGCGGCCTTGATAGGTAGCAGGTTGGCGAGGCGCCCGCGCTCCGACGCCCGCAGCAACTCCAGGATGGATATTTTTCGGTGCTTGGGATCCCAGTCTGCGTGGTTGACCCGGCCGACTTTTTGGCGCAACGACTGGCCGTATTTCCGTCGCTCTTCGCGAGCTGCCATCCTGCGAGCGCGGTCGCGCATAGGAGAGAACAGAATACTCCAAATGACGAGGAAGAAAGGGTGCGAAACGAGAGCCTGACACGCGGGCAGCGGCTTCGTACTCAACAGCGATAACATCACACAAGTCTGTCATAAAGGTCGCAATTCCACACTGTCGAGAGAGGTGCAGTGTGGCTGCTGCGAAAGCGATGGATCTAAACCGCAATTTCCGGCGACGCGCCGAGGCCGCTGAAGTAGATCAGGCGAGTCGGATCAGCTGTCGGAGTTCCAACGTTCCACTGACAGTCCGGACCTGCAAAAGATTCACCGGACGGTCACATCATCAAAGCAAACGCCTGGCCGAAAAGGACACCATCGTTCTCACCGATTTTGCCAACAGCACCGGAGACGCGATATTCGATGACACGTTAAAGACGGCTCTCAGCGTTGCTCTAAACCAGTCGCCGTTTCTGAACGTGCTCTCCGACAGCAAGGTCGCGGAAACCTTGCAACAGATGACCCGTCCGGCTGGTACGAAACTCACGTCAGACGTGGTCCGCGAGCTTTGCCAGCGGGCGGGAAGCAAGGCTTACATTGCGGGAACGATTGGCGGTCTGGGCAGCGAGTATGTGCTGGGATTGAAGGCGGTGAATTGCCACAACGGAGATACGCTGGGTGAGGAGCAGGTGACGGCGGCATCCAAGGAGAAGGTGCTGGACGCGCTGGGCGAGGCAGCTTCCAAGCTGCGCACCGAGTTGGGCGAATCGCTGGCGACGGTGCAGAAGTTTGACGTTCCGCTCGAACAGGCCACGACATCTTCGCTCGAAGCTCTGAAAGCGTACAGCCTTGGCAGAAAGGCCTTCGGCGAAAAAGGTCCCTCCGCAGCCCTGCCTTACTTTCAACGTGCCATCGAGCTTGATACGAATTTTGCCACGGGGTACGACGCAGTGGGCAGTGGCTACTTCAGTCTCGGTGAGACAGGGCGGGCCAGCGAGTACTTCACCAAAGCATTCCAGTTGCGGGAACATGCCAGCGAACGAGAAAAGCTGAGGATCACAGAGGACTACTATTCGAATGTAACCGGAGAAGTAGATAAAGCTGCACAGACGTGTGAGGAGACGATCCAGAACTATCCGCGAGACTCTATAGGAATTATCGAGTTAGGCAACCAGTACACTTCGCTGGGACAATTTGAGAGGGCCACGGAGTCCTATCGCCAAGGACTCCGCCTCGCCCCGGATAGTGTCGTCGGCTACGAAGACCTTGCTAACAGCCTGCTCTCCTTGCAACGCTTTGACGAAACGAGACAGATCATCCACGAGGCGCAGGCGCGAAAACTGGATGATCTTCTAATGCGCAATGCTCTCTACGCTCTTGCCTTTCTTGGGGAGGACTCCGCGGGGATCGCGGAACAGCAACATTGGTTTGCAGGCAAGCCCGACTATGAGAACTTTGGACTGGCGCTCGCATCCGACACCGAGGCGTATGGCGGTCATCTGGGCAAGGCGCGGGAACTGACGAAGCGGGCTGTGGACTCCGCCATCCGGGCTGACAGCAAGGAAACTGGAGCAATCTGGCAGGCGAATGCTGCTCTCGAACAAGCCGCTTACGGCAATTCTGCGGAAGCGCGGCAGTCAGCGGCAGAGGCTTTCAAGCTTACTGCTGCGAGTCAGGGCGTCGAGGTCGAAGCCGCGCTTGCCTTTGCCATGGCGGGCGACACGGCGCGAGCCGAGTCCTTGGCCCAAGACTTAGGGAAACGCTTCCCGTTGGACACCCAGATGCAGTCGCTTTGGCTGCCTGCGATTCAGGCACAATTGGCGCTGGACAAAAAGAACCCGGCTTCCGCACTAAATGCCCTGCAAGCTGCTTCATCCATCGAGTTAGGGCAAATTTCGTTCGTCGCCAACATCTCCTGCCTCTATCCGACGTATGTACGTGGAGAGGCGTACTTGGCAGCCGGACAGGGCAGTGCTGCTGCCGCCGAGTTTCAGAAGATTCTCGACCACAGCGGCATCGTCTGGAACTGCTGGACGGGAGCATTGGCGCATCTGGGAGTGGCCCGCGCCAACGCCTTGCAGTCGAGAACGTCGCAGGGCGCGGATGCCGATGCGGCCCGCGTCCGGGCACTCGCCGCCTACAAAGACTTCCTTATGCTCTGGAAAGACGCCGACCCCGACATCCCCATCCTGAAGCAAGCCAAGGCGGAGTACGCGAAGGTGCAATAGCTTAATTGGGTTGATGAAACACCGGATGGAGCGATGGAGCTTCATTTGTGATGTCTTTTTGCCAGATGGTCAAACAGGACTTGAACGAGGAGGAACACCACCGCGACTCCCGCGAAACACAGGGCGAAGCGGAACATGGTCACGGCTGTTTCCGCTGAAATTTCATCTCTACCAGCTCGCTGGATTCTTGGTTGGCTGGAATCCACCGAAACTTTGAGACCGAATCCTCAGCAGCCTTCACCAACACTGGGTTGCCGCCGATGGTGTGCACGGATTTCACGGTTCCGCTGGGTGCGACCGTCACTAGGAGCTTGACGCTACCCTCCAAGTTCATTTTGCGGGCCAGTTCCGGATAGACGGGAATTGCTCGGCTAACAATTTTGCGGGTGCTATCCCCCACTTCTTGGGCAAGCATGGTTGGGTCTATCGTTGTACCGAAGAGCAGGATGCCTATCGAAATCGTAATCAGTCGCCGCACAATGTTGAGGCTCCAAATCTGAGGGTACAGAGAAGAGCAGGCGAGGCTAAAGGTAACGAAGGTAACGGAGGGAGGAAATCTCCGTCAGTTGTGGATGCTCGACGAGATTGGACAACCGACCCAGAGCAGGTTCTCTCTGGGTCGATTCCCTCGCGTTAGGCTCAGCACCATCGTTCCATTGCCTGCGGCTTCGCTTTCCCTGTCGGCTCTTTACCGTGCTCGGTGCGTAAGTGCTTCAACATGGCATCTGCGGCTTGCGTGCGACGGTCACCGAGCCTGTCATCGAACTCGTTGACACGCTCCCTGTGCGAACAGTGTTTGCATTTGAGAATTAGACCGCCACTCTTGCCTCGGCTGATCGTGTACATGATGCAGACCTTAGTAAGGCTACCTCTCAGCTCGCCGTTGAGCGTCATCACTTTCCGAATCCCTTCGTTTTGCTGGAATGCGTGCCGAAGGAGTCCTACCGAAGACAACTTCCGGCCAAGAGTGTGCAATTTTGAACAGACAGCGCCGGGGCGAAGTGGCAACATAACGCCAATTTCCTTTGGGGTAATTCAAGTTTTCAGCGAGCAAGTGCGGCGGGTCAGCCTATTACTCGTGCAACCTTCCCCTCCCCCAACACGAAGGGCTGGGCCGCCGCATCGGGAGGCTTCATTGGGTCAAGCTCATCGAACGCCGGAGCGGACCATCCTTTGCATCGACGATGATGATTCCATCCTGCGATATGAGAGGGCGCTGCTTGAAAGGTGGGGTTATAAGGTGGTCGCGACCGCATCCCCGCAACAAGGGCTGACACTGGCGATGAGGCTTCCGATTGATGCCGTAGTTCTGGACTACCACATGCCCGGAATGAACGGTCACAACGTGGCTGCTGCGATCAAGAAGTGTCGGCCGGAAATTTTGATCGTCATGTTCTCAGCAAGCGAGATTCCGGAAGAGACCTCCAATCTGGTCGATGCTGTCGTACTTAAAACGGACGCTATCGGACAGCTCGTGCCAACAGTCAGACAACTCCTCCAACAGGCGTTTTAGACAGTCGTCAAAAAACACATTGGAGCACCCACGCAAACGCGCTGCTATGCGAAGTCACCCTCAACTGACGTTGCTGCACGGAAACGGATACAAGATGCTATCCGAAACCAATGCTGATCCCGAAAGGCGGTTCGCTATGCATGACCTACAGGGCAAGCTTGCGTGCGTCGGGGCTGGGGAATTGGATACGACGGTAGACTTCGCCGACCGCGACGACGAAATCGGAACCCTCGGTCGTAGCTTCAACCACATGGTCAGGCAGTTGCGCGATAGCCGCGATGAGAGCGACCGGCTGCACCGCAACGAGATTTCACGAGCTGAACACCTAGCCACGCTCGGGGAAGTCGCTGCCGGGCTTGTTCACGAGCTTCGCAACGGGATCGGAGGTATTGCGGGCTGGACGGAAATCATTAACCGGGACCTCCCTCCAACCAGCCCGGCACATGCTGTGATGAAAGAGGTAGGTCTGGAGATCGCACGTATCCACCGCCTTCTCACCGACCTGTTGCAAATGGCTCATCCGCATAGGACGGAGGTTCGTTCCAGTGACTTAAGCACAACGGTCGAAGGAGCTGTCACGCTCACCCGCATGCAGCTGCTCTCCAAACCAATCACAATCGCACTCGCGAAAGGCGCAAATCCGCCAGAAGTTGAGCATGACCGCGATCAAATCCATCAGTTGCTTTTGACGCTGTTGTTGAATGCAGTTCAGGCAATCGACGGTGCGGGTTTGGTTCGGATTGAGATTTCGCGTCTGAAAGGCAATGCCACGATTGCGGTCATTGATACGGGCTGCGGGATTGTGCCCGAAAATCTGTCGAACATCTTCCAGCCCTTCTATACCACTAAGGCAAACGGCACAGGGCTCGGACTTTCAATGGCTCGTCGGATCGCCAAGGAACATCACGGTCATATTGAGGTGACCAGCGAAATCGGGAAAGGCACAAAGTTCCTCGTGGTACTCCCCATTCAACAGCCCACCGCCCAAGCGGCAGCATCCTGAATCACAAACCGAGGCAATGGGTCGCAACTTCGGAGTGCTCTCCGTCAAACTCACTAGTTCTTGCTCGTGACAAGCGGTATGGTGCCAACGACCCACTGGACTAGGGTGTCCCACTGGACTAGGGTGTCCCACACGAAAGCGTGACCCACGTCACTTTCTGCTCGGTGGCGGTGTTCTAAACTCATGCACAATGTGAGGCAGAAGGATGCGACAACCAGTGCTTCTGCGAGCCGTTGAAAAGTTGGCCCACGCAGGCGTTCAGGCCGGGTTCAGCATCGAGGATATGATTCGGATTCTCAACGCCGGTGTTAGCGTGAAGAATTTGCTGGATATGATCGAGCTGAGTCTTCAGTGCCGAGAACGAACTACTCCCCCGTCCCGCTGGATCATGTAGCGATTGCTCATGTTGAAGAATTGCTACGATTCCCAGCTTTTTCGCCCATGGAGTGGTTTCCAAAGACTAAACCTCTGCACCGAGTTTGAATCCGAATCCAGCGCAGACACTGGCAGTGTGATCGCATGGACGGCGGTCAGGTCTAAGAACCTACCAATATTTACCTACCGCTCGCGGTGGCTCCTAATTCACCGTCTGCCTCAGGAATGCCGAACTGCCGGTGATGGTGGGAGTGCCGTTGTATGGAGCTGGGACCATAGTTGTCCCAGCAGGCTCGCGATCAACCCGCATGATAAGCCTGAGGGGTATGCAAACGAGGCGTCAGTGAGGGGCGTCACCGGTGGATGTGCGGCCGGGGTTTCAGTGCGCCACACATTCGGTTTACCTAATGGGTTATCAGAGGAGCGAGCCATTAACGAATTTGGGGGCCTGCCGCTCGAAAATTCACGGTTCGGGCTCTGGATTTTTTCGAAAAAACCAGTAACCAGTTTTCACTATTTCTCTCATTAGCGGGAGCGGGAATTATAGAACTTCCAACAAGCCGGATCATTCCAGAATGGTCCCTTGTCGTAATGTGTGCGTGCTGCTTCCACAAGTTCAGCCTTACGTTCCTCGAATGGCATGGTGTCTATAATGTAGGGACCGTACTCAGCCGTACCAACACGGCGGTAGTCACGCGCCATCCCCTTGGTGTCAAATTGCCATATTGACTCTTTTATCCCCGCCAGCGGATTCCTCGCCAGTTGCACTTCCACACCCTCTGGCGTAACTTTGACCACCTTGCCATTGGAATAGTACACTCCACTGACCACAAAAACTTCTTGACCAACCACTAGTTTCGTTGTGTCCCTAACTGGGCAGCACTCAACCTTGCGTTCCCCATCGTACCCCCAACCATTGCTGTCGAATTGTAGTATTTTACCCGCTATGACAGCCTTCTTCACTTCCATGCCTTCCAAGGTGGTTATGGTCAAGGTTCGCACTTTCAGGCCGTCGGGCAAGTCGGGCAAGGGGGTGTCCATAGACATGGTTAGGGTGTCGTCAGGCATCTGCACTTCCACGCCATCAGGCCTAACCTTGACCACCTTGCCCTCACGAGAATAATACCCATATTTCTCATACTCCACTAAAACTTCCTGCCCGACCACCAGTTTCGTCGTGTCCATCATTGCTCCTCTCTTCGGCATCGTAGCCGCCATAATGCTCATGGTTGAGACCGTGCGGGAAGAAGTTGAAGGGCGCAATGTCCATGGAGAGTCCTCTTAGACCCATCGTCGAAAATATGATCGAATAGGGGGTCCTCGCTTGTTCCGGGTTTTTTACAGCTTTCGCACGTTGATTTGCTACTGGGCGTAGCCGATACTAGAGCACGTATTGGGCAAGCTGGGCAAAAGAATCTCGGATTATCTACGCATGTGTGTGGATAGTTTGCCATGATTAGACCACATGCCTGCCCTCTCCGTCGCTCTGCGAATGGCGAGTCGTCTATGTGCCAAGGGCCGAATCCACATACGTCCCACCCATCCTGAATCACGTCCTGCTCCCCCCAAAACACGTCCTGCTTGCTCCGCTTGCGCCCGCCGTACCCCTTACCCTCGTTGTCGAATCGCAGTGGTATTACCCAAGATAGCTGATCCACGTCATAGTCGCGTTGCGGTAGTTCGTCAACCCCCATTATGTGAGGAGCCGTTAGAACTTCCACACCTTCCGGCGCAACCTTAGTCACTTTGCCCTGACAAAAGAAGCGGCCATTATTGCTTACTACGTAAACATCCTGCCCGGCCACTAATTTTGTCGTGTCCATCGTCTATTTATTGTGCCCTTTATGGTGTTCTTCTTCTGCTTTCATTTCCTCACAAATAGCCCTCAAGTACGGGTCGTTGTCCTTCGGTTCAAAGTATACGTTAGCTCTAAAACAAGATTTGAAGGCAGCAGATAGTTTCTTGAAGAAGGTTCCAACAACCACTAGTTTCGACGTGTCCATAATGGTCTCCCTTTACCGGGAGTGATGCCCAGCATCTCAAGAGTAATTGCAGGTCTTTTCGGAGTTAGCAGGACGCGTCGCATGTCTTCTGGCGACATATCCGCAAACTCGCTTGCGAGTGATGATCGTTGCGGCGCTCTATCATGAGGACTCCATCTTCCCATGCTTGGGAGGATAGCCATCATTCTGCGGGGAGCCAACCTAGCGGTCTGTCCGGGGACTTCTTCGTTTTCGAGTCGGCACCGATGCCGTACTTCGCAAGTTGAAATTCAGCTTCCTCCGCTTCCGTTAGTTCACGCAGTTGGTTTTCAACTGCTATGACGTAGCCACCTGCGATGTTGATGCAGGCGACCGCTGAGGTCACAGTTTTGTGTTGGTGGTCGCAACCTAGCAAACAGTCGCTGTCAGTCCAAGCGGCAAAATAGTAAACCGTCTTCATCTAAACCTCTGAGCCTCCGTATCAGCGTGAGACTGCCTTGGTGAGACGATCACTGAGACAACTCTGGCGCTAACACCTGTGATTAATTCCAAACAAAAGACAATTGGCAGTGACTAAAGTAACCTTATGCCTCGCAATGAGACACCGGCAGGCGTCAAATGCAAGCGGCTTGCTGGGTTGAATGCCCAACTGCATGAAGGCTCTGGCAGTTCGCCTCTTTCACCAAACCTGAGTTCAGCGAATTGCTATCGGCAGCGAGAGAGTGCCAGAATCATTTTTTGGCGCTGCGGGACCAAAATCCGCATTGAAAGATGCTGACATTCCCATCCTGAAGCAAGCCAAAGCGGAGTACGCCAAGCTGCGATAACGTGTCTTGAAAAGGTTCCTGTTCTTGCGGATAATCGCCCATGCCAAGAAGCAAAATGAACTTCGACACGGTTCGGAAGATTGGCTTGGCGCTGCCCGACGTGGAGGAGAGTACAGCCTACGGGTCACCCGCGCTCAAGGTTCATGGAAAACTTTTGGCATGTGTGCCCGTTAATCGTTCGGCTGAGCCGAATTCACTTGCGGTTCGGGTTGACTTTGACGACCGCGCCGAACTGCTCGCAGCGGCTCCCGACGTTTACTACGTGACCGACCACTATCTCAACTACAACGCCGTGCTGGTTCGCCTGTCCCGCGTCACACCCGATGTCCTGCGGGACTTGCTCGGCATGGCTCACAAGTTTGTGACCGCTGACGCGGCACGACGTTCGCCATCTCGGAACAGGCGCAAGCCCGTCTGATTTCATTGAAGCCGTGAATACCGCAGCCATCATAATCATCGCCATCGCCGCCTCAGCCGTTCTCATGATGCGGCTTCGCAAGCGATGGCTGGCAAAGATCAATATTGTTTTCACGAACCGGATCACCGGGCTGTTCGCAGGCTGGCTCCCCGGCTTCGGCATCCTGACCCACGTCGGACGAAAGTCCGGCAAGGTCTACCGTACACCCATAAACGTCTTTCGAGCGGCGAACGGCTTCATCGTCGCGCTCACGTACAGCAGCCAATCGGACACAACCGAGTGGCGAGTACGGTTGCATCCGGCGAGCACCCCCAAAGTGGGAAATGACACTTTCTCTCACATCCTGTTTTCAGTCACTTAGCCGATGTGTGTCAATAGAGACACGTTTCGTATCAAAAATGAGACACAACCGAGTGGCGAGCGACCTGCGTGGTCAACCAACGTGGGCGGATTGTGCTTTGCCCAGCCTGCTTACATGCAACTGCGTTGCAGTCTCGGAAACGGAGCAGAGTAAGGGCGCTTGAATAGGTTGCTCTTGGAGTAAGTCGGCCATGTTCCGAGCATAGCGGAGATTCGCAAAAGCACAATTCCCGAAACATTCGGGAACTTTTTCGGACTTAATCGCCCAGGACGGGCATGGTAGGAACTTCGGGAATTCTTCGGGAAGTAGTTATATCTTCTTTTTCTTCGGCTCCATATTCTCCGCCGCTCGGATGCGGGCGTCAGCGATCTCTTCTTCCACTTCCTTGAGCTGCTTTTCCAGCGATTCGGGCTTGAGCAGTGTTCCATCTTCCTTCTGAAAGATGGTTGCAAGCTGACGGCACAGATCGCCGTCCCCACTTTCCACTATCAGGTGTCGATACGGCAGGATCATACGCAGCAGCTCCTTCTGCTTCCCTCGCCACCGTGTACGAGGGATTGCTGTCTGGTGCTCCTGGAGCCGAATCTTCTCCCGCTCGATCTGGAGCTGTTTTTCCACCTCGATCTTCGCCAGTTCACGGGCAAGAATGATCTCCGCCACCTTATCAAGGTGCTTTTCCACCGTCGCCCTGCCCTCGGGAGTCAGTATCGGGAACAGCTCCACGGGTGCATTCAGCTCGGCAAGGATTTGGTTCTTCCTCACCTTTCTCACCTCTTCTTCCCACGCTTCGAAGGCCGCCGTTGCTTCTTCCGCCTTTTGCCTGATCTCGGGAGCAACAGCAACGGGCGGAACATGCCGGAACAAATATCTTTTGTGGGTCGCCTTGCATGACAGGCACGCACAATCCACAAAGGTGCCCTCCTCCTTCACCCAGACCGCCACTTCACCGCAGATAGGACAGGTGATTGCATAGCGAGCGGTTATCGGTACCAGTTCCGGTGCCGGGATTGGACTCACTTCCGGCTCCAGGGAGTCGGGCTTCTGCACAGCAGCATCGTCATTTTTCATGGTCAGCTATTTTACCAGCCAGGACGACAAGAGAACAAGCAGGGTGACGGCAGATAATGGGAGAACACTTTGGACTAAGTGAGTATAAGTCTACACTTATCCCTAGCTAACCAGCTCACGCAACCGCGACAAAACACGCCGCTTTGCGTAGATTCGCCTTTTGCCCAGAATATCCCCAGGCGAGCGCAACACCGCCAGGGATCTCACCTCCATTTTGGTTATATGGATTTGAGCAGAAAGGAGTACGTACATTCAGGTAAACACACGTCGATTAACCTATGAAACCACGTCAGCATGACCGGATTCCGGTCACAACGAGGCATGAAAATAGTCGCGAGCCGCGGGACAATGGGGAAGCCGCTGGCGAGTAAGCCCGGAACAACGCAATGGTGCTGATAAACGTAGCCCGTAGACCAGGTTGGAGCTGGACGCCGTAGGAACCACGAAGTGACACCTCCGTCGGGAGAGTTCGTTAGGGAGAATCTTGGAGTGCAGGCGTCTTCGCCAGGGGTAAAGGAGAAACGCCCATGAGAGTCCATCGCAAGTGCTGCGGTCTGGACGTACACAAGAGGATGATCGCTGCCTGCCTACTTACAGAAGATGCGGAGGGCAACAGCGTTGTCGAGAAGCGCCTATTCGGAACCATGACGCGAGAGCTGCACCAACGCGCAATGGCTGTGCGCAGCGCAGGTCACGGCTGGTCTTGTGAGTGGCCGGACTCCGTAGTTCCCACCCCTTCGACTGCGCTCAGGGCAGGCTCTTGCAAAAAAGCGCAAGGGTGGGGCAGCCTCGCAGGAACCCGCCAAAATTCGACGAACTTTACGAGGCCTGAGCGGTCATTTCTCCACCACCTGTTTCACCACTTTCGACGTGCTGCCGAGGAGGCTCGAGTCATTACCGTACACCGCCGTGATTGAGTCCTTACCCACGGGCAGCGTCGAAATCGTAAAGCTGGCCGAGCCTCCACTCAACGTTCCCGTTCCCAACACGGTTGTACCTTTCTTGAACGTGACGGTTTCTCCATCGGGCGGGGCACCGATGCTGGAAGTGACCACTGCCGTAAAGGTCACCGCTTGACCATAGGTGGACGGATTTGGGGAGGAAGTGAGTGTTGTCGTGGTCTTCGCAATCACGAATTGGTTCACGGGTGCTGACGTGCTGCCGTTGTTGTTGGAGTCCCCTCATAAACTGCCGTGATGCTGTTCGCACCCGGCGGCAATTTCGACGTGGCGTACTTGGCTATCCGCCGTAGCAGTGCTGGTTGAGTCATACGCGAACTCTGTGTCAAATGGTCCGATAGCCTTTGGTATAACTCTTATTGAAGAGAACCCAAGTCAGTACGGCGACCTCGCAGTATTCTCCGGCACGGGAACCCTCAGCAGCGGAGGAGAGGCCGGAACTTGGGGGTGTCCTTATGGCCCATGTGGGGTCACGCTTCCGGGAGGAGGCATGACCATTCTTGGCGGCACCTTCACTGGCAAAAATAACTAGAGCGTGTTTCAAAAATCATTCTCGGCGCTC
>Ga0326727_10023833_pt1 | contig 11636 bp, 10 predicted proteins | sample MB2enrmetagenome_FD_207643 | JGI IMG/M metagenome (GOLD analysis project Ga0326727, IMG submission 207643) | Lab enriched peat soil microbial communities from McLean, Ithaca, NY, United States - MB29MY | ecosystem: Environmental > Terrestrial > Soil > Wetlands > Peat | place: USA: New York... | reverse complement strand
GCTCGCGGCAACTGGTGGGCGAGGCCGGTTACAGCGTGCTGGAGCGCACCTGGGCGCGGCCAACGCTCGATGTGCACGGCATTCCCGGCGGCTTTACCGGGGCGGGAGCGAAAACGGTGATTCCCGCCAAGGCTGTCGCCAAGGTCTCGATGCGCCTGGTTCCAGGCATGACGCCGGCTAGGTCGTTCGCGCTCTACAAGAGCTATGTGGAGCGGATTGCGCCCCCCGGCGTGGATGTGGAGGTGCGGCTGATTCACTCCGGCGACCCCTGCGTGATTCCCGTCGACAGCCCTTACATCCAGGCGGCTACGCGCGCGCTCAAGGAGGTCTGGGGCCGGGAGACGGTCTTCATCCGCTCTGGGGGTTCCATTCCCATCGTGGGCGATTTCGCCCGCCACTTGGGCCTGCCCAGCGTGATGATGGGCTTCGGCCTGCCCGACGACAGCATTCACGCTCCCAACGAGAAGTTCTGCTTGAAGAACTTCGAGCTGGGCATCGAGTCGCTGATTCGCTTCCTGGAGGAAGCAGGAGCATAAGGCTCGTCGCTTTCTCAGTCTTTCGTGCGGAGCCGGCTTGCCCAATCCAAAGCGAGAACGGCAGAATCATCAAAAGCATCATTGTGACCGCGATCGGGAATGGACTGGAATTCTCGTGGTTCATTGGCCAGCTCGTATAGCTGTTTTCCCTCGGCGGGAGGAATCACTTGGTCATTCGCGCCATTGACAATCAGAAGAGGCGCGTGGATGTTCTTCATCTTTTCGACGTTTTCGAAACGGTCCAGGGCAAGGTATTTTGCTGGGAAATACGGAAACTCCAGTTGCGCCATCGTTGGAATCGATAGAAAGGGAGCCAGAAGCACGACCCCACCTACATGGAATTCTTCGGCCATTTGGGTTGCTACGCCTGCTCCCAGGGAGTGTCCGAAAAGGATGATGTCTTCGCTTCTTACGCCTTGCGCCAGCAGGCCCTTGATGTCGGCACGCGCGTCGGCATAGAGGCCGGCTTCTGTCGGCTTTCCGGGCAATCCACTGTATCCGCGATACTCGGCAACCAGAAATCCATACCCCGCGGCAATGTAAGGATCTGCGATATGCGACGCAGCAGACAAACTATCGCCATTGCCGTGAAAAAAGACGAAGGTGAAGGGCTTGCTCGTTGCCGGAGCGTACCAAGCCTTCAAATCGAGCCCGTCTTCCGTTCTCACGGGGATCTCCTTGAAGGATGCATTCGCGCGGGCATCGGACAACGTCACATAGGTAGGGCTTGGAAAGTACAAGAAACTTCTTTGAAATACACAGAACGCGGTCAGGAACAGAAAATACAAGCCAATAAGGACGCCAAGAATCCACCGCGCTACTCTCACAGAGGCTCCGTTTTCCTTTGACGGTTGAAATGCACTTCACTCGCCCCGAGTTTAGCCTCATCGTCCGGTCGGGTGCTACGCATTCCGTGCAGAACTCGATCCACGCGTCTCCCATCGCGTAATCTGATCTCATGGCAACCTTCGATTCCGGTTCCAACTTGGAGTTTTCCGAGGCGCTGGAGGGCGTGCTCGCCGAAGAGCTGAAACTGCCCGAGCCGTCCCTCGCAGAAGCCTCCGCTCCCATGATCGCCTTCAGTCATGTTGGCATCTCCTTCGACGGCCGAGCGGTTCTGGAGGACGTGAACTTTTCAGTCGATCGCGGCCAGACGCTCTGCATTCTGGGCCGCAGCGGCGTGGGCAAGTCTGTAGCGCTGCGCATGCTGATGGGTTTTCTCAAGCCGGATTCCGGCTCCATCCGCGTCGAGGGCCAGGAGATCACCGGCCTGAGCGAAAGCGAGATGCAGGCCATTCGCAAGCGCGTGACCATGGTCTTCCAGAACGGAGCCCTCTTCGATTCCCTGAGCGTGCACGAGAACGTCGCCTTTCCACTGCGGGAGCGCGGAGGACTCTCCGAGGACCAGATGCAGGAGATCGTGGATAGCCTGATTGGTTTGGTGGGCGCGGAAGACGTGGCGGAGGCCTTCCCCGCCAGCCTCTCAACTGGGCGCAAGCGGGCTGTGGCCATCGCCCGGGCGCTGGCCTCGCAGCCCGAGGTGGTGCTTTACGACGAGCCGACCACCATGGTGGACCCAATTATCGCCCGCCGCCTTGGGGATCTAATCCAGCGCTTGAAGCATCAGTTTGGATATACCAGCATCGTGGTGACGCACGATATGCGGTTTGCCGAACGCCTCGCCGACCGGGTGCTCTTTCTGGATACGGGGCAAGCGCGGTTCTTTGGGCCGCTCCAGGGGTTTCTGTCCTCGGCCGACCCGCATATTCAGCGGTTCTTGACGCTGGATGCCTACGCATTACCTTCGGAATGAATAATTTATCATCTAGTAACCATCGAGATTTGCGATTTTTCTTGCCTCCGATAGGCGCTTCCGGGCTATGCTTGAGGTGTTAGCTCTTCCCGGGGGTCCGGCAAGGCGGCTACTGGGGAAATAGTCGCCCAATTGGGGTGCCGCAGCCCGGAGCGGACTGGGATGGAGCTATCACCGCAATGATTTTTGTCCCAGCGTGAGCTGCTTCCCCGGGCGCGGCGATTGTCTTTGGGCTTCCCAACCTGCCGCTTGCAGTGGCGGTAAGTTCAATCTTCCTGGGAAGGCACCGCTCTTGCTGTTAACCAAGGGATTTATTCTCTGTTAACCACTGATGTTCGGCGCTGAATCCAAGCTGTCTGATGCCGGACAAGGGTAACGTAAGATGGGAGAGCCGTACCTTGGCGCAAATAGGCCGGTATGGCTCGTTGAGGGCAATGGGGCGGGTTGCATGCAGACGGGCATGCCCTGGGCCGATGGGGATTGGCCGACACGAAAATGGTTCAAATCTCCGTGGCGCATTGTCTTTTGGTCCTGCATGGTTTGCTCGTGGGAAGAGGTTTCCCACTTTCCCCATGAACGTTTGAGGTCTGCGGAACGCGTATGGCAACATCGGAATTCTGGCAAGGAGTTTCAGCTTCGGCGGCCTCTTCCACTGAATGGGCGGGCGGCGCGGCAGCCAATTCCGCGCGCGGCTCACGGGGCGCCCCCAGGCTGTGGATGTTTTTGGATGGAATCACGGTTCTCGGCGCCGCAATCGCCGCCACTCTGTACAAAGTCCATACGGGGCCAGTGGCGGGCGCAGAGGGATTCTGGCGCGGCACGCTGATTCATGGCCGATCGATGAGCATCCTGCTGGCGCTTTTGTGCTGGTTTACGATGGTGCTGATCGTCGTAAGCCGGCGGCTGCGTCTCTACGAGCCAACCCGCCTGGCCAGCTTTTTGCATGAGCAGAGGGTGAGCGTGCAGGCCTGTTTCACCGCTGGTTTGCTCCTTACCGGAACGCTCTACCTGGTACATGCGCAAGATATCCCCCGCAGCATCGTGCTGGGCACCGTGGGTCTGGTAACCGTCTCGTTGAGCGTGCGCCGCTTCGTTTACCGGGTTCTGATCTACCGCCGGTTCGACCGCGGCCTGGGAACTCGCAACGTGCTCATCGTGGGCACCGGGCCAGAGGCGCATGCCCTGCGCCATCACCTGGACAGCATCCGGCACCTGGGTTACACGTTCAAAGGTTTTATCGATTTTCCCGGACCCGGTTCTCGCTTTACGGCAGCCTCCGGCGATGTGGTGGGCACTCTGGATACGCTCTTCCAGCAAGCCCGCAAGCAGTTTGTGGACGAGGTATTCTTCACCACTCCCTGCGAACGCGGGATCGTGCAGGACGTGCTTGACCAGGCCCGCATCCATGGCGTGGACCTGCGCGTCATTCCCGACATGTACGACGGTCTGGCGTGGGATAGTCCCATCGAGTATGTCGGCCAATTTCCGACCATTCCGCTGCATTGCGGCAGGGTGCCCGAGGTTGGCCTGCTGTTGAAACGCTGGCTCGATGTCGTGCTCTCCATTCTGGCTTTGATTCTCCTCTCGCCGGTGATGCTGGCCGTGGCCATTGTCGTCAAGCTGGATTCCCACGGACCGATTCTCTACTTCTCAGAGCGCATCGGCAAGAAGGGCCGCGTCTTTCGCTGTACCAAGTTCCGCACCATGGTTCTGGACGCGGACAAGCGCCGCGCCGATGTGATGCACATGAACGAGCGCGATGGGGTGCTCTTCAAGATTTCCAACGATCCCCGCATCACCAATGTAGGCCGCTTTCTGCGCAAGTACTCGCTCGATGAATTGCCCCAGTTTTTCAACGTTCTGCGTGGCGACATGAGCATTGTCGGTCCGCGTCCGCCGCTGGCCAGCGAAGTGCGCGAGTACAAGCTCAGCCATTTGCGCCGCCTCGACGTGACCCCCGGCATCACTGGCTTGTGGCAGGTGCAGGCGCGCCAGGATCCCTCTTTCGACAGCTATATCTCGCTCGATGTCACGTACATCGAGAATTGGAGTATCTGGCTGGATCTGAAGATACTGGCCCGCACCGTGGGCGTGGTCCTGGCCGGAACAGGAACATAACTAGGGCTAAACGGCGCAACTCGCCGCCCCATGGCGGCTCCGCATTCATGAATAGAAGGAGGTAACTGATGGAATCGAATCTGCACAAGCCGGCCTTCGTGGCCGGAGACGGCATTCCTAAAGTCACCACCATTCTTTTTTGGATTTTCACGGCGCTTTTTTGCCTGGAGATGAGCTTCACCGCTTACTACGAACTATTGCCGCAGGGGGCGCAGGCATTCAACCGCCTCGGCTTTCCCAACGGCGATTTCCGCTGGGAGCTTTCATTGGCCAAGCTAGTGGGCGTGGTCGTGCTACTCGTCCCCCTGATCCCTGCGCGGCTCAAGGAGTGGGCCTATGCCGGCTTCGCCATCAACCTCATCTCGGCGATCATTGCCCACCTCTCCATAAGCGATCGTCTGCTAGCGTTTGTCCCATCGACACTTACCTGTATGCTATGGGCGGCCTCGTACTTCTTCTGGCGCCGCCTGCAGGCCTAGCGGGCGATTCGATCCATTGATTGAAGGGACGCGATGGTCGGAAGTAAACCCGCAAAGAAGTGCGCGCAAAGGTCCGCCAGGCGCAATCCAGCTGCCACGGTGCCCACGAGATTCACGGACGAGCAACGAGTGGCGATGCGGTGAGGACAAGCTAGCGGCTAGGAGCTGACGGCTGCACGGCATTAGACTGAGAGTGTGAAGATCGCACTGGCCCAGATCAATCCCACCGTCGGGGACTTCAGCGGAAATCTTGAGAAGATCGTTGCCGCCAGCCGCCGGGCGGCCGGGCTGGGCGCGCGCCTGACTGTCTTCTCCGAGTTGGTGATCTGCGGTTATCCTCCCGCCGACTTCCTTGAGAAGCCCAGCTTCCTGGCCCGTTGCCGCACGGCGGTCGATGAGCTGGCGGCGGCAACAGCCGAGCTGCCAACCGCCGTGCTGGCCGGCGTGGCCCTGGCGGCCGAAGGGGAGAGTGGTAAGCCGGCCGTGAATGCCGCCGTGCTGCTGGATGGCGGTCGCTTGTTGCTCGAACAGCACAAGCGGCTGCTGCCGTTTTACGACGTCTTCGACGAGCAGCGCTACTTCGCCGCCTCGCGTCCGCAGCAAGTGGTGGAGCTGGCGGGCGTCCGGCTAGCCGTGACCATCTGCGAGGACGCCTGGAACGACAAAAACTTCTGGCCGAGGCGGCTCTACAAGATCGACCCTATGGAAGAGCTGATGCGCCAGCAACCTGCTGTGCATATCAACCTCTCCTCGTCGCCCTTCTGGCATGGCAAGCGCGCCATGCGACGCCAGATGCTGGCGGCCATCGCCCGGCGCGACGGCGTTCCGGTGCTGCTGTCGAACCAGGTTGGCGGCAACGACAGCTTGATCTTCGACGGCTCCTCGCTGGCCCTCGATGCGCGCGGAGAGTTGATTGCCCAGGCTGACTCGTTTGAAGAGGATCTCGTGGTGGTCGATCCGTTCGATGCGCCATGCCTGCGGGCGCCGGCGACGGGCGGCGAGGAGAACGACACTGCGGCTGCCTATCGGGCTTTGGTTCTGGGGACGCGCGATTACGTGCGCAAGTGCGGCTTTCGCAAGGTTCTGGTGGGACTCAGCGGCGGCATCGACTCCGCGTTGGTGGCGACCATTGCCAAAGAGGCGCTGGGCGCTGAGAACGTGATGGGCATAGGGATGCCCAGCCCGTATTCCTCGGCGGGCTCCATCGACGACAGCCGCCATTTGGCCGCCAATCTCGGCATTCGCTTTGAACTGATCGGCATCGACGGCTTGTTCGGGGAATACACCCGCGCACTGGAGCCGCTCTTTGCCGGCCTGCCCGCCGATGCCACTGAAGAGAATATCCAGGCCCGGATACGCGGCGGCCTGCTGATGGCGCTCTCCAACAAGTTCTCCGCGCTGGTGCTGACGACGGGAAACAAGTCGGAGATGGCGGTGGGGTATTGCACTCTTTACGGCGACATGGTGGGCGCGCTGGCGGTGATCGGCGACCTGGTGAAGACCCGCGTCTATGCGGTCTGCCGCTGGCTGAACCGAAACGGCGAGGTGATTCCCAGGGCGATCCTGGAAAAGCCGCCCTCGGCGGAATTGCGTCCGGACCAGAAGGACACCGACTCGCTGCCGCCCTACGAAGTGCTCGACCCCATTCTTGAAGCCTATGTGGAGCGCTATGAAACCCCCGAGCAGATTGCCAAAGCAAACGGATTTCCTCTGGAACTCGTCCAACAGGTTGTGCGCCTGGTGGAACGCTCCGAATACAAGCGGCAGCAAGCCGCCCCGGTCCTGAAAGTCACATCCAAGTCGTTTGGCATGGGGCGCAGATTTCCCATTGCCGTCAAAGTTCAGGTATAAGCTAGAAGTCGGGAGTTTTCCCACAGCTTAAGGAGAATCAGCTTGATCCGTCTTTCCGCCCGCTTTGCCAGCGCTGCCGTGCTGGTTGCGCTTTCGTTCCCCGTCTTTGAGGCCGCCGCCCAGCAGCAAGTGCCGCCCGCGCCCCCACAGGATTCCTCCGCAGCGCCGTCAGCGCCAACGCCCGCCGCGGCTCCTGTCTTCCCCAAGCCCGATCCGGCCAACTTCACCGCCACATCGCCAACCAAGGAGACCGTCGATACCTTTCTGCAGACCCTCTGGGGCTACGACGACAGCCGCATGTGGCAAGTGTGGTCCATCCTCAAGACTGAGGTCGAGGGAGTCACCAAGGTCGTCGTCCTGGTGGGCGACAAGACGGGCAAGCAGAAGTCCTCGGGCCTCCAGTTCTTTGTGCTCCCTGACGGCAAACACATCATCGCCGGCGATGAGATCGAGACCTTCGGCGAGCAACCGTTCGCGGAGGCGCGCGCCATTTTGCAGCAGCGCGCAGACGGTTTCTATCGTGGCTCGGCGATGAAGAACCTGGAGATCGTCGAGTTTGCGGACTTCCAGTGCCAGCATTGCAAAGAAGCTCAGGCCAATATAGACAAGCTGGCCGTGGATTTTCCCAAGGCCCGCATTGTCTTTCAGAACTTTCCCTTGCCGATGCACGCGGCAGCCGCCAGTGCAGCCGCCTATGGCGTTTGCGTGGGCAAGCAGGGCGGCAGCAACGCTTTCTTCACCTTCGCAGCCGCCGTCTTCGACGGCCAGGACGGACTGGCAACGCCGGATGGCGCTACCCTGACCCTGAACAGCGCCGTGGCCAAGGCCGGCCTCGATCCGGCAAAGATCGAAGCCTGCTCCAAGACGCCCGATGTGGTTGCCCAGGTCCAGGCGTCGGTCAAGCTGGCCAAGGATCTGAGGATCAACCAGACTCCCACGCTCATGGTCAATGGCCGCCCGGTTCCGATCGGTGGAGCTCCCTACGAAGTCATCAAGCAGATTGTGCTGTTCCAGGAGAAGCTGGACGGCATCGCACAGTAACGGCGAGCCAGTTTTTCCTGGCCGCGACAGCAAGGACGCGGCCAGGGCAGAACTTCCATGACTTCACGCTGCATGCAAAGACGTGCTAAGGCGCCACGCCCATTCCCCACCCGTTCTTCATTGTGAGATCGGCGAAAGGGCGCAAAGCCGAGCGTCCCTTTCCGGGGCATTTTCAGAAGGGCACCACAAATCTGCCGGAGCTTTGCACCGTCCGGCGTCTGGAATCAGCAGCGATTGAACCCTTCTAGGAAGCCTTTTTCCGCAGTTCCTGCTCCGCTCGCAGCCAATCCTGCTCCGCGGATCCCTCCGGGCAGCCGCGTTCCGCCCAGTACTTCTCCGCGAGCCGCTGGATCTCTTCGCGTGACGGCGCCGCCGGCTTTGCAGCCTTTGCAACGATCGTTTGCTTGGTTGAGGCCTTGCTTGGCTTCGCAGTTGCCTTCGTCTTCTTCACAGTTTCTGCCATGGAAGTCTCCTCCGCTGAATTCGCCGCCAGGAAGCCGGCTTCCATTCTAGAATACCGAATTTCTTCTCTTTAAGCGACCTCCAACCCGATGATGCCGAATTCTCGTTGGCCTGCCTGTCGCTATTTTTTGCCGAAGCTCTCGCCCAGGGAAGGCTCCGGGCAGTCCGCATCGCGCGCGGCGTCCTCCAGAGGGTTCGCCAGCACGGTGATTCCTCCTTCCGGCTCCAACTCCACGCCTTGCATCCACACGATGCGGCCACCCACTTCAAGCACTGGCCAGAGCGCCCTGCGGCTGCCCGTCACGCGCAGCCGCTCCAGCACTTCCTTCACCTTGCGCAGGCCGCCTGAGTGGCGCAGCTTCACGCGGTCGCCCGGCCTCCAATTGCGCAGCCGGGCCACTGTGCCCGATGGAGCTATCTGGCCACCGGGCAATCCAGCGGTCGCGCCAACCTCGATCCGCAGCCGCAGCCCGAAGGCTGGAGCCAGAATTTCGCCCGGAACCAATCCGCTGTACTCGGGCGCCGCCGCCCCCGCCCCGGTTGTCGATCCAACCTCCAGCCGCAGCTCCCGCGCAGTTCGCTCGGCCCTCAGACCCTGCGCCAGCTCGCGCCTCTGTCCTGCGCGGCCGGTCAGCGCCAGCGTCCTGAGCGCCTCGGTTGACAGAAAGTCAGGCGCCGCGCCCAACTGCTCCGCCGCATGCCGCAGTACCCGGCGCTGCACGGCCGGGGCCAGCGCGGCCAGCCGGGCCAGGTCCAGCGCCAGGCCATCCCCGCTTGCCCGGCCCCCGCCGCGAACCGGGCGGCCCGGCAACAGCAACTGTGACGCCAACCGGGCCATCTCACCCTGCCACCACGTTTCCTCGTCCCGGGCCAGCGCGGCCATCTGGGCCAAATGCTCGCGGAGCCGCGGATTCCACCCCTCCAGCAGCGGCAGCAGCTCATGCCGAATGCGGTTGCGGGTAAAGGTCAGGTGACGGTTCGACGAGTCCTCTCGCCAGACCTGCCCCAACTCGCGCAAATACGCCTCGACCTCCGCACGCGTCGTCCCCAGCATGGGCCGCAGAATCCGGCCCTCCTTGAACTCGACCACCGGATGGATGCCGCTGAGCCCCTCGGTCCATGCGCCGCGCAGAAACTTGGACAGCACCGTTTCAGCCTGGTCGTCGCGGGTATGGGCAGTGGCAATGGCCTCCACCTCGCCAGAGGCCATCAGTTGGCGAAACCAGCCGTAGCGCAGCCGCCGCGCCGCCTCTTCGACGGTCTCGCCATTTCTCGCGGCCTCCTCGGCCGTCTCGACCCGCGCCTCGTGAAAGGGCAGGTCCAGCTCGGCGGCCAGCGCGCGGGCAAACTCCAGGTCGGCGTCGGCTTCGGCGCCGCGCAGGCCATGGTGCAGGTGCGCGGCATGAAGCACCAGCCCAAGCTCGCCGCTTCGCTGGGTCAGGGCGCGCAACAGGGCAACGGAATCTGCGCCGCCGGAGAGACCCACGGCCAACCGCAGACCGGGCTTAAGCAGGGTTGCGTCGATGAGCAGCATGGAGCGCATTCCAAGATCATAAAGGGCTGCGGCTGTTCCGGTTGAGGCTGTGCGCTGGCCTGTGATGCGCCCGGTTCCAGGAATTAGTGCGCCGAATGGTCATTGTTGGCGGAGGCGCCGGGCAGGCTGTATGTAACCTTGCCATGCTCGTCGAGAAACTGCAGGAACGGAGCGTTGGATGCATCCACTTCCATGCGGATGCGTGGCCGTGATTCTGTGTCCATCAAGATCACCGCGGATGCGTCGTTCTCAACCAAGTGCCCTACAAACAGCCGCGGCGCATATTTCAGATTGGCTGCATGCTCGCTGCCGAACTTCTTCATAGCCGCATCCTTTTCTGGACCGTCTTTCATGAGGAGGAGAGCATTCATTTGCCGCACGTCATCGGCGTTATAAGGGCTACCCGTATCCACCACTTGCAATCCCGAGCGGCTCTTGCCGCCTACTTCGCCCTGCGAAATGTTAATCGCCTCATTTTGACGGAAATGATCGAAGGAAAGATAAACAACTTCCTGCGGCTTTCCATCCACCATCTTGCTTCCGTAAGTAAGACCGCCACATTCGTCGCCGTCGTCATTGAAGAATATAAGCCCGGCGGTCGCAGGACCATTGTTCGACATGACGCGATTTCCATAACGGGCGGTTAGATCGACTCCCGCCATCTGTCCCCCGGGCATCCGCTCACGGTTGGCCAAAGTGAGGCGAATCTTTCCGTCCGGCTCGACGATGTTGATCCGTTGGGCATCGATCTCGTCAAACTTGGTCTTCCTGCCGGGATTCTTGGCCGCCAAGCAAAACAGAGCGACAAACAAAACGGTTGAAAATAGTGCATAGATTTTGAGCAGGCGCAGTTCCTTCTGAACCTTGTCCACGGTGTCCCCCTGTTGAAATAGTTAAAAAAGGGATACGGGAGCCGAGCTTCAAAAGTTCGAACCTCGCGCAAGAAAATCCTTCCCAGGAGTTTCGTTCGGTCAGCAGACGCTATCAGGTCAAGGCGCTCACCAGGCAGTGACGGTTGAGATGGGTCAGCCGGGAGTTGGTAAAGGAGTGCTCTTTCAAAACCGGTGCGCTTGTTCTGCGTAACGGCGCATCTTTCGCTGCCATAATCACCCTCGCCGTTGTATACTCCACACGTTATGCAAGTATTTGTGATTCTTCCCGCCGCGGGGCTGGGGACGCGAATGGCCGGCCCGCAGCCCAAGCAGTTTCTTGCCCTCAACGGCCTGCCCATCCTGATTCATTCGCTGCGCGCCTTTGCCGGGGTGGAGCGGGTGACGGCGATCTACGTGGCCGTGCGCAAGACCGAGATGGAGCGCGTCCAGGCCCAGATCGCCGAGTACGGCCTTGCCGGCCGCGTCCAGGTTGTCGAAGGCGGCGACCACCGCCAGGAATCGGTCTCTAACGCTTTGGCCGCGCTGCCCGCCGAGCCCGACGACATCGTGCTGGTCCACGACGCCGTGCGCCCCCTCATCGATGCCGCAACCATCGAGCGCACCATCGATGCGGTGGCAAAGTTCGGCGCGGCCATAGTCGGCTTGCCGGCTGTTGACACCATCAAGCAGGTCGAGCGCACCGCCCATGGCGCCATCGTCACCTCCACCATCCCCCGCGAGGTCGTAGTGCTGGCGCAGACCCCGCAGGGCTTCCGCTATGGGCTGCTCCAACAGGCCTTTGCCGAGGCTACCGCCGACGGCTTCATCGGCACCGACGAGGCCTCGGTCGTCGAGCGCGCCGGCCATCCCGTAGCGGTGGTGCACGGTTCTCAGGTTAATCTGAAGATTACCCAGCAAAGCGACCTGGAG
>Ga0326727_10023832_pt1 | contig 11636 bp, 9 predicted proteins | sample MB2enrmetagenome_FD_207643 | JGI IMG/M metagenome (GOLD analysis project Ga0326727, IMG submission 207643) | Lab enriched peat soil microbial communities from McLean, Ithaca, NY, United States - MB29MY | ecosystem: Environmental > Terrestrial > Soil > Wetlands > Peat | place: USA: New York... | reverse complement strand
GCATTCCGGCTGCCCCGCATGCCCGACAATTTTCAGAATGCCGATCTGCGGGACCCGTACGTCGATTACCGGCCCGCAAACTTATATCAGTACATCGCCAAACACGGGCTGGCCAAACCGACCGATCCACCCTTCAACTACAGCAACCTGGGGCTCGGACTCCTCGGGCAGGCGCTGACCAATCGCGCGGCCACCACCTATCCCGACTTACTGAAGACGCTGGTCGCCGAACCTCTCAAGCTCACCGACACCGTCGTGAAGCTCTCTGCCGAGCAGGAAAAGCGCTTCGCAACCGGACACAACTCCCAGCACCAGCCCGCGCAAGCCTGGAATTTCGATGCGCTCGCCGGTGCGGGTGCGATCCGCTCGACCGCCGCCGATATGTTGACGTATCTGGAGGCGCAACTCCACCCGGATAAAGTCCCGCTGGCGAGCGCGCTCTCCATGTGCCACGAACTGCGCGCGGATGCGCTGCCTGGAATGAAAATCGGGTTAGCCTGGCTGTTCGAGAACGATACGCATAATTACTGGCACAACGGAGGGACGGGCGGGTACAGCAGTTACGCGCTCTTCAATCCCCAGGGAGATTATGCCGTCGTGGTGCTGTATAACACCACCATCGACGCCAATGGGAGCTTTGCCGATCGCCTGGGGGCGCACATCGCCCAGCGCCTCACCGGCAAGCCCGCCATTCTCCTCCGCGATTAGCCTCAGAACTCCTCACCTCGTGGAATCGGGATGAGCTCTCCCTCGGATCGAGGCGAAACATTATGGCCACGGATGAACGCCGATGAACACCGATAAAACCAAAGGGGGGTTATCGGTGTTCATCCGTGGCGAAGTTGTTTTTGCGAGGCTGGGCTCAGCCTAATTGCCCACGGCCCTGCTGGCGGGACGGTGAGATCCGGGAGTGTTGCCCCTCCGTGCTCTCCGCCGCCTCAGTGCTCTCCGATTTTGCGTTTGCCTTTGTCTTTCTCCGTGTCTCCGTGTCTCTGTGGTGAATATTCTTTTGGCAATCGCCCCCCCGCCAATCGAGCTAACCCCGCGGGCCCGTTGGTATAATCGGGGATTCGATCCGGGACCAACAGAATGTCAGCCATTCGCCTGCGGCGCGTTTTCTTCCATATCTTGTGGGCCGCCGGCGCACTTATGTTGGGCCTCTGGATCGTTTTCCTGATTTGGGGCCGCCACTTACCGGCCTCCACTTGGGCCGACATACTGCCGGGGTTCGATCTCGCCGAACAGGCCTTCGGACCGACGCCGGCCGGCGGCGTACCAAAGGTGGTATTCCGCGTTCTGCTCCTCCTCACCGCCATTCTGGCCGGTCTGGCGCTGCTCTTCCGCTATTGGGACCGCTTGCAAAAGCCGGACGTAATCGTCCGCTTGTTCTCGCTCGCCGTGGCCGTGGCCTGTTGCAGCGTTTTGTTCCAGAACATGTTGGGCCGCATGCAACAAGAGCCGTGGTACAACGTTCAGACTATGATGACGAATCCGGCATCCGTTCCGGTTTTCGGACAGCGCCTCCTCCTCATCTGGCCGGCCATGCTCCTGAAGCACTTCCTCCCGCGCCTCACCTATATTCAGTCCTTCATCGTCATCCAGGGAGTTGCCATTGTCCTCGCGATCTATGCCATCGGCGAATGGTCAGCCTTCTTTGTGGGGCGTGGCCTCAAGTTTCTCGGCCAGATCCTCCTCACTCTTCTGCTCCTCCCGGCCATGCTCGCTTACCAGGCCCACGATATCGGCGTCGTGTTCACTTACACCCTCTGCTATATTTTCCTCTATCGCCGCAGCTATTGGCTCTTTATTCTTGCGTTCTTCATCGCCATCCTGAACCACCAGAATGTCTTATTGCTGGTGCCGGTCGCCGGATTTGTCATGTGGCGAAAGGAGCCCAACCCCACCATCGTGCGCGTGCTGGCGATCTGCCTCGTGGTGTTCTTCCTCACCCGCTATGTTCTGAACCAGACCATTCCCATTCCGCAGTCGCATGAGCAAAAGATCTGGTGGAACATGCGTCAACTCGCCGAGCTGCCGCGCATGATGATCTTCGGGGTAATGCTGACGGTTCCCTGGTACGCCGGCGCAGCCATCGTGTTCAAATTCGCCGATCCTTTTCTGAAACGGGCCTCCGTCCTTTTGCCCATGCAGCTGGCCATCTATTCGGTATACGGGCAACTGAACGAAGCGCGCCTGTTCCATGGATTCCTCCCCATCCTGATTGGAATCTACCTCTGCTTCGCTCGCGACCAGCTCTTGCAGCCGGCGAATCGCGGCCGTACGTCGACGCCCGCTGCTGTGGCGCCGTAACGGAAAGTCATGAAGTTTACGGCAAACTCGCGAATCATCGCCAAGAACGCTGTTTGGAGCGGTGTCGAGGTCGGTTTCGGTCTGATTGCCAACCTCTTTACATCGATTGCCATCGCCCGGATTATCGGAAGGGACGATCTTGGTAAGGCCAGGTTGGGATCCTATCAGTACATCGTGTGGCTTACCACCATTACTTTGTCCATGGGCACCTTCGGGCTTCCGGCTACTACTCGAAAGTACATGGCGGAGTATCTCAATAAGGGCAATCCGGAGGTAGCCCGCGCTACTTATTTATCAACCCTCAAACTACAAACCTATATCTCTTTGATTGCCGCTGCGATTGGCTTCGCCGTCATTGCGTGGCTCGGAGATCCGGGCTATTTAACGGCCTCCGTGTTACTCGTGGCCGCAATCGTGCCTCGCCTCATTGCCAGCATTCCCTCGCAAGCCAACAACGCCTCCGAAGCGGTTCGCCGCAACGCCGCTCCCGCCGTGGCAGGCGTCGCGGTTACCGCTATCGTCACTGGCGTGAGCCTGTATTTCGGATGGGAATTCGTGGGCTTGTCGCTGGCGGCCTTCCTCGGCGCGGCACTGGAATGCGCCCTGAAGCTGCGCACCGTCGAGAAGTGGCTGGGCCACGTGCGCCGCGGAGTGGTGGCGCCGGAACTGCGAAAGCGCATGTGGACTTACTCCGGGCAAAGCATCGCTCTGGTGCTGCTCGCGCTGATCGTTTGGGACCGTTCCGACATACTGATTCTCAAGGCGATGAACCCGGATACCCGGCAAATTACATTTTTCTCATTTCCATTCAGCCTGGTGGAACGCGTCCTCATGATCCCCACCCTTTTCGGCGGAGCGCTGGGCTTTACGATGATGGCGCAATACGGCCGCGGCGAAGCGCGTTTGAAAGACATGACCGTCGATGGCGGCCGTTACGCGCTCATGATCTCGCTTCCGCTGCTCGTCGGCATGGCCTGCATCAGCCGCCCGCTGGTTGTCCTGATGTATAGCGCGTCTTATCGAATGATGATACCGACGCTCACGTTGATCGCTCTTTTGGCCATTCCAAAGGCGCTGGTGACGGCGCCTACCATGCTTCTGCAGACCACCGAAAGACAGGGATTTCTAATCTTTTGGGGGTGCGTCTGCGGGGTGGTCGACATCGGTTTGGACTTTCTGTTGGTCGGGCGCCATGGAGCGAATGGCGCCGCCATCGCCAATGGAACAGCCCAAGGGCTGGCCGCGCTGGGAATCTGGATCTACGCCTGGAGAGCCGACCGCCTCGACCTTAAACTCCTCGACTGTGGCCGCATCGTGATATCCGGCGCCATCATGGCTGCCGGTGTGATCGCCATCACGCGGATGGCGCCGGGCTACCTGGGTCTGGTCCTGGCGGTTCTTGGCGGCGCCGCGCTCTGGCTCGTTTCCTTGCGCCTCACCGCCGCCCTGAAACGCGAAGATGTCGACCGGTTCCTGTCCATCGGCAATCAACTCCCGGCGGCGGCCCGTCCCCATTGGCGAAATCTCATCGCCTGGCTCGCGCCCTCCGTCTCTGCAAGCTGAGACTCTGCCGGTTTTATTGACTCCACATTCCACCGTCCGATATACTTCGCTTTGCAGTGAATTGGAAGCTCAAGGGTTGCATCCAAAAGGTATTAGGCGGTGTTCCCGGCGGCGAATACCTCAACGATCGGCTCCAAATGGCCGGCGGACTGCGTCACTTCGAGCAGAACATCGCTGCCAAGGTTGCCGACTGGAAACAGACCTGCGAGTATCTGGCCGACGTTCGCTTTCCTACGCGGGGTTCGATCATCGTTGAAATCGGAACCGGTTGGTATCCGGTACTGCCGATTTGTTTCAACTTTGCCGGCGCCCAGCGCATCACCAGCTACGACATTCACCGGCACATCAACGCCAAATTGACCGCGCGCGCCCTTCGGTGTCTGGAGCCGCATCTCGACGCCATTGCAGGATGGTGCGGTTCCAGTCTCACCGAAGTTTGCGACAAACATAGACAACTGTCGGAGGCCTCCGGCATCGACGACATCCTCCGCCTGGCCGGAATCGAATACCGCGCTCCAGGAGATGCCCGCCAGACCGGGCTGCCGTCCAACAGTGTCGACCTGGTCTATTCCAACAGCGTCTTCGAGCACGTCCCCAAACCGGCGATTCTCGAGATCCTGCGCGAGAGCCAGCGGATTCTCAAGCCGGGTGGCCTGGCCTTACACAATATCGGCTGCAACGACCACTACGCTTTCATCGATCCCTCTATCTCGTTCGTGAACTTCCTGCGTTTTAACGAGGCGGAGTGGCGCCTTTGGAATAATTCCCTGCAGTATCAAAACCGTCTGCGCGCACCGGAGTTCCTGGACCTCGCCACCGAGGCGGGCCTCCAAGTCATCTACAAGCGTACTCACGTCCGTCCCGGAAGCCGCGAGGCTTTATCGCAATTCACCGTGGCTCCCGAATTCCGCCAGTTCTCACCCGAGGACCTCGCCACCACCACCCTCGATTTCATTTCCCGAAAGGTGGCCTGAACCCGCATCCTATACGAACCGCAGCCGCAGCATCACGTAAATCACCGCGAGTACACCGACACAAGATACTAAGGTCCAAACCGGCCATAAACTGCCGCGCACCGGAACGGCGTCGTCGCCGCCGGCGGCGATTACAATCCCGCCGCACATTCCCAGCAGCATATACAACGGAAGTTCGTAAGCGCGCGACAGAAAGAAGCTGGTGAATAAGTACCCGCCCAGCGAAATCCGCAAAGCTGAAGCCCAACGCACTAACGACGGCTGGAACTTATCCGCCAATTGTGTGATCCGATTCAGCTGAACCAGCGTCACCACGCTCATGCTCATCCACAGGAAGTAGCCGACCATCCCTAACTCCGCCGCCACCAGCAAATACGAATTGTGGGCCGTCATCCCATAGCGATTCCCGAAATTCCGCGGGCCGATTCCCCACAGTGGAGATTCCTTGAAATAAGACATGCCGTCGGACCAGATCGCCAGGCGGTCCATGCCGGCCGATATGGAGATGGTTCGCGTGCTATACGCATTTACAGCCAAAAGCACCAAGCCGCCTAAGATGCTGGTGAGCACGGCGCCGGTGGTTCGCAGCCGCCTGACCAGAAACAATCCGGTCAGGACCGCCAACCCCAACACCGCCCCGCGCGAGCCGGTCAGATAGATCGCGAATAGGAACGCTCCGCTTAAGACGAGAGCAGTTACCCATCCCAGCAGGCCCAGGCCGCTATCGTTCTTCGAAACGTACAGTAGAGGAAGAATCAACAAAAGGAATTGCGCATAGGTATTGGGATCGTGCAACATGCCCAATCCCCGTATGCGGTAGTCCGTGATGTTCAACGAATTGGCGTGGGCCATCACGTACGGCGTTTCCACACCGCTCGCGTGGGAATACGGCAATTCCAAAACTCCGTTCACCAGCACAAACAACGCGATGAACACCAGCAGAGCGCGCAGCAGCCGCAGCTGTCCCGGGGTGCGAAAATAGATGATCCCCAGGAAGTACGCCAGAACGTTGGGCGCCACTTCGGTGAGCGTCGCTATATTCGCGCCATACAGGCGATGCGGTATCAGCGCCGAGATGGTAAATCCGAAGAACAGAAAGACCATCACCACCTGGGTGCGTAACTTTCCGACCTCGGGGGCCATCATCCGGGCGAGCACCGCGATAGGCACATTCAGCAGCGCCAGTATGAGCATCGGGCGAAACGGCGCCAGCACCGGCAGCATGTCCGCGGGTGAAAGCAGGTTCAGTGCGATGTAGATCAGGATGAGTACCGAGCCCATATTCTTGCGATCACCCGGGGATGCAAGCGATCTCTGAGTTTAGCATGCGTGTGTTTTTTCTCCCGAGCCGAACCTCCGGGGACGCTGAGACCCGACAGCTCAGCAACTCCGTGTTCTCCGCCGCCTCGGCGCCCTCTTATTTGGCATTTGACTTTGGTTTTCTTCGTGTCTCCGTGTCTCTGTGGTGAAACATCATGTCGACCGCCTCTCAAATCGCCATGCTATACTCAAACCTCCCCACATGGCGTCACAAATCGAACGGACTCCCGGCGTTCGTGACATCGTGACCCGCTCGGCCCACGCCCTCGATCTCCGGCTGGCCGCCAATCGCCGCCTCTATCTCGCTGCCGCCTGCCTGATTTGTCTGCTGGCCAACCTCGGATACGCCCATTTCCGCGTGATCACCTCCGACGAGTGTCTGCAGATGATCATTTTTCGCCAGCCTGACGTGCGTGCGATCTGGAATTCCCTCATGGCCGGCGTCCAGGCCGATCCGCCAGTCGCCGACACCGCCATGCACTACCTGTTCCGCATCTTCGGCGATCATCTGCTATTGGCCCGCTTGCCTTCCGTCGTCACTTTCTGTCTGCTGTGCCTCTGCCTCTCGCTCATCGTCTGGCGGTATGCCGGCGCCATCTACGGAGCCGCTGCTTTCTTCATGCCGTTTGCCACCGCCTTGCGTTCCTGGGGATCGCTGTCCCGGCCCTACGCCCCGCTGCTGGGCTTTTCGGCGCTGGCCCTGTTGTGCTGGGACATGCTGCAGGATCCCGAACTCCGCCACGTCACGCGATGGCGCGTCGCATTCATAGTGAGCCTGGCCGCCACCTTTTCCACCCACTTCTACAGCATCACCATCCTGTTTCCGCTTGCCCTCGCCGAACTGGCGAAATGGTGGATTCGTAAACGCATCGAGTGGCCCACCCTCCTCTGCATCGCAGTGGGATTCATCCCGTACTTGATCTGGAGCCCGATACTCCTGGCCTCCGCCCGCACCTTCCTGCCTCACCCGTTCCCCTCGCCGGCATTCAAGACGCTCTACGAGTTCTACGGCGATATGCTGTTCAGTCTCCCCTGGGTCGGAGCGCTCCTGCTAATGTTGCTCGCCGGCGCTTATACCGGCCTGTCGAATGACGACGGCCAGCCTCGCCAGCAGATCGCCCCCACCGTTCGGCCCCTCATGGCCTTCTGCGCCGGCTGTCTCCTCTTGCCCGTCTGCGGAGCAGTAATTACGGCCATGAAGATGTCCCTCTACGGCCCCAGGATGTCGCTGATTTCCCTCTTCGGCCTGGTCGTCGGCCTCCCTCTCCTCATCGATCTTGCCGGCGCCCGCAAAGCGGTCGGCCTCGCCCTCTTCGCGGCCATGGCCGGCAACGCCGCGCTGGTGGCCGCCCAGGGCGCCCTGCGCTTGCGCGGCCGCGAAGCTCCCTACCCCGTCCTCGCCGAATTTCGCCGCCTCATCCCCGAGCCGCACCCCGACATCGTCATTCCCGAAACCAACGTGTTCCTTCCTCTGGTCGAGATCAACCGCAACGACCCCGAAAACAGCCTGCTCTACCTCTTCGACACGGCCAAGCAGCTAGCCGTTCGCGGCTCCGACACCCCAGACGTCGCCTCCCGCATTATTCAGGGCCGCAGCCGCGCGCGTATTCTCCCCTTCGATCCCTACGTCGCCACCCATTCCCGCTTCTACATGGCCCTGGCCACGGATGTGAAGGACATCGACGCCTGGCAATTCAAATATCTTTTGAACCAGATGCACGCCACCTTCGGCTGGCTCGGCACTGTCGAAGGTTGGAATCTGTACAGCGTAGACTTAGGGCAGAGTTAATGCCATGCGCGGCAAACGGGAACTCATATCGGATCTCTGCGCCGCCACCGGAGCCACCTGGCTGCTGGAGCATCTCCCGCACCGCCCGGTGCTCATGGTCTTGAACTATCACCGCATCGGCGATAAAGACGCCACCGAATACGACCCTGGCCTGTTTTCCTGCACTGCCCAGGAATTCGATTGGCAAATCGGCTATCTGAAAAGGCGCTTTCGCATGGCCACGCTGGACGAAGTGGCCGGACTCCTCTCCGGCGCCGACCGTCTCACCGAGCCGCGCGTCCTCATTACCTTCGACGACGGCTACATCGATAACTTCCAGATCGCCTATCCCATCCTCCGCCGTTACGGAGTGCAGGGCGTTTTCTTTCTACCCACCAGCTTCGCGGGCACCGGCCGCATTCCCTGGTGGGATGAGATCGCCTACATCGTGAAGCACGCCCGCCGCACGCGCTTCCGTCTGGAATATCCCCAGCCCCAGGATTTCAACCTCGAAACCGAGGGCATCGCGCCCTCCTTGATGTACATCCTGCGGCTCTACAAACAGCCTGCCATGCGCGACTCCGGCCGCTTCATGGAACAACTCGAGCAGGCCTGCGATTCTGCGCGCCCCGGCCCGGGCGCGCAACGCTGCTTCCTCGATTGGAACGAGGCCCGCGAGATGCAGCAGGGCGGAATGGCGTTCGGTTCCCACACCCACAGCCACGAGATTCTCAGCAAGCTGCCGGCGGACGGCCAGTTGCAGGAGTTGCGGCTCTCTCGCGAAATCCTCGAGAAGGAACTGGGGCGCCCCATCGACACCCTCGCTTACCCCGTGGGGGCCCGCGACACCTTCTCCGCCGAGACCATAAACGCTCTTCGCCAGGCGAATTACCGCGCCGCATTCTCCTTCTATACGGGATTCAACCCGGCGGGCGCCATCGCTCCCTTCGATATCCGCCGCTGCGGCGTCGACCAGCAATCCCGCAAAAGGCTCCGCCTGCAAACCGCCATAGGCTCCCGCGCCGGCAACCTCTGGTTCTGATAACCTCCGACGCCCGTAACCCCCAATCTGAGCCGCGATCGCGAGGGAGCGGTGCTTATTTTTCCGCAAATGCCGATGCCCGCCTACCCTCCAACCGCCCCGTCAAGGTAACCTGTATCAGATCGACGTGAATCGAGAAAACGCCATCCGCATAGCGGCCACCTTACCTCCCGAAGCCAAAGTACTCGACGTTGGTGGCAGCAACGCTCCCTTCCCCCCCGCCACCCACATCCTCGACTTTCTTCCCTACGAAGAACGCAATCGCGAGCAAGTCAAGCTGTTGGACGACGTGCTGCCCGTGAAGTTCACCAAAGAGACGTGGTGCCAGCGTGACGTTTGCGATAAGGAGCCTTGGCCTTACCCCGACAAGTTCTTCGACTATTGCGTCTGCAGCCACTTACTCGAAGACGTGCGCGACCCGATCTGGGTGTGCCAGGAGATAAACCGCGTCGCCCGCGCCGGCTATCTGGAAACCCCTTCCCGCATTCTCGAGCAGACCCTGGGCATCGAGAACCCGCGGCACGCCGGCTTTTATCACCACCGCTGGCTGGTCACCATGCGTCCCGAGCGGGGCGCCATCGAATTCCGTCACAAACCGCACACTCTCCATGGACTCAACGCCGCCATCGTGACCCGCGTCGGCGCATTCAGCAGATTGAACCCGGCGCACGAAATACAGTGGATGGAATGGTCGGGATCGCTCCACGCGTCCGAGGAAGTGATCCTCGATGAAGCGGAAAGCGACCGCGAACTCTGTAGATTCGCGGCTAAGGCGCGCTCGCTATCGGATCTCAAAGTCCCCACCGGCGGGCCCTTGATAGACCGCCTGAAACGCGCCTGGTATTACCGCCGCCTGGCCCGCGGCGAGCGCTGACCCCGGCAACCCGACCTCTCCGTGGCCTCCGCCGCCTCCGCGAGCTCTGGTTTGCCTTTGCCTTTGTTTCTTCTCCGTGTCTCCGTGGCTCTGCGGTGAATATGGCTTTGCAGCTCGCCCCAAGCCCCTATCACGCCGCCGCGGCTCTCGCCTTACTTTTTTTGTAAGAGAAGAACTGCTCCTTGACCCGGATGCATGGCTCTTCGATCACCCTCCAGGACACCCACGCCACCGCCAGGCTGGAACCTGTCAGCATCGCGGCGTAAGGAAAGGCCCAGAGGAACAGATCGAGTGAAGGCCGAGCCGCCGGAATATGAAATCCAGGGGATAGTGGAAAATGTACAGAGCATAGCTGTACTTCCCTAGCGTCACCAGCGGCCAGACGGACAGTCCACGATTGATCCGGGCGCCGCCGGGCGAGTAAACCGAAATCGTAATCAGCGCGGCCGCCGCTATGGCGACCAGGGAATAGTTGAGACACGCGACCCCATGCCAGTCACGCCAATCCAGCGTCTTCCCCCGCGCGCAGCCTGCTGCAAACACGATTCCCATAGCGGCCAGCGTGCAGAGTCCGGCCCGTCTCATCCCGTTCGACGCCGGCCTTTCGCGGTGGCAGGCGGCCACCATCGCGCCTAACATGAGCCCGTCTATATGCAGCAAAGCGTAGGTGGCCACATCATAACCCGAACGCAGCGCCCAGTAGTCGGTCACCTGTCGCAGAATAACCACTCCCGCGATGGCGATCCCGATAACCGTCAGTGTCTTTCGTCGTGGCAGGAGCGCGAGAAAGGCCGGCCACACCAGGTAAAACTGCTCCTCCACCGATAGCGACCATAAGTGCTGAATAGGATGCCATGGCCATCCTCGAAACGCGACTTCGAAATTAACACCATAAGAGACCAGCCACGCAAAAGGTATCTCGCGGCGAAGGACCGGCTTCCACAGCGCCAGTGCGACCAGAATGCCGATGAACGCGTAATATGGCGGGAAGATACGCAGAAAGCGCCGCATGTAGAACGTGCGAAAATGCCCCGGCTGATCCCGCGTCCGCAGAAGGATTCCGGTGATCAGGTAACCCGACAACACAAAGAACAGGTCCACCCCCACCCAGCTGGAATCCGCCAGGCTTACAATCGCCGCCGTAAGTGGCGAGCTGGAGCGAACGTCTCCGAAGGCGTGGTAGACAAGCACCAGCAGAATGGCCAGACCCCGGATTCCGTCGAGTTGGATATTTCTGCGATCTCCCTGAGCCTCGGCTGACTTATCGGGCGCCAGTTGCCCCGCGGGATTCATCTTACTAACATCCTCAAGAGCACCTTGTACCTTATGGACAGAAATGTCGGCAGCGGCCAATGCGCCAACGAACGCAAAACCAAAGACCTCGCTTCCGGGAGGCCATTCTCCCGCGCCACCAGCGCCGCGCCGTACAATTGCGAAGCCCATAAGCGGCGCGCCACCACCCATCGCGCCCAACCGCTGAGCCCGGCGACCATCGTGCTCTCGCAGACTTGCGGAATTCCGTCCAGATGTTTCTGCACGTCGTGACTGACGCTGTGCGGCAGAATGCGGTAGAAGCTCAAGGGCGCGGGACAGCACGCGAAGGGGTGATGCAGCCGCAGCCGCACCCACATTTCCCAATCCTCGAAGCCGACCAGGTCTTCGCGAAACCCTCCCAGCTCGCTCATCGCGCTGCGTCTCGCCAGCACGGTGGAAGCCCCTACCGCATTCTTCCAGCGTAACGATGGCCACATTTCCTCGGGACTGAGCGGAGTGTGCAGCTGCCGT
>Ga0326727_10023831_pt1 | contig 11637 bp, 8 predicted proteins | sample MB2enrmetagenome_FD_207643 | JGI IMG/M metagenome (GOLD analysis project Ga0326727, IMG submission 207643) | Lab enriched peat soil microbial communities from McLean, Ithaca, NY, United States - MB29MY | ecosystem: Environmental > Terrestrial > Soil > Wetlands > Peat | place: USA: New York... | reverse complement strand
CCGGCGGCGAGACGTTCCGCTGGCGGCTCGAGCCCGTGATCCGACGCGTTGCGGATCATGTGGGTCAGCGGGTCCTTGATCAGCTCGAGGACCTGGCGATCGAGCTCGGTGTCGGCCCCGTCGGTCACCAGCTCGATCTGCTTGCCGAGCTCGCGCGCCAGGTCGCGGACGATGCGCGGCAGGGTCGACCAGGCATTGCCGATCGGCTGCATGCGCGTCTTCATGACGCTTTCCTGCAGTTCTGACGTAAGCAGCGAGAGGTGCTGCAACGGCGCGGTGAACCGGCTGTCCTTCTCATTGCGCAACAGTTGCAGCAACTGGTTGCGGGTCAGCACCAGCTCGGAGACCGTGGTCATCAGCCCTTCCAGCAGATCGATGCCGACACGGATCGTCTGGCTGGCGATGGCGGGGTCGCGCGGCGGTTCAGGCTGCTCCGGCCGGGGCAACGCCACCCCGGCCGGAGCTGATACCGCCGGTGAACCAGACAAGGACGTCGGTGTGGGGGGGAACACCGCGTCGGACTGGCCTGGCGCGGGGGGCGCCGGCGGTATCAAGGCGATTTCGTTGGTGCAGGGTGCGTGGTCTGGCGCGGCTGCGCCGGACGGTGCGTGCAGTGCGAACAGGGCATCGAGGTCGGCGAGCAGGGCGGTGTGGTCGGTGCTGCCCTCGGCGCCGGTTGCCGCGATGGTGGCGACGATCGCCTTGATCGCGTCGACGCAGCGCAGGACGCCGCTGACCACCTCGGGGCTTGGCCGCAAGGTCGCTTCGCGCAGCCGGCCGAGGACGTTTTCGCCGGCATGGGCAAGGCGGCCAAGTTCGGTCAAGCCAAGGAAACCGCAGGTTCCCTTGATGGTATGCATCGCGCGAAAAATGCTGGCGATGCGACTCGTGTCGCCGGGTGCCGCCTCCAATTGGAGCAGGTCGCAGTCCAACACGGCGAGCATTTCGCTGGTTTCGACCAGGAAGTCTCTGACGAACTCGTCCACCCGGCCCCCTTTCGCGACTTTGCGAAACGCCATACAAGCGAGACCCTAACATCGGCGAGAACGCGATGGGAATACATTTTTTATCGCTTGCGAAAATTTGTGAAAGGAGGTAGCAACTGGATTGGAGCACGCGGATCTGGCCGGGCCATGACTCATGGGAATGAGGACCCATGGGAATGGCCAACGGACTCTGCCGCACCAGGCGCAAAGCAGGTTCTTGGAGTCGCACATGAAGATCCTGGTTGTTGATGATTACCCCACCATGCGGCGCATCCTGCGAAATCTTCTTGGGCAGATCGGGATCACCGACGTCGAGGAGGCGGGAGACGGGGTCGACGCCCTTGCGAAATTGCACTCTGGCCGGTTCGACCTGATCATTTCCGACTGGAACATGGAGCCGGTGACCGGGCTCGATCTGCTGAAGAGGGTGCGGGCGGATGCAGGGACACGGACCCTGCCGTTCATCATGGTGACGGCGGAAAGCAAGGTCGAGAACGTGGTTGAGGCGAAAAAGGCGGGCGTCAGCAACTACATCGTCAAGCCCTTCACGGCCGATACGCTGAAGTCGAAGATAGCCACGGTGATGGGCTGAGGCGGGCGCCATGGCCGAGAACCATGGGTCGACAGGCGTTGGCCCCAACGGCGATGCGCAGATAGATGTTGGGCCGAGGGGCGATGCGCCAATGGGCGATGGCGATCTTGGCGAAAGCCAGGCGGAAGATCGGCCAAGGGACGACGGGTCTTCATGCGAAAGCCAAGCGGCGCATATCCAAACGAACGACACCGCCAGCCGCGCGATGGTGCGCCGGCTGGAGGAGGTTGCAGCGCAGTTGCAACAGGAGGTCGCGCGGCTGGGCGGCATGCAGCACGCCGCCTCTGCCACCCAGCAGCTCGCGTTGTTGCGCGACGAACTTCACGGCATGGGCGAGCTGATTGCCAACACGCGGGCCGAGATCGCCGGGCTGATGCCGCTCGGCGCGCCAAGTTCGCGGCTGACCTCGGCGTCCGACGAGCTGGATGCGGTGGTCGGGGCGACGGAGCGCGCGGCGGTGGAGATCATGGGCGCGGCGGAACATGCCCAGGAGGCGGCGCAACGGTTGCGCAAGATCAACGGGCTGCCGGTGGAGGCGTTGCGCGATCTTGATCAGGTCGAGGCGGCCGCGGTGGACATCTTCATGGCCTGCTCGTTCCAGGACCTGACCGGGCAGCGTATCCGCAAGGTGGTGCAGGCGCTGACCTATATCGAGAAGCGCATCATCGCGCTGACGGTGCTGTGGCGCGGCGCCGGACGCGGCGCCGGGTGGGGCGATGCGGCCGGGGCGGCTGCAGACGGGGCGGCTGCAGACGGGGCGACTGCAGACGGGGCGACTGCAGACGGGGCGACTGCAGACGGGGCGGCTGCGTGGGACACCCGCCGCGACGCGCATCTGCTGAACGGCCCCAGCGATGGTGGCCTGCCGCAGGCGGCGGTCGACTCGCTGCTGCACGATGCGGTGGAGGCGGGAGCTGCGTCGCAGGACGCGATCGACGCGATGTTCGCCTGAGGAGCTGCGAAATGCTGACAGGGGGGCGTATGGCAGTGGTGCGTGTGGGCGGCGTGCGGCGATGGTAGCCGGGGCAGTGGCGGCTGCGGTGATGGGCGGCGCTGGGGGCCCGGTTGGGGGCGTGCCGCGTGCGCCACTGGCGGCTGGCGGATTTGCGGCGTTGCTGGATGCGGCGGAGGAGGCCGGCGGTTCGGGCGTGACGGCGACTGGTCGGGTGGGGATGGAGACGCCGCGGCTGGTTGCCGGGGCGCCCCCCCAGGTGGCGGTTCCAGGGATGGCCACAGGGACGACGGGGCAGGGGGTGGCCCAAGGTGCGACACAGGGGACGGCCCAGGGGGCGACCTCGGGGGCGACCTCGGGGGCGGCGCCGATGACGCAGGCCGGGGCCGCCATCTTGGCACGTGGGGATGCAGCGCGGCTGGCGTCGGGGGCGGTGGCGGACGGATCGCTTGCGGATGCCCAACCGGAGGGCTCCCAGGAAGGGGGCACCTCCGCTGCGGATGCCAATCTTGCCGCTGCCCTGCCTTCGGCTACCGAAACTGCAGTCGAAGGGCCTGCCATTACGCAGCCCGCCGCTACCCAACCTGCGGGGGTCGGTCCTGAAGCGGGCCGGATGGGGACTGCGAAAGGTACGCCCGAGAGGACTCAAATGTCCGCCCCAACCGCCAGCTTTTCGCCCCCTAATCGATCTGTCAACAATCCGGCGAATGCCGCCGGCCGGGGAGGGGTTGCATCGGCCGGTCCATCGCCGTCGGTCGATATCGCTTCGCAGCCCTCAGGTCCGAACGCGGCGGGCGAACCGCCGTTGGGACTCGCGCAGTCGCCCGGCACAGCCGATCCTGAAGCGGGTGCCGCCACGCGCTCGATGCTTCAGGCTGCCGGAGATCAGTCCAGCGCGACTGGCGTCTCCCCCTTGGCGTCGGTTTCGCCAACGCCAACTGCCCCGGGGGCGCTGCGTTCGGGCCCCGCGCGATCGCACGGCAATGCCGATTCGGATGCGAGTGCTGTATCGGAGACGCCTTCAGCGACCGCGGCGGATCGGTTGGCCGAGGCTGCCGCGGCGATACCGGTTACACCGCCCGCGGTTGGTGAAGCTGACCAGGTGATCGCTGCCGCCGTTACAATACCGCAACAGGCCACGCCGGGCGGTGAAGCCGCTGAGGCAACGATTGCCGCGGCGGGGCGCGCCAGGCCGGCCGGTCGTGCAACCCCCGCAGTCGGTGACACCGCCGGCGTCGCTGACACTACCACCCCCGACGCCTCTGGCACCGCCGCTATCGCAGGCCCCACCACAGCTCGCGGTGCCGCGTCGCCGGGCACTGCCGCGCCGCGGGATGCACCATCGAGGGGCCCGACCCATCCGGAGCCGGCGCTCGGCGCGGCTGTCGCGGCCGGCGGTGACACTGCGGCAGCGTCCGGTCCGGGACCTGCGGCGGCGCCGGCCGACGGTCCGGTGGTGCCAACGTCGCTATCGGGGGGCGGCGCCGGCACGAACGGGCAGGCCGCAGTGCTGTCGCCCCACGTGGACTCCGCACGCAGCAATGGAATGGCGCCGCAGGATCCGACTGCGGCGACCGCCCTGTCGGATATCATTCCAGCGAATCTCGTTCCGACAAGCGACCAATCGTCGGCGTCAATCGCGGCCGGCCCGATTGTGGATACATCGGCCGGCGTGGCCGCGACGGCTCTGCCAGGGCTCGACAACAAAACCGTTGCCGATCCGGCTGCGCAATCAATCTCCGACGCATCGTCCTTGCACCTCGCCGCACTGACGGGCAGCGAGGCGAGCGCCGCCACGCCGCAAGCACCCCACCTTGCGCCGACCGTCGGCGCAGGTGGCGCGGATCCCACCAACGCGACGCAATATGCGGGGCCTGCTGGCGGCGGGAGTTCGGTGGGTGCGATGGGGCTGCGCATCGCTCGCGCGATGCATGACGGCAACCATACGTTCAGCATCGAACTGCACCCGGCCGAACTCGGCCGCGTCGATGTGCGGCTGTCATTCCACGCCGAGGGCGTCGGCGTGCAAATGACCGTCGACCGCCAGGAGACCTATGCGGCGTTCCATCGGGACCGTGCGGCGCTGGAGCAGCAACTGGCCCAGGCGGGAATCAATCTTGGCAGCGGTGGTCTCGACCTGCGCTACGGCGCGCAATCGCGGCAGCCGTTACCGCAGCAGGCGGCCCCGACGTTCCGCGCCGCGGCATCCGCCGACGCGCTGGCGGGCGCCGCGCAATCCTATGCCACGTCGAGCGACAGCCTCGTCGACATTATGGCCTGACGCCGGCCCTGACGCCGGACGGGCCTGCCCGCGTTGATCTGACCAAGTTGAAAGGAAAGCCAGAATGAGCGGAACCACAGCAACAACCTCGTCGGTCGCGACGATCGGCGGTCTGGCCGGCACGCCGACGACCACGCAGGTCGGCGCGCAGGCGAACAATCCGCAGATGAATCAGTTTCTGACGTTGCTGGTCGCCGAACTGAAGAACCAGGATCCGACGCAGCCGACCGATCCGACCCAGTTCGTTGCGCAGCTCGCGCAGTTCTCCACCGTCGAACAACTGACCCAAAGCAACACGACGCTGACGACGATTGCCCAGTCGCTGTCGAGCAGCCAGGCGTTGGGGCAGTATGCCAACATGATCGGCGACACGGTGTCGGCGACGGCGACCACGATCAGCGTGCCATCATCGGGCAGCCCGACGGCGATGACCTACAACGTTACGACGCCGTCGCTGTCGAACATCCAGGCGCAGATCACCAATTCGTCGGGGACGGTGGTGCGCACGATGGCGGTGTCGGGGACCAGTGGGACGCTGCAGTTCAACGGTCAGGACAGCAACGGCAATGCGCTGCCCGCAGGCGTGTATGGCATTTCGCTGGTGGGCAATGCGACGGGCGGCACATCGCAATCCGCCGGCACGCTGAGCACCACCGGGACCGTGACCGGCGTCACGCAGGGGTCGGCCGGCAGTTGGCTGCTGCAATTGCAGGACGGCAACACGGTGAATGTGAGCTCGGTGACGGGTGTGTCGTGATGCGGACGGGCAGTTTGTAACGCATCAGGAATTTATCGCAGCGGGTTATCGCCTTGCCGGGTTATCGCCTTGCGGGGTTATCGCCTTGCCGGGTTATCGCCTTGTGGGCTGCTTGTGCTGCGGGCGCGGGCCCCGGCGGGAGGCGCGGGTCAGGTCATCAGCACCGAGACGGCTGTCAGCACCGACGTGAGAATGGTCAGGAATGTCAGGATGACGGTGATCACGCGGTTCATTGTGGTCTCTCGGTAGGTGCGCGGGCCGTGGTCGCCATGTGCCTGCGAGCCATGTGTGGTTTTGGGTGCAAACAGCCTGCGCATCGGACCGAGTTTAATCGCCAAAAGTTACGCAATGGGTTCACCAGGTGCGACTTGTGCGTCGGCATCGGCCAAGAGGCGGATTCTTTTTCCGGGCAGAAGAAAATCGCGCCCGGCAATGACAGGCGTCGCGTTATGACCTTAGCTCTCCCCCCCCTGGGAGAGGCCGCGGCAAGTCCCCCACCCGAAGCGTTACGTGCTCCGCCTCTCCCGCAAGGCTGGGGTAAAACAATGGCGGTACCCCGACCAAGATCAGAACGACCGGGGCGCGGCTTTGCGTTGCCGGGCGTGCGGGCGCACAACCAGCGTGGCAGTTTTGGGGAGCTGGCACGATGTCGCCGAACGAGGAATGGGGGCTGGTGGGAAAGGTGGCGATCGTCACCGGTGGTGGCGCGGCGGCTGACGGCATCGGCAACGGTCGTGCGGCTGCCATCCTGCTGGCGCGTGCCGGCGCCAACGTGCTGGTTGTCGACCAAGACCTGACGCTTGCCGAGCGCACCGTGGCAATGGTCGCCGCGGAGGGCGGCACCGCAGTCGCCGCGGCCTGTGACGTTACCGATTCCGCGCAGTGTGCCGCCATGGTCGATGATGCGATGGCGCGCTGGGGTCGGCTCGATTGCCTCGACAACAATGTCGGCATCGGCAGCAGGGGCAGCGTGGTCGAGGAGACCGAGGCGGCCTGGGCGCGCGTGATGCACGTCAATGTCGACAGCATGTTCCTGGTGTGCAAGCACGCCATCCCGGCGATGGTCCGAACCGGAGGCGGATCGATTGTCAACATCTCCTCGATCTCCGCGCTGCGTCCGCGCGGGTTGACCGCCTACAGCGTGTCCAAGGGCGCGGTGATTGCGTTGACCAAGGCGATGGCGGTGGACCATGGCCCGCAGGGCATCCGGGTCAATTGCATCTGCCCCGGGCCCGTCTATACGCCGATGGTTTCGTCGCGCGGCATGACGGCGCAGGCGCGCGATACCCGCCGCAAGGCCTCGGTGCTGGGGCGCGAGGGTACCGGCTGGGACATTGGCGCCGCGGTGCGGTTCCTGCTGTCCGAGCAGGCCCGTTACATCACCGGACAGATCCTCGGGGTTGACGGCGGTGCGACGCTGGTTGGCCCGAGCCGCGAGTCCCAGTAGGGGCCGGCGGGGTCAGGCTACGACAAGGCCGTGCAGATCAATCAGCACATGTGCCATGGCCAATGCAACGATGTCGCGCCGCCATAGGTACAGCGCCGTAAAGATCGCCCCGGGCATCAGCGTGCTCAGCGCCGCGCCGAGGCCCCACAGAGGCAGGTGGACGATCCCGAACATCAGCAGGGCGACGACGGCCGCGCCGCAGGTGTTGCCGGTCAATTCGGCCAATCGCTCGATCGCATAGGCCCGATAGAGCCACTCCTCGCCCGACGCAACGATCACCACCGTGATGCTGAGATACCATGTGGGAAGCATGGCAAGCGCGCGTCGGCCCGTGTCGAACGACCCGGTAGCGGAATGGCCCAACAGCAGACCGGCGAGGGGAAAATAGCCGAAGACGAAGCCCAGTGCCATGATGATTGCCAGCGGGACGGAACGCCAGGATGTTCGTGCGAAGCCGGTCTGCCGTGGGCTTAACCGTTCGCCGAATCGCGCGATCGCGGCCACGCCGCCGACCAGCAGGCAGAATACACCGAGCCAGAATGCGCTGGCCGATGGCGTGATCGGTCCGCGCGCCGGTTGCGCGGCCCAGGCGACAACGCCAGGCCCGACCAGCGCCAGCCCCAGCCCTATGATTGTCCATGCGTTGACTCGCATTGGGCCGTATCACAGCGCGTCGAGCATTGCCTTTGCGGCGCGCAGATCCGCGGTCCCGAAGCCCTCGGTGAAGCGATCGTAAACCGCCGCCAAGACTAAGCGCGCGTCGTCAGCGCGCCCCTGCGACAGCCGCAAACGTGCCAGGCTGAGGGCAATCCGCAGCTCCCACGACAAGGCGTCCTGCGCGCGGGCCATATCGGCGGCGCGGGTGTAACAATCCTCCGCGGCAGCGTAACGATCCGGGCCTTGCTGGTGCAGCACGTCTCCCTTGATCCGCAACAGTTCGGGAACGTACCAAAGCTGGCCGTCGGTGCGGTGGCCGGCGCTGGCGATCGCTTCATCCACGGCCGCAAGCGCCTCGTCGCGCTGTCCAAGCCCGGCGAGCGCCGCGGCGAGCGCGCCCTTGAACTCCGGATAGGACATGCGCCAGCCGGTTCGGCGACATGTGCTGAATGCCTCGCGCAGCACCACCAGACCTTGCGTGAACGCACCGCGCTCGACCAGCAGCTTGCCTTCCAGGAAACGCCCAGCGGTTTGCCAGAAAGGTGCATTCAGCCGTGTTGCGACCTCGATAAGGCGGGCGATCGATTGCTCGGCGGCGTCGAAGTTGCCGGTCATCGGCGTGATGCGGCACAGGCCGTAATAAAGCACGCGGCAAAGCGCCATGTGGTGGGCTTCGACTTGCAGATCTTCCACGCTGCGGTGCGATTCGGCATGCGCCTTGTCGGCGCAGCCCTGCAGCCAATGTGCCCGCGCCAGCATCGCGCGGGCCATGGCGTGGTGTTCCTTGTGGCGCCATGCCGAGCGTCGTTGATCGTCGAGCATGACGGGCGATCGCAGGACGCGCTCCAGGTATTGCTGGGCCTCGCGCGGCCTGCCGGCGGTCAGCAGCGTGGTGCCCATCGCCCGGTCCGCGACAATAACGATGGCGGGATCACCGATACGATCGGCGATCAATCGCAACCGTTCCACCGCGAGCCGAGCCAGACCGTAATCGCCACGGTAGGTGTAGACCGACGTCAGAACGGCAAGTGCCCGCGCCTGCGCGTCCGGATCTTCGACAGCATCGGCGATTTCCAGGGCCTCGACCAGGACGGTGTGCGCCCGCTGCGAGGTGCCCATCGTGGTGATCAGTGCGCTGCCGAGCGCAATCCGCAGCCATATTTGCGGCCACGTGTTCGCGGGTGGCGCAGTGCCGAGGTTGTGCAGCGCGCGCTCGCAGCGTTCGCAACATTCCGCCATCAGCGACAAATTCATCCAGACCGGCGCATAGGCGGCGGTGAGATCAACGCCAATGGTCTTGTCGCCACGGGCGGAGAAGCACCAGTCGATTGCCGCGCGAACATTGTCGATCTCGTGGCCGTGGCGGGTCAGTTCCTCGCTCGACACCTGCGATCTGAAGCGCGACCCGGGGGATGCGAACAGGTCACGAAAATACGCCGCGTGGCATCGGACGGCACGCTCGACCTCGCCGTGCCGGGCGAGCTTTTCGAGCGCGTAGGTTCGCGTCGTCTCCAACAGATACCAGCGTGCGGGCGATTTGGACTTGTCGAGCGCGACCAGTGACTTTGCCGACAGGTTCGCGATGCCGTTCACCACGCACGCGGTGTCGAGCCCGCTGTCGCGCATGACGGCGGCGGCGGAATCGAGGGTGAAGCCGGCGGAGAAGACCGCCAGGCGGCGTAACAGCAGACGTTCGGGCTCCGGCAGAAGTTCATAGCTCCAGTCAAGCACCGCGCGGAGGGTCCGATGGCGGGGAACCGCGTTGCGGCGCCCGCTGGTCAGCAGCGCGAGGCGATCGCCCAGGCTGGCGGCCACCTGCTCGATCCCCAGTGCGGCGGCACGCGCGGCGGCGAATTCAATAGCGAGCGGTATGCCGTCGAGATGCCGGCAGATCGCGGCAATCGCGGGAATATTGTCCGGCTGCGAGGCGACGTCCGAGCCCAATGCTTTTGTTCGTGTAACGAAAAGATCGACCGCGCTGTGGTCGAGGATGTGTTCCGCTTGCTGTTGACCGGGCGGCGGCAGGTCGAGCGGGGGCACGCGATAGACGTACTCGCCCTCGATCCGGAAGACTTCGCGGCTCGTGGCCAGGATCGTGGTCCGCGGGCACAGGCGCACCAACATCTCGGCCAAGGTCGCCGCCGCATCAATCAGATGCTCGCAGTTGTCCAGCACCAGCAGCAAATGCCGGCCACCGATGGTGCGCGCGACGGTCTCGGCGGTGATTTCCTCTGCGCCCAGCTTGAGACCAAGCGTGCTTGCCACCGTGGACGGAACGAGTGTCGGATCGGACAGCGAGGCGAGCTCGACCAGCAACCCGCCGTCGGTGAACTCGTCAAGAACGCGGCGCGCAAGTTTCAAGGCGAGCGTGGTCTTGCCGATGCCGCCCGGCCCGGTCAGGGAGACGACGCGATAGGCCGAGACGAGATCACGCAACTGCTGCAATGCCGCCGAACGGCCAACGAGGGGATCGACGAGCAGGGGGAAATTACTCGTCGGGGCTTCGCGGGATACAGGCAATGGTTGTGGATCGGACGGCGTAACGGTCGGGTCGCGACGCCGGACGGTCCAACTGCCGAGCAGGCGATAGCCGCGCCGCGACTCGGTTTTCAACAATCCGCGATAGGGGCCGAGCGCCCTGCGGACCGCCGCGGTGTGGACATGCAGGGTGTTTTCCATGACGATCGCACCTGGCCAGATGCGGTCCATCAGTTCGTTTTTGGTGACGAGTTCACCGGCTGACTGGGCCAGAACCTGAATGATCTCGAAGGCCCGCCCGCCCACCGGGACGGGCGATCCGAGCACCCTGAGTTCGCGGCGTGCGAGGTCGATCTCGCAGTCGCCTGCGGCGTAGACCGGCTGAATGCTCGCTGCAAGCATACCGACAGACCATGATGCGACCGTTCCAGGTGTATTGGGGAATCGGCTGATCCGCAAGAAAACGGACACCGTATACCGGCCTGGCCACAATCGAGGCGGCCCCGGATGGGACCATTGCAACCTGGTCAAACCAAGGGCAATGCATCCAGTATGGCGCGGGCGGCGCGCAAATCGGCGGTCGCGAAACCCTCGGTGAACCAGTCGTAGATTGGCGCGAGAATTTGTCGTGCCGCATCGGACCTGCCCTGTGCTAACTGCAGACGCGCCGAACTCGTGGCGGCGCGCAACGCCCAGGAGCGGGTCTTCTGCCGCGCTGCCCAGTCCAACGCCTGGCGAAAGCACCATTCGACCTTGGGGGCGGCGTCCGGTGTGCCGTGCGCGGAAAGAAATTCACCCTTGACGCGCAGCAACTCGGCGATAATCCAGAACTCCTCGGTTTGTTCGGTGCGGTCGATCTCTTCGTCGATCGCGGCGAGCCCTTCGGCGACTTGCCCGACACGGCCGAGTGCCGCCGCGAGCGCGCCGATGAACTGCGCCCGATAGCTGGTATTTGCCGCGCCGAAATCGTCGAAGCCGCTGCGGATCAATGGTATTCCCGCCCGCGCATCGCCGCGTTCGATGCAGAGCACACCCTGATACGCATTTGCGAACGCACGCCAGAGAAACAGTGCGTGTGTGGCCGAGGTATCGCGCAGGAGATCGGTATAATGTTGGGCGAGTTCCTGCTCGCCGGCCCAGAGTGCGATTGGGCATGCGGCGAACGCGAGCGAGTGGCAGAGGGAGCTCGCATGACCGGCCGCCTTTGCCCGCTCGACCAGGCCGTGCACGAGCTGGATCGCCTGATCCGGAAACCCCTGCACCCATAGGATACGCGCAAGAAACGACCGTGCCCCCAAACGTTGGTCGAACTGAAAGCTTATGATGCGCTGCCCGATGTTATCGGCCCCGTCTTTGGTGCCGTCATTGTCGACGACACGTTCGATGTGATGCCGTGCGGTATCCTGATCACCCAGGTAATGCGACGAGACAGCGATCATGCGGTCGCCCACCAGCTTGTCGGTCTGGGTCGATGCCACGGCGAAGAA
>Ga0326727_10023828_pt1 | contig 11637 bp, 8 predicted proteins | sample MB2enrmetagenome_FD_207643 | JGI IMG/M metagenome (GOLD analysis project Ga0326727, IMG submission 207643) | Lab enriched peat soil microbial communities from McLean, Ithaca, NY, United States - MB29MY | ecosystem: Environmental > Terrestrial > Soil > Wetlands > Peat | place: USA: New York... | reverse complement strand
TCTTAAAAAGAGCAGTGTCACCTACGGCAAGTAACGATTGCACCATCGCTGGCAATATCGTGACGCTGAGAGTACTGTCATAGAAGTCGGGAAGGGATGGGTTCCACCGCCCCGTACTCTTTACTAACTGAAACAGGAAGTATTCATCGTGCGTATCAACGTACCCGACGAGGTATGGGGAGATCCATAGGACCTGAAATATCAGGCAAAACGATATCGTTGCGATCACGAACGGATAAAACTTCTCAGGAATCAAACCGTCTCGCAGACAGACTAGGAAAGCCAAGGCGGCAACTAGGAATACTGCCAGAAGCAGAAGAGCATTGTTATTGTATGCAGTATTCATGATGCTTCCGAAATAAACGAGAAATGGAAACATCGACAAGAACAGAAGTACTAATGCGTCCCTCGGCGATGTATCGAATGTCATTCATTCACCTTGGCTGTTTATTGTAGCTCTCAATGCTAACCGTTTACCGTCAACTTCGGCTTCGTGTCACCGAGCGTTCAGAGGTGGTCTCGGATCGCTTGGTATGGAGATTGGCCTCTTCGAGTTCAGCCAATCCGCTGAAGTTCTTGGTCATCTCCTGAGGGGTTTTGCATTGAAAACCTCTGTCGTCTTCCTCGAACCTCCATTCTTCTACAGGTGTCTTCCAGTCACCGTACCGAAATTCTAGATAGTTCTGCCAGTCTTGTGGTAAAAGAATGCCGGAATCTCTTAAGCGCTCAATTCTGTCGACATAGAAGTAGGGGATCCAATTCGTTCCAACATTGTAAAATAGGCGCAATGGCCAAGCACACACATCAACTGTAACCCACCGCCTCATGAGACGAACTTGTGGTATCGACCAGCCCGCGAGGATGGAGCTTAGAGTATCGCGAATTGAACGAGGAAGGTAACGAATCAAACCTTGCTTATCTGGTTTAACTGGATAATAATCAGGGCACCAAGCATAATCCCCATGCTTGCGATATATGGATACATCAATCCACGCAAGCGAACGGAGGCTGAAATCGATGCGTGAGGGAAGTAGAGCGTACTTGAAGATCATTTTGTCGCAGGAGTATCCTCTAACTGCGTATCCTGCTTTCCGCACGAGAGGCAGTATGCTTCGAAAACGAGGCTCATACCTGCCCCACATGCTGATGTCAATATCATAGTCGGGACGCTCACGGCCTTTCCTTAACAGGTCTCCCTCACGCATCAGACCAAGCAGAGTCCCACAATCTATCCAGTAGGGTATGTCATGTGCGTCGAAAAGATCCGTGATCCATTTGATTTGCTCGTTCATTCCAGAACCTTTGCCAACGAAATTACCAGTCATGCTCTGCGCACATATCTCTTATGCTTTTGTGTAACGTCAAGTTCTCGTCACCTAACCAATTTTCAGCGACTGGAAATAAGCTGCAAAAAACCGTCACCCTTCAGCTTTCGCTTTCACGAATGCGTCCCATGCATCCCTTGCATTAGCCATTGTACAGTAGAAGTATACTCGGCATACTCAATCTTGACGATTGCTTCTAATTTAGCTTCATCTCACAATTATGGCCCAAGGACTCAAACCACTATCTTTGGTGCTAGTATGAGTCTTACCAAGTTGGCGGCGAATCGCAACCTCCTTCCTCAATATAGTCGGACTCGTTCCAGATGTTCAGGTGTCGCCTTCAATGACGGAGCAACAATTTGTTAACATTCTTCATGCAAGAGCGCAGGCATATGTGCAGGAACGGAAACGGATCGTCTGCTGTAAAGCACCCTGTTTCCTGGACACCGCGGAAAGAGCCTACTAGCTGCGTTAACGTGCAACCTCCACGAAGGGCCTCGAGGGATGCATGAAGATCAAGGTCTTCAGTGAGCCATTTGCGTCCAACACAAATCTCTCCGGAATCAACACGTTTACCGCCCATGTCCAAGTAAAGAGCACGAACGACATCCATCCCAGTATCCGAAACAAATAACCGAAACTCGGAACCTACGCGCGGATTGAAATCCAACAGCTTGTACTTTCCATCTCGTGCATCGTACCGCCAATCCGTAGCCATAATTCCACTGTAGCCGATTCCTTTAACGAATCTCTTAGTCGTTTCATCTATCGCCTCATTTTTCAAGCAAACACCAAGAGTGGTAAATCCAAAACGTGAAGGCAATATACGTAAACTCTTTCCAGTGAGACCAAACAAGCAGTTTGACCTTGAATCGAAGTAACCTTCAAACATCCAATTAGTATCGACACCTCCCTGAATGTATTCCTGTAGAATCATATCTTCCGGATGACCCAGCTTGTCGTATACCTCAAGTGCTTCACGTTTTGTCTTCACAAGGACCTGCCCGGATCCACCGCTGCCGTGACTCGGTTTGAACAAAACTGGAAAATTCATTTTATCAAGCGCGTTGAGTAAGTCTTCTCTGCTCTGGGGACTATGGATTTCTGGCGTGGGGACATCATGGGTCTTGGCTAGGTGATACAGCTCTCTCTTATTGGAAACCGATCGCATAAGTCGAGCATCCTGGTCGGGAAATGTGAATTTCTCTCTGAGACAATCAGCGTTTTCAGCGACAAAAGTCGCCATCACGTCGCCCATTGGGATCAGCACGGAACGCTGACCGATTCTTCGATCTACTTGCAACATCTCTCCGAATTGCTCGGGTAACTTTATGGACCTGGAAAGGAATCACCCCGCGCAATATTTCGAAAAGAAAACTGGACTATAGTTACCAGTTGGTGCTACCACGTGTACGGGTATCCCCAGACGTCCGAGGCTCCGTGCGATGCTGAGAGGAGAATGAACTGCGGACACGAATGCTAGAATCACTACAGGCGGTGAGTTCTTAACCCGCAGATTTGTTGTCATGACCAGATCCTACGCGTCAAGAACCGCGTAACCGGTAATGTCCAGCGTAACTGTATAAAACCCGCGCCGAACCGCTGACATGTGTGGTGTAGATGTGTAGATGATCCTTCCGGTGCTCTGCCTCCATTGGGTTCCAACAATTGTGAGAGACGGCCGAGAAATCCTGAACCAAAACTCATTCGATTCTTTCTGGCGCTAGAAAAAGTGGGCTCATGGTGGGTTATCAGATATTCTAATTGTACTCCTTGTGCTGTGGGATGTGATACGGTCGAAGTATACGCTTGGTGATTAGCATCTCGGTCTGAGTACGCGGAGAATCTCGCAAATAATTGACGATGGTCCTTCGCTTCGCGAAGTGCCCGGCTGATTGGAAGAATTTGGTGCGTTGTCGATTCTGAGCGAAACATAGCATGGAACAGTGATGTTCTATATTACGAACATTAATATACTGATCAAGGGGGTAAATGCGAACTCATGACGCCCCAATTATTTTTCCAAGATTCGTGTTTGTGCGCACCATTAGACCCATCGTCGATAGTCCATTACGAGTCAGCGCAGCTAGTTAACTGAGGTAAACCGAATGAACTCATCGTCAGAGTTGTGTGAGGTTGATGGCCACTTTTCAACTCTATTGTCAGAGTCGATAGAAGAAGCCTTGGTCAACCTCCTAGGCGAACATGTCAAGCAGACAATTTATGAGTGCCTGGAAAGACACGGCCTACGGAAACATCAGATCCCTGAGTATCTGCCCAGATTTGATGCTTTTCTGGAGGACAACTTCGGGAGAGCCGGTGCAGTCATAGAGAGGCAGATCGCGAGACGGCTTTACACTCGACTAGGATTGAACCTTGTGGCAGTGCCGCATTACGCTCTAACTGACTACGTCAATATGGCTTTCCGACGACTGTCTCGGGTCGAGCGATTGGCTTGAAGATATCAGCGGGGCATGACTACAGAGTCGCGTTCAGGCTTTCCAAAGCGAATCTACAACGAGCGCAATAGGTGCCCCAACTAACAGGACTATCCCTAGAACAAACATGGTAAGCGGCAGCATGTCGGACATCAAGATACACCATTTCCGCTACGTTATGCTTGGATGAACACTGGTATATTAATGTGCGCATTATGGAACAGTAATGTTTAGGGACTTAAAGGAGGGTATTGCGTTTTCCGAATTAACGCATAATTGATGAAATTCTGTGGCTGTCAAAAAGCGGTTGATTCATGGCGGCTTCGTTGTGAGTATAGTAACAGCGATAAAAGCCAGAATTATGGCACCGATAATGATTCCAATGATACTTGGATGGTGAATGCCCCGAAAACTCAACAGAACCAAACGTGATTATGCCCAGGAATATTACGAAAACCTGGAGTTTAGGCTCTGCTAATTGCCCTAGTTAGGCTCTTCAACTTGGCAAATCTATTCTTGGATAGTAGGAGGAGGATGGGGGCGAGAAGTGCGACGAGGAATGCGACGATTGATACTTCGGAACTTAGCGGTGGTGGAAGGTAAGGTTGAGAAGCGCTTGTTGCAGTATAGTTTGCAATTTTTATTGACGAATAGAGGTTGAGGTCTGTTTCTGTACTTGCGTACGTCATCGTTGCGAGCTGTTCGACAGATTCTGTGCTTCCGTTGTCCCTTAGAATGATTACGGTGTTCGGCCCGGTTAGCAGAAGGTACACGATTCCGTCCTCAGTCGCTGTCCATTGCAGAGTGTAGGCTGTGAAATTATTCTCCGTTAAGAGCGAATTCCCGATTAGGGAGCACCCGTTTGAGGAGGTTTGGAATGTGTTCGTGGGAAGGAGGTATAGGTTTGCGGGATATGTCGAGGTTAACTCCAGGTTAAGGTTCGTTCCAGAGTTCACCGCCAAGGGCATCGTGACCTGGCTACACTTTCCTTTCGGGGCCATGAATCCTATTCCTTGTGGAGGGATGCTCACTGGAGTCTGGGCCATCATAGTTTCGGTGGTTGAAAAGAAGCTAGTATGGAAAGCGGTTGAGGTGTAAGTTGCCGTAGTCGTTCGCTCTGATGTGACGTAGGTCGTTGTGACTGGCGCAGAATTCGTGAACGGAAGAAGTATGGTTAGAGGAGAAAGCAGGATTAGGGCTACAACCATCAAGGCCGCATATGACACAGGTCTCAAGCGTTGACACCCGTCTTGGAATAGATAGCACGCGCCAACTGCGGTTGAGCTTGCAACTTCCATTCAACCTACCCTGTGTGAATATGCCAAGTTGGATCATGCTGGATTCATCGGTAACCAATGGTTCCTGTAGACAACTAACGCAAAGGACCTGCCGTTTGCAACCCCATATCTAGCCCTCCATTACAACCTCCAATGATCGATCCACACAAGGATTCGTCAAGAAACGAGAGAGGCTAACAGCGGATCTCTACAAGACTAATCGGGGGTGGGTAGAAAACCAGCGTATCTCACTCACCAAGATATCTTCATGCGAAACATCTCGCCTTGAACAGTCGTTTCTTTAGGTTATCTAATGCATCATAGCCCGCGAGCGCTCCCCGAGAACAGTTGAATGTTTGCTTGGGGTTACCGTCGTCATATACAGCCGTTAGATGATGACGATGACATGATTTGTTTTAGCTGAACCGCACTGTAAGTTGCCATGTTCCTATCAGGCAGTTCACCCCGTTCAATCGCTAAGATGACTTCTGGCATGGACAGGGGTTCTTACCTCAATTTACGGGTGCATCTAGTCGTTCACGATTCGGACTTGAACTCAATAGGAAGCGGGCGATAACCCCTGCTTATCGATGCGCGGCGTTATCCGTCGAGGCCAGCAGGGTATTCCAATCTTCATGCAGAACCTCGACATCTCCAATGTCTTCTAATTCTCTCACTCTAATCGTTGAATGCCACCACGTATCATAGCAACATGTTAAGGAAAGCTCGGTATGCGTAGACGCTTGCGAGCCTCCGACTGCATCCGACTGAAGACCCTATACAGCCAAGTCAAGACGTTATACAGGCGTGACCGCGATACTACCACACCAACTCTCATTGCCAAAGTAGTAGTCCATGTCTTGTGGAAGGGTAAGTCGGTGAGGAAGTCGATCCCTATAACCTGACCTTGATCGCACAATGCACGAATTGACTCGTTGACAGTGAAGACTCCCGGAGACAAATTCCGATATTCTTCCGCGAAAGACGTCTTCGCTATGTAAGCCAATTTCCCGTATCTAATACTTAGGGCGTATGCAATTGTCTGGCCGTTGAGTTCTAGGAAGCAGACGCTGCATTTGAAGTTGGGTTCAGATGCGCTCGCGTGAATTGAGCCCTTAACGGTTGCGTGCAGACTTTCATCCGCTTCTCCTCTCTGTCTCCGTAATTCCTCTTTCCAGCTTAGTTTCTCGACAGCATGAATTCTCTCGACCTCGTGGGGCTCCTTGCTCAAGTCATCTACGTAGTGAATTCTCCACGTTCCGGCTCGGTTAAGGTTGCGTTTCATTCGATTGATGTTTTTCGTGAACTCATGTCCTTGTGATGAGAGAAAGATTGGTTTTCCGATTGAATCTATAAACGGCTCGTCCCAACTAGGATATATTGGTACAAGTCTGTGCCCTTGTACGTTAGCGGGGAGGTTCTGAACTTTATAATGCAAATTTCTCAACTCGCATTGCACCTTGAGGAGTCTACCGTTAGGAGACTCGGCCGGTAGCGTCAACTCCAGCAGATCGCTCTGCAATTTCTGGAATGCGAATTGGACTATTTTCTCAATGCATTGTCCCCGATACCGGTCTTCAAGTGCAAAGTCCGGCGACAAGTATGGGAACAATAGAAAGCCTGTGGTTCGCACGCCAAAATGCTTTCGCGTCATTAAAGGTGCGACTCCCACTGGAACTCCATCAACGGAAAGTAGGAGCAATAACGGATGCCAGCCTTCGAGCATCTGCAATCTCATGAACTGGACAATGAATTCGGCCAGCAGGAAAGGACTAGCCCCAGACTCGCGTACGATGCTGTTCCAAACATCTCCCACTGTAGCAAACACTTCTAGATCTGAGAAGGCTCTGACAGAGATCCTGTCATCAGAAGTGGAGCCTTGCATCGCGTTGACTCACTCCATTCCGAACCCTAAATAGAAAAGCGCGAACCAGGCTTTGGAGCAATTAGCCAGAGATTTAGGTTCGTAGGAAATTGGGTGTCCCGCCTTGAATCGCGTCATTCACCGTGTAGCATTGGCTATGTCCTCATTGTGCCATACCCTAAATCCTAGACGTTTCGCGTTGCTCAGAAAACTTGGCTCCTTTTCGGAACGAAGATCTGATTCTGATTCTAGACGCCGCTGTCATCCTTTCGAATTTCTGCTCGACGTTGTATGAAAACGAGTCTAAACGAGTAACAGCTGAGTTTATGAGGGCTCCCAATCTCGGAAAGGTAACCTCATATCGAGGTTCAAAGCTGCAGCCGAACTTCGCCTTAATTTGATAATGAATATCTGGATACGGCGGGGAATTTCCAAACGATACAGTAGTATACCCCATTGCAGAGGCTTTCTTCACCATATGCCACATCAAGGAGAAGAAGGGGCTTAGTGTGGGGGGTACCTGCCTGTTCAGTGCTGCATATTTGCAATACATGGTCTTCTTGCGTTCAAACAAGAAGGTGAGTCCTCCTCCGGCAACTGTTTCGTCCTTACGTAATAGGAACACGAGCATCTCGTTTGGGTAGAACGTCTTCATCAGGTAGACAAAGAAGCTGAACTCGGGAATGTATCTGGCACGTAGGTATTGCAAGTTTGCCCTGTAATACTCATAGAAGCTCCTGAGTTCCTCCTCAGATTTAGCTTCCTCTAATTTCCATCCGTCCTTTTCAACGCGGTTAATCTTACGCTTGTCATTTCTTGAAAGAAAACTGTTCCAGATCATTTCGGGACTGTTCTCCCGTAGGTTCAGCGCCATCTCCCCAGCTCCAAAACCCGGCCCTTGAATGGAAGTAATGTTCATGCTCCTGAAGAAGTTCTTTGTCTCAGGTAATAGAGAAATGCATGTGTACGCGGATCTATCTACTCTCTGCATCTCCTTACACTTCGTGACGATCTGTTTTGCCAGTAATGCATCCTCTGGGTAACTCACGATAATGTTTTCATTAGGGGGGTAAGAAAGAGTACGCATTGGGAAGATTCCTTTGATCTTCCACTGTCTTAGGTAGAGGGGACAGAGGGCTACCGGTTCATCTTTGCGGTACACAATGAAATGCCGTGGCTTGTCTTGTGGGAAAACTGGAAAGCGGTCTACTGCCTCTTTCCACTTCAGGGTGTGGTAGAAGCTGCCTTGGGAATTTTCTTCATTGAGCTTACTCCAACTTTGCGCATTCGAACTATTGAGTTCCTCAACAGAGTATTCCATGCCTTTACGGAACTCCGGCAATCAGATTCGCAGAGTCGCTTTCTTGTGTTCTTGAAGCAAATCTCGCAACATAGACGCTTCGCGAGCCTCTAGTTGAGCAGCAGTGCCGCTATTCAAATAGAAAAGAATGCCGGAAACGCGTCGCTCAGTGCGGAATCTCTATTGAGAGGTTCCGAGAATTGGTCAGCCTATGCTAGGCTAGATTTCTAGTCATTTTGACTAAACTCACTATATGTGCGAACTGGACTCACGCCGAATACAATTTGTATAATGTTGCCCAATTGCATGTGTGCGCCGCTCGCTGCTTCGAAGAGTTTTTCTTTTCTAGGTCACTCAGTCGAAGGGCTCTGCCTAACCGGAATATCCTTATTTTTCCTTCGACGCTCGCGCTCTACTCGGTAATCTATCAATCTTCCCATGGAGTTGCGGGCAAGTGATCCCGCAGGGCCCATCAATGTGAAGAGTGGATAAAACACCTCCAAGAGTATATGTTCACGGAAAGAGAATCTAAGTCCCCATTTCGCGCGGAACCGTTGGTAGGAGTAGAGCGCCGCGAAACCATCATGTCTGATTTTCTCCTGTTCCGGAGTTTTTCGGTTCCATGACCGATCGTGGATGACCCGTCCCTTCGGGACAATTGCCAGTCTCCACTTTCCTCCATAGAGAATCTGGAGGGACGCGTCATAGTCTTCGAACATCCTATAGTGTTCGTCAAAGGAAAACTCGTCCCGCAATTGGGTTCTGTACAGCATGGCTCCTCCGTCAATGCACTGCACCTCTATCCAATCGGCCTTCGTGTCTAATTGTGGTCTACGGAAGAGAAGGACTCCATCGTGAATGACGAAGATTTTGCCACCCGGACTGAGGAGGTTACCAACCAGGTCATACTGGGGCATGCCCACCGCGCCGATTTCATGATTCTCCTCTAAGACCTTCATGCATAGATCTAGTGACTCGGGGGTCAGGTAGGTATCGTCGTCTAACATCATGGTGAAGGGAGAAGCAACAGAAGCTTGAAGTATTTTCCTTCCGCTCCCCACGGTCGCATCGGCCGTAATCATTTCAACATCCTTTGGACTCTGTAGGATTTCTGCAAGTTCAGTACTCCAGGCAGGCTCAACAAGGATCTTGACCAGGTAAGTTCTCGTACAGTATTTTCTCACAGAAGATAGAGTATTCAATAGCCATGGGATTCTACCCATTGTGACAATGCAGAAAGTAATTTCGTGCGGTCGATGCCCTCTTTCAGTTCTATCTCCAGTTCCCAGAGTCAGCTGACTGTCCGAAATGATCTTCCCGCCTTCGATAGCCGAAATTTGCAAATTCGCATGTGACAAAAGCCGATAAGGAAGATGGTTACGTAGCTCATACCTCAACCGCCCCTCAAGTTCGCTTGGAAATCTCGTAAGGTAACGCGGCACCGGTGCGTGAGGATACGCAGTCGTCTCATTTAGGGAATCGAGCGGTCCCTGCAGTAGCCCAATCCCACAGTGGTGACCCCAAGAAGCTGCAGAATACCAGATCCGATAAGATCTATCAGATTCCTTTAGAAAACTACTGCGATAGATCATCCGGTTATCCCATCCTAACAAGGACGGCTTGATAATGGGATTCTTGCTAGTCAGCCTAAACGTGATTCCATCTTTGGACGTGAGATGAAAGAGTCGTGTCCGCGTCTGATCGCATCCGTCGGGGAAGGCAGCGATCAGGGCTTCGTAACCATTCTCTACCTTCAAGACATCGACATGCCAAGCCACGTACCCAGGAATATCAACATGGCATTTGCATTCATCTCCTAGGGAAGCTAGATCAGGACCATCGCGATGTACAAGTTCAGAACGACTGACACGGTTCCTTTTCAGTCGGGTAAACCGGACAAACCATTCATGCCACACATCCCCTTCGATTTGGAAAGTGGGTGAAACCGCCCCTACGTCCTTATGGATGACCTCTGGTTTGTTCCACTGCAAATCACTCTTGCAGCGCATCGAGTTGAACGTTACTTCATCGGTTTCATTGCGAATTGTTGCATAGACTAGGTGAAGATACCGAGAGTCGTAGACAAGTTCTGGATCAGCATTATGCAGGTCGCGCGTGGCCGGAGGCGGGACGAGAGGGTCTGGTATTCCGACCACCCTTTGCCAATTTATTCCATCGTGGCTTGCCCGTATTGTGGGGTTCTCAAATCGATCATTCTCTAACGGATAGGGAGTGAAGGCCATCCAGTACGAATAGCCAGCGAACCCGTCGCGCACATGAATAACGTCAGGATGCACGTGTTCCCAGCAGTTACCTGACACAATGGTTTTCAACGGAGCGCGTGCATTCATGAGCTAATCCTCAATAATCCTTATGGCGCGCCAAATATTATCCATTATTGGCGTAGGGAGTTGGAAGAGGCAAAGTGCAAGGCATGTGGAAAACGCCCCCCAATGCCTAACAACATCCTATGCCAGGCTTGTTCCGATCGCGACTCAAAGCTTCTTCGAACTCAACGAGAAAAGACAAGCGAATTCAATGCTAGGATCTCTCAGGTGGCAGGAGCTGACGCTAGCCCCTCTAGGGCGACCAATCGGAACGTCGAATCGGGCGGTCAAGTCATGCAGGGGCTTCTACAGTCTATCCCAGATACGCAGCGCTCGGAACTTCAGGGACAGGAACTTCTCGCAGAAACTCAACTATTGCATAAACAGAGACGCAACACGACACTCGTAGGCTGCTTGCTTCTAGGAATAGGGCTAGTTGTGCTCGTAGCTTCGATCTTGCTTAGCTCTACAATCTTAGCCTTCATCGGTCTCGGATTGACTCTCTGGGGAACACTGACGTTTTTCGTACAGCCCAAGCAGTATGTTGCATCAGATCTGATGAATGCTACCGCAATCTCATCACTGAAGACAATTGACAACATGTTGTTGGCGATGGGTTACCGGGAGAAAGGAGTCTACATTAGAGCACACGATTCCGACAACGCTGTCGTGTTTCTTCCTTCGGAGCCATTCTCCACGATCCCTCAGGTGTCCAAGTTAGAGAACGAGGCGACTTTCTTGAAAGATCCATCTGGCGTTGTGGTTTCACCGCCCGGACTCGCACTTGCAGCCTTGATCGAGAAGAAGCTAGGCTTCAAAATAAAGAACTGCGGAGTGGAAGCCTTGGCTGAAGCCCTTCCCAAAGTCCTTGTCGAGGACCTTGAGATAGTCAAAGATGTCGAGATTCAGATTACGGATGATTACGTTCGGTTCAAACTCTATGACTCGATTTACGCCGACTTCTGCTATGAGGTTCGCGAAAGCAGCAGGCGCTGCGCGCTCGGTTGCCCAATGTGCAGTGCTCTAGCAAGTATCCTTGCAGTTGCAACAGGCAAGTCCGTTGTATATGAAGCGGACCAAATATCCGACGACAGGAAGATCACTGA
>Ga0326727_10023826_pt1 | contig 11639 bp, 6 predicted proteins | sample MB2enrmetagenome_FD_207643 | JGI IMG/M metagenome (GOLD analysis project Ga0326727, IMG submission 207643) | Lab enriched peat soil microbial communities from McLean, Ithaca, NY, United States - MB29MY | ecosystem: Environmental > Terrestrial > Soil > Wetlands > Peat | place: USA: New York... | reverse complement strand
AATCTCGACAATCTGGACAAGCCGCTCTTCATTGAGGCTGGTGGCGATCGATTTCCCGCGCCAATGCTTGCGGCAGCCGGGAAAATCGAGCGGCACGCATTGCGAGGGGATTCGGCGAGCGCGCATCTCGTAGCCGCCCGGAAGGATGTTCAAGAGGCAGGCGACGGCGACGACGCCGGTATCCGGCTCACGCTGCCACCGCTCAAGCCAGCGGCTGAATCCCGTGGAATGCGGAACGAGGTAAACTTTCGTTCCCAGGTCGCGCATCCGGCGCGTGATGCGGTTGACGGCGCAATCGGGACGGCACGCCGCGCATTGTATGTCGGCGCCGGATATGTTGGCCCGGCAGGAGTCGGCGTATGCGCCGCGCATGCACGCGGGCATCAAAATGACCTTGCGCGAAGTGAGAGTGAAATCGTTGCGCAGGCCCTGGTTCATGATCTCGGCCGCGACCATGCTCAGGTGGTATTCCACCGGCTCTTTGCCGCAGAAGATCTGATCTTCGCGGCATCCGCGACGGGCGTATTCCACGGAGAGAAACCTCGGAACCCCTCGCGTATAGACTCCCAGCGCACAGTCTGCCTCGCGCTGGAACCAGTCGAACAAGCCAACGGCTGTCTCGATCCAGCGCTCGGCCTCCATTCGTGGAAGCGTATCAAGAAAACTCCGCCAATTATTGAGGCGAATTGCTTCCTGCTCGAATTCTCCCGTGGCCTCGAGCCACTTGATCAGGCAGGTCAATCCGTCCAGCGAATACAGCTTGCCGGTTGCCTTTCGGCCGATCCTGGGCGCCAGGAAAAGCCGCGTAATCGCCGCCCGCAACAGGTCGGCGATGGGCTTTATCAGTGCCGGCCTGCGCCGCAACCAGAAGAGGAAGCGCGCCAACTTTATAGCCCAGGCGGGCGTGCTTTCAGCCGCGCCCCCGTAGCGCCTGAGCGCCTGACCCAGCGTGAGCAGTTCAATGGCGTACTCGCCACGGCTGCGCGGAGCCTCACGGAGAATCGCCCGCACATGGTGAAGGTAGCCGTCGAGCGCTGAACTCGCACGCAGGTCGATCTCGGCCAGAAGCCGATCGGAGAAGGCTGCCACATCCGCGTAATAGCCGCCGTCCTTCAGCCGCAGATCATAAATCAAGTCTGAAATCAGGCTTGGCCCCGCGACCCCAAGAATCTCCGGCATCGGTTCCGGCACAGCCGCATCTCCGGCCCGGCTGCCCGGTGTTTCCCGCAACAGGCTCTGTTCAACGCGCGCTTGCATTCCGCTGCTCTTTCCGCGATTCCGCGCGCCGCCATCAAGGCTCACGGAGAACCACAATGCATCATACGCTCGCTGTGTTAAACGGTTCCAAATGAGCCTTTGATCGAGTCTCTATTGCGAGATTAGATTCCCTCCGGGAATCAACGGATGGGCTGAACAGGCTGCGGATAATCTTTGATTTTCAGGTGAAATTGACGAAATTCATCCCTCAGGGGCTAAAGCCCGCGTTATTTATCTTGCATTTACGGCACGACTGAAGTCGTGCCCTTTCAAAACAATGTGTTGTTCCGCAAGGTGTGAAGCCGCGCCCTTTCAAAACAATGTGTTATTCCGCAAGGTGTGAAGTCGCGCCCTTTCAAAACAATGTGTTATTCCGCAAGGTGTGAAGTCGCGCCCTTCCAAAACGCCGTAACTCACCGTCCCGTATTTTCGAGTTTTCCGTTCTTGAGGGCGAAGCGCTCGCCACGCCAGACAATGGTGTTGCCGGCAAAGCCCGCCACCCAAACGCTCATGGCAACCAGGTCGCGCAACGGAAGGAGCCAGAGGCTGGAAAGCACTTGGCGGTCGGAGAGCACTTCTGCGCCCACCGTCATGGCCAGCGCGAGGCGCAAGAAGAAGCTCAATCCCACTAGCCAGAGGCTCAGCAGGCTCGCTCCGTTGGCGAGTACGTTGAGCAGAGCCCAGCCCAGCCCGTGGGTGAAGATGAGGCCGGCGTAACCCCACGGGCGGGCGTCGCGGACCGTGCGGGCCCAGCGCAATTGGTGATCGAGAAAACCGCGCCAGCCATAGGCGGCGATGTTGGTTTCGACGACTTCGGCGCTGAGCGCCACGTGGTAGCCGGCGGCGGAGACCCGCGCGCCCAGCTCGTAATCGTCGGCCAGGTGATCGACTAAGGGAGCGAGGCCGCCGATTTTGTCGAGCGCTGCGCGGCTCACGGCCAGAGTGGAGCCGAGGCCGTAGTGCAGGCCGCCTTCGATCCATTTGGAGAGCAGAACGCCGGCCTGGAAGTCGGTGGCGATTCCCAGAGCCTCCAGCCTGGAGGGCAGGGTGTAGTGGGCGCGGCCGCGATAGAGGGTGGTGACCAGGCCGACTTCCTTGAGGTCTTTCCCGCCGGACTCCGAAGCCGGAACGAAGCAGGCAATCACGCGCTCGAGGTAGCGCGGACTAACGGTGATGTCGGAGTCGTTGATGAGCAGAAAGTTGTGGCGGGCGTGCGGGGTAAGTTGAATGAGAGTGCTGACCTTGCCGTTGGTTCCCAGGCGCTGGGGGCACTCGATGAGCTTGATGGACAGTTCGGGAAACTCGGCTTGCAACTGCTTGACGGCCTGTGCGGCGGGGTCTTCGAGCGATGCAACGCCGAAGAGCAGTTCGTATTCGCCAGCGTAGGACTGGCGGCAGTGGCTGCGGAAGGCATCGATCATGCCGGGATCGAGGCCCTTGAGGGATTTAAGGAGGCTGACGCCGGGCGCAAGGGTTGCTAGTGGCTTGCGCCGCTGGGATAAAAAGATGCGCGCGGCGATCAGAGCGGCGAGGAAGTAGCCCATTCCGGCAATGGCCAGAATTGTGGTCAGTATCGCAACGGATTGGGCCATGGCGTGTGGAGTCACAGAGAACAGCTTACAGCCGTCAGCCGTCAGCCGTCAGCAAAGATGCTTTCCAATATTGTGAAGACATTTCTCGAAATCAGCAGCCAACTCCTGAGCGCCGCAGTGTCGTACTGTTTACTGACGGCTGAAAGCTGATAGCTGACTGCTGTTACTCGTACCTGAGCGCTTCGATGGGGTCGAGGTTGGCGGCTTTCCATGCGGGATAGATGCCGAAGATCAGTCCGATGGCGCAGGAGACGCCGAAGCCGGTGAGCACCCACACGGTGGACAAGGCGGGCGACAGGCCGATGGGCAACAAGTTGATGATCCCGGTAAGCACTGCGCCCACGACAACGCCGACGATGCCGCCCACGGCGCACAGGGTTATAGCCTCGGTGGTGAACTGGATGAGAATGGTGTGTTTGGTTGCGCCGATGGCCTTGCGCACGCCGATCTCGCGGGTGCGCTCGGTGACCGAGACGAGCATGATGTTCATGACGCCCACGCCGCCCACCATCAGGCCGACGCTGGAGACGGCGACCATCAGTCCAAAGAGTCCGCCGGTAATCTGCCCCCAGAGCTTATTAATAGAGTCCGTCCCGAAGATTTCGAAGTTATCGTCGGCGGAGATCTTGACCTTGCGGCGGATGCGCATCATCTCGCGAATCTCCTCTTCGACCAATGACTTGTTGTCGGGATCATCGTACTTCACGGTGAGGAACATATCCAAAGTTTCAGGATGCAGGTTGTGGAAGGTGCCCATGGGAAAGTAGATGGCGTTGTCTTGCGGGTTCTGGCCGCTGCCGAAGAGCTGTTTCCGCTTGTCGAGCACGCCGATGACGGTGTAGAGTCCGGTCTCGACGTTGACCTCCTTGCCGAGGGGGTCTTCTCCGTTTACAAACAGTTGTTCCGCGGTGTCGTGTCCCAGCATACACACGGAGGCATGACGCTTGTCTTCCTCGTCGGTAAAGACGCGGCCCGTCAGCAAGACCAGATTCGATACATCCGCAACCTGCGCGGTGTTGCCCTGCAGGATAGCGCCGGCCACCTTGTGGCCCTGGTACTTAATGCTCACGTTGCCGACGCCGAACTGCTTGGTGTAGCGAGTATTGGCATCCGTGGCTACGACGTGAGGCAGGGAGCGCAGGGCCAGCGCATCCTCCAACGTAAGCATCTTGCGGGTAAGCTGCTCGGTGGTCGGGCGACCGAAGGCGAAGGGCAGGCGGGTGACCAACAAGACATTTGTACCCAGCGAGTCGGCAATTTCGGAGACACGGTTGTTGAGCCCGTTGATAAACGAGGAGATGACGATGACCGTGATCACGCCGATAACGATACCCAGGATGGTCAACCCCGAGCGCAGCTTGTTAGCCCGGAGGGTATCGAGGGCCATCTTGACGGATTCGCGGGTTTGTCCTTGCGCCATGAAAAGCTCCGAGAGATTAGGGGTTAGGGGTTAGGGATTAGGGGCGCCGGACCTTATCCTTGATCGAATTGAGTATTCCCGAAATCATCTTTCCGACTTCAAATGATAATCCTTCGGCTTCATCGAGCAGCTTGGGATTTCCATACTCGAGAGCGCGCGCAATTTCGAGCTGTGTTTGCAACTCGTAGTTAGAACCCCGTGCAATACCCAAAAACTGTCTGTATTCACCAGTTCCCAGTCGTCCATGTCCTTCTGCGATATTGCTTGGCACGGAAACCGCTGCACGTCTGATTTGGCTGCTAAGCCCGTACAATTCTTCTCTCGGGAAACCCTGCGTCAGGCGATAGATGGCAACACACATCTGAATGGCTCTCTGCCATACCTGCAAATCGCGAAACGATTGAACCATGAAGAAACCCTCTATCCTGTAGGACCGCACCCTAACCCCTAACCCCTAACCCCTAACCCCTAATCCCTAACCCCTGCTTCTCACAGTTCCGCCCTTAGCGCCACAACCGGGTCGAGCTTGGCGGCTTTGCTGGCGGGATAGACGCCGAAGAAGACGCCGGTGGCGGTGGCCATGAAGAGGCCCATGAGCACGCTCCACAACTGCACGCTGGCGGGAAAGCCGACAACAATCGTGACCAGCTTGGCGGCGATGACTCCGAGCATCACGCCGATGGCGCCTCCCACCAGGGCCATGGTGGCGCTTTCAATGAGGAATTGCAGCAGCACGTCGCGCTGGCGCGCGCCCAGGGCTTTGCGCACGCCGATCTCGCGGGTGCGCTCGGTGACCGAGACCAGCATGATGTTCATGATGACGATGCCGCCCACCACCAGCGCGATAGAGGAGATGCCGATGATCACGTCGAAGAACAGCGCGGAGAACTGCTTCCAGATGTCCATGAAGGTGTCGTTGGTCTGGATCTCGAAGTCGTCCGGCTTGCCGGGGGCGTTGTGACGGCGGGCGCGCATGATCACGCGCACCTCATCCTCGGCCATCATCATCGACTCGGCGTTGCCTTTGGCGCGCACGTAGATGCCCAGCGGGTCGTTGTGGCCGTAGGTCTGCATGTAGGTGGTGATAGGCATGACTACCCAGTTGTCCTGCGACTGGCCCAGCGTCTTTCCCTGGCGGTCGCCCACGCCGATGATGGTGTAGGGAACGCCGTCGACGCGAATCTCCTTGCCGAGGGGGTCGCCCTCGCCGAGGATGTTGTCCACAACGTCATAGCCGACAATGACGTTGTGGGCGCCGACGACGTCGTCGGTGGGTGTAAATCCACGCCCTATCACAACGTCCAGGTTGGTAAGGTCAACCATGGTCCAGGTAATGCCACGCACCTCAGTATCGGTGCTGGAGTGGCCGTTGTAGGAGACATTGGTGGTGCGGCTAATCGTCGAGCCCACCTCGGTGCATTCGGCGCACTCGTCGCGCACCGCCTGGTAGTCGTCGTAGTTCAGAACCTTGCGCTTCTGATACTTAAAGTACTGCTCGGCGGAGAAACAGCACCCGGAGGGGAAACGCCCTACGCTGAACACGTCGGCGCCGTGGTTTACGAGCTTGGTGGCCACGTAGGTGTTGGCGCCGTTGACCAGGGTGACGACCATGATGACCGAGGCCACGCCCATCACCACGCCCAGCAGGGTGAGGATGGAACGCATCTTGTTGGCCCACAAGGATTGCAACGCGAGTTTGACGGCCTCAGTGAAGAGCATGGTCCTGCTTTCTGTTGCCGGGTTCGATTGAAGTTCCTGGTTTGCGGCGCACTGCGCCTGAAAAGCAGCCGCAATCAGTACACCTGTTACTCATACCTTAGCGCCTCGATGGGGTCCATGGACGCGGCCTTCCATGCCGGATAAATGCCGAAGATCAGACCAATGGCGCAGGAGACGACCAAGGCGATGACCACCCAGGTAAACGAAAGAGCAGCATGAAGAAACGCAACGACGTAATGCAATATTACAGTGAACAAGGCGCCGGCCAAGATGCCGAGCAGGCCGCCCACCAGGCAAAGGGTCACCGCCTCCAGCGTGAATTGCAGGAGGATGTTCTTTTTGGTTGCGCCGATGGCCTTGCGGACGCCAATTTCCCTGGTGCGCTCGGTGACCGAGACCAGCATGATATTCATCACTCCCACGCCGCCCACCATGAGGCCTACAGAAGATACGGCGACCATGAAGAGAAACAGTCCGCCGGTCAGGGCATTCCACAGCCGCAGTATCGAGTCCGGGCCGGAGATGGCGAAGTTATCGTCCTGCTGCAAGCGAACTCCTCGCCGGATGCGCATCAGATCGCGTATCTCCTCAATCACAATCTGCTTGTTCGCCGGATCGTCATAGGTCACCGTGACATGGAAGTCATCCAGCTCGGGATGCAGGTGACGGAAGGTGGGAACGGGAAAGTACGCGGAGTTATCGTTCCGGTTGCGACCGCTGCCAAAGGGCTGCGGTTGCGGTTCGAAGACGCCGATGACCGTAAAAATGCCGCCCTGACAATCGATATCCTTGCCGAGGGGCGACTCGTTGGGAAAAAGATCCTCGGCGGCGTCGTGCCCCAGCATAACCACTCTGGCGGCGCGCGCCTCCTCCGCGTAGGTCCAGATGCGGCCCTCCTTCACCTCGAAGTTGGTGGAGTGCTCAATGTCGGTGGAGGAGCCGTCGAGAATCGCGTTCTCCACCTTACGGCTGCCGTACTTGAGCGAAACAAGCCCCAGGCGTAACTGCTCGTTCTGGTAGGAAAGCCAGGGATCGGATGCAACCACATGGGGCAGGGCGCGCATCGCCAAGCCGTCTTCGTAGGTTAGCTTGGGACGATTGAGCTCCGCGGTGGTAGGCTGCCGCCCAAAAAAGTCATAGCGGTAGACAATCAGGGAGTTGGTGCCGAGGGATTTGACGAATTCTTCGATATTGGTATTCAGTCCGTTGATGGCCGAGGAGATAAGGATGACCGTGGAGATGCCGATACTGATGCCGAGAATGGTAAGAATGGAGCGCAGCTTGTTCTTGCGCAACGTATCGAGCGCCAGCAGCACGGATTCCTTTGAGTTGCTGAATCTCATCTCTATAGCTCCGATCTGAGGGCGACGATGGGATCAAGCTGCGCGGCCTTGTGCGCGGGGTAGACGCCGAAAAACAGACCGACGCTGGTGGCGACAAACAAGCCGACCAGAATCGACCAGAGTTCGACCTCAGAGGGGAAGGCGATGATCACGGTAATGATTTTGGCCAGGCAGATGCCGACGATTACGCCGATCATGCCTCCCGCCAGGGACATGGTTGCGGACTCGATGAGAAATTGCAGCAGAATATCGTTGCGGCGCGCGCCCAACGCTTTGCGAACACCGATCTCGCGGGTGCGTTCAGTGACGGACACCAGCATGATATTCATGATGACAATGCCGCCAATCACCAGCGAGATGCCGGCGATGCATACCACCACGGCACCGAAGCTATTGAGGATTCTGCCCAGGAAGTTCTGGAAGGTGGCGCTGGTTTCAACGGAGAAGCTGTCGGGGGCGTCGGGGGCCAGGTGGCGGCGCGCGCGCATGAGAACGCGCAACTGATCGGAGACCGTATCCATCACCTCGCCGCCTCCGCCGGCATTGACGTAGACGGTCATGGTGTCATGCGCTCCGTGCGCATGCAGAAATGCCATGAGAGGAATGGCGACCCAGTTGTCCATGCTTTGTCCCAAGATCTTGCCCTGAGCTTCGCCTATCCCAATCACCGTGTAAGGCGTGCCATCGACGCGAATCTCTTTGCCCAGCGGGTCGCCAATGCCCATCGTATTGTCGACAATGTCATGGCCGACGATGGCCACGCGGGCGGCGTGCTCGTCCTCGAACTCCGTGAAGGAGCGCCCGTCCTCGATATCGAGATTGGAAAGCGCCGGCATGGTCCAGGTCCAGCCGCGAATGTTCGTGTCCGTGGAGGATTTGGTTCCGTATACAACCTTACCGGTGGAGTTGCGCGCCGCGCCCACCGACACGCAGGCCTGACATTCGTCGAGGACAGCCTTGTAGTCGTCGAAGGTGACGTCTTTTCGTTTCTGGAAGTTGAGATACTCCTCGAGGGTCATGAAAGTTTCCGGCATTTTGCTGATGGTCACCACATCCGCGCCATAGGTGTTGATTTTCGTGGTCACGAATTGTTTGGCGCCGTTGGTCAGGGTCACCACCATAATCACCGAGGCCACGCCAATGACCACCCCCAACAGCGTGAGGATGGTGCGCATCTTGTTGGCCCACAAGGATTGCAGCGCGAGTTTGACAGCCTCAGTGAAGAGCATGGTCCTGCTTTCTGTTGCCTATCACATGCAAACTTTGACCATTAAAGGACAGGCTTGAGTTCGTCCGGGCAGAGCCGGATTTTCCGTGCCCGGCAAAATCCGTGCATCAAATCCAGTGTACGCAATCTCCAGTATTCCTACGGATGCACGCCAACGCCTCCGGACGCTTTCCGCAGCCGAATAGCAGCCGTGACCGAGGGGAGGGCGCTGATTTCTGATACGCAAGGGGCCGATGCCAGGTTCCTGCGTCCGCGGGAAACCGGGAAAAAGCCAAAAAATGGCAATTACGGAACCATTTGGCCTCCGTCTGTCGTAGCATGAGGGGGCGCGCAGTTTTGCGCCTGTAATTGAACGGAATCCAGCCTCACCCACCCAATGGAGGACCGATGAATCGCGTCTACTCTCGCTTTGCACCCATGCTGCTGGCATTGCTGGCGCTGCTGCCCGTATTTGCCTCTGCCCAGGCCACTTCGGCAGCCACACCCGCCCAGGCGCCGCTGCTGCTCCGCTACCCCTCGCTCTCGCAGGAGAAGATTGCCTTCCGCTACGCCGACGACATCTGGACGGTCAGCCGCAATGGTGGCGAGGCCGAGCGGCTTACCGCCAACGGACACGTGACAGCCGGGCCGTTCTTCTCGCCCGACGGGGCCTCGATTGCCTACTCGGCCCACCTGAACGGCAATACCGACGCCTATATCATCCCTGCTTCGGGCGGCGTTCCGTGGCGCATCACCTGGCACCCAGCCGGCAGTGGCGTGGTGGGGTGGTCGCCGGACGGCAAGAACCTGCTGATCACAAGCGGCGCGGCCAGCTACCGGCACTTTGCGCGGCTCTTCCTCGCGCACGCCGACGGCACGGGCATTCCCCAACCGCTGCCGCTACCCTCCGGCGCTGAGGGCTCGTTCTCGCCGGACGGCCAGTCGATTGCCTATCAGCCCTACTCCAAGTGGCAGCCGGCGTGGAAGCGCTACGTGGGCGGGCAGACCAGCCCCATCTGGATCGTCAACCTGAAGACGTTCGACCTCCAGAAGGTGCCGCGCGAGAACTCCAACGACTCCAACCCGGTGTGGGTGGGCGACCAGGTCTACTTCCTCAGTGACCGCGACAGAACGGGAACCAACAACGGCCCGGTGACGCTCTATCGCTATGACACCAAGAACAAACAGGTCTCGCAGGTGATGGCCAACTCCGGGCTGGATATGAAGTCCTTCCAGGCGGGTCCGGCGGCAGGCGTGGACGGGTCGAGCCGGTCCGCGCTGGTGGTGGAGCAGTTTGGCCGCATTCTTTTGGTGGACCCTGCCTCGGGGATGAACATGCCGATCCCGATTTCGATTCACGGCGAGCTGGCCTCTCTTGCGCCGCATCGGGTGACCCTCAGCCCGGAGGAGATTGAGAGCGCCGATCTTTCGCCCTCCGGCGCACGCGCCGTCTTTGAGGCGCACGGGGAAATCTTCACCGTGCCGGCCGAGAAGGGCGACACGCGCAACCTGACCCAGACCCCCGGCGTGGCCGAACGCGACCCCTCCTGGAGCCCGGACGGCAAGACTATCGCCTACTTCTCCGACGCCAGCGGCGAGTACCAGCTCTACTTGCATGACCAGACCGGCTTCAAGCCGCCCACGGTCATCGACCTGGGCCCGGAGCCGAGCTACTTCTACAACCCCACGTGGTCGCCCGACTCCAAGCATATTGTCTACACCGACAAGCACCTGCGGCTGTGGGTAGTGGATGTGCCGGCGGGCAAGCCGGTGCTGGTGGACAAGGAAATCTATGGCAACTGGGGCCCCAGCTTCGGCGCTGCCTGGTCGCCGGATTCGAAGTGGATTGCCTATCACCGCGACCTTGACAACCAACTGGACGCCATCTTCCTCTATTCACTGGAGACGCATAAATCGACCCAGGTGACGGACGGCATGAGCGACGCCTCCAGCCCGGTCTTCGATCCCAACGGCAAGTATCTTTACTTCCTGGCTTCCACCGACGACGGTCCCTCGAAGGCGGGGATCGACCTTTCCTCGCTGGACCGCGCGCAAACCACCGCCGCCTATGTGGCGGTGCTGGCCGCGGACGGCGCTTCTCCCGTGCCTCCGGAGAGCGACGACGAGAAGATCAAGGATGAGGCCAAGAAGGACGCTGACAAGAAGGATACCGACAAGAAAGACGCTGACAAGAAGGACGAAGCAGCCAAGGACACCGGCAAGGATAAGAAGGACGGCGACAAGGACAAGAAGGATGCCGATAAGCCGGTCGTGGTCAAGGTGGACCTGGAGAAGATCGGCGACCGGATTCTGGCGCTGCCGATTCCGGCGCGCAATTATAGCGAAATCACCGTGGGCAAGACCGGGGTGGTTTATCTGATTGAGAGAGCGCCCTTCGGCCGCTCGAGCAACTATAACGGTCCGGGGATTCGCGCTATCTGGCGGTTCACGCTGGAAAAACGCAAGCCTGAGGTCGTGCTAAGCGACCTGAATGACTTTATGGTGTCGTTCGACGGGTCGAAAATTCTCTATGCGCGCAAGGATGGCTGGACCATCTCCCCGGCTGACGACCTGAAACCGGGCAGCGACGCTCCCGGCAAGCCGCTGAACCTGGGGAGCATGGTCACCGTCATCGATCCCCGCGCCGAGTGGCGGCAGATGTATCACGAGACCTGGCGCATCGAGCGCGACTTTCTCTACGACCCGCATACCCACGGGCTGAACATTGCCAAGATCGAGGCCAAGTACAAGCCTTACCTGGACGCGCTGGCCTCGCGCTCCGAGTTCAGCTATCTCTCCACAGAGATGCTGGGCGAGATCACCATCGGCCACATGTTCATCCGCAACCCGCACGTGACGGACCACGGGGCGAAGACCGGCCTGCTGGGCGCCGATTACAAGATGGAGAGCGGGCGGTACCGCATCGCCAAAATCCTCGGCGGGCAGAACTGGACTCCCGGCTTGGCATCGCCACTCACCCTGCCGGGCGTCTCCGTCAAAGAGGGTGAATACCTGCTGGCGGTGAACGGCCGCGAACTGAAGGCCGGCGACAACCTCTACGAGTTCTTTGACGGGACGGCGGGCAAGCAAACCGTGCTGCA
>Ga0326727_10023824_pt1 | contig 11639 bp, 13 predicted proteins | sample MB2enrmetagenome_FD_207643 | JGI IMG/M metagenome (GOLD analysis project Ga0326727, IMG submission 207643) | Lab enriched peat soil microbial communities from McLean, Ithaca, NY, United States - MB29MY | ecosystem: Environmental > Terrestrial > Soil > Wetlands > Peat | place: USA: New York... | reverse complement strand
CAGTCCCGGCCCGCCCGGATGATCGGCATTGCGCATCAGCAGCCACCGGGCTCCGCTATTCGGGTCGTCGATCTCGCGGACTATTTCGCCCCCGGCCTGCGCCTGGGCCAGCAGCGGCGGCGAGATCGAAATCCGCACGCCGGGACCGGTCACGGCTGCCGTTTGCCCGCAGGCCCAGGACGCCGCTGCCATTACCATCAGCGCCGCGCCCCACCGCATCGTCCGTCCCGTTTTCATTTCGCCTCCTCCCCGTTCATTCTTCACGTCTTGCTTTAATGTTATCTTGTCATATTATTGACTTGAGAGTACATATCGTCTGCCGCCTTGATGACCTTGGAGTTCGATTCGTAGGCTCGCTGGGCCAGCACCATCTGCACAAACATGGTCACCACATCCACATTCGAGTTCTCCAGGTAGCCCTGCTGCAGGGTGCCCAACCCTTCCGTGCCGCCGGGGTTGCCGAGCACCGGGTCGCCGGAGCTGAGCGTGGTCTGCAACAGGTTCGATCCCATGCTTTCCAGACCTCCGGGATTGGGAAAGGTGGCCAGTTGCAGTTGCCCCAGCTGCGAGGGGTTCTGCTGCCCGGCCAGGGTCGCGTTCACCACCCCATACTGGGTAATGGTGACGGCGGTGGCGTTGGAGGGAATGGTGATGGTGGGAATCACCGGGTCGCCGTCGGTAGTCACCAGCGTTCCCTGGTTGTTCAACTGAAACTGCCCGGCGCGGGTGTAGGCGATGGTTCCGTCGGGCCGCTGCACCTGAAAGAAGCCGGTTCCCTCGATGGCCACATCCAGCGGGTTCGAGGTCTGGTTCAGCGATCCCTGGGTCATGATCACCTCGGTGGCTGCCGATTTGGTGCCCAATCCGATCTGCAGCCCGGCCGAGACCGTTGACTGGCTCTGCGCCGCTCCCGGCGTGACCAGGTTTTGGTAGACCATGTCCTGAAACTCCAGGCGCAACTGCCGGAATCCGGTGGTCGAGGAGTTGGCCAGGTTGTTGGCGATGGTGTCCAGGTTCATCTGCTGCGCGCTCATGCCGCTGGCGGCGGTATACAAGGCTCGAATCATTGTTCTCCTTCTTGAGGGACTAGTCCCTGTTCCCTACTCCCTACTCCCTACTCGCTACTCCCTACCTCTCACACTCGCGGCAGATCCTCGCTGGCGATCTTGTTGAACTCAATGTGGAAGATGGTCAGCGCCTTCTGCATCATCTCCGCCTGGCGCTGCATCACGATCAGGTTCAGCGATCCCTGAACTACGTCCTGGTTGGCGGCCTCGATCGCTCCCTGGTGGACGGTTGCATTCATCGCCGGCGCCGGCTCGCTGCCTTGCGGAGCGATGTAGCGATTGGCGCCCTCGGGCGTCATCTCGGCGCCCGCGGGAAAGGTGAAGACCCCCACCGTGGCCACCACCCCGCCGGCCACTGAAAGCACGCCGTCCGCGCCCACCGTCACCTCGCCCGGAGGAACCAGAATCGGCTGGCCGGCAGCCGACAGCACCGGTTCGCCCGCGCTGGTGACCAGTTGCCCGCTCTGGGAGCGGTGGAACCCGCCGTCGCGGGTATAACGAATGCCGTTGGGGGTCTGGACCTGAAAGAATCCCTCGCCCTCGATGGCCAGGTCGAGGACATTGCCGGTCTGCTGGATCGCGCCCTGGGCCATGCTCAACCGGTCGCCGCCCAGCAATCCAAAGTTGTTCACCACGCGTCCCAGTTGCGAGTCCAGGGCGTCGGGGCCCAGCAGCACGGAGCGAAAGTACTCCCGCTCCGCCCGGTAGCCGGGAGTCCCGGCATTGGCCAGATTGGCGGCCGCCGTGTCCAGGGCCTGGGTTCGAGCCACCAGCCCGGTCATCGCCGCATAGTAGCCGCTGTCCATCGAGCCCGCCTCCTGCCGCTAGAGGAGCGTGCAGGTCGAGGACCGGAAGAGACTCGGAAGGGATTAGAAGAACGTCAGAATTGGGAAAGACAGGGACTAAGGGACTAAGGGACTGAGGGACTAGGCAATAGGAACTGGGAGCCTGTCAGGAATTGGCGATGGGATTTCCGCGACCGGGCTTTCTAGTCCCTAGTCCCTCAGTCCCTTAGTCCCTGTTTCATTGCAGGCCATCGCAGATGATGGTCACGGCAAAGCTGGCATCGTCGAAGCGGTAGGCGTGATCCAGCTTGAACTCCGGAGCCTGCACGTGGAGGTGGTAGTCCCGGCCGGTGATGACGGCCGGCACGCTCAGCCCGCAGTTGGCGGCCAGCTCCGGCACCTTGCCCTTCCACGCTCCAGCCAGCATGTTGCAGAGTTCGCCGATTCCATCCTTGACCGTGTCGTCGACCTCGGAAAACTCCATCCCCGTCATGTGCGCGGCGATCCGGATGGCCGTCGAACTGCCGCTCTTGAAGACGCACGCCCCGCTCAGCACCCCGCCAAAGCCCACCACCGCGGTCACCGACTCCTGCTCCTGGACAATCGGTCCCGGCACCCGCCAGCAGTTGACCCCCAGCATCAGCCGAAACACCTCTTCCACGCTCGCATCCAGGTTCCGCGGATCGGAGACCAGTTGCACGGATTCACGCAACGAGACCGCCATGGTAGGCTCCATTTCGTCTGTGCCGTGTGCTCGCGCTCGCACCAGAGCAGCCGTACGCGCGGGGTTCAACAGCATTTCGATTCCCTCCGGTTAGGCCGCATTCACCAGCGGCAGCACCCGTTCCTTCACCTGCTCAGCCGTGAACGGTTTGCGGATATATCCCCGCGCGCCGGCCATAATGGCCTGCTTCACATGCTCCTCGCTCGACTCGGTGGTGATCATTACTACAGGAACGCCTTGCGCCAGATTCTGCGCCCGTATCTGGCGCAGAAACTCCAGCCCATCCATCGAGGGCATGTTGATGTCGGAGAGGATGAGATCCACGTTCTTGGACTTCAACACATCCAACCCCTCGGCGCCGTTGCAGGCCTCGTACACCACCATCTGGTCAAGGCCGGCCTGGCGCAGGGAACGCTCCACAATCTTGCGCATTACCGAGGAATCGTCGACGATCAGGGTTCGGATTTCACGCATGTCCCAGGCCCTCTGCTAGATTGCCTATCGGCTCCGCTCCTTAATTCATGAGCCGCATCGAACGCCATTTCTCCCCGCCCCCGCCCTGGGGCGGAGCCGGAGCTGGGATGTCGCGAAGATCCCCTTCAAACGCACGCCGGCTCCGGTCTCGCCCTGCACCGGTCATTGGCTTTGGGCGAGGTGCAACAGAGTCAAGATTCTGCGGCTATTTCGCCGGGACGGCATTCGACCTACCAACGCTTTGAACTCAGGGGTTGCGAGAAGATATACCTAGCGGCTCTAGCGCCCCAGCTGCTCCCCGATCAGCCGGTCCACCAGCGCCATCAGATGCTCGCCCGTGCGCGCCAGCACGAATGCCGAGGCCGCCCCGTCCCAGTCGAGCTTGAAGCTGGTCGAGAGCGCCGAAATCCAGATCTGCCGCACCGGCGCGTTGGGCGTAATCACAAACTTGCCCGCCGGCTCCTCAAAGAGCACCTGCAGCGCGCCGCCCTGCTCCTCCACCTCGAAGCCGGCCTCGTCCTCCTCGCGCGCAATCAAGTGCTGCATCAGCGAGTCCAGAGCCGTCCCGGCCAGATCGCGAAACTCCAGTTCGTCCAGCATGGTTTCAGTCTAACAACCCCACAAGCGGCCGGCCCTTGACCGCGCGATTCGGTGCCAAGTCGGTCTGGAGGGCACGGGCTTTGGCCCCGAGGAGCAGGCTTCCCAAAACGGACCTGCAATCGAGGACTCCGGCATTTCTGGGTTTATTTTGGGATTCCGTCGGTTTTTCTCCGCCTTTTCACCGGAAGCTTGCATATTCTTCACCGCATCCCCGTCATACTCGCCTCAGGTTCTCAGCTCTCAAACCTTGTCTCGGGAGGGAAACATGATGCGTGTGCTGTGGCTGGCAATCGGAGTTCTGGCGGGATCGCAGGCAGCCTGTTGCCTTCAACCGCAGCCGCCGGTCCCGGCCGGCCAACTGGTCCGCGAGGTCGTCTTCAACGAGCTCAGCGACCACCGTGCGCATGGCTATTGGCGCTACTGGATTGAGCGGCGCACCTCCCGGGAGACGCGGCTCGAAGATCAGGTGGAGACCGCCGAAGGCCCCATCAGCCGCATCTCGCTGAGCAACGGACGCCCACTCAGCCCGGAGGCCGAAGTTGCGGAGCGGGAGCGGCTCCAGCGCCTGCTTGCCTCACCCGCCGAACAGGCCAGGCGCCGCCAGGAGTATGAAGACGACGAAAACCGCATCGGCCGGATTCTGGCCCTGCTGCCCGATGCCTTCGTCTACGACTATGACGGCGGCGACAAGGACTGCCAGCGCCTCCGCTTTCGCCCCAATCCGGCTTATCCCGCCCACTCCATCGAGACGCGAATCTTCCACGCCATGAGCGGAACGCTGTGGGTGAATACGCGCTACAAGCGGCTGGCCCGGCTCGACGGCCGCGTCGACGAGAATGTGGACTTCGGATATGGAATCCTGGGCCGCCTCTATAAGGGCGGATGGTTCAGCCTGCAGCGCACCCAGGTCAGCTCCACGGACTGGAAGACGGAGCGGCTGGAGGTGCACATGATGGCTCGCGCCCTGCTCGTCAAGACCTTTGCCCGCGAAACCAGCGAGGCGCGGGGCGGCTTTCTGCCGGTGCCTGCGGGCATGAATCTGGCTCAGGGAAGGCTGCTCCTCGAAGAAGACCAAACCCAGGCCCGAAACCAGGCTCCCGCCTCGGCCCCGGACAGAACCTCCTTGATTGCTCCAGCCGCCCTCGCCCTGCGCCGCTAGGCCGCATAAACCCATCGCTTGCCGGTCCGCTCCGGCGCCTGCGCCCCACCATTGCCTCAAAATCGGACAATCTGTCTCGAAGGCGGACAATCTCTGTAGCGAACCAGGTCAATCCCTGTTGAGAATTCGGACAATTTGCCTCGAACTTGGACACCCTGACTCGAAACCGGACAACATCTTCAAGAAAGTTAAAGTTCCTCTTCATCCTGCCGATATGCGGATCATGGCAAGCCCTTGAACCGGCCTTCAATCGGGAGAGACTGAAGATGGGAATCACCCCAATCGCCAACCTCAACCCGCTGCCCCTCGCACGCTCCGTCGAAAGCGACTATGAGCCGCTGCCCATGGAGCGGGTCGAGCGCTCGGCCAGAACCGGCGACGAGAAGTACACCCCCAGCAACGGCAAGTCCGCCCGCGGAGCCGAAGACGACGAACCGGGAGACGAACTGCAAGAGCTGCCCGTCGAAGACGAAACCGAGCCCGCCGCGCCGCCAGCCAGCAACGAGCCCAGCCAGCCCATCAGCTTCTTTGCCTGAGCGCCCGGCGCGCAAACTCGCTCCATGACCATGCCGAAACCGGTAGCCTGGGCCTCGCGGGCCTCTGAGAATCCACATCGTTAATGATCGGCGCGAGCCGCGCGTCACGGTTCCGATCCAGCGTCCTCGCGTGCATCCATTGCGCGCAGCGACTCGCCGTACGGCGCACGCAGCACGCCGCGTTCGGTCACGATGGCGGTCACGTACCTGGCCGGCGTCACGTCGAAGGCAGGGTTGCAGACGCCCACGCCGTTGGGCGTGAGCTGCCTGCCGCCATGGTGGGTGACCTCAACCGCCGCGCGCTCCTCGATGGGGATCAGGTCACCGGTCGCGGTAGCCATATCGACGGTGGACCAGGGAGCGGCCACGTAGAACGGAATTCCGTGCTCACGCGCCAGAATCGCCACGTTGTAGGTGCCGATCTTGTTGGCCACGTCGCCGTTGGCCGCGATGCGGTCCGCGCCCACAACGACGGCCTGGATACGCCCGGCTCGCATCAGGCTGGCAGCCATGTTGTCGCAGATCACGGTGGTGGGAATGTGGTCGGCCATCAGCTCCCAGGCGGTCAGCCGAGCACCTTGCAGGAAGGGCCGGGTTTCGTCAGCAAACACGTGAATGCGCTTGCCCTGCTCGACCGCCGAGCGGATGACGCCCAGAGCGGTTCCGTAGCCGCAGGTGGCCAGGGCGCCGGCGTTGCAGTGGGTCAGAACCCCTCCCTCGTCCGGAAGCAGCGCCGCGCCCAACGCGCCCATCCTCCTGCAGGCAGCGATGTCTTCCTCGTACATCGCGTGCGCCTCTGCCAGGATTCTCTCCTGTACCTGGGCCAGGGTTGCGCCTTCATCGAGCAATTCCGCAAACAGCCGCTTCATGCGGTCGATGGCCCAGAACAAATTCACAGCCGTGGGCCGTGTGGAAGCGAGGAGCGCGCAGATTCGCGCGAACTCGGGCGCGAAGAGATGCGGCGTCGGGGCGCTGGTGCGCAGCGCGCCCAGAGCGATGCCGTAGGCGGCTGAGACACCGATGGCCGGCGCGCCGCGCACCACCATGTTGCTGATAGCCTCGGCCACCTGCTCATACGTGATGGCGAGCACGTAGCTCTCCTCCAGCGGGAGCTTGGTCTGATCGATGAAGCGGACCCCGTCCGGGGTCCAGGTCAGCGTGGGAATCATGCAATCCCAGTGTAAACGGCGGGACGGCAGGGGTCAGGTCCGCCCGAGGCGAGACTCGCCGTGGCGGAGCCGTGGCGGGGGTCAGGGACCGAAGATCGGCCGGGAGTGCCGGATGCGCGGCCCGTATTCCAGGCTCCAGTGGTAGGAAACGAGCCGCGCTGGAACCATCTCCAGTTTTCGCTGGACTTGCCTCGGCCCGAATGCGTAGAGTGATTGCGGTACTCTCCATTGCCTTTTTTCCATTTCCAGCGGCTCGCCCAGCGCCCTGACCGGCGCCTGTGACCGTGCGTGCGATGCGCCAATTGGAAGACTGCGCAGAGCGGACAATTCTCTTCAAAGGAAGCGGGGGAAATCTTCATGGCCACACGATCCACACAACCGGCGGCAAGCGCGCCCAACTATACGGTGCCGTTCATTATCGTCACCGCCCTGTTCGGCATCTTCGGGTTCCTCACCAGTTTGAACAACCAGCTGGTGGGCAAGCTGAAGGAGGTATTCAATCTGTCTTATGGGCCGTCGGCGCTGGCCACGGCGGCCTGGTTCTTCGCTTACCTGGTCTTCTCGGTACCCAGCGGCAAGCTCATCGAGAAGGTGGGCTACAAGAGCACCATGGTGATCTCGCTCTTCGTCATGGTGGTCGGCGCTCTGTTGTTCGTTCCCGCGGCCAACATGGTCAGCTTCCCCATGACCCTGTTTGCGATCTTCGTGCTGGCCTCCGGCGTTACCGCCTTGCAGACCTCGGCCAACCCTTACGTCGCGATTCTCGGCCCCGAGTCGAGCGCCTCCGCCCGCCTCAACCTGGCGCAGGCCTTCAACTCCGGCGCATCGGCGCTGGCTCCGTGGGTTGCGGCCACATTCATCCTGGCCCATGCCGGCAATGCCTCCACCCCGGCGGCCGAAGCCCACATGCTCGAAGGACCTTACGTCCTCATTGCCGGCGCGCTGCTGGTGCTCGGCTTTGTCGTCATGTTTCTGCACCTGCCGGCCATCGCCATGTCCCCGTCGTCGGGGCAGGCGGCGGGCGCGCCGGGCCGCGGCATCTGGAGTCATTCCCACACCGTGCTGGGGATGGTGGGCATTTTCTTCTATGTGGGCGTTGAGATCGCCCTGGCCTCGTACGGCATCCAGTACTGCCAGGCGCAGGGGATGACCAACGTGCAGACGGCGGGACTTATGGTTCTGCTCTACTACCTCGGCATCATGGCTGGCCGCTTCGTAGGCAGCGCGCTGATGAGCGTGATCAAGCCCCAGAAGATGTTGGTGGTTCTGGGCATCTTCGGCGTGGCGCTGCTGCTGGTCTCCATGTTCAGCTCCGGTCCGGTCGCCATCTGGAGCCTGGTGCTTTGCGGTCTGGCCAACTCCATCATGTATCCGACCATCTTTGCCCTGGGCATCGCCGAACTTGGACCGCTGACCAGCAAGGGTTCAGGCGTCATCACCATCGGCAACGTGGGCGGAGCGGTGATTCCCTTGCTGTTTGGCGCGCTGGCCGATAAGGTTGGGATGCAACACGCCTTCGTCATCCCCATCGTCGGCTACCTCTTCATCACTTACTATGGCCTGTCGGGCTACAAGCCCAGCAAAGCGTAGCCGGCCGCGCATCGTTCGCTTGAAACGCCACGGCCCTCCGGCTCCAACCGGAGGGCTGTGTTGCGCGATGGGGTCAATTCACGCTTCCCAAGGGTTCAGGAGCGCCACGCCGATAGGCTCGAAGTCGGAGGTATTGCGCGTGACGACGGTCATGCCGTGAACCATGGCGGTTGCCGCAATCAGGGAGTCCCGGTAGGAGCGCGGGTTGGGAACGTGCAGGGCCGCGCATCGCAGCGCAACGGCAGCATCGACCGGCAGAATGCGGCCGGCAAACGCGGGCAGCACCCGATCATCCAACCAGGAGCGAAGGATCGCACCTTGCCTCGGATCGCGGCGCTCCATCAGGAGGGCTCCCATCTCCAGTTCCAGGACACAAACGACGGAAAGAAACATGGATTCCGAGGAGGCACGTTTGGCCCAGGCCGCAACTTGGCGATCCGCCTTGCCTACGCTCGCCTTGCGAAACTCGGAGATGACATTGGTGTCGAGAAGGTACATCAGGGCCAATCGACAGGCCTGGGGAATTCATCACCCAGGCGCGGCGGTTCAAACTCGATTTCGGCAGCATCCGGCATGGCTAACAGGTCCACTATGCTCCTCCCCTTGCTCGTAATCTCCTCGTATTCCTTGATCGAGAGCAGCACATGGGCAGGCCGCCCGCGATCCGTAATGAAGACGGGGCCGCCATTTGCCGCCTTCTTCGCCCGGCCAGTGTCCTGGTTGAACTCCCTGCTGGATATGGTAGTAATTGCCACCGCGCCTGCCTCCTTGTAGCAATGTTTCTACATTCTACCACAAAACGCTCTCTTACTCGAACTGTAGCAGCACAATCTCCGGCTTGGTTCCCACGCGCATAGGAGGTCCCCAGGTTCCTGCCCCGCTCGATGTATACACCTGCAAGGCGCCGAACCGCTGCAATCCGCAGGTGAACGTGCCGAAGACGCGCCGCGTGAACCAGTTGAAGGGGAAGAGCTGGCCGCCGTGGGTGTGGCCGGAGAGTTGCAGGCTGACCCCGGCCTGCTCCACGATGGGCAGCCGCGTGGGCGCGTGGTTGAGCAGAACGCTCGCCCTGCCGCGGTCGAGGCCCACTCCCTCCAGTGTGGCCCGCAGCCGCAACAGGTTTGTCGAGTCGCGATAGGGAATGCCTAGAATCTGCAGGCCGTCGACGGTGACCATTTCGTTGGCCAGGACGCGGACGCCGGCGCGGGCAAGCGCCCCGGAGTATCGCTCGGAGTGGCCAAACTCCTCGTGGTTGCCGGCTGAAAAGTAGATGCCGAAGGGCGGCGAAAGCTTTTTGAAGGGAGCGGCCAGGCGGTTCGGGTCGGACTGCATTCCGTCGAAGAGGTCGCCGGGAATGAAGACGATTTCCGGATTCAGCCGCGCCGCCATGCGCGCGATCCTCCGGCTGAACCCCATGCCGTTGACGTGCCCCAGATGCAAGTCGCTGACCACCAGCGCCGTGCGCCCGCGCCAGGATTCAGGCAGGTTGGGCAGCGCAACCGCCACGCGCCGGATGCGAATCCAGCGGGCATTGAGCAGACCGTAGAGGCCGGCCAGAATCGCCACGGTGAACAGGACCGCGGCGATCATGGGGCGGGGCTCGTACGGGTTCGAGTTCGGCCCAAAGAGCAGAAACCCGAACCAGGCCAGCCAGCTCAGGCAGGAGGCGAGGAAGAAGTAGTTCAGGAACCCCAGCCAGACGACCGCAATCCTGTAGAGGACAACCACCAGCCAGTTCGAAAACCGGAAGCTGAGCAGCGCGGCCGGGATGAAGCTGAAGGCCAGCACAAGGAGCGCGTTCCCCAGCGCCTCACTCCAAGCGGCGCCCAGATTGCCCCAAAAAACGACCAGCGTGTGATAGATGAACCAGTGAGCAAGACCCAGAAAGGCTTGCATCGAGAGGATGCCGACGACGGGCCAGGCCTTCAACTCGCGCTCTCCTTGCTTCCATGATTGCACGAACGAAGATCGGGGGTCAGGGGTCAGAGATCAGGGTTCCGATGGAAACCATTGCATGAAAGAATGCTCGCATGGCGGTTGAGGAAAGCGACGCGCTCGGCCTTTACATCTCGATTCCCTTCTGCCGCTCCAAGTGCGCCTACTGCAACTTCGCTTCGGGGGTTTATCCGGCCGCCGAACACGCGCGCTATGTGAACCGGCTGATCGAGGACCTGAGGGCAGCCGGCGAGTGGGCGGCGCGCCTGGGCGTGGCGCTGCCGCGCCGGGTGGACTCGGTTTACCTGGGCGGCGGAACCCCGACTCTGCTCGCCCCGGAGCTGCTGGCGCGCCTGTTCGCGGCCGTGCGGGCGGAGTTCGACCTCGAGCCGGAGGCCGAGATCACCGTCGAATGCGCGCCGGGCCAGCTCGCGAACGAGATGCTGGAGGCGCTGGTCGAGGCGGGCGTGAATCGCGTCAGCCTGGGCGTGCAGTCGTTCGTCGATCGCGAGGCGGCCATCAGCGGGCGGCTGCACAACCGCACCACCGTCGAGCGGGATTTGCGCCGCCTGCGCGCCGCCGGCATCGCCAAGCTGAGCGTGGACCTGATCGCCGGCCTCGCCGGCCAGACCTTTGCCTCCTGGGAAGAGTCTCTGGCGGCGCTGATCGACTCTGGCGTCCCCCACGCCAGCGTCTACATGCTGGAGGTGGACGAGGACTCCCGCCTGGGCCGCGAGGTTTTGGCCGGCGGCGCGCGCTACCACGCCGCGCTGGTTCCCGCCGACGACGCCATTGCGCAGATGTACTCGACGGCCATCGAGCGCCTGGCTGCGGCGGGCCTCGTCCAGTACGAGATTTCCAACTTCTGCCAGCCGGGGCTTGCCTCGCGCCACAACCTGCGTTACTGGCAGCGCCGGCCCTATCTTGGCCTGGGCCTCGATGCCTCCTCCATGCTCCGCGCGGCCTCTTTGGAAGGCTACGTGCTCCGCTCCACCACCACCGATACTCTCGCGGCCTATCTCGCCGGCGCGGAGCCGGTCGAAACCGCATGGCTCCCGCCCCAGCGCCAGCACGAGGAGGCCTGGTTTCTCGGCCTGCGCCTCAGTGCGGGCGTCGATGTATCCGCGCTGGAGCGGGAATTCGGCCCGGCAATCACCGCTCCGGCGCTTGAGACCGTTGCGCGCCTCGTCGAGGTGGGATTGTTGACCTCCGACGGCAAGACGGTTCGCCTCACCCCACAAGGCCAACTGCTCTCCAACAACGTCTTTCAGGAGTTCCTCGGGAAAGCTGCAGAAAACAGTTTTGAGCTGCGGGTGTGAGTTCGCGAACTCTCGCTCTGTTTCGAGGTCTCAAAGGAGAGACCAAGGCACCGGATTGTGCCCCCCTACCACGCCAGCAATTCATCCCCGGAGCTGGGCGATAGAAACGCCACCGGCGCGGGAGCGGGCTGCGCGGAGTCGCCGAAGAACTGGATCGACTCCGGGCCTTCGGCCTTGGCCCATTGCAGGGCCTGTTCGGCCTCGCGCAGAACCACCACCGGAGAGCGTCCATGGCTGCTGGCGACGCCAAAGCAGGCCGACAGCCGGATCGATTCGCCCTC